>Ga0265295_1005333_pt1 | contig 16468 bp, 12 predicted proteins | sample Munlansysbiofilm_FD_192503 | JGI IMG/M metagenome (GOLD analysis project Ga0265295, IMG submission 192503) | Leachate microbial communities from a municipal landfill in Southern Ontario, Canada - Methane capture system biofilm | ecosystem: Engineered > Solid waste > Landfill > Unclassified ... | reverse complement strand
CGCTTCATTCTACCATACTTTCGCGCCTATGGCGCTTTGGTTTGTGGTTGACGCTTCATTCTACCATAATTTCGCGCCGATGACGCTTTGGTTTGTGGTTGACGCTTCATTCTACCATACTTTCGCGCCTATGGCGCTTTGGTTTGTGGTTGACGCTTCATTCTACCATACTTTCGCGCCTATGGCGCTTTGGTTTGTGGTTGACGCATCATTCTACCATAGTGACGCGCTTATGGCGCTAATGCGATATTTGAAGTAATTGCATGCTGGTTCCTAAACAACCACAACACTTGTCCTGAACTTGCCGAAGGGAACAACGAACAACGAACAACGAACAACGAACAACGAACAACGAACAACGAACAACAGCCTGCCCTGAGCTTGGCGAAGGGAACAACGAACAACGAACAACGAACAACGAACAACGAACAACGAACAACGAACAACGAACAACGAACAACGAACAACGAACAACGAACAACGAACAACGAACAACAGCCTGCCCTGAGCTTGCCGAAGGGAACAACAAACAAAAAATCACTTCAGCATCCCCGACACCTCTTCGATGTTTCCATCGTTGGGCGCCGGTTCTATTCCCAATATTTTGCACATGAGCGGATACACCGACACGTTGGCAAAGGGCGGATTCACATAGCCATCGCTGCGGAAAGCCGGACCGGCAGCATAGAAAATGGTGTGCATGTCGGCGTTGGCATTGTCGTAGCCGTGGGTGCCACCGTAATAGTTGCCAGCGGTTTTGTAACCAACACTCCAACTGCTGTCGCCAACCACCACAAAGTCGAGTGTGCGCGGATGGGTGCCATAGTGCAGCCTTTCGGGCATCTCACCTGAAGCCCACCAACTGATGTGTGGAACTTTGGCCAGCGAAGCCGCCACCGAGTCGTGGAACCCATCAACAGCTTGTAAAGTCCATACAGGGTTGCCACCCTGGGCTTCCGTTATCCAGGTGGTATCGATGTAGTCGGCAAGCACCACAGCTCTGCTGCCGTCGATTTCGCTCATGCCGTGATCTGAAAGAACAATCACATTTATTTTATCGTGGTGAGGCAGCCTGGAAAGGCCGTGCATAAAAATCCCCACGAGCGAGTCGAGATGCTCTACCGTTTCGATGAGCTGTGGGCTGTCGGGACCAAAGGTGTGGCCGCATCCGTCGGGTTCATCTACATACCACATCACCAGTTGTGGCCGCTGCGCTTCGGGCATTTGCAGCCAGGCCAGCACCGTGTCGATGCGGGCAGTGTAGGGCATATTGTGTTCGTACGGTTTCCAGATGTCGGGGTGCTCGCCCTGCACATCCGCTTCGGAGCCAACCCAGAAAAGTGTGGCTGCACGCAGCCCCTGCTTTTGTACCGTATTCCAGACAGGCTCGCCGCCATAAAAAGTGCCGTCGTCGCGCGCCACAGGGTCTTTCATCCGGTAATAGCGTTGTTGCTCCGGGTCGTAAAAACCGTTGAGAACGATGCCGTGATTGTCGGGATACAATCCGGTGGCCAGCGTATAATGGTTTGGGAAAGTCACGGTAGGAAACGACGGAATCATCCATTTGGCTTTTACACCTGCTGCTGCCAGGCTGTCGAGGGTAGGGGTGTTGGCTTTTTGATTGTAATCCCACCGGAAGCCGTCCATGGAGAGGACGACAAGGTAGGTGTCCTCCGCATTGGTGCTACTGCGTTTGCACGATGCAAAAAATACCGGCACCAGGAGTAACATTAAAATCACTTGTTTTTTCATATCTGGAAAATAGTAATGCAATTAAAATAAGAAGTCCTGCATGGTTAGCAGGACTTCTTTAAAATTGTTCAAAAAAAAAGGCACTGTTAGAAGATGTACCTTACACCAATCTGGAGTTGCCATACTTGCGAGTAATTATAATAGGTAGAATAGGTTTCTGTTGGATACTCACCATCCACCTTTACCATCGAGAAGCTTGGAACGTTATTTTCATCCTTGCCTTCATACTTTAAAATTTGACCATTGTTCGACCCAAAATTCGTTTGGTAAACGCCCCATTCGTTGTTGAGGAGGTTGCCAATGTTCAGGCAGTCGAGGCTAAATTGCAAGGTGTTTCTTTGACCGGCAACATTAAAATAATATTCGCGGGCGATGCGTAAGTCGAACCTGTTAACCCACGGAGCACGCGCTGCATAAGCTTCAGCATATTCGCCTTTGTGATTGCTAAGATATTTGTCCTGCTCCATGAAGGCGAAGAAAGCATTTTCATCTTCCGGGGTAACGAAATTGATATCACCTCTTCCGCTTGGTATGTAAATCAAATCAGTTGCAATACCATCGCCATTCATGTCATTGGTGTAAGTAAAGCTATTGCCGTAAGGTGTGAAGCCAGAATAAAACACGTTAACAATCGTACCGGTTTTTAAGGCATTGTTTTCCCATGGGATTCTCCACGAAACAGAGCCTATCAATTTGGATGGAACAACATATTGTGAGCGCTGGTTCAAAGGAAGATGCGGGCCATCAACTTCGATGAGTCCGGTATAAGCCGATCCTGCGTTGCTGCCCGGCATCCCCGAAATTTCGGTCGATTCGGTGTAGGTGTAGGCAACCATCAGGTTCAGGTCTTTTACGGGTTCTGCAAAGACAGAAATATTGCCAATTGCACCCCAGCCTTCATTGGTATTGGACAGGACATACGCATTTTTGTTGGTATAAGTCAAACTGTCTCTGTCAGGATAAATGTATCGGTCATCCGGGCCAGCGAAACGCTCCCAGCTTTGGTCAGGTTGTTTGAGGTTATAATTTTTCAGCATCACGCCATTGATGGTTTTTGTAAAGATGCCTTCTACTGTCACTGATAATGGGAAAGAAACCGGGACTTCATAATCTAAAGCCAGTGACGTTTTCCATACCTGGGGCATTTTAAAATCAGGGTCGATTCCATTAATATCGCGGGGAAGTGCTCCCTCTTCAGGTGTGATGGTGTTGGGTAGTCCTAATATCCGGATCATTTCATCTACGTCGGTAAGCATGGGGCCGGCCAGTAAGGCAAGGTTAGGATCAGCACTAATGACGTTACCATCAGAATCATACTTTGTTACAGCAGAATAACTGCCTTGCACCATGCCTGAGTTGGTGGGCATATTGGTGAAGAAAACCAATGGCAGCCTGCCAGCAAACAAACCGGTGCCACCGCGCAGACGCGTTGTTTGATCACCTTTGATGTCCCACGTGAAACCAACCCGGGGCGAAACCTGGATATTAGCATCGGGCCATTCGCCTGTATCAATGTTTTTTCCTCCAAAATCCAAAGTACTAATAGCATTGTTGCTAATAATATTGTCCTCATAAAGCAGGTAATCAGCACGAATGCCATACTGTAATTTGAAATTTGGATTGATGTTCCACTCATCCTGGGCATAGAAACTAAACTGGTTGAATGCAACTTCAGCAGCCGGGTTTTTCTCGCCATCGTAACCATAAGTCAGTGCAAAATCTCTGGGAGCAGCCTCATTCAGAAAGTCGTCAACGCTTGCATACCGGTAGTAGCCGGTTCCGTTGCGCATATAGGAGTTGTTGGCCATCTGATGTTCAAAACCTGCTCCGATGGTGATTTTATGATTGTTTAAATAGAGGTTTACGTTATCAACGATATTTAAAATATTGTTGTTTACGCCGTTGTTCCAGGTAAACAATTCATAACCTGCCGACATGTAGGGTTCAAGAATCTGGCTGCCATCAGGATTAACGCCATTCATGATGTCGATGAACGGAAATTTGCTTGATTCCGAATCACGCATGTCCTCAATTTTTGTATAGGTTGCCAGGAATTGGTTTGAAACCTTGTTAGAAAAACGGCTATTCAAATCAAGGGCTATCGAGTTGACGGTATTATTCATCGAATAGATAGAATTTGAGAAGGCCATTGAGTATTGCGAAATACGATCCATTGCTCTGTTACGGAATCCAGCATCTGTTGAGTTTCCATTGGTGGGATTCCATGCCTCATTTTTGGTGTAGTTGTATCTCAGACTTACTTTATGGTCGGTGTTGATGTTCCAGTCGAGGCGGGCCATGAGTTTTTTGTTGCTCTCATCGGCAGGGTAGCTATTGTATGAACCCGGATCATAACCGTATTTTGAAAGCAGGTGCTGTTTTACCAATTCCATGTCAGATTTGCTGGTGCGCGAGAGCATAAGATCAGTATTTGCTACACCGTCTTCGGAAGGCCGCCAGGTAACAACCTGACCGGGATTTAATTCGTACTCACCATTCACAAAGAAGAATAGCTTGTTTTTAATAATTGGACCACCCACAGACAGGCCGTAGGTTTTTGTGGATTCCTCGTCACGGGCTCCAAAGTCAACATCACCAATCGTGTTTCCACGCATATTCTGGTTTTTGTAGTAGGTGTAGGCAGTTCCTCTGAATTGGTTGGTTCCCGATTTAGTAATTGCGTTGATGCCGCCACCAATGAAGTTGGTTTGGCGAATGTCGAAAGGCGCAACCACAACCTGAACCTCCTCGATAGCATCCAATGAAATGGGGTTGCCTCCTCCGGGAAGGTTGGAGCTTAAACCGAAGTTGTTATTGAAATTAGCACCATCCACCGTAAAGTTGGTAGACCTTCCGTCGCCACCGGCAAAGCTCATCCCGTTAGCATAAGGCGAAACGCGTGCAATATCTTGTATGCTCCGGGTAATAGTGGGCATTCTGGTGAGTTGTTGATTTGAGATGTTGGTGGTGGCACCTGTTTTATCCGTTTGGAAAGCAGATGCTTTCTTGCCCACAACCATAACCTCTCCCAGTTCAAGTGCCCCTTCTTTTAGATTAACATTTAGAACAAAGGTTTGCCCCAGGAACAGAGTGATGTCCGAAAAAGTTTCTTTGGAATATCCCACGAAAGATACTTCCACAGAATATGGGCCGCCAGCCCGCATACCCGTCAGGTTAAAATAGCCGTCACCACTGGTGATGGTACCATACTGTGTTCCGGATGGCTGGTGGATGGCAATCACGGTAGCTCCTGGCAGGGACTCATTGCCCGAACCCATTACCCGGCCGCTGATAGCTGAGGTAGTAACCTGCCCAAACATAGTTTGCGCGGCAAACACGATAGCCAGCGTAAACATCAAGTTAAGTAATGATTTTTTCATACTTCATTTATTAGTTAAGTGATTAAAAATTAATTCAAATTTGATGTGGTAAAAATAGAATTTTGCTTTGCATTAGGAAGTGATTGAAATAAAATGTTATCCGGTTTTATTGTATTGATATATAATGGGTTAAGTTTGGTTGTTAATAAATTATGAGAACAATGGCAGAATGTTTCAAAGCCAGATTCTTTTTACAAATGAGGCTGTATCAGTCGAATTGGTTGTAATTCAATAGCTTCCTTGTCGCCTCATCTCTCATTTCTCACCTCTCAAAACTCTACCCGCATCATCACCGAAAAGGTGCGGCCAAAGCCGGGGAAGCCGCGAAACGATTGCAGGTTGTGGCCGGAGCCGTCTTCGCCGCCTGTCCAATAGCGGGCATCGGTGAGGTTGTAGCCGCTAATGCCGAGCTGCGCCTGCATGGAGGCCAGACGAAACGGAAAGTTGATGTGCGCATCGAGAATCCCGTAGTCGGGCAGTTGCCAGGGTTGGAAAAGATCGGTGGGGTCGTTGCGCCGTGCCGGGTCGAAATCGGCATATTGTTTTGCATAATACATCCAGGTGGCGGTAACGGTAAATGTTTTGAGCACCTGCAGCCGCGCGTTGAGGCCGGCCTGTACCAGCGGCGCCCCACCCACAAAAAGATCGTCGGCACAAACACTTACGGTATCCACAGCGGTATTGTTATCATTAAAAAGAACCGCCGAGACATTGTTTTTCCATCTCCAGTTGCCTGCCGAGGCGAGCGCTCCCAGTTGCAAATGTTGGCTTACGCCAAAAGAAGCCTCCGCTTCGATGCCCGTGTGCAGCGCATCCAGCCCGGTTACCAACGCCCGCGTCTGCGTGTTGTCGGCCAGTTGCACGTATTCGTTGGAGAGGAAACTTTTGTCGATCCAAAGGCTATAATAAGCGTTGGCGCGCAAAGTCATCTTGCCGTCGGAATAGCCATAGCCAACCTCGGCGGATGCTACTTTTTCGTTTTCCAGATTTTTTACCGGCACATTGCTGAAGTTGCCAAAGACGTATTTAAAATAAGGTGTCCGCGAAAAATACCCTGTATTAAAATAGAGCTGGTGTCGGGGAGCCACCTGCCAACTGATGCCGCCTTTGGTGTCGAAGCCGGTGCGCAGCAACAACTCGCTGCGGGTATCGGAAACGTAGTTGTATTCGTCGATGCGCTGGTACCACATATTGGTATAGGTGCCGCTGATGAAGGCGTTGACACTGTTTTTGGTGTATTCCGCCTGGCCAAAAATGCTTGCCGACGGGTTGATGGCGCCGTTGTTGATTTTGATGACGTCACCCACGGTTTTTATCTGACTGCGACCGGCCACCCCATCGATGGCATAGGCAAAGTCGTCGATGAAGAAGTTGCCGCCCAACAGATCGCGCACCTTTTCCTGCAACGTGGATTGGAAGTAGCGCAGATGGATTCCGGCGGTAAATTTCAGCGCATCGTTTTTCGTCCATTCGAGGCGCTGCAGCAGTCCGCCCCATTGGTGGCTTGCCAGGAAGTCGGTTTGAATATTTTGCGAAAAGCCGCTCACCACCTGCCCGTTGGCCAGCGTGTCGGTGAGGGTGTTGGTAGCATTTTGGTGATAAATCGTCTGCCAGTCTATTTGTCCACTTTCGTTGCGATAGTCGAAGATGGAGGGAGCAGAGCCAAAGGATTCTGACCATTTGCCGCCGCCACCCCCGGGTGAGTAATATGCCGAGGTAGCCAGAAAAAGCCGCTCGGAAATATTCCAGTAATGGTTAAGGGTGAGGTAAGGCTTGTGGTAATGATTTTCGGAGGCGTTGTTGATGATGCCATTGTAGCTGCCCCAGTCTTTGTTGAATTTTATGCCGTGCAGTTTTATCTCCTGGTCGGCGAGTTTAAGTGTGCGCTGGCCATGGCGTTCGGGAGCGCCGAGGGCGGTAAATACCAATGTATGGCGGTTGTTCCACGTTTTGCTCACCGACAGGAAGTAAGCCCAGGCATCTACGTAAGTAGCATCTACGTAGCCTGAACCGTGGGTGCGGGAGCCGAGAAAACTCACGGCCACTCCGTTTTTTAGCATGCCGGTGTTGAGCGCCAGGGTCAGCTTTTGGTTGCCGTAGCTGGTGGTGGCGTAGCTGATGGCTCCTCCCTTTTCGGCTTCGGTAGCTTTGGTCAGGATATTAATGGTCCCACCCACCGAGTTGAGCGCCACATTGCTCACGCCCAGGCCGCGCTGCACCTGAATGCTGCGTGTGGCATCGGCCAGACCTATCCAGTTGTTCCAATACACCAGACCATTTTCGACACTCGAGATGGGAATGCCGTTGAGCAGCAGGGCTACATTTTCCTGCGAAAAACCGCGAATGTTTATAGCTGCATCGCCGCTGCCGCCACCGGTACGACGTGCATAAACGCCCGGAATCGTCGACATGATGGCCGGGAAAGGCCGGTCGCCGAGCTGTTGCTGAATAGTGGCAGTGCTGATGTTGTTGAGCGCCACAGGTGCGCCGCGCTGTTGCGCTACCGATGAGATGATGCGTACTTCGCGCAAAGCGACCACACCTTCGTCAAGCTCAATGGATCCGAGGTTTTTGATTTCATTTTTCTGAATCTCAACTGCCTGGTGGAAAGTCTCGAAGCCTACGCGGCTAATCTGAAGTTGGCTGTTGCCTTCGGGCACTTCGAGCCTAAATTCACCACGGAAATTAGTGGTAGTTCCCGCCTGTGGAGCCACAAGGCTCACGCTGGCGTCGGCAATGGTTTCGCCTGTGTTTTTGGCGATGACTTTTCCGATGATAAACGATTGTGCCTGGGCGTTGAGGCAACTCATCAAAGCCCAGCACACGAAAACACCAACAATACTTTTGCGCATGACAAATATTTATTGACTAAAAAATTAGTGGCACAAAAAAACCCCGCAGGGAATCCAGGGGGCGCTGTTGGGTAGAAAATAAAAAAAGTACACGTGTCGCACCGACGACCACCGGAATTGTGGGTGCCCATTGCGGGTTACCGGTTTTCTGGTAATCATCGAATACGTACGTTCCGTTTTTTTTTCTTCTATCATCCAGACTATACTGTCGGTGCCGGAATTTCACCAGCTCAGTCGTGAGCCTAATCGCACACGAGTCGCGGACTTTCACCGCCGGTCGGGAATTCTGCTGCCCTTAAAGCTGCAGGCACCCTGCCCCGAAGAAATCATTTTTTAAAAATGCCTTAGAACGATGTTTCTAAAAATGTTGCCGCAAAAGTACTGTTTTTTGGTAATTGAAATCAATTCCTTCTACGACGGATCTATATCCAAAAGAACACAGAGGCTTTTCTATGTGCTCATAGCGGCTAATTCTTTACTGCGAAAACAATGATTAACCCCAGCGAACGCAACGGAAATCCAAAAGCGCACAATGCATAATGTGTGTGATAACTTTTTACCAGGTGGCGGCCGTTTAACAAATTCATCTGATTTTCAGCATTGTGTAGCGTTAATAGTTCATAAAATAACTATTCCAATGTAATTTATTTAACACAATGACCTATCTTCGCGGTAATGTTTTTAGTTCGGTTCTGGTTCTTAATAAATTAAAAACCGCATACTATGACGAACAAAGTGTTTTTTCAGATAGCCTCTCTCACCTCTCCGGCGCATTTTTGCCTGCCCTATCAGCCGCCAATAATCATTTGTTTGCCTGCGCATCCCGAAATGTTAAACCGGATTTTCTTAGGCCTTATTATTATTCTCAATTCATATTATTTACAAATTAAAACCACCGCCTTATGAAAAAGCACTACTTTTCTGGATTAAAAAAAGCGGTTCCAACGCTTTATCGTTCTAACTTCACAAAAATCTTTTTGCTGTTTTATGGTTTATTTTTCCTGCTGCTGTGCCAGGCGCAGGGGCAGGAAAATGCTTCTCCCAAATCTTTTGAAAACGAATTCGCACCTATAGGCGCTTTGTGGCATTATTCCCAGTGGGCTTTTGGCGATGCAGCCGTTACCTACAAAACCATAGAATCCGTGGCTGAGGTGAGCATACAAGGCAAACTTTGTAAGCATTTGGTACAGGTCGATCGCTTCTATGCGGATACTATGCTGGTAATTGACCATTATATGTATTCGGATGAAGGTCGTGTCTATTTCTATGCTGAAGATGAATTTCATCTTTTGTATGATTTTTCTGCAATCGGTGGGGACACACTCGTGCTCGATTACTATCAGACCTATACCGGCGATCCATTACTGATGATCATCGATTCGACAGGAACTATTGAGGTAAGCGATGAGCAAAGAACCATCCAGTATGTTACCTCGGGTGATGGAATGATGGTTGAGTTTGCCAATGAAGTAATCGAGGATATCGGGGGAACCTATTTTATGTTTCCTAATTACGATGGTTCGTCGAACGGCGCCCTTAGGTGTTATCAGGAACAGGAAACGGATGTGTGGTTGAGTCCTTATCATCCATTCGGATCATGGAATCATGTGGATTGCGATCAAATTATTACCGGTGTTGACGAGCCAATTTCAACCTTGGGAATTGTAATTTATCCTAATCCGACTAATACAGGGATTATTACTATTGGTGACATTAGTTATCCGACAGACTACCGCTTGTTGTCGATCTATGGTACTTTCATTAAGTCTGGTGTACTCACCCCGGGAATAAATCAAATACTTGTCGATGAGTTGAGTACCGGATGCTACTTGCTCGAAATAGCGGATAGCAAAAGAACCTTTAATAATTCTGTTTTTAAATTCTTTGTTGTAAACGACTAAAAAAAATTATCATGAAAACACCTAAAATATTTTTGATGACTATTACATTAGTAATGATTATAATCATTCCGGTTAATCTTTGTTTTGCACAAGATCCATGGAATAATGGAATAATTTGCAATTCTGATCCAGAATATTCAATTTCTGAAGAAGTATCAAACTTTTCATGTGATCGATCATCGCCCTTCTGGAAGAAATCAAATCGATTCCATTTTATCCCGAATGGTGAAGAGGTATTTGAAGCTAAACTTAATATAATTGTTTAGAGGTCAGTAGTTAACTACATACTAATTCGGTCTGGTAGATTTTGTCAGCTGCTACCATCCTGCCAATAATATTATTGAACACATTATTTTTCATCTGAGAGCGGTTAATCCTGTAGCAAAATTCATAGAGATACCGATTGATATTGAACTCGCCACCCAGGAATACGTTGCCCTTATCCGGATTTAAAAATATGCACCTATCTACTTACCTCTAAAAATGTGAAACCATTTTTCTTGTATTTTCCCTCTGCGTCTCTGCGCCTTAGCGGTTCTCTCTTGCTTTCACTGAATAGCTCTACCCACCAAACTGTGCGTCGAGCACCCCGCGAATCTGCCCTTCGTTTTGTATGCTGGTGGTAGCCGTTACTACTTCACCATTTTTGTAATACACCGTAAAAGGCAGCCCCATGAAGCCGGCACATTCGGGCAGGTTTTTGATGAGGTGTGCCTCGGGATGGTCGAACAGGAAATCATAAAAAGCGACGTGATTATATTCGCCTTCCAATTTTTTCATGGTCTGGTAAACCGGGGTGCACATGGGTCCCATGCGGCCGCAGCAAATCATCACATTGTTGTTTTCGGTAAGGATTTTTTGAAAATGATCGGAAGAGGTCACGTGTTGCAAATTCGTTTGAAGTATCATCGAAAATATTTATTTTATGAAGTTAGAAAAACGGTACAAAAATAATTTTAAAAATGAGATGGTGATACTAAAACGATTTAATAAATTTTAAAACAAAATTACCAAACAACGAACAAAAAACAACAAACAACGAACAACAAACAACGAACAACGAACAACAAACAACAAACAACGAACAACAAACAAACTTGAGTGTAGTGAAATCCCGAGAGCTTTGCGATTCGGGAAACGAACAACAAACATTTTTATCCGTCAATCAGCCGCTTGATGATTCTCAGCTTGTGGGTGTATTTTCTGATTTTGCTGTCGAAGATGCCCTGGTGGTCGATGTCGTCGATGCGGACAAAACCTGAAGCGTGTATGATGGTGCCTTCGCCGGTGATGATCCCGGCGTGTGTTATCTCGCCCTCGGCGTTGTCGAAAAACGCCAGGTCGCCGGCATGTGTTTCCCAGATCAGATGAATCGTTTCGCCTTGGGTAGCCTGCATAGCGGCATCGCGGTGCAGCGCTATTCCGTTTTGTTTAAACACGTTTTGCGTAAGCCCGGAGCAGTCGATGCCTGCCGTTGTGCGTCCGCCCCAAAGGTAGGGCGCGTTAAGATACTGGCGCGCCGAAGCGATAAGATTAGCGCCAGTGACAGGCAAAGCAGGTTTTTGTAAAAGTTCATCAAATGAAAATGTGGTGGCTCCCAAAACCAATTGCCCATTGTGAAAACCCCGCATGTTTGCTGCCGGAAAAAGTAGTGTGCGATTGCCCGCCTGGTCGGTGACATAACTTTTGGCATCCTGAGCAAATTGATCGTGCGCTTGCTGCAGTTGTTGATATTCTTTGTCAGAGATTAACAGACACTGCCGATCGTCGATAAATCCCTGGTAATCGTCGTGGCTGCATTGCACCGCCAGCCAGGAGCCTTCGGTGCCCATAATTTCGAACGTGTCGCCAAAGAGCAGCTGGCTCACCATTTCGCTGCGATGGCTGGCAGCAGCGCGCAAAGGCACGCAGCTCAGATTACAAAATCCAAAAGTTTCCATGCGTTATTTTTTTTTGACAATGTTAACAAATCTATGGTAATAAGCGTTCATTCGTGTAAAATAAAAAGCTAAAACCCGGTGTTGTAGCCGGAGATTTTTTACGACAGGCGAAAATAAACTACTTTCGCTTCAAATTTTTTTGGTGGCCATGAACAAAATCTGGGACTTTCTCACTCAGCATTATTCGATATTTTACAAGGTTTTTCTTTTTCTGGTGAGCCTGGTGATACTGGTTTCTTTTTTTCCGAAAGAAGCCAAGTTCAAATACGAATACACCAAAGGACGCCCTTGGCAGCACGACGATCTGATAGCGCCCTTCGACTTTCCGATACTCAAAGCGCCCGAAGAGGTCGAAAAAGAGCGCAACGAAATTATGGCCAACCGGGAGTTATTTTTCGATTTTAACATCCAGAAAAGCGAAACCATCCGCACGGAGTTTATCGATAATTTCAACAACTACTGGGCGCTCAAATACGGAACTTCTGATAGTGATAAGAATTTGAAGCAGGCTTCGCTCGATCGCGGGCTTAAAATTCTTACCGCAACGCTCAACCGTGGCATCATCCAAACGATTCCTGCTATCGAAAATAAGCCACCCGATTACCAAATCACGCTCATCATCAGCAACACCGCCGAAAAGGTGCGCCTGGGCGATCTTTACAACATCCATACAGCATACGAAAAAATTAAGAATATGCTGGCACAATCCGAGGGCGTCGATGCAGAGCTGCTCAAGCTGCTGCTCGAAGAGTCGATGACACAAAACGTTTCCTACAACGAGTCGATGACCCAGAAAGAGCTGCAGAATTATCTTAATCAGATATCTTCCACACGTGGCATGACGCAAGAGGGCGAGCGCATTATTTCGAAGGGTGAGCTTATTAATAAAAATAAATTTCAGATTCTTGAATCGTTGCGCCAGGAGTACGAGGCACGGCTGGGACAGGACAGCAATTATTACCTGATCCTTGCCGGGCAGGTGCTGCTGGTGGCCATCTCGCTGATGGTGCTGGTGTTTTTCCTTTACTTCTTCCGCCGCGACGTGTTGCGCGACAACAAAAAGGTGATCCTGATATTGCTGGTGCTCATTCTCATGGTGTTCCTCACCAGCGTGGCGCTGCGCATCGACCCGCAGTTTATCTACCTGGTGCCGCTATGTATTGGTACCATCCTCATCCGCGTGTTTTTCGATACGCGGCTGGCTTTGTACGTCTATCTCATCATGATCATCCTCATCGGGTTTTTGGTTCCTAATAGTTTCCAGTTTCTGTTTATGGAACTCATCGCCGGTATCATCACCATCTTTAGTATTGTTAATCTGCAAAAGCGATCGCAGTTTTTGTTTACGGCTTTTGTGGTTTTCCTGTCGTATGCGGCCATTTACACGGGTCTCAATCTGATACAGGAAGGCAATTTCTCTACCATTCGCCCGGTAGATTATGCCATGTTTGGCGGCAGCGCGTTGTTGATTTTGGTAGCTTACCCGCTCATTTATCTCTTCGAACGCATGTTTTCGTTGGTCACGGATGTTACGCTGCTGGAGCTTTCGGATACCAACAGCAAGTTGCTGCGCGAGCTTAGCATGCGCGCTCCGGGTACTTTTCAGCATTCGCTGCAGGTAGCCAATCTGGCCGAAGAGTGTATTTACGAAATTGGCGGCGACGCACTGATCACACGAACCGGAGCGCTCTACCACGACATCGGCAAGATGAATCATCCGATGTATTTTATCGAAAACCAAGTCACGGGTGTCAATCCACACGACGAGCTTACCTACGAAGAGAGCGCCCGCATCATCATCGACCATGTGATTGATGGCATCGAAAAAGCAAAAAAAGCAAAGCTGCCTGAACAGATCATCGACTTTATCCGCACCCACCACGGAAACAGCAAAGTGGGGTATTTCTACACCATGCAGCAAAAAGAAAATCCCGACGAAAAAGTCGACCCGCGCCGTTTTACCTATCCCGGCCCGATACCTTTTAGCAAAGAAACCAGCGTTGTGATGATGTCGGATTCGGTGGAGGCTGCATCACGCAGTCTGAAAATTATCGACGAGGTGACAATTAATAATCTGGTGGAAAACATCATCAACAAGCAAATGGAATCCGGCCAATTTATCAATTCCAACATCACCCTGCGCGACATCAATAAAACCAAGAAGATTCTGAAAAAGAAACTGATGAACATCTATCACATCCGCATCGAATATCCGAAATAAGATTTTTATGAATTTGGGGATAACCTTTATAAAGCTCCAAATGACAAGCGCCAACCGTCGGTAGCCGGTGTGAACAATGACAAATAAATTCCAAAAACCAATATTCAAACCCTTGTTCTTTGGCATTTGATTTTTGTTTTTTATGATTTAAAATTTTCTTGCTCTATGCCTTATCTTAAAATTAAAACCAACCAAAAACTGAATGACGGTGACAAACTTGCCGCAAACCTCTCGAAGCTGGTAGCTGAGATTTTGCGAAAGCCTGAAAAATATGTGATGATTGATGTGGAAGATCAGCGGAGGATGCGTTTTGGTGGTACTGACGCACCTTTGATATATTGCGAGCTGAAAAGTATTGGCCTGCCTCGTGAGCAAACCTCTGATCTGTCGGCACAACTCACCGACTTTCTTACGCTGGCCACGCATGTTCCGACTGATCGTATCTACATCGAATTTGTTGATGCACCTCGTGATTTGTGGGGCTGGGATGGCGGCACTTTTTGAAACATCCGAAGCTACCTCCCAAATCAAAAATCGTCAATCGTAATTCCTCAATCTAAACTGACCGGATTGCCATGATGTGATTTTCAAATTCGCTGTTGGCAACAATCGACCGGGTTTTGATGCGGTTTTTGTACGAATAAATGGTGTTGATGGAGAAGTTGAGGATTTTGGCGATGGCTTCGTTTTCGGTGATGCCCATGCGGATGAGTGCAAAGATGCGCAAGTCGGTGTTCATGGCACCATCGTCGGTAAGCTGTGCCTGGTCTTCGGGCTTGAAGAGCGCGTTGAATCCTTCGACGAAATCGGGGAAGAGGTTCAGGAATATATTATCGAAATTCTGAAAAAGTAAGACTCTTTCATTTTTAATATTAAGCTTGTCGACGGCTTGTTGCAGGTTTTCGTAGCGCCGGTTGTCGATGTTGCGCTGCAGGCTGTCACGCAGCATTTCGAGCTTATCCACATAGGTGGTGCTGATATTAAAATAATAGGCAATATACTCCTCTTTGATCTTGTTGGCTTCGCTTAGTTTTTCGTTGAGAGCTTTCAGATTCAGATTGGCTTGCAAAATCGTTTTGCGTGCTTTGCGCAATTTGATGAGTTGGTTGATGATCACCAGCAGCGAGGCCAGCACCAGGGCGGCAAGTATTGCCAAAAAGATCACGTAAAGCTGCAGTTGTTGGTTTTGGTTTTCGGTAAGTTTCAGTTTCTCGCCCTCTATCAGCGGGAGCACCTCCGAAATCTGGAAGGTGCGCTGTCGTGCGCCATAGAAGCCGGCGTCGCGGTTGGCAAGAAGGATGTAATTGTAGGCTTGCCGCATCATATTGCCCTGGCGGTAAAGCAGGGTGGCCAGGTTGCGCAGCGCTATGGTTTCGGTGGTCACCGAGCGGATGTCGGCCATGGCGCTGCGTGCCAGGTTGCCAATGGCGGAAGCGGTATCCGCTTCTTTCAGGTCGAGGGTTGCCAGGCTGGCGAAAATCATGGCTTTTTCGTGGGTGCTGATGTCGAACTCGTCGAGCACCTTGTGGTAATATGTACGGGCTTTATCGGTATTTCCTTCGTTGAGGTTAAGCAGTGCTGTGAGCACCCATTTGCGATAAGCACTGCTGTCGGCAATGGCGATGGCCTTGCGGATAAATGCGTTGCCGCGTGCTATATAATATGGTGTAAAATGTGGGTCGCTGGCGTATTCTGATATGTCGTAATTGGCGCGCCCCAGATGATTGTAGCGTGTCACCTGCTGCTCGTTGGTGAGATAGCGCGGATCGATGGCCAGAAGCGTGTCGATGGCTTCGTGAAACATGCCCGACGAAAGCAACACAAAACTTATGTTGAGGTGTGCCGTAGCAATTTTTTCGGGCTGCCCCGAAGCACGCGCCAGCTCCTGCATGCGCCAGGCATAATGAAAAGCCGAATCGTAAATAAAGGAACCATACTCCTCAAAAAGCTGCTGACAAAACTGATACTCCTGCTCGTAATCCTTAGCGCGGTGTGCTTCTTCAAGTCGATGCTTGAGCTGCCCGATGTTATGGTATTTTTTATTTCTAAAGTCCTCCTTTTGCAAAATTACCTTGTCGAGCTGTAGCAGCAATGTGTCGTTCGACTGGCCGTAGAGCGGTATCGAAACAAAAAGCGTGGAGATAATTATTAAATATCGTAAGCGGGTCATAAAAATTTTGATAAAAATAATGAATGGCTAAAAGTAATGCTTTTCGTTGTGCGCAATGCCCTTTTCTCTGTTTTTGGAATATTAAGCTGCAACTGCATGCTACCCGCTTCTTTCTCATCTCTCATCTCTCATCTCTCACCTCTCATCTCTCACCACTCATTACTCACTTCACACAGCAGGCAGCCAGATGCTAAAAGTACTTCCTTCACCTTGCTTGCTTTCTACCTGAATAGAACCGCCATTAAGCTGGAT
>Ga0265295_1005332_pt1 | contig 16473 bp, 17 predicted proteins | sample Munlansysbiofilm_FD_192503 | JGI IMG/M metagenome (GOLD analysis project Ga0265295, IMG submission 192503) | Leachate microbial communities from a municipal landfill in Southern Ontario, Canada - Methane capture system biofilm | ecosystem: Engineered > Solid waste > Landfill > Unclassified ... | reverse complement strand
TTAGTAAGCAGATTATCTTTGGTCATAATCTTTTAAGTCCTTTCTGTTTTTAAACATAGGGGGGGAAGATTTAGATCATTGACTAATGCTCACTGTGCGTTTACACATTCTATTGTAAACGCACAATATACATGTTTGATGTTTTAAAGATAACATTGTATATTTTGACAAAATATTTTATAATATATAGAGTACAGTGAGGAAGTGTTGTTAATGAAAAAAGTAAGAGTACGTTATGCACCAAGCCCAACGGGATTATTGCATATAGGAAATGCGAGAAGCGCATTATTTAATTATTTGTTTGCAGAACATTTTAACGGTGATTTTATTATTAGAATTGAAGATACTGATGTTTTAAGAAACGTTGAAGGGGGCGAAGAAAGTCAACTTAAGTACTTAAAGTGGTTAGGATTAGACTGGAAAGAATCACCCGATAAAGGTGGGAAATACGGTCCTTATCGTCAACTTGAACGTTTAGACTTATATCAAAAATATGCAAATGAACTTTTGGATAAAGGCTTAGCATATAAAGAATATCGTGAAGATAGTGATAAATTTGCAATTCGTTTTAAAGTTCCAGAAAATGTTACTTATGCATTTGATGATATTGTTAGAGGGACTTTAAAGTTTGAAAGTAAAGAAGTTGAAGATTGGATTATTATGAAAGATAATGGTATTCCTACTTACAACTTTGCAGTAGTAATTGATGATCACTTGATGGACATTAGTCATGTCTTAAGAGGAGAAGAACACATTACAAACACACCAAAACAATTAATGGTTTATGATGCATTTGGGTGGGAAAGACCTTTATTTGGACATATGACAATTATTGTTAATGAAGAACGAAAGAAATTATCTAAGCGTGATAAAAATGTTATTCAATTCATTTCTGAGTATGAAGAAGCGGGATATTTGCCAGAAGCGATGTTTAACTTTATCGCTTTACTTGGATGGTCTCCAACCGGTGAAGAAGAAATTCTTAATCAAGAAGAAATCATTAAAATGTTTGACCCGCAACGTTTGTCAAAGTCGCCAGCGATGTTTGATAAAGCTAAATTAGCATTTATCAATAGTCGGTATATAAAAAAATTATCAGATGAAGAAGTTGCTGCTAAAGCAAAGAAATATTTTGACAAAGCAGGAATTAACATTAAAAGTAATGAATGGCTAATTAAACTTGTAAGTCTACTAAAAGATAGAATGTCATTTATTGGTGAAATAATAACTCTTTACAACAATTTCTTTCACAATGATTTTAGAATAAATAATGAAGCGTTAAACGCTTTAATAGAAAACGATAGTTTAGAAATGTTAAATGTTTTTCTAGCGGATATAAAAGCATTATCTGTTTTCACTGAAGAAAACATTCAAAATTTAATTAAGGAAACCGGTAAGAAGACCAATGTAAAAGGTAAAGCCTTATTTATGCCAGTTAGAATTGCAACTACTGGTGATTTACATGGGCCAAGTTTACCAGTAACAATTGAATTATTAGGAAAAGATATTGTTGTTGATCGCCTTACGAAAACTATTGCAACGTTAAAAGGAGAAATTAAATAATGAAAAAAATCGGAAGTTTAGTTGTTGCTATTCTCTTAGTGGTTACTTTAGTATCATGTAACAAGAATAAGTTTTACGCAACAGCAGAGTTAGAGAACATTGATAACGGTAAAAATGATATTACATTTGACGTCAAGATTGAAGACCCAGATTCACAAGCAGACGGTAACTTGTACGTTAAATTGACAAATGCTAATGATTCGTCTGATTATAAGGAAAAAACAACTACGAAAGAAGAATTAGAAGATAATGCTGAGATGTCTTTTTATAGTTTGAAACTTAACACACGGTACAAATTGTCAATTACGACAACGTGGAATGATAAAACCCAAACATTGTTAAGTACTGAAATATCAACGCGAGATGAAGTCGAAAAGTCTATTAATACAGTTCAAGAGTTTTTAGAAATTAAGAACGATTTATATGCGACATATAATTTGTTAGCTGATTTAGATTTTAGTGATATTACAGATGAACAATTTAAAACCGGTGATATTGGTACATTTAGAGGTGTTTTTAATGGCAATGACCATACAATTAAAAACTATAAAGTTGTTACTACTAGTAATAGTGTTGGTTTGTTTGGCCAATTATCAAGTGAAGCAGCAGTTAGCGATCTAGTAATCGATGGATTAAAGATCTCTAATACCGAAGATACAAAAGTAACAGGATCTCAATATGTGGGAATCTTATATGGACAAAGTTCATCATCTTCTGTTAAGATTAGTAAGATTACGATTAAGAACAGCGATATTAATATGATAGTTAATTCAAGTTCATCATATGTTAGATTTGGTTTACTTGGAGGAACTTTATCTGGATCTGCAAGTGATATTGTAGTTGAAGACAACAATAACCTTAATGTAACATTTAATCGTCTTAACAAAGTTTATATTGGTGGTTTAATTGGGGCAACGACTTCGACTGCAAGTATAAACAAAGTGAAAAACGGTGGTAACGTTAATGTGAAAGTTGTCCAAAACGGTCATAAAGACGGTGAAAAAGATATCACGGCATTAGGACTAGAAGGGGATGCAGTATCATTAAATGTTGCGGGATTAATCGGTTATCCAGAAGAAACTAAAATTGATAATGTAATTACTAAAACTAAGATTGATTTATCAGAAATGACTTTTTATGAAGTAAAGAGTAAAACTGATAAAGACAATGTAAAAGGTGACGTCTATATTGACATAAATGTAGCCGGTTTACTTGGAAGTGTTTCTGACAAGATAAGTAATATAGTTTATGCTGGTGATATTAGTGTTGCTAACGCAAGATTTATCCGCGACATAAAAGAAGGGGAAGAAACTCCTAAGTACAATTACGAGATGTTAATGTATGTTGGAGGCTTTGTTTCTCATACCGAATTACATAATGAAAACTTTAAGAATGTAGTTCGTGTTGGTGGAACAATATTTGTAGAGGTTCAAAGTAAGTCCAAAGTGGTAAAGACGGGAACGCTATTTGGTTCTGCTAGTAATATCAGTTATTCAAACTCAAATCTATTTGGTTATCAAGGAATAATTGTTGACTCATTTCAAGGAAACAACACCGCTCCAGTAGGAATGCGCGAAGTAACTGATTTTGCAAGTTTCTTTGGCGAAAATTCATGGATAGTTACTAAATATAAATAAAAGTTGAAGCACCTTTGGGTGCTTTTTCTTTATCTTAAAAAATGGTATAATTAAACAGGGTGAATTAGTATGAAAATATCAAAAACACAATTTAAGAATTTAATGCGTTGTGATCGATTCGCGGCATTAAACGAGATTTATCATGATAAGGAAAAAGCAATTGTTTCAATTTCTGAAGATGTTGAATTGGAAGACTTGATGAGTCTTGAAAATGAACAGTACAAAAATGATATAATTGATCAAATGTATGATGATGAAACAGATGAAGATTTGATATATAAAGAAAATCCACAAATGGATATGATGATGCCTTATTATAATGAACTAGAAATGATCGTTGGTAAAGTGATCGCGAAGAAGTTTAAGGGAAAGACAATATATGATTTAGATACGTTCAATCAAAAAAGGTTTTCATACTTGAAAAACGGATTTAATTTTTATTGCTTTTTAGATGGTTATCAAGAAGATGAAAGTACCATTCGAATATTTGAAACTAAGGCAACTACAAGTAAAAAATTTGCCTCAGAGGACTTTGCCTATTTAAAAAGATTCGAAGGGGATTCTAAAGATACTAGATTAGATTTTTTCATTAAAAATGATCAAGATGTATTAGTGCCAAGAGAAGACTTACAAGAAGTTGAAGGCGACTATTATAAAAAAGAAAAACAACTGTTTGATCGTTTCAATAAACGCGGAAAGTATGTTTATGACTTAGCTTATCAACGTTATGTTTTTGAAAAAACTTATCGGACTGAAAAAAAGGTTGAGTATTATTTAGTTATTCTTAATCACGAATATATCCATGATGGGAAGGTTAATGAAAAAAATAATCCAGTCTACCCTGATGATATTATTAAGTTTTATAATCTGACGAGTTTAACAAAAAAAATGATGACGATGATTGATGAAGATACTGATTTAGTTATCGAAAGAATCAATCGAATGGATGCAAGAGAAACTAATCTTGGAAAATTTTGTGAACGGAAAAAAAATACGGAATGTCCGTTCTTTGATATCTGTTATAAAAGTTTTCCCGAAAAAAACAGTGTTTTTATTTATAAGGGAAGACACTTTGGTTTTGTTGAAAAGAATGGTGTAAAGCATGAATTATATGAACTTATTAATGAAGGTGCACGACATGCGCTAGATATTCCGCTTGAATATATGAATCGGAAAAACAATGAGATTCAAAGAAACGTTGTAGAAAACAAGGTTCCGTATTATAACTATCAGAAGATTCGAAAGGGAATAGGAGCACTCAGATATCCACTTTACCATTTGGATTTTGAATCTTTTAATGCCCCGTTGCCACGATTTAAAGGCGAAAAGCCGTATTCTCAATCGCTCTTTCAATTTTCAATTCATATTGAAAGAGAACCGGGAGTTTGTGATAAAGACCAAGACAACTATTATTTCTTAGCTAAAAATCATGAAGATATTAGAAAAGAATTATTAGAAGCAATGCTTGAAGTAATTAAACCTGATGGAGGAAGCGTTGTTGTTTATAATGTATCCTTTGAAAAAACAAGATTAAAGGAACTTGCAGAGTTTTATCCTGAACATCGTAAAGCGATAGAAGATATTATGGACAGATTGTTTGACTTATTACATGTTGTAGAAACAAATGGTAATTTTTACAAAGGATTAGGTTTTAGTGAAGAGGAAGCGAAAGAGATTAATTTTTATCATGAAGATTTGAACGGTTCTTTTTCGATTAAAAAAGTATTACCTATCTTTAGTAATCTAACTTATAAAGGAATGCGAGTTGGAAATGGGACAGAAGCGATGGCTGCCTATGTTAAATTTCCTGTCTTAAAAGGTCGAGAGTTTGAAGAGATGTATATTGACCTAGTTAATTATTGTAAACAGGATACTTGGGCGATGGTCGAGATATTACGAAAGTTAAGGGAAATATAGTTAAAAACTTGTTATTTATGTTAATATTAAATATAATATTAAAAAAGGAGAGTATGCAAATGTTGAAAATATACAATACATTATCAAGAAAAACGGAAACGTTTATACCATTAGACAAAAAAGAAGTGAAAATGTATGTATGTGGACCAACTGTGTATTCTGATATCCATATTGGAAATGCAAGACCAGTTATCTTTTTTGATACATTAAAGAATTATTTAAAGTATCTTGGGTATCAAGTTATTTATGTATCGAATATAACTGATGTTGACGATAAAATAATTGCTGAAGCTAAAGCTTTGAAAATCAGTGAAAAAGAACTAACTAACAATTATACAGAAGCGTTTATTAAGGCCAGTAAATCGTTAGGCAGTACTCTACCTGATCAAATGCCGAAAGCAACAGACTATATTAATGAAATGGTTTCATATATAAATAAGTTAATAGAAACGGGTTTTGCCTATGCAACAAATAGTGGTGTTTATTTTGAGACTAATAAAATTTTAGAATATGGTGAACTTTCCGGACAAAATATTAATGAGTTAGATACAAGTGTTAGAATTGAAAATAAAGACGATAAAAAAAATAGTCGTGATTTTACTTTGTGGAAGAAAACGTTTGAAGGGATTGCTTTTAAAAGTCCATGGGGTGAAGGAAGACCAGGATGGCACACTGAATGTGCTGTCATGAATCACGAGATATTTGGAAGCATGATTGATATTCATGGGGGTGGAAGTGATTTAGTATTTCCGCATCATGAGAACGAAAATGCTCAAACTTATGCACACGATGGCCATGGATTATCGAAATATTGGATGCATGTTGGTCGCGTTGATATGGCAAACATTAAGATGAGTAAATCGTTAGGTAATACGATATTAGTTAAAGATTTAACCAATCCGAGCAGTTATCGGCTCTTGATATTAGCTCATCATTATCGGGCACCAATTAATTATAATGAAGAAATGAAGTTAGACTTTATTGAAATGTATGATAGAATTGTAAGGACTATTAAAAGAACTAAACTTAGTTTAAAGGTCAATAGTGTTAATGAAGATAAAAAACTTGATAAGGGATTAATTAAACAATTTGAAGAAGCGATGAATGATGATATCAATACCCCAAATGTGATTACGCTTGTATTAGAAATCATCAAAGAGTTAAATAAACAAAATGATTTGAATCGTCAAAATATTTTGTTAAATACGGTAACAATAATTCTTGGGGTTTTAAATCTATTACCAAACGTTGAAGTTGATGACGATGTTTTAGAGAAATATGTTAAATGGCAAGAGTTACGAGTTAACAAGAAATTTAAAGAAGCTGATATATTACGAGTTTCATTAGTTGAAGAGGGTTGGATATAATTGAACGGATTAACATTAGCTTATATTGGCGATGCTTATTATGAACTAGAAATAAGAAGATACTTAATCGATAAAGGGTATAACCAAGTTAAATTCTTACATAATAAGGCGATAAAATATACTTCGGGATTAGCACAAGCTCGTATCATTGAATATTTACTTAAAAATGAATGTTTAAATGAAGAAGAGATAAATGCTTTCAAAAGAGGAAGAAATAATAGTAGCAGTGGAAGAAAGAATTTAGATGCAAAGACTTATGTGGTTGCGACTGGATTTGAATCACTAATCGGGTATTTGTATTTAAGTAAGAAGCAAGATAGATTGGATGAAATTGTCAAAATGGCAATTGCAATCATTGAGGAGGATAACAATGGCTAAAGAAGTTGTTAAAGAAATCGATAAACAAAAGGAAAAAAAGAAGCGCGGACCTAAAACCGTTATCGTTGAAGAACCGGTAAAGTTTAAGGGTGATCCTTTTAATCTAGATGATAAGGCCGAAGTTTATCCGGATTTAGATGTTAAAGCTAATATTAAATCTCGTGATGAAATCGTCGTTGAAAGATATAATCCTGATATTGATAAAGGGTTAACAATTAATGAAGTTGAAACACGTATTATGGCTGGGGCTGTAAATGAAATGGCCCAAGGTAGTAGTAAAAAGATTGTTTGGATATTGTTTACGAATATCTTTACATTTTTTAATATTATGACTTTTGGTATCGCCATTTGGATGATAACAGCTGAAATTTACTCAATTATGGAACTTAATTTCTTGCTAATTGCTTTTGCTAACTTGATTATTGGAATCATCCAAGAAGTTAAAGCCAAAAAAACAATTGATAAACTTTCGTTGCTTTCGGCTCCAACTGCGATTGTTGTTCGTGATAAGACACAGGTTGAGATTAGTATTAATACGATTGTAATAGACGATATTTTAAAATTATCGAGCGGAAAACAAATTTCCGCAGATGCTGTAGTTCGTAGTGGGACTCTAGAAGTTGATGAATCACTATTAACAGGTGAATCAGATATTATTGTAAAAAAAGAAGGCGATCCGCTTTACTCAGGATCATTCGTTATTTCTGGGACAGCGTATGCGCAAGTTGTTGCTGTTGGGAAAGACATTTATGTTCAAAAATTAACTAATCAAGCGAAGAAATATCAAAAACCAAAGTCAGAGTTATTTAATTCGCTTAAATGGATTATTAGAAGTGTTGGGGTTTTGATTATCCCAATTGGAATCACTTTATTTTATTTAATGAGTAAGATGGGATTAGAGTATCAAGAAATCGTTGTGAGAACTAGTGGAGCGGTTATTGGTATGATTCCTTCAGGGTTATTCTTATTAACTAGTAGTGCTTTAGCGGTTGGAGTTATTCGTTTAGCTCAAAACAATGCCTTAGTTCAAGAATTGTTCTGTATTGAAATGTTGGCACGTGTTGATGTTCTATGTTTAGATAAAACGGGAACAATTACCGATGGAACAATGAGTGTTCATTCAGTGATTGAATATAAAAACCCAACGGGGTTAACACTTAAAAATATTATATCAGCGATGCTTAATTCACAAGAAGATCGAAATCTAACATCTAAAGCCTTAGAAGAAAGATTTGGAACTGGGAAAAGAATAAGAAGTGTAGCTGAAATTCCGTTCTCAAGTGCACGAAAATTTAGTGCCGTAAGTTTTGATAAGTATGGAACTTTTCTCTTAGGAGCTCCTGAATTTGTTGTTAAAAGAACAGTTTCCACCCAAGACTTTTTTAATGAAGTTGATAAGCAATCTAAAAATGGATATCGTGTCTTAGTTGTTGCACACTCAAAAGAATTGATTGAAGAAGATAAAGTCGTTGGAAACGTTGTCCCACTTGGTTTAATAATGATTGAAGATTCTATCAGACCCGACGCAATTGAAACAATTGGATATTTCAAGAGTTCAGGAGTGGCAGTACGCGTTATTTCAGGTGATAATCCGATAACCGTTTCAAGAATCGCTCAAAGAGCTGGTGTGGCAGATGCGCATAAATATATTAGTTTAGAAGGTTTAACAAATAATGAAGTCATTAATGCGGCAAATGAGTATATTGTTTTTGGACGTGTTTCACCAAATCAAAAGAAAATTTTAGTTGAAGCATTGAAAGCTAAAGGTCATACAGTTGCGATGACGGGTGATGGTGTTAATGACATCTTAGCTTTAAGAGAAGCGGATACATCAATAGCATTAGCTTCAGGTAGTGAAGCAGCAAGAAATGTTGCTCACTTAGTTTTACTTGATTCCAATTTTTCATCAATGCCAAAGGTTGTTGTTGAAGGAAGAAGAGTTATTAATAATATTCAAAAACTATCAGGGTTGTTTTTGGCAAAAACGTTATTTACTTTACTGCTTGCTATTTCGGCAATTATTAGTAAAGGTGAATACCCAATTACAACGAGTCAGTTAACTCCAATCAATCTACTTATCATTGGTATTCCAACTTTCTTTTTAGCGATGGAATCAAACAATAGTAGGGTTGAAGGAAAATTCTTTAAAAATGTTATTAAAGGAGCACTTCCGGGTGCAGTCGTGGTTTTAATTAACAGTTTAATAATTTTCTGGTTAAGTGGTTTATTAGGAATGGATTATGAAGTTAAGTCAACATTAATCGTTTTATCAGCAACGATGGCAATGTTTATTTTGTTATTAAAATTATCGTGGCCGCTTAATCGGTTCAGATTTATGATTGTTGCTTCAATGTTTATGATCTTTTTGGTTGTAACATTGGCACGCCCTGATTATTTTAAATTAGTTCCATTTTCAACCACTTCTTTGGTAGAACATGCACCATTGACACCGGCTCAGATACTATTATTGATAGCATTAATTCAAGGAACATATCCGTTATTATATATAGCTTCAAACTTTATTGGATGGATGAAGATTATTTTTAATAAATCAATGAAGGCAATTACAGGTGTTAGATAAAAATAGAAAGGTGTAAAAACCTTTCTATTATTTTTCAAAAAAGATTGGATTTAAAAATCCCATGTAGGTAAGATGATAAAAGGAGGGATTAATATATGATTATTTATGGTAAAAATATTATTAAAGAAACTATTTATGCAAAAAGAGAGATATATAAACTTTATTTAGATGATAAGTTTAAGGATAACGAGTTTTTAAACTTTTTAAAACAATACAATGTTCGTTTTGTTTATAAAAATAAAGGGGAATTAAATCATTTAACGGATAATGCAATTCATCAAGGTGTTGTGGCAGATGTTGCTCCATATTTGTATAAAGATTTAAATGAAGTTTTAGAAAAAGACAAACGCCAAAGATTTTTAATCTTAGATGGCATTGAAGATCCTCATAATCTTGGAGCAATCATCAGAACCGCAGAAGCAACAAAACTTGACGGTATTATTATGAGTAAGAAAAATCAAGTCGCGTTAAATGGAACAGTTGCTAAAGTATCAAGTGGGGCAATTGAACACGTTAACGTTATACAGGTTGGAAATATTAATCAAGCAATGAGTGTTTTAAAGGACAATAATGTATGGATTATTGGTACAGATGATAAAGCAACAGTTTCATATGTTGATATTCCTAAAGATCGTTCAGTAGCAATCGTAATGGGCAATGAAGGACAAGGAATACGATTTCTTGTTAAAAACAATTGTGATGTCTTAGTTAAAATACCAATGTATGGAAAGGTTAATTCCTTGAATGTTAGCGTTGCTGCGGCTTTAATGATGTATGCCTCGCTATAATGATTATGAGTTGATTTATTTGATTCAAAGTGAGAAATCAGAAGAAGCATTTTCATTGATGGTAAAGAAATATCGTCTCTTCATCTATAAAATTCTTCATTTAATGCGAGTCGATTATAATGACTTTGATGATTACTTTCAAGAAGGAATAATGTTGATGTATTCACTGATTTTAAGATTTGATGAGCAAAAAGGTAAAACATTCACAAGGTTTTATGAAATGGTTTTTAAACGCCGTGTTAATCGCTTATTACTGACAATTCCTAAGTTTGAAGTTTTTGAGAACTTAGACTTTATTGAAAGTAATTATAAAGATTATAACGATGAAACAGAGTTTGATGGATTTACAGAATTTGAGATGAAAGTTTATAATCGATATTTTATAAAAAATCAACGAATTTCGTTTATTGCAGAAGACGAAGGAAAGAATGTTAAACAAATATACAATGCAATTTACCGAATTAAAGATAAATACAAAAATAATATGTTATAATATAATATCATAATTGACTAAGGCGTTCAAAAGTGTTAAAATACACTTGCGAATGACCACGGAAGGTGGTTTTTTAATGCGTGAAAAAGTTATTTTGGTTTGTACTGAGTGTTTAAGTAGAAACTACACAAGCACTAAGAATAAACAAACTCAAAAAGAACGATTAGAGATTAATAAATTTTGTTCTAAATGTAAAAAACATACATTACATAAAGAGAGCAAATAAGGAGGAAGTACGATGGCTGTAAAAGAAAAAGCGGTTGAAAAAGAAAGTAAATTAAAAGAGATATTAGTTACTGAGTATCGTTGGGAGAATTTATTGTTGTTAATTTTAGCAACACTTTCGACAGCGTTAGCACTTATAATTATTATCAATCAAGGACCAATATCAATTGATTCAAGTTTCCCTGTTTTAGGAAACAGAACCAATCAATTAATATTTGCATGGGTTTTATTTGTAATTTCAATGTTAGGAATAGGTTTAGTAATTGCACCATTTGTAACACCTTCGATTCCAGAAATTAAAAAGATTACTTGGGCAACAAGAAGTCAATTTCTTGATCACAGTGTTAGAGTTTTAATCTTTATTTTATTCTTTGTCTTTGTCATTTTTGCATTTGATATTGTAGTTATTGCGTTGTTAAATTTAGTTTCAGGTGGTAATTAATGAGTAATCGGAAAAGATGGTATATTGTTCAAACATATTCCGGATATGAAAATGCAGTAAAGAATGACTTAAAAAGAAGAATTGAAAGTATGGGGATGGGCGACTTTATTTTTGATGTAATTGTTCCTGAAGAAACAATTATTGAAAAAAAGGCCGATGGAACTGATAAAGAAAAGATTAAACAATTATTTCCAGGGTATGTTTTTGTGGAAATGATTGAAACTGATGAATCATGGTATGTAGTAAGAAATACACCTAGAGTAACGGGGTTTCTTGGTTCAAGCGGTGGTGGGACAAAACCAGTACCACTTGAAGATGGCGAGATGGATTCGATTTTGTATAAGATTGGGGCTAAAACAAAACCAACTTATGAACACTTATTAGGTAAAACCGTTGAAATTATCTCGGGGTTATATGCAGGAAAAACTGGTGAAGTATCTTTTGTAGATCCTGACCGTGCAATGGTGAAAGTTGATATCGACTTGTTTAGCCGGGCTACACCAACGGAAGTTGATATTGATAACGTTAAGATTGTTTAATAATAATTCGTAAAAGAATAACAGAAATGATTTAATTGGTCGTTTCTGTTTTTTTATCCTTTTAGTTAATGTAAAATCAAGATTATATTTTTTTATGTATTTGTTAAAAGAAATATTTTCAAATAAAAAAAATGCGATATAATTATATGGTAAGGAGATGGTAAAGTGCCATTATTTATAAAAAAATTGTATCAAATGTATTTTTCTGCTTATATCATAATAATGATGATCTTTTTTGGTTTGTTTCCCCAAGTGTTAAAAAATGTAGATACGAAAAGCATTAATTTTATAGTTGGCTATACAATGGCGGTAACATTGACGACAGTCTTAGTCTTTATTGAAGCTAATATCAAAAAAGAACATATCTTTTGGTGGTTATTTAAATTAGTCATTGGATTTATCTTTCCTGTTTTGTTTTTATTTATTGACAATCCGAGTATTTGGGTTTTAGGGATTTCGGCGCCCTTATTGGTTCTTGATTTATATTTAAATCGCAACAAGCAATACATCTTTAATTCGAACAATTACTATATTGTTTATGGATTTTATTCAGTTAGCATATTGATTCCTACCTTATTAACATTGATGGGACAGTCATATTGGTATATTGGTTCATTGCTAATTTTTATTTTGTTGTGGATTGAATATCGAGTATATAAAAGATTAGATAATGTTGTAGAGTATAATAAGACTAAAGGCTTGTTTTCAGTCTTATTAATTATTGCGATATACTTGTTATCAATATATGCAAAAATAATTACTGATTGGCAAACACCGATTAATTACTTTAAAAATGTCTTGTTGCCAATGTTTGTGCTGTTTGGAGATTTAGGTTTAATTATTGCCAATAAACGTGATATTATTGATATTATTAGAGTGACAACAACAGAATAGAAAATAACAATCGTTATTAGTAAAAAAATTGTTGACAAAAAGTGGTCGAAGTGTTAAAATATATCCGCGTGTAAAAACACACCATTAGTGGGAGAATTAATTCATAAACCACATACTTATGTAAAGAAGGAGGTTGTGTATCATGGCAAAACCAAAAAAAGTAGTAAGAGAAGTTAAATTACAAATAGCTGCTGGTAAGGCAAATCCTGCGCCACCCGTTGGACCTGCATTAGGGCAAGCGCAAGTAAACATCCCAGCATTTTGTTCACAATTTAACGAACGTACTAAAGATCAAATGGGATTTGTAATTCCTGTAGTTATCTCAGTTTATGAAGATAGATCATTTACGTTTATTACTAAAACACCACCGGCAAGTGACTTACTAAAGAAAGCAGCAAATATCCAAAAAGGATCATCTGTTCCACAAAAAGATAAAGTGGCAACTATCAAGCGCGCTAAAGTAAGAGAAATTGCAGAAATGAAGATGCCAGATTTAAATGCGTACACTGTTGAAGCAGCAATGAAAATTGTTGAAGGTACCGCAAGAAATATGGGCATTGTTATCGAAGACTAATTTAACGGTCTAAATTGTGGGAGGAAATCCCGCTATACCACATTTTAGGAGGATATTATATGAAAAGAGGAAAGAGATACCTCGAAGCAGCTAAATTAGTTGACAAAACAAAAGAGTATGATTTGTTAGATGCTACTAAATTAGTTAAGAAAACATCAACCGTAAAATTCGACGCTTCAGTTGAAGTTGCATTTCGTTTAAACTTGGATCCAAGAAAAGCGGAACAAAACTTAAGAGGAGCTATCGTATTACCACACGGTACAGGTAAGGTTTCGAGAGTAGTTGTAATTGCTCAAGGTGAAAAAGCTAAAGAAGCTACAGCAGCCGGAGCAGATTTTGTTGGTGATGCTGACATTATCGAAAAAATATCAAAAGGTTGGTTTGACTTTGATGTCATCGTGGCAACCCCAGATATGATGGCACAATTAGGAAAATTAGGACGTGTTCTAGGACCTAAAGGATTAATGCCAAACCCTAAAACAGGAACTGTTACAGTTGATGTAACTAACGCTGTTAAAGAAATTAAAGCTGGTAAGATTGAATATCGTGTTGATAAAGTTGGAAATATTCATGCAGCAGTTGGTAAAGTTTCATTTGATGAAAAACAACTTGCAGAAAATATCCATACATTATTTGAAAGACTTGTTCAATTAAGACCAAATACGGTAAAGGGTACTTATATTAAAAACGTAACAGTTTCATCAAGTATGGGACCTGGAATCAAAATTGATCGCGATGATTTACGCGAGTTTAAAAAATAAAAAATAGAAATTTAATAATACCAAAGACAGTAGGGGCATAATGCTTAATATCCTACCGAGGTGAAACTAAAAATAGTTCTCTTCTTTGTCTTTGGCATTGAAGAGATTTTATTTTAAAAAAGGAGGACTTCAAGTGGAAAGAGCAGTTGTTGTAAAAAAAGCTGCAGCAGTTGAAGCGTTAGCGGAAAAATTAAAAGAAGCTAAAACGGTTGTTATATTTGATTATAAAGGTCTAACAGTTGACCAATTCACAGAACTTCGTGGTAATTTAAGAAATGCAGGATGCGAAGTTACTGTATATAAGAATAATATTTCAAGAAGAGCATCAATTGCAGTAGGGTACGAAAAATTAGCAGACACGATTGTTGGAGCTAAGGCAATGATATTAAGTTTTGATGATATAGTTGCCCCAGCAAAAATCATTGCAGATTTTGCTAAAGAAAACAAAGTTGTAAACATTGAATCAGGTGTTATCGAAGGAAACGTTGTGGGAATTGCTGAACTTCAAGCATTAGCAAATTTACCATCAAGAGAAACATTGTTAACACAATTAGCAGCAGGATTATTAATGCCTGTAAGAGAAATTGCGATCGGTTTAAATATGATCAGCGAACAAAATTAAATTTAGGAGGAAACATATATTATGGCAAAATTAACTAAAGACGCTTTTGTAGCAGCGTTAAAAGAAATGACTTTATTAGAAATCAAGGATTTAGTAGACGGATTAAAAGAAGAATTTGGAATTGATCCAACAGCAGTTGCAGCAGCAGGTCCTGCAGTAGCAGCAGAGGCAGCAGAAGAAAAAACAGAATTCAATGTTGTATTAAAAACATTTGGAACTAACAAAATTGCAGTTATTAAAGTTGTTCGTGAAGCAACAGGTCTTGGTTTAGCAGATGCTAAAACATTAGCAGAAACACCAGATGCAGTTGTTAAAGAAGCTTTAAACAAAGCGGCAGCAGATGAATTAAAAGCTAAATTAGAAGAAGCTGGAGCAACAGTTGAACTTAAATAGTTTTCAATCTTAATCGCAAATAAACCTGAGTAATCTCAGGTTTTTTCGCTTTTTGAAATACGAATTTTTTTTGCAAAGTTTTATGAAAATGAGGGATATTTTGAGTCACTATTATATAACGGATAAAAGTCTTGAAGATGATTATAAAGAACTAGAGTATATGTATAGAGGGTTGAGCCTAAAGTTCATAACTAACTCTGGTGTTTTTAGTCGTGATCGTGTCGATTTTGGGACAAGGTTGTTGCTGGAAACATTAATTTTAAATGATCAGGACAAAGAAATAATTGATATGGGGACAGGATATGGAGTTATCGGTATCTCGTTAGCTAAGTTATATCCAAATAAGTATTTTAATTTATATGACATTAATGAAAGAGCCTGCGAATTAGCTTTAAAGAATCAGAAATTAAATAAAGTAAACAATGTAAATGTTAACGTATCTAACTTATTTGAAAATGTTAAGGTTAAGGCTGATGTTGTTATAACGAATCCACCTATTAGAACCGGAAAGGATACAATCTTTAAGTTATATGAAGATGCCTATAAATCATTAAATGATGAAGGAAGACTTTATTGCGTTATTCAAAAAAAGCAAGGAGCGCCTTCAACACTTGAAAAACTAAAACTTTTATTTAATAAAGTTGAAATTTTAAATAAAAGTAAAGGTTATTGGATAATACTTGCTAAAAAGTAAAATTGGTATTGACTAATTTATGTGATTATGGTAATATAATAAATTGCATAATAGTGGAAAAAATAGGGTTATTTTTATTCAAAAATTAGTTCTAAAAACGATGGGAGTAGGAAAAATGGGAAATAATACAGGGTTTAAAGTGGTTAAATATGGTAAAAAGGCGGAGCGTCGTAATTATTCAAAAATGCGATATGATATCGATTTACCAAATTTGATTGAAATTCAAACAAAATCGTTTCATGATTTTATTGAAAGTGGTATTTCTGAACTTTTAAAAGATATTTCACCAATTGTTGGTCACAATGGTGAACTGAAATTATACTTTGAAGATCACTTTCTTGAAGATCCAAAGTTTGATATTCAAGAATCTAAAAATCGAGATACAAGCTATTCAAAACAACTGTTTGCAAATGTGAAATTAGAAAGTGTTAGAGAAGGTCAAGTTCGTGAGAGTCGAATTCTAATGACAGAAATTCCGTTTATGACACCAACAGGAACTTTTATTATTAATGGTGCCGAACGGGTTGTTGTTTCCCAAATTATTCGTTCTTCTGGAGCATACTTTAATGAAGATTATGATAAGAAAAGTAATGAATTAAGATATA
>Ga0265295_1005331_pt1 | contig 16485 bp, 13 predicted proteins | sample Munlansysbiofilm_FD_192503 | JGI IMG/M metagenome (GOLD analysis project Ga0265295, IMG submission 192503) | Leachate microbial communities from a municipal landfill in Southern Ontario, Canada - Methane capture system biofilm | ecosystem: Engineered > Solid waste > Landfill > Unclassified ... | reverse complement strand
CTCGATCATCATATCTGTCCTTTTGACCATTGTTTAATGGGCAATATCGTTCAAAAAATGACCGCCGAGTTCCGCGAATATATGGGAAATAAAACCCTGGCAGACCTGATGATACCTAGCTGATTGAAGCTGAAAAATAAAGTTTAAAAGATTCATATACGATTTGTGCCAATTTTTAAAATTGGCACAAATCAAGTAAATCTTTCCGGCCTGTGTAATAACCTGGTGTTGAGCACTATCAGCAGGGCTGGAGGAGTGAGAGTGCGGTGCTATTTACCCCCTCTGAATACCCCAATAGATAGGAGGAGAACCTGCTTTAGCACATTAGTATTACTGAAAGCAGGAGGAGAACCATCTAAACACATTTGTATTAAATTGTAACAACCTGTTATTGAGCAGAGTCTGCTCCTTCCCTGTTCACTATTGGATTAAATTCATTAAAAATCTACAAAGGAAACATACAAATATTTGGTAGTAATCTTTTTGTTTGTATATTTGCGCATTCAAATACCTAAATACTCTTTTTAGAATTATGGCAAAATTGGTTCACATTTCAGAAGCAGCATCTTTGGCAGTGCACAGCATGGCTTTGGTAGCCAACAGTGCTGATATGATGAATGTTAACCAACTGGCTGAGCTTACCCATTCATCACGCAACCATCTGGCTAAGGTGATGCAAACCCTGGTTAAGAATAACCTGCTTGAGTCAACCAGGGGTCCAAAAGGAGGGTTTATGTTAAAAGGCGAAGCCTCTGAAATAAACCTGCTGCGCATCTTTGAGCTTTTTGACGGATCAATTGATGATCATTACTGCGGCATTGAGAGCGGAAAATGTCCTTTTCTGCAATGCGTATTTGGAGGCCTTGCAGATAAGTTCTCCCGGGAATTTTCAGATTATCTAAAAAAAACCACCCTTGATCAACTCATTTAAACTGCATCAACATCAATGAAAAGAACGATTATAAAAATAGATGAAGACTTATGCAATGGTTGTGGAAATTGTATTCCCAACTGCCACGAAGGAGCGCTTCAGATTATTGACGGCAAAGCCCGCCTGATCAGCGATCTGTTTTGCGATGGTCTGGGTGCCTGCATAGGTCATTGTCCGGAGGGAGCCATTACACTTGAAGAGCGTGAAGCCGAGCCTTATGATGAAATTAAGGTAATGGAACTTATGGTTCCCAAGGGACGCAATACCATTCTGGCGCACCTTGAGCACCTACGCGACCACAATGAACAGGAGTTACTCAGACAAGCCATTGATTATATAAAAACTAATCAGATTGACCTGAGTCCGGGAGCTACGCAGCCAGTGGCAGTGCAGGCAAAAAGCTTCCAAAACCTGGCAGAAGCCCGTGCTGCAGTTGCCGTGCCTAAAGCTTCAGGTTGCGGTGGAGGATGTCCGGGATCAGCTCCCCTGGATTTTAAGATTGACCTGGAGGAGTTAGAAAACACTACCGTGGTAACCCCACTTCCTGCACTAGAAATGCCCGAATCCGATGCCCCATCTGAATTGCGACAGTGGCCGGTTCAGTTACATTTGCTAAATCCACAGGCCAGTTATTTTAAAAATGCAGATGTGGTGCTTGCCGCGGATTGTGTGGCTTTTACCATGGGCAATTTCCATAACCGCATGCTTAAAGGCAAAACCCTGGCCATTGCCTGCCCAAAGCTGGACACCAATAAAGAATCCTACCTCCAGAAACTGGTTGCCATGATTGCTGAATCAAACATCAACACCCTGCATGTGGTGGTGATGGAAGTGCCCTGCTGTGGAGGTCTCATTCAAATGGCTATGGCTGCCAGGGCGCAGTCAGGGAAAAATATACCGATAAAAAAGACGGTAATTTCCGTAAAAGGAGATATTTTATCTGAAGAATGGATGTAATTTCGCCGAATGGTTGTGTTTATCTGATTTTTTATGAAAAACAAATTTACTTCTATCTTTTCCTTGTTGCGGGAACCGTTTACCCACAGTTCGCAGATGCGCAATTTGTGCTTAGCGGCGAATTCAGACCGCGGATGGAATATCACCATGGCTATAAACAACCTGCCAACGATGACATGGATGCTGCCCTATTTGTTTCCCAGCGCAGCCGCATAGAGACGCAAAAGAAAGAGGGACGGGGGGACGAGTCAAGGGGAGACTTTGAGATGGGGGGACTTGGAGACGGGCGGACAAGTACGGGACGGGACGGTACCAAAACCCAAATCGAGCATAGCGAAATCCCGAGAGCGCCCAGAACCCAGAACCCAGAACCCAGAACCAAGAACCCAGAACCCAGAACCCAGAACCCAGAACCAAGAACCAAGAACCAAGAACCAAGAACCAAGAACCAAGAACCAAGAACTCAAAGACCAAATTGAGCATAGCGAAATCCCGAAAGCGCATCGATTCGGGAGACCAAAGACTAAAGACTAAAAAAAATCAAAATAAATAAACACTAACAAAAAAAACACAAAAGAAAATGAGCATGTTTTGTTACCAATGTCAGGAAGCAGCCAAAGGAATTGGTTGCACAGTAAAAGGAGTTTGTGGAAAAACCGACGATGTTTCCAATCTTCAGGATTTATTAATATTCGTGATGAGAGGCATTTCCATTTATGCCGAAAAAGCCCGCGAAAAAGGAATTGAAAGTGCTGCGGCCAACAAATTTGTTACCGATGGCTTGTTTGCCACCATTACCAATGCCAATTTCGACCGCGATGTATTTGTCCGCAAGATTCATGAAGGCTTAAAACTTCGCGCTGAAATGAAAGCCGCTTGTAAAAAAGCCGGTATTTCATTTGACCAGAAATCCTTAGATGAATCGGCCACCTGGTTTGCTTCTACTGAGGCTGAATTCGATGCCAAAGCCCTTGATGTGGGTATTCTGGCAACGGAAAATGAAGATGTTCGCTCACTGCGCGAATTGCTTATCTATGGTTTAAAAGGGATGGCTGCTTACACCGAACATGCTTTCAACCTTGGCTTTGAAGACCCAGCTTTGTATGCCTTTATGAACCGTGCGTTGGTGGCAACCACCGAAGAGCATACGGCCGATGAACTGGTTGGTCTTGTGTTGGATTGCGGTAAACATGGCGTAACCGCTATGGCACTGCTCGACAAAGCCAATACTACCGCTTACGGTAACCCTGAAATTACCAAAGTGAACATTGGCGTAAGCGACAAACCGGGCATCCTCATTAGCGGACACGACCTTAAAGATATGGAAGAGCTGCTGAAGCAAACCGAAGGCACCGGCGTGGATGTTTACACCCACAGCGAAATGTTGCCTGCCAATTATTATCCAGCTTTTAAAAAGTATAAGAATTTTATTGGTAATTATGGAAACGCCTGGTGGCAGCAAAAAGAAGAGTTCACCACTTTCAATGGCCCCATTCTCTTTACCACCAACTGTATTGTTCCCCCCACCTCAAAATCAACCTACAGTGATAAGGTTTACACCACAGGATCTTCAGGTTTCAGCGGATTTAAGCACATTGCCGACCGCAAAGAAGGGCAGATGAAAGATTTTAGTGAAATTATTGCCCATGCAAAAACCTGCCAGCCTCCGGTTGAAATTGAAAAAGGTGAAATCGTTGGCGGATTTGCCCATGCACAGGTATTTGCCCTGGCCGACAAAGTGGTTGATGCCGTAAAATCGGGTGCCATCCGCAAATTCTTTGTTATGGCCGGTTGCGATGGCCGCATGAAGAGTCGCAAATACTACACTGAATTCGCAGAAGCATTGCCAAAAGATACGGTTATTCTTACTGCCGGTTGCGCCAAATATCGGTACAACAAACTGCCTTTGGGCGATATAGGTGGAATCCCACGCGTTCTGGATGCCGGACAATGCAACGATTCCTATTCACTGGCCATTATTGCCATGAAGCTGAAGGAAGTTTTTGAACTGAACGACATCAATGAACTGCCCATTGCCTACAACATCGCGTGGTACGAGCAAAAAGCCGTAATTGTACTGCTGGCCCTGCTGTATCTTGGGGTTAAAAACATCCATTTAGGCCCTACCCTTCCCGCTTTCCTTTCGCCCAATGTGGCCAAAGTGCTGGTTGATACCTTTGGTATTGCCCCCATTGGAAGCGTGGATGAGGACATGAAACTTTTCCTGAATTAATCAAACATGCAAGGGCCGTCTGTTGTTTACTCAAAGCAGCAGGCGGCTTTTTTTACGCCTATTATTTTTCTGCACAACAATATCCAAATCTACACAAATACATAACCATTAAAATATGAGCGAGTTAATCAACAATTCAGAAAAACGCAAAGCCCAACTCAAGGATCTGATATTAAAACTTCACCAGGGCGAATCGCAGGAAGAGGTCCGCCAGGAATTGCTTCAAACCCTTAAAAATATCCCTTACGGGGAAGTGGTTGAAGTAGAGCAGGAACTCATCAGCGAAGGCCTGCCCGAAGAAGAAGTGTTGAAGCTTTGTGATGCCCATTCGGCTGTTTTGCAGGGAAATATAGACCTTTCGGGTTCAAAAGATATACCCGAAGGCCATCCCATTGACGTGTTGAAGAGGGAGAACGAAGAAACCCTTAAAGTTACCGCTCAGGCAAAAGCCCTGCTTCAAAGCCTGGACGATTTCAAAGACAGCGACCTTACCGAAACTATTTTGAAGCTGCGCGGTATGTTCAATCAACTGTTTGATGTGGACAAGCACTATCAGCGCAAGGAATACCTGTTGTTCCCCTATCTGGAGAACAAAGGCATTACCGGCCCTCCAAAAGTAATGTGGGGCAAACACGATGAAATCAGAGACCTCATCAAAGGCAGCATTGAAATTCTGCAACAAACAGATATAACCATTGATGAACTTAAGGCCTCAGCAGAGATTATTTTCGATCAGACACTTTTTGGAATTGATGACATGACGGTGAAAGAAGAGCAAATACTTTTTCCCATGTCACTGGATAAACTCACCGATGCTGAATGGTATGAAATCAGCAAACAATCACTCGAAATAGGTTATTGCCTTTACGATCCGCCAACGGAATGGCGCCCCGAAGGGATGGAAGAAACCTCCATCAATGAGGTTCAGAAATCAGGAAGCCACATTCAACTGCCATCGGGCGGTTTTTCGGCCGCCGAACTGCTGGCTATCCTCAACACCTTACCGCTTGATATGACCTTTGTGGACAAAGACGATAAGGTAAAATACTTTTCTCAGGGAGCCGAACGTGTCTTTCAACGCAACCGTGCCATCCTGAACCGCGACGTTAGGCACTGCCATCCGCCGGCAAGCGCACACATTGTGGATAAGATTATCGACGATTTCAAATCGGGCAAGCATGACCGTGCGCCCTTCTGGATAAAAATGGGCGACAAGATGATATACATTGAGTATTTCGCGCTTCGTGGTGAACAGGGCGAATACCTGGGCACCCTCGAAGTTTCGCACAATATCGCACCTTACCGAGATCTTGAAGGCGAACAAAGGATACTTTCCTACACTCAAAAATCCTGAATCATGAAAAACGAACTCATTATAACGCCCAGGACCAAAGTCCTTCAATTGATTGAAGCCTATCCCCAACTCGAAGAAACGCTGATTGGTTATGTTCCGGCCTTTGAAAAACTTAAAAATCCAATACTGAGAAAAACCGTGGCAAAGATTGCCACACTTCAGCAGGCTGCTGCGATAGGTAATGTTGCCGTGGAAGAACTTATCAACAAATTAAGAAACGAGATCGGACAAGACCTTATGAATCAGGATGAAAATGCATCATACCACAAGCAAAAACCCGGCTGGTTCAGCGAGACACTTATCACCGCAGAACTGGATGCACGCGCTATGCTTGATACAGGTGAACATCCGGTAAATCAGGTAATTGCAGATCTTAAGCAACTTGAATCGGGCAAAATCTATAAACTCACTGCACCATTTTTGCCCGCACCGCTGATTGATAAAGCCGGCAGCCTGAATTTTGATCACTGGGTAACCAATGAAGGGGATGAAACCTTTATCATCTACTTTTTCTCAAACCAACCTTAAAACGCTGAACTATGAATACCAATAAATTTAACACTCATAAGGCTTTTACATTTAGCAACGAAATCAACTATTCAGAAGGCGGCATTGTGAGTATGCGTGTACTCGAACAAAAAACCGGAAATGTAAGCCTTTTTGCCTTCGACAAAGGGCAGCAACTGAGTGAACATACCGCTCCATTCGATGCCATGCTTCAGGTAATGGAAGGGAAAGCCGAAATCGTTATTGGCGGCGAATCCAATCATATGCAAGCAGGTGAAACCATTATTATGCCGGCCAACATTCCACATTCGGTAAAGGCAAGTGAACAGTTTAAAATGGTGCTTACCATGATTAAAGCCTGATTCCCGGGGATAGCATGAATACCAGGTTTTGCAGCTTCTTCTCACTCAATTTACTGCCATACTGCTGTTACTAAATGAAGACCTTACGTAAATACCACAAGTGGCCTTCACTGGTCATTGGTTTATTTGTCCTTCTGTTTTGTCTTTCGGGAATTGTGATGAACCACCGTGCTTTCTTCTCACCGGTAGATGTTTCACGCAAATGGATTCCATCAAACTATACCTTTAAAAACTGGAATCTGGCTGCTGTAAAAGGTTCGGTATGGCTTGCCGACAGCACACAGCTTATTTATGGAAATATTGGCATCTGGAAAACTGACCGGAATTTTAACCTTTTCACCAATTTTAACCAGGGCCTTCCCAAAGGTAGTGATCATCGCAAAACCTTTTCGTTATTGCAGACCCGCAAGGGAGAACTGTGGGCGGGTACCCTGTTCGGATTATACGATTACCATAGTGCTGATGAACGCTGGCAAAATTATCCGCTTCCTGAAAACCATCCCCGCGTAGTAAAAGTATTGCAGCACAATGACAGCATTTTTGTACTGACAAGGTCAGCATTATACATAATAAAAAACAATCAGGGCGCTGCCCGAAAGTATTTGCTTCCGTATCCCGAAAAACACGATGGAAAAGCCAGCCTTTTTCGCACCACCTGGATCATTCACAGTGGTGAACTGCTCGGTTTAGCCGGAAAACTTGTGGTTGATCTTACAGGCCTTATTCTCATAATATTAACCTTAACTGGATTTTATTACACGTTTGTTCCGTCTTTGGCGAAAAGAAGCGGACAGCAGTTAAAATCAAAACTTAAAAAATTTAACCGGTTTTCTATACGGTGGCACAATCGTCTCGGTGTTTACTGGTTGGTAATTTTACTCGTTACCACCATTACCGGCATGTTTCTCAGGCCTCCATTGCTCATTCCAATCGCGAATGGCCGCATCTCACCGCTGGGCGATAATCACCGGACCAACTTTTGGCACGACAAGCTGCGTGACATGGTGATTGACTCAGCCGGTAACCGCATTATCATCTCCAGTTCCGAAGGGTTTTATCATTGGGAATTAAACGATGTCAGCGCCAAAGCCGAAACATTCAGCGTTCAACCACCTGTTAGCGTAATGGGCATCAATGTGTTTGAACCTTTAGATGATGGCTTATTCCTGGTAGGTTCTTTCAGCGGATTGTATCGCTGGAATATCCATGAAAATATAATAACTGATGCCATTACCGGTCTACCTGCAAAGCGCGCGGAAAATAGTTCTCCTTTTGGTTCTCTTGCAGTGGCCGGTGTGTTGATGAATAATCATGGACCTACCGCCCTGTTTGATTATGATGCCGGATGGATGCCCCTTAGAAAGGGATTGCACCCAACACCAATGCCGCGGGAATTAATGGAAATTCCTTTGTCATTGTGGAATCTTTCTCTTGAAATACATACCGGACGTATATTTTCCTTATTTTTAGGTGATTTTTACATCCTCTATGTCCCATTAATGGGAATATGCCTATTGCTTATTCTCATCACCGGATTGTGGATGTGGCTGAAACAACAAAGAAGAAAAAAACCTAAAAAAGGAGACAAATACAATGAAAATTATCACACTGGATAATGCTGAAAAAGTACCTTCTAACCTTGACGGTCGCATTATGGGCCGGTCAGATACAGCTAAAATCGTACACATTCGTCTGAGCCCGGGGGAGAAAATTGAAGCTCACCTCAATGAACATGATGCTTTCTTTTATGTGATTGAAGGCAAAGCCATGTTAACTTCAGGTCAGGAGCAAGCCCTGCTAACACGCAACCAATGCGTTTTTATTGAAGGAGGTACTGAAAGAGGTTTCGATAACATTTCGGTAGGTGATTTTAAGATGATTGCCATTAAATTACCCGATTGATATGCTTCAGCATTGAAATTTTTTCTCTAACTTTGGGCTCGATCCTGACCTTTTAACCAACAAAGGCTACATTTTTATTTGCTCTCTGAACAGAGCAACACCAGATGGCGGTCACCTGAGACAATGACGAAGGACTGCCATCCACTGACAAAGACCAGGACATGAGAAAAATAAATATTGTTTTTGCCTGCATTTTTGCCAGCGTATTCTCGCTGCCACCGCTACTCTTTGCACAACAAATTTCAAATCCATCTCCCGGGCAACCCTCAGCTCCCGATAAGGCATTTTTCAGAGAACAATGGTTCAAAAGTGCACGCGAAGATGAGCAGGGAAGTATGAGAGCCTACTTAAAGGCGCGTAAACAAAGTCAGTCGGAGCTCAGCCAGCGGAATGCAGACTTTTCGGAATTTACCACCCAATGGTACCCGTTGGGCCCTTCTAAAACCACCGCTCCGGTGCTGGCACAACTTGGTCTTGTTTCGGCACTCTGGGTGGATACCACAGATTATCTCACACTCTACGCAGGAAGCAATACCGGCGGATTGTTTAAAACCATCGATGGCGGTGAAAACTGGCATTGCCTTACTGACACAGTATTTACTACAGGCATTTTGTCCATACATGTGGATCCACGCAACAAGAACCGAATACTTATCGGTACCGGACATTATAGTTTTGCCCGAAGTTATGGAGTGGGCATGCTCGAAAGTATTGATGGTGGCCTGTCATGGCACGAAACAGGACTGAATACTCAAACCATCCCCAATAATTTTATTGTTCAGAAATCCGGCATGCGGCCTGACAAACCGGACCATCTGCTTGCCCTGGTTAATGCTGAAGCCAGGTTCAGGGGAAAAATCTTCAGAAGCACTGATGGAGCTGCCTCCTGGCAGGAGACCTATGGTGAATCGGGCGCTGAATTATTTTGTATGGCATACACACCCGGCAACCCGGAGGTGGTTTACGCTTCAGGCAACAGATTGTTAAAGAGTTACGATGATGGTGAAAACTGGACAGAGCTCACCCATCTTATTTCCCTCGATACCAACTTCAGGCCAACGCGCATTGCTGTTTCCATTGCACCCACTGCACCGGATTCGATACTTGCCTTTTGCGAAGCGGAAGACACAACCTATACCAAAGGCAACCGAAAGTATTTGTTTCTTTCTGTAGATGGCGCACAATCATTTAATCGTATTCAACTTCTGGGCGACCCGTTTTGCAGCTACTGGAAAATGCAGCTCGCTTATTCACCAACCCGAAGTAACGAATTTTACCTTGGCGGGATGTGGCTCTATAAGTACCGTATTGAAGGTGACTCAGCCCATTTTATTGGCAACAGCATACATACTTATCATAAAGATGTACGCGATTTGATTGTTCTTCCCCACCTGAGTGACGACAGGATCTACATGGCCAACGACGGCGGGGTTACACTTTCAGAAGATGGCACGGCTACGTATCGTGACATTACCCGGAATGGCATGCAGATTTTGCAGCTTTACAACATTACCGTTGACGATAACAGCGACAATATGTTTGGCGGCCCACAGGATGGCAATGTTTCATTTTACAATACCCAAACCGGCGAATGGTGGAAACATCCACGCATTGGTGACGCCTATGATGGGATGATTAATTACAACAATCCAAATGAGGTTTATCTTGTATCCTTTCCGCCCAATATCAGCAAACCGCATATCTTTCTGATGAAATCAACGGACGGGGGAGCAAATTTCTCCTATCTTACCATTCCCGACAGCACCGAAACAGGCCGTAAAGACAAACCGGTGGCTATGGACCCGGTAAACCCCAAGGTTATATACGTGGGGATACAACAAGTGTGGAAGTCGGCAAACGGAGGACAAACGTTTGAACGCATCAGCAATTTTACAGGGAATCAGAAGTTGGTTGCGCTTAAGGTGTCGCCTTCCAATCCCCAGGTGATACTAGCAGCTTTTGAAAATCCATGCTGGGCCAATACAGATCAATCCAAACTGATGATTACACCCGATGGAGGGAACCGTTGGTTTGACATTACTCCCCGGGGTCTGCTCAATTTACAATTTGCCGGTATCGCTGATTTTGCCTTCCATCCCGATTCTTCCCGTAAAATCTGGCTGGCACTTGACCGGCAATGGGCTGGCCGTCAGGTTTATGTAACCGACAATGGGGGCATTTCCTGGGAAAACTACTCTCAGGGCTTGCCGGCACTGCCGGTAAATGTTATTCGATATGTAAAAGGTGCAGGTATGGATCTGCTCATTGCCGGCACTGATATTGGTGTTTTCTATCGGGATGCAACCATGAACGCCTGGGTTCCCTTTGGAAACGGCCTGCCGCTTACTATAATATCGGATCTGGAGATCAACTACAAGCGGAAGAAAGTAATTGCAGCCACTTTTGGCCGTGGGTTATGGGAAGCCGACCTGTGTCTGCCAGTATCAGAAACACCTGAAATTGTTAATAATACTACGTTATGGGAGGAAGATAAAAATGTGCTTCATGACCTGATTATCGCTCCGGGTGCAAAGCTTACTATACGGGCCAATATAGAAATGGGCCGTGATCGCACCATCAAGGTGATGCCGGGAGGATCGCTAACCATTGAAGGGGGAAAGCTCACTGCAAATTGCGTCAGCTTGTGGATGGGCATTCGATTGTATGGACATCCTGACTTTGCCGACACCACCCTGCCACAGGGTATGCTAAACCTGCTGTATGGAGCAGTCATCGAAAATGCCCGCACTGCGGTGGAATGTATTGCACTGGCTGATACGGTAAATCCATGCCCCAGCGGCGGTGGCATCATTTATGCCAATCGGGCTTACTTTCGCAATAACATTAAACCGGTGCTCATGCATCCATCCCGTGGGATAAATCCATCTACTTTCAAATTTTGCCGATTTACTAACAATGCGTTAACCGATGGCCAAGCTCCTAAAGCCCAGGTGGAACTTAATGGTGTTCAGGGAATTCATTTTATAAGTTGTCAGTTCGAAAATCTCATACCTTCTTCTACCCTAAAGGTAAATAGCAGAGGGAGCGGCATAAAGAGCTTCAATTCATGGTTTGTTGTTGAAAAGGATGTTGGAAATGACTCCCTCCCTTTCGCAATCAGCTCAGATCCCATATTTAAGCAGCTCACCTATGGTATTGAAGCCCGGTTTTCGCATCCCGGCTATGGTCTGATTCTTGACGGAGTTCGTTTTGATCGGAATTATACTGGTGCGTTTATTTCGGGTGCCGGCTATGTGAACATCAGCAATAGTAAGTTTAAGATGCTTCAGTCCGGCATTCCCGAAACCATCAAACCCTTAAGTGCAGGATTATATCTGGATCAATGTAAATTATATAACCTTAGCTTCAATAGTTTTTCGGGCAATGCGGGTAGTTTTACCACCATTATCCCTTCGGTAGCTATGGTGATAAACGCATGCGGAGGTGCCAACAATATGATTGCCGGAAACACCATCAATAAGTCAAACTTTGGCCTGCTTGCTCAAAATCAGAATCGTTCGGCAGAGGGTTCAAAAGGATTGCGAATTATGAACAATTGGTTCAACGGCAATATGTATGATGTAGCCATCACTGCCGACAGCAGCCAAACGGTTACCGGCATTGCCTTGAAACAGGGTTCTTTAATTGGTGAGGGACTTGCCCCGGCAGGCAATCATTTTAGTCACGCAAAGTACCAACGCGACGGCGACATACGCAATCAGGGCCCTATAATAAATTACTATTACTATAATGATACCTCAAATCATCAGACTCCTCAACAAATCGCCCGCATTGCCCCTATACTGGTAGAGGGAACTTACCCCGGCGACAGCACATACCGTCCCGGATGGATGGTTCCTGATAATGACATTGAAACTAAATTAACGCATTGGGACAGGCTGGATGAAACAATTCAACTAAAGAAGGGTCGTTTGATTGATGGCGGGGATACCCCTAACCTGCTGGCCCGCATCATATCTCATACAGGCTATGATGCACCTGAGCTTTACCGGACTTTGTTGGAGTACTCCCCTTATTTATCAAATTCCGTCCTAGAAGCATTGATAGCCAATAATCGCTTTCCCAATAAGATGCTGATGGAAGTGCTTTTGAAAAATTGCCACTTTATGCGTTCACCGGAATTGTTGAATAATCTTGGCCAGCGCTCACCCGAAATGCCTGGCTGGATGCAGTATGCACTCATAAGCTGCTACAATCAGTATTCCGGGCTTGACCATCTGGAAGCTGAAGCTGAAATGACTACAGCCCTCAGAAATGGCGTTTATAACCTTTCTTCCGCATATCTGTTCCTGACTACTACCTCTGCCGGGGTGCAGGATAGCTGGCAGACTTCCCTGCTTAATCAGCACACCCTGGAGAGTGAACTCGTTAATGCTTTCAACATTTTATATTCCGGCGATACCACTTTAGCCTATGATATACTATCCGACCTGCACAGTTATGCCAATTTTGATGAATTTGATAAAGATGAATGGATAAAAATATGGAACCTTAACCTTAAATTGGAGTATAAGAATTTAGCCTGCCGCTTAACGGATAGTACATTTTTGAATAGCCTGACAGATACTCAATTTCCTATTCATACCATATATTTTAATAATTTACTTCATCACTTTGAGGTAACCGACTATAACGAACCCTATATTTATCCCGGCAAACTACCCACTCAGAGTTTACCTGTTCTTCCTGATCCCACAATAACTTCAACATTTATCGAACTTTATCCTATACCTGCTCAAACACATTTCATAGTAAATTACCAGACGGAGACGGAGCTGGAATCTGCAGGTATCCACATTATTGATCTAAATGGCAGAGAAGTTGATTTTATTGCGATAAACAAAGCATTTGATCAGAAGCTTGTCCCTGTAAATCACCTGAAAGCAGGGTTATATATTTTAAAAATCAGGCTGAACGCACAGACGAATATTTACCGTAAACTCCTAATAGCGCGGTAGCTTATCTTTAATCATTTCAAATTACGCGATACTTTGCTAAAGTGAATTTGTCGTCCTACATTTGTACAAATTAATTCAATGGGTACCGGAATACTTACATAACGAACTACATGAAGAAATTTTTCACAAAATTAAGGCCACCGGGTGGATGGGAATTACCGGTAATCATACTACTCGGTGTTTTTACCGGGTTAGGGTTTCTGCTAATTCGCGCCTCCAATGCCCATTCCTATCTGAGCGATGATCCGAAAACGTGCATCAACTGTCATGTAATGTATTCGCAATATGCCTCATGGACACACAGCAGCCACCGCGAGGTAGCTACCTGCAACGATTGTCATGTTCCACAAGACAACTTTTTCAGAACCTATTATTTTAAGGCCAGCGACGGATTGCGGCATGCAACCATTTTCACTGCCCGGGCTGAACCTCAGGTGATCAAAATCAAACAGGCCGGCATTGGAGTAGTTCAGGAAAACTGCATCCGCTGTCATAGCGAGTTGTTGAGTATGGTAAATGCCATCACAGTTACCGGTAAAAATCATAAAACAGGGCAGGGTTCCCGCTGCTGGGATTGTCACCGCGAAACACCACATGGAACGGTAAACAGCCTGGCCTCCTATCCAAATGCTTTGGTTCCAGGACACAATAGCATTGTTCCCGATTGGTTAAAAAAAGCTACTGAAAATAAAAAATAATACAAACCTATCACCCCATGGAAAATACAACGAATACCGCACGCAAACCCTGGATAAACTGGTTGCTTTTCATCGCAACAGTTATTGTGGTTTTCCTCCTTGGATTACTCGCTTCATCAGTAATTGAGCGTCGCAGCGAAGCAAAACTATACTTCCAGACCGTACGTGAAATTCCCGACTGGGAACCACGCAATGAAGTTTGGGGCCAAAACTTTCCCCGCGAATATGAGACGTATCAAAGCACCCTGGATACAAGCTTTAGCAGTGTCCATGGCGGCAGTGCCAGACACGATCAGTTGGAATTATATCCTGAACTGGTGGTAATGTGGGCCGGCTATGCTTTCTCGCGCGACTATAGTCAGGGCCGGGGTCATTATTATGCCGTGCAAGACATCAGGGAAACCCTGCGTACCGATATTCCGCAACCCGCCACCTGCTGGACGTGTAAAAGTCCCGACGTTCCCCGCCTGATGGAACAAATGGGCGTGGCTGAATTTTATAAAGGCCAATGGGTTGATCTGGGCTCCGAAGTAGTCAACAACATAGGCTGTCAGGATTGTCACGACCCCAAAACCATGAACTTACATATTACCCGGCCTGCGCTTAAAGAAGCTTTTGAACGCCGTGGTAAGGACGTTACCAATGCAACGCATCAGGAAATGAGGTCGCTGGTATGTGCCCAATGTCATGTGGAATATTATTTCAAAGGCGACGGCAAATACCTGACTTTCCCCTGGGACAAAGGATTTAGTGCCGACGATATGGAAGCGTATTACGACGAAGTACAGCATGTGGACTGGGTTCATAAGCTGAGCCGCGCGCCCATGCTCAAAACCCAACACCCCGATTACGAAATGTATATGACAGGTGTACATGCTGATAGAGGCGTTTCATGTGCCGATTGTCACATGCCCTACAAGCGTGATGGGGGTATGAAGTTTACGGATCACAAAATTCAAAGCCCGCTGGCCAACGTTTCGGGCTCCTGTCAGGTATGTCATCGCGAAAGCGAAGCCAAACTGATGGCCAATGTAGTTGAACGTCAGGACAAGGTGATTGAATTGCGCCGCATCGCTGAGAAAAACCTGGCCCGCGTTCATGTGGAAGCCAAAGTTGCCTGGGATAACGGTGCTACCGAGCAGGAAATGGCTCCGATATTGCAACTCATCCGTCATGCACAATGGCGCTGGGACTGGGTAGGTGCAGCCAACGGTTTCGGCTTCCATTCACCGGTGGAAGCACTCCGGGTGATGGGGACTTCCATTCAAAAATCAAATGAAGCCCGTATCTTACTCACCGAAATTCTCGTTCGCAGAGGAGTTAAAACGCCCATACAAATGCCTGACATCAGTTCCAAAGCCAAAGCCCAGGAATACATCGGGCTGGATATGCCGGCACTGTATGAAAACAAACGCCTGTTTATAAAAACGGTAGTCCCGGAATGGACACGGATTGCTGCAGAAAGAGAAGCACAACTGCCTGCGCTTTGATGAAATAGATGAAATACTAATGCTTAAAAGGCTTCCCGGCGGGCAGCCTTTTTAATTTAAATGTATATTTTTGCAACAAATTTTTTGACCCATGCTTTGTATTATACGTCAGGAGACTGACCCTTATTTCAATATTGCCGCTGAAGAATATGTATTGAAGCACTTTAAGCGCGATTGTTTTATGCTTTGGCGAAATGCTCCGGCCATCATTGTTGGCAAGCATCAAAATACCCTTGCAGAGATTAACCTTGACTATGTTGAAGAAAGGAAAATTAAGGTGGTGCGCCGGCTTTCTGGCGGCGGTGCAGTATTTCATGATTTGGGAAATTTGAATTTTACCTTTATTGCCACAGGTGAAAAACACGAACTGGTTGATTTCCGAAAATTTACGCTTCCCATTCTTCAGGTTTTACTGAAACTAAACATTCAGGCAAAATTTGAGGGAAGAAACGATCTGACCATTGAAGGACGCAAATTTTCAGGTAACGCAGAACATGTCTTTAAAAACCGGGTTTTGCACCATGGTACCTTATTGTTTTCATCAGAAATGACTGACCTCACCGCCGCACTAAAAGTTGATCCAGCCAAATTCAGCGATAAAGCCATCAAATCTATCCGCAGCCGGGTGACCAACATTGAAGAACACCTGCATGCACCGCTAACTGTGCTTGAATTTCGTGATCTGATTATGCAACACATCATAGAAACCACTCCGGGTGCCGAAGTATATACCTTCAGTAAGGATGACATCACGGCCATTGAGAAGCTCAGAGATGAGAAATACAGCACCTGGGACTGGAATTTCGGCTACTCACCCAGGTATAACTTCCATAAATCGATTAAGACCGCAGGGGGAAAGCTCGAAGTTTCACTTGAAGTGCAAAACGGAATCATTGAAAAAGCCCGGTTCTACGGTGACTATTTCAACATGCTCGATCCTGATGAAATAGAACGTGCTCTGGAGGGCACGTCACATAATGCTGATGACATCAATAAAAAACTGAACCAGTTTGACTTTAATGACTACTTTATCAACATCACCAAAGATGAACTCATTGGTGCTATGTTTTAG
>Ga0265295_1005330_pt1 | contig 16488 bp, 19 predicted proteins | sample Munlansysbiofilm_FD_192503 | JGI IMG/M metagenome (GOLD analysis project Ga0265295, IMG submission 192503) | Leachate microbial communities from a municipal landfill in Southern Ontario, Canada - Methane capture system biofilm | ecosystem: Engineered > Solid waste > Landfill > Unclassified ... | reverse complement strand
CGGGTGAAGACCCGGCCTTCGTTCTTTCCGGTTTTGAGATCTTCTTCGATGATGGCGCGTAAAAAATGTGTTGGCGTGGATGGAGTGTCCATGGTGATCCTTTAGCAGGTCGTTGAAAAACGGCGATCTGCTGCGTCAACGAAAAAATCCAGACCGCTTATGTATGATCAATACATTGCGCGTCCTGGATTTTTTCGTTTCCTTGCATCTCACCATTTTTGAACGGCCTGCGGATTTTGAATTTTTTGAGCAGTCAGTTAGGGGTGTCGATATCAACCCGCGCTGTTTACGGTCAGGGGCATGGGTTGGCAAGTCCGGCCCGTAAGATGCGCCCTGAGCGCGTCGCGGGTGCTCGGAAAGGCCAGCTTGTCCCAAGGTATCTGGTCGTGCGTGAAGAGGTCCAGATCTTCCGTCTCCTCGCCCGCGCTGGGTTCCGCTTTGTCCAGATGGGCGCTGTAGACGATGATGACCGGCGGCCATCCGGCGTAGGAGAAGACGCCGACAAGTCCGTCCAGGGTGATGTCGAGATTCACCTCTTCACGAATTTCGCGGATGGCGGCCAGTTCGACGGGCTCGCCTTCGTCCACGTAGCCTCCGGGCAACAGCCACCTGTGGGAGTCGTCCGGGCGCTTGCGACGCATGAGCAGGATCTTGCCGTTTATTTCCAGGATGACGCAGGCCACGACCTTGGGATCGAGATAGACCACGCCCAGGCATTTCGAGCAGACCAGACGGGTGGGTTCGTCCGGGTGCAGGCGTTGGGGCTTTAGGGGTGCTCCGCAGGCCGGACAGAAGCGGTAGCGATCGTGGCGGATGGGACCGGCGTTGGTGGTCATGAGTAGGTGTTGGTCCTGATCAGGTGATCCTTGAGGGTTTCGCGGGAGTGACCCGTGAGGGATTTTGCCGGATACCCGATGCTGAGGATGGATTCAACCCGCAAATGGGGCGGTATGTCCAGAATCTCGCGCACCCGCTCTTCGGCGGATTTTTCCTGGTCGTGGGGCCGCAGGCGGATCTGCACCCAGCAGCTGCCAAGTCCAAGGCTCTCGCAGGCCAGCTGCAGGATGATGGAGGCGATGGCGCAGTCCTCGATCCAGGTGTCGGATTTGTTCTCGTTTCCGAGCACGACCACGCCGAGCGCGGCCTCGCCCAGAAAATGCGCGCCGTGGGGTTTGGCTTTGGACAGGGTTTGAAGAAGAGTCCTGTCCGTGACAAAAATGAATTCCCAGGGGTCGAGCCCCCGCGAGGACGGAGAGCGCAGCACGGCTTCCTTGAGAAGGTCCATTGTTTCGGGCGCAATGGGTTGACTGGTGTAATGCCGGATGCTGCGGCGTCGGCGCAAAATTTCGAGCATGGTTCTGTTCTCCCTTGCCGCTGATTGGAACGCGCGGCGCAGACATTCTTTCGCGCTCCTTGATCAGCGCGGTCGCATACCGTATCAAAGCCCTCATTGGGCGGCAATCTTCAGATAACAGGCCGCCCCAAAATGGCAATCTGCTGCGTCAGCAAAAAAATCCAGACCGCTTATCTGCGGATGACTGCGCGTCCTGGATTTTTTCGCTTCCTTGCATCTCACCATTTTTGAACGGCCTGCAAATTTTGAATATTTCAACAGTCTGATAAGCACAGTTTTCGAGGGAGCGACAATGGATGGACTGATTCTCGTCTTGACAGCGCTGGCCGGGTGTCTCATGCCGGTCCAGCCGGCCGTGAACGCGGTCGCGGCACAACTGATGGGCAGTCCGTACCTGGCCTCTTTTTTTTCCTTTCTGACCGGCACCCTGGTGCTGGGTCTGTTATGCTTGGCCCTTCGCCTGCCCTGGCCTGACGGGAAAGTCCTGGCGGGCCTGCCGTGGTGGGTCTGGAGCGCCGGAACCATGGGCGCCTTTTTCGTGACCATGACCATCGTGGCGGTGCCGCGCCTGGGCGCCATGAGCGTCATGGCCCTTCTGGTCGCGGGGCAGATGGCCATGTCCCTGGTCATGGACCATTTCGGGTGGCTCGGCATTCCGTCCCAGCCCATCTCCATGGGGCGGGTTCTGGGCGCCGTCCTGCTTTTCGCGGGCGTGGTCCTGATCCGCAAATTTTAACTGACTGTTAAAAAATTCAAAATTCGCAGCCCGTTCAAAAATGGTGAGATGCAAGGAAGCGAAAAAATCCAGGACGCGCGGTGTATTAGACAGATAAGCGGTCTGGATTTTTTCGCTGACGCGGCAGATTGCCATTTTTCAACGGGCTGCTAAGGAGCATCTTATGAAGACAGTCCTCTTTGTATTCAACGGCGATCCCATGTGTTTCATCCACGTGCTCTTGAATGCCCTGGACATGCACGCAGGCGGGCATGAGGTCCGCATAGTCATGGAAGGCGCGTCCGTGGCGCTGGCCCCCGCCCTGGTCAAGCCGGAGCATCCCTTGGCCAAGCTTTTTGCCAAGGTGCGCGAGGCGAATCTTCTGGACGGCGCGTGCCGGGCCTGTTCCGTGAAGCTCGGCGTGGCCGCCGAGGTCGAAGCGGCGGGCATCGCGCTGATTGGCGACATGAGCGGGCATCCGTCCATGCGCGTCTACATGGAAGCGGGCTGGCAGGTTATTACTTTCTGATTGATTCGGCGCGCGAGGCCTGCTCCTCGCGGGTCAGAATGGCCGCTGCCGGGGCAGAAAGCGGCAAAGGCCGGGATGCCGGCAAGGAAGCATCGGGAGGTTTTCGTGATCGTCAGGGTCGGGTCCATGAACCCGGTAAAACTCGGGGCCATCCGCGAGGTCATGGCCGGGGTTTTTCCCGAGGCCGAATTTGTGCCTGTAGCCGTTCCGTCCGAGGTGCCGGACCAGCCGCTGGGGCTGGAGGAGACCCTGCGCGGAGCCAGGAATCGCGCGAGGAACGCCTTTGCCGATTGTTTTTTGTCCGTGGCCCTGGAATCCGGGCTCGTCGAAGTGCCGGGATCGAAAACGGGCTACATGAATCTGACGGCCTGCGCCATTTTCGATGGCCGGGAAATGTATGTGGGGCTTGGCCCCGCTTTTGAACTTCCCGCCGATGTGACCCGTCTGGTGGTGGAGGATGGCCTGGAACTCGACCCGGCAGTGCGCCGGGCCGGGCTGACCGACAACGAACGCATCGGCTATGCCCAGGGCATCATCGGGATCTTGAGCGGCGGGCGCGTGACGCGCATGGACTACAGCCGCCCCGCCGTGTCCATGGCTCTTGTGGGCATGGGCCTTTGATTATTTTTAACTATTTGCCAACGAGGAAAATATGTCCCGTTCATATCTGGTCTACCGCTGCAAGAAAGGGGAAGTGCTCAAGAAGCCCGAGGCCGTCATCGCCCTTTGGGATGAAGATCTGCCCCGTTTTTCCGAAATCTTGGACGAAGCCACTGCCTCTCGTCCGTCCAAGGCCCGCAAGCCCGATGAATATTGGGAGATCGTGACCAAGGAGAAAGCCGACCCCTACGATTGGGAGAAGGTCGTGGCGCCGGTGAAGAACAAGGAGCACGATCCCTTGGGGGATATGTGGAAGGAACGCGCCAAGATCGAGAAGCTGCTTGAAGAGGGCGCGTCCCTGGAGCAGGCCCTGGATGTGATGACCCCGTTCAGCCACACGTTTCGCTATGAATCCGAAGCCCCCGTTGACCTGCTTCCCAAGATGGGTGAAGTCGATTCGTAGTTTTTTTCAGGACCGGGACGTAGACAAGGAGGTTCTCATGCGCTGGATCACGCTGCTTGTGCTGCTTATTCCTTTGTCGGGATTCTGCGGCGGTCCAGGTCTGTCGTCGGGTCAGCTGCTGTACGTGCCTGTGTATTCGCATATTTACACCGGCAACCGGGAGCGGCCGTTCAATCTGGCCGTGACCCTGTCCATTCGCAATACGGACCCCCGAACCTCCCTGCGGCTGACGGTGGTGGATTATTTTGATACCGAAGGACGGCTGATCCGGCAGTATCTCAAAAGCCCGGTGCAGCTCAATCCGCTTGGCTCCATCCGTTACGTGGTGGCCGAAAAGGATGTTTCGGGCGGGTCGGGAGCCAATTTTCTGGTGCGCTGGGAAGCTGCCTCGGCCATCAACGTCCCGGTGGTGGAGTCGGTCATGATCGGGGCCCAATCGGGCCAGGGCATTTCTTTCACTTCCCAGGCCAGGGAAATTTTGGAGAATACGCAAAACTAGGAGGAGCGATGAGCAAAGCGATAGAGGAACTCGAAGCGTTTATTTCCGATTGGGCGGTTTGCGACGCCAAGAACGCATTCCAGGTTTTTCGGCAGACGCTGGAGACGGTGGACGGAGTGGCTCTTGATTTCAAGGCCCGTCCCGGAATCACCTATTCCTTGCGCGGCGTCCATCCTGCCCAGCAGGGTCGGGATCTCTTCGTTCTCATCGACGTCATTGACGACGAGCCGGATCAGCGCTGGCTTTCAGTCTGCTTTTACGACGAACTGGTCACGGACTTGACGGAGCAGGGCGACTGGGTGCCCGGAGGCCTGATGGGCGAGGACGCGCGTTGCTTCAATGTTGACGAGGCCGACGAGGAACTGGTGGCCTACGTGGTCGACCGCATCCGCGAGGCCGGAGCGGCGGCAGCGAAATAGGTCGGTTTTCTCGATTTTCCGGCAGCATGGGCCTTTTTCCCAAGGCTGCACGGCCGACTGGAGCAGCACATGGCAGGTATTCTGGCCGCGGATATCGGAGGAACCAACAGCCGCATCGGGCTTTTCGACTGTGAGCCTGACCGTGAGCCGCGCTTGCTGGAGTCGCTCAGCATTTCCACGGCCTCGGTCTCTTCCCTGGCGGAATTGATGGGGCTGGTGCGGGGCAAGGGCTTCAATCTCGCGCTCGTTGACCAGATCGTCCTGGCCGTGGCCGGGCCGGTGCATGACGGGGTGCGCTGCGATCTGACCAACGCGTCCTGGTCCATCGATCTTGGCGACCCCGTGGCCGGGCTACCCCTAGACCGCACGGTCTTGATCAATGATTTCGTGGCCCAGGCCCTGGGCTGCAGAACCACGTACGCAGCACAATCCTCGATTCTGATCCAGGAAGGGCTGCCCCGGCCCGGAGTCGTGGCTGCAGTGGGTCCTGGCACAGGGCTTGGACTTTGCGCCCTGGTTCCAGTGTCGAACAACCAGGGCGATTTTTTGCCCCTGCCTTCCGAGGGCGGTCACGCCCCATTGGCCTTTGCCGGTGAACGCGAGTTTGAATTTTTGCGCTTTTTGCAGGAACGCACCGGTTTTTCCCACGCTTTCGGCGATATTGTGGTCTCGGGACGGGGCCTGGCCGCCATGCACCTGTTCCTGGCCGGCCGCGATCTGTCGCCAGTCGAGGTGGCCAGGGAAATAGGCCCGCGCAGCGAAACTTCGGAGTGGTTCGCGCGGTTTTTCGCCCGCGCCTGCCGCTCCTATGTCCTGCATGTCCTGGCCTGGGGCGGCCTCTATCTTTGCGGCGGGATCGCGGCCAAGAATCCTTTCCTGGCGGATCACTGCGAATTTCTGCGCGAATTTAGGGATTGCCCAGCCTATGGCCATCTTTTGGCGCAGGTTCCCATTCGTCTCGTTACCGCCCCCGACACGGGCCTTCATGGCGCGGCCAGCCATGGCCAGGCTTTGATGCGCAGGCGCGAAAGCTCCCACGTTTTTGTGGCGTAGCAGCCTACGAAAGTGTCATCTGTTATCTACGCTTCTCCATAAAAACAGCTGGTTATGATTGGCACGCGAGGTGCTTTAGCTTCCCCAACAGGAGGCTGCCATGCCCATCATCTCCACGCCCTTTGGGGCCATTGAAACCCTTTCCAACACGGAATTCTTCCCGGACGGCTCTTTGTATTCCTGCATCGCCGCCAGAGCCTGCCCGCTCAATACGCCACTTGGGACTCTCGTACCCCAATTCACAGCCAGCACGCTGCGCAAACGGCAGCTTCCTGCCATTTCCTTTCATCCAAACGGCATGATCCGCAATCTCCCCCTGGAGGAAGCGGTCATGATTCCCACGCCCCAGGGCGACATGCCTGCCGAACAGGTGACTTTTTACGACAGCGGGGCCGTCAAGCGCGTTTTTCCCCTGAATGGCACTTTAAGCGGATACTGGACTGAAGAGGACGAGGCCGCCTTGGCACGCCCGTTTGCCCTGGATACGCCCATGGGGCCGATCGAGGTCGCGCCTGTTTGCGTCTATTTCAGTCCCGAGGGCCGTCTGCGAAGTCTGACCCTGTGGCCGGGAGCGGTCATCGATGTGCCTACGCCTCTTGGCAGTATTCCGGTCCGGAACGGGATCGCGTTTTACGACAGCGGCGCGCTGCGCTCCGTTGAATCTGCCCGGCCCGTGGCCGTGCCGACGCCTGTGGGCGAGCTCATGGCCTTTGATCAGGACGCGCTCGGCATCAGCGGTGACCTGAATTCGCTTCGATTTTGCGAGAACGGTGCTCTGCTCGGCCTGACCACGGCGGTACATGCATTTGACGTGGAACTCGAGAACGGTCGCAAGAAGAATCTGACGCCGCCTTTGCGTAGGCATCCCTGTGATGGCGAACGCATGGAGGCCGGCCCCATTGCTCTTGAATTCCGCCCTGGGCTGGTCATTTTTTCGTCCGCTGATTTACCGCGCGTTTCGGTCAGGGCGGATAGTGTCGTTGCATCCAGATTTTTTCTGCCTTTGCCTACGCTTTCACCCATGTGCTCCATGGGGCAGGGCAAATGGTAGCCTCATATCAACCAAGCAGCACAAGGAGGAGTCGTGAACGTGGGTTGTCTGGAAAAAGTGGTGGAATACGCGTCCATGCCCCTGCACGGAACGCTCTCGCGCAAGCTCAGAAAAGGGCTCAAAATTCAGATCAACGAGGGCCGCATCTATGAAAAGTCGGTCCTGTTTCTGGGGTCGGATTTTTTGCGCGTGACCGAAAAGGAGGAGGGCATCTCGGTGAATACCTATTACGGCTGGGAGGAGATCGCCTCCATCCGCACCTACAGTTCGGAGCCGGAGGAGTGAGGGCGGGCGGGGTCGGTACCCAGATGAGACCGACCCCGCAAAGGCATCGAGACAGGCATTGTTCGAAAATTCCGGATTCCTCTATATTTGGGCAGCCCTCCTCATTGCCAACAGGGTTTTGGTGGTATACATCATGGTATATATCAATGACGGAGGTTCACTATGCAGACCGCCAAGCTTTTCAACAATGGCCGAAGCCAGGCCGTCAGGTTGCCCAAGGAATTGCGTTTTTCCGGCGATGACGTGTACATCAAAAAGATCGGTAATATGGTCATTTTATTGCCCAAGAGTGATCCCTGGTCGCCGCTGATCAGCAGCCTGGACCAGTTCTCCGGCGATTTCATGGGTACAAGGGAGCAGCCGCCGCAGGGTGAGCGGGAAGAGTTGTGATTACCTATTTGCTGGATACGAACATCTGCATTTACGTCATAAAGCGTAAACCGTTGCAGGTGCTGGAGCGTTTCCGGCAGGCCGATATTTCAAGCATCGGCATTTCATCCATTACCTACAGCGAACTCATGTTCGGGGCGGCCAAGAGTTTGCGCCCGGAGCAGAACCGCATCGCCCTGACGCAGTTCGTGGCCCCGCTGGAGATTGTCCCCTATGACGATACGGCGGGGCAACGATACGGGGATCTGCGGGCCTGCCTGGAACGCCAGGGTACGCCCATAGGCTCTCTGGACATGCTCATCGCCGCCCACGCCCTGGCCCTGACCTGCGTCCTGGTGACCAACAACGAAAAAGAGTTTGCGCGCGTTCCCGGCCTTAAAATGGAGAATTGGGCGATGGAGTGAGGTGGTTGACGTTTTTGTTGGTTATGACAAAGTTCATGGCAGCTCGGCCACCATGCGTGGAAGGAGTTACGAAGCCGTCCCTCGGGGCGGCTTCAGCCTTTCAGGCCTTTCGAAGTTTTTCGTGCGACGCCTCGACAATTTTTTAGCATCTTCAAATCCGTCGTCCATATGGCCGCTGACGTCGTTAGCCCGCCGCCCTGCGCAGCGCCGACAAAAAGCGTGAGCGCAGTTTGCCGCTCAAGAGGGCGCGTTTGACCGGCGGGAGTTTCAGGAATCCGCCGACCAAGGCGCGCATGAATTCCTGGGTGCGGCTCTCGGGGTTGTCAAAGAGGAAGGTCTGGAAAGTGTCGCGTTCCAGGGCCTGGAGCATGACCCGCTCGAAGCTGTCCTCGGGGTGATACACTTTCTGAGCGCGGGGTTGGAGCGTGATCGCGCCGATGGGGCATTTCAGGGCGCAGACCCCGCAGCCCAGGCAATGCTCTTGCACGGTCGCCATCTTGACCGGCCTGGTCTGTCCGGCGATTTTTTCTACGCTCACGGCGTTCACCGGGCAGGCCTTGGCGCATAGGCCGCAGCCGGTGCACAGATTTTCGTCCACCACGGCCACCACGCTGGCCGTGACCAGGATGCCCGTGTAGCCGGTCTCGCGCACGCCCTGCAGCAGATTGCAACAGCAGCCGCAGCAGTGGCAGATGAAGCCCGCGTCCCGGCGCACGTTGTCGGCGGACAGGGTCAGGCCCTGATCGCGCGAGCGGGCCAGGATGTCGCGCATCTGCATTTTGTCGATTGGTTTGGCAAAGCCGTTGCGGATGAGAAAGCGCGCCCCAGTGCCCATGGAGGTGCAGGTGTCCATGGGCGTGCGGCAGGGGGGATGGCCCAAATGGTGTTTTTCGTGGCGGCAGGAGCACGGGCCCAGGGAAAATTCCGTGTGCTCTTCGACGAGGGCCGAAGCCTTTTCGTAGTCAAGGATCTCCACATGTTCGCCCAGGGCCTCTTCGTGAGGCAGGGCGCGCATGACCGAGGTTTGCTGGCCGTCGCCGAAATTGGCGTGCAGAAAATCCTTTTCCCCGAACATGTAGGCCTGAAAAAGTTCGGCCCAACGCGCTTGCGGAAGATTCGGGCCGGTGCGCATCATTGTGAATTCGAAAAAGCCGATGACAATGGGGCTGACCATGTACTGGTATTTATCGCCGTCCCAGATGTCGATGACCAGTCCCTTGAGGCACAGCCCTTCGATCATGGGCCTTATGGCGTCTTCGGGCTCTTTGAGCATTGCCGAGATGCGGCCAAGGGTGGAAGGGCGGTAGGGCAGGCGGGCGACCAGTTCAGCCTCCGGCCTGGAATAGAGTTCTTCCACCAATTGCCGGAAGACATCCGTCCACGGCGTGCGCACCGGAGCCTGGTCCAGTCTTTTCCCTAGCTTGCGGTAGATGTCCTTGCTGGCGATGTGTCCCATGTTTTTCCCCTGGTTGCGTCGGCAGCCCGGTAATTCCCTCGCCTCATGCGGAATTGCAAGCACCAATCCTTCGTATCGATGGCACCCGTTGACAAGGACGCCAGACTGGTTCAGAGATTGGTCCTACCAATTTTACCGGGTCGTTCGTGGCATGTCCTGTGCGGTCCCATCAGGGGGATATCATGTTGGAAGTACTCGCTTTGTACCTTGCCCTTGGCGCCGTGGCCGGTATTCTGGCCGGACTGCTGGGCATTGGAGGCGGGCTGGTCATCGTGCCCATGCTCGTCTTTTGCATGGAATTGCAGCATCTGCCGCAGGAACTCATCATGCACTTGGCCCTGGGGACGTCCATGGCCAGCATCATGTTCACCTCGGTGTCGAGCTTCATGGCCCACCATCGGCGGGGAGCCGTGGAGTGGAGCGTGGTCAGGCGCATCGTGGCCGGCATTCTGGTTGGCACGTTCCTGGGCGCCTGGGTAGCCGCGCAGATGAGTACCGGCGCGCTCAAGATATTTTTTGTCATTTTTCTGTATTACGTCTGCTACCAGATGCTTTCGGGCAAGAAGCCCAAGCCCTCGCGCGTCATGCCTGGCCCGGTCGGCATGTTCGGGGCGGGAAACGTCATCGGCGTGGTGTCGAGTCTGGTCGGCATCGGCGGGGGCACTCTGTCCGTGCCGTTCATGGTCTGGCACAACATTCCCATTCACAAGGCCATCGGCACCTCGGCGGCCATCGGCTTTCCCATCGCGGTGGCCGGAACCGTGGGCTACATCATGAACGGCTGGGGCGTGGACACCTTGCCGCCCTATTCCCTGGGCTATGTCTCCCTGCTAGCGTTGGTCTCCATCGCGGTCATGAGCGTCATCACCGCCCCGCTGGGCGTGCGTCTGGCTCATAGCCTGCCTGTGGACAAATTGAAGCGCGTGTTCGCGCTCATCCTCTTTCTGGTGGGCACGAAGATGCTTATTTCCCTTTTTTAGCGGCCAAGCCGCCTTTATCAGGCCGCCCTTAAATGGCAATCTGCTGCGTCAGCAAAAAAATCCAGACCGCGCATCAGCCTATGACCGCGCGCCATGGATTTTTTCGCTTCCTTGCATCTCACCATTTTTGAACAACCTGTAAATTTTGAATTTTTTGAGCAGTCAGTTGTAGCAAAAAAGTAGTCCTTTGGCTTCATCGCTTGAGGCCTGCGCAGCGCCGCAACAGGTTCCTCCGTACCGGGAATCTGTTGCGGCTTTTTTTGTCGGCTTGGCCGCTACATGTACCAGCGCCAGCTTTGACCGGCCCTGAAGAGTTCGCGCAGGGTGAGTGGTCTGTTCCCGGCGATCTTTTTGGCCAGGTAGATGAAGAGGTAGGCCGTCTGCAGGGCGTCGCTCAGGGCCTCGTGGGCCGTGAAGCCGGGCAGTTCGAATTCGAGGGCCAGGTCGGTCAACACGTAGGAGATGCTCAGGTTGTACTGCTCGTAGTGCGAGGGAGTGCGCTTTTCGCGCCACAGCATGGCCATGCGCATGGTGTCCAGGCACGGGTTGGCCAAGGGCTGGCCGTGATTTTTTTTGCAGGCCCGATTCAAAAAGCTCATGTCCAGTCCGATGTGATGGCCTACGATCAGGGTGCCTTTGCAGAATTCGATCAGTCCCGGAAGGACGTCGGCCAAAGGCGGGGCCTCGGCAATGGCCTCGGGAGTGATGCGGTGGATAAGGGTGCTGGTCTTGGGCAGGGGAATGCTGGGGCGCACCAGGGTGCTGTAGCTCTCCCCGGGGTAGATGGCCATGCCGCGCACCCGGACGGCTCCGATGGACACGATTTCTTCCTTGCGCGCGGAAAGGCCGGTCAGTTCCGTATCCAGGACCGTGTAGACATAGTCCTCCAGCGGGCGGTTCTGATCCAGTGCGCGGCACAGGCTGTTGTTCTCCTCCAGCAACGTCAGGCTCGCAACGGCAGACCTTTGTGCCAGGCGGGCGTACAGGTTTTTCAGATTAAAGAGGTTCATGTTCACGCCATGTTCAGTCTGAAGACTTCACGCAGCACGCCGTGCAGGGCGGTGGTCACTCCGAAGGCTTCACGCAGGGTTCTTTTTTCCAGGCTCGAAAGGGTGCCTGGGTCGATGCGGTTGTCCGGAGCGATGCCCTGCTCCATCTGTTCGAGCTGATGCATGAGTCTGGAATGCAGCAAAAATTCGAAAGCTTCCCGCGCCTCGTGGTACAGGTCGCGTGAGAGGTGCCCTCCCTGGTGCAGGAGTTCGAGTCTGCCAAGGGTGCTGGTTTCGCGGATTCCGTGATACAGGGACATGACCCGGGCAAAGTCCATGAACGGCAAGAGGCCGCGGGTTTTGATGTCCAGGGTGTTTTTGTGCGCTCCGTCCTTTTCGACCATGAAATTCTTGAAAAAGGTCAGCGGCGGCTTGGCGCTCAGGCAGTCGGCGGCCAGGTAGCGCAGGAAGAGATCCTTTCCGGCGCAGGCGTTGGTGACGTGCCCTCGCAGATTTTCGGCCAGCTCCTTGTGTCCGTAAACGCCCCTGAAATCAAAAAAAACGGAGCTGGCCAGGACGCGCTCGGGCTCGGGAGAAGCGGTCCAGGTGTCGACCCGGTTTTTCCATGTCTCCATGGATCCCCGCCACACGGGGTTTGAAGCCATCATGTCCCCCGGACAGCGTGGGAACCCGCAGTTTATGAGATGGCCGACCATGCGCTCGGTAAAGGCTGAGAAATAGGTCTCGGCGGCCCGGTCCAAGAAATCCACCCCGGAGCCTTCCGTGATCAGCGCGTTGTCCTGGTCCGTGGCAAAGGTCTGCTCGCGGCGGCCTTCGCTGCCCATGAGCAAGAGGCAGAACTTGACCGGGGGCGGACCCAGTTCGCGCAGCATCAGGTCCAGGAGCTTGGTCATGATCTGGTCGTTTAAAATGGCGATCATGCGGGTGATGTTGCCCGCCTTGGCTCCCTGCTGGACCAGGGTGCGGATGACAGGGGTGATGTTGTCGTGCAGGGGGTAGAGTCCGGCGATGGTGGTGCGGGAGGCTATCTCGCGGAACACGGACATGGGGGAACGGCCCTGCAGAAGCATGATGTCGTGGGAGCTGATGACCCCCTGCAGCTTGTTGTTGGATTTGACCACGAGGTGATGGATGTTCTTGGACATCATGGTCAAGAGGGCGTCGAAGCAGACCGCGCTGGCATCGATGCTTTCCACGGGCGTGGCCATGATGGTCTCGGCCGGAGCCTGCAGGTCCAGACCCAAGGCCATGGCCTTGCGCAGGTCCGTGTCCGTGATGATGCCGCAGATTTCGCCGGAGGGTTCGCGGAACAGGAGCGAGCCGGTGTTGTGGCGGATCATCTCCTTGGCCACAGCCTGGATGCTCAGGCCAAAGGGCACGCTGACAGGTTCGCGGGTGACAAGGCCGCCCACCGGGTTGCTGAAGAGATGCAGGCTGTGGTCTTCGTGGGCGGGCTGGGTCTTGCAGCGCATTTCTTCGAAGGCTTTGGAAAGAAAGGTGTCGGCAAAGGATTTGAGATAGAAGCGCGGGATGGCGGGGCTCAGGTGCACGGCTTCGAAAAAACGCTCGCGGGGAATCTTGATGATGAAGGTGTCTTCCACGGTCTCGGCGTCCATGGCCGCTTTTTCGCCGTTGAAGAGGGAAAGCGCCCCCAGTGACGCCCCTTCAGTGCGGATGTCCACGAGGATGCCCTCGTCTTCCAGAAAGAGGCGGATGGCCCCCTTCTGCACCAGATAGAGCCCGTCCACCTCACTCACTCCCCGGCGCAAGATCCGTGTCCCGGCCGGAAAGAAGTCCACCAAGCAGCTGCGGGCCAGGCGGACCAGGCTCTGCCTCTCCAGTTCGGAAAAGGGCAGAGTGGTTTCAAGAAAGGTGACGATGTTGTCGTATCCCGCAGGCTGGATTCCCGCGTTCATAGCTATGTCCTTGGGTTGCGGGGCCGGCTTTCCGGCCCCTGGTTGCATAAATTAGCAGACCGTTGAAAAACAGCGATCTGCTGCGTCAGCGAAAAAAGCCAGACCGCTTATGTATGCGCAATACACTGCGCGTCCTGGCTTTTTCCGCTTCCTTGTATCTCACCATTTTTGAACGGCCTGTGAATTATGTATTTTTTGAGCAGTCAGTTAGTGATCTACGGCCGCGCCCGCTCCGCGAGGGATGCGCACGCTCTCGACCATTTCCTGCACCGCGGCCGGCGGGGCCTTGGTGATCAGGGATACGCCGATGGTCATTGCGAAATTGATGACCATGCCCACGGTGCCGATGCCTTCGGGAGAGATGCCGAAGAACCAGGGGGTCACGCCCATGAACTTGGTCTGCACGATGTAGAGCATGGTGAAGCCGATGCCGCTGATCATGCCGGTGATGGCTCCCTCTTTGGTGGCGCGTTTCCAGAAGATGCCGAGCACGATGATGGGGAAGAAGGAGGACGAGGCGAGGCCAAAGGCCAGCGCCACCACCTGGGCCACGAAACCCGGAGGGTTGATGCCGAAGTATCCGGCTATGATGACGCCCACGCCGATCATGACCCGGCCTACGAGCAGGCGCATCTTCTCCGACGCGTCGCGATTGATGATGCGGTAGTAGAGATCGTGGGAAATCGAGGAGGCGATGACCAAGAGCAGGCCTGCCGCCGTGGACAGGGCCGCGGCCAGTCCTCCCGCCGCGACCAGGGCGATGACCCAGGGCGGAAGCTGGGAAATTTCGGGCGTGGCCAGAACCATGATGTCGTTGTCGATGTAGAGTTCGTTGGGGTTGTCGAGGGGCGCGTTGGTGACCAGACGCTGGCCATGGGCACCCGTTTCGCCGTTGAACACGGGTTTGCCCGCGAAGGCCGCCCCGCCGCGATAGGTGATGACGCCGTCGTTGTTCTTGTCCATCCAGGCCAAAAGGCCGGTTTTTTCCCAATTGCCGAACCAGGACGGAACGGAAGAGTAAGGCGTTTCACTCAGGGCATTGGTCAGGGTGTAGCGCGAGAACGCGCCCAGGGCCGGTGCCGTGGTGTACAGGATGGCGATGAAGAGAATGGCGTAGAAGGCCGAAAGACGTGCGGCCCGGACGCTCGGCACGGTGTAGAAGCGGATGATGACGTGGGGCAGCCCCGCCGTACCGACCATGAGGCACATGGTGATGGCGAAAACGTCGATCATGGGCTTGGTGCCCGCGCCAAAAGCGCCGGTATACTCGGCGAACCCCAGGTCCCTGCCGATCTGGTTCAGGGTTTCGAGCAGGAATTTTCCTGAATCCGGACCACCAAGGATGGTGCTGCCGAATCCTACCTGCGGGATGGGGTTGCCGGTCAGCTTGAGAGAGATGGCGATGGCCGGGATGAGGAAGGCCGTGATCAGAACGCAGTACTGGGCGACCTGGGTCCAGGTGATGCCTTTCATGCCGCCGATGGCCGCGTACAGGAACACCAGAACCATGCCGATCATGACGCCGGTGTTGACATCGACCTCAAGGAAGCGGCTGAAAACGATGCCCACGCCGCGCATTTGCCCGGCCACGTAGGTCAGGGAGACGAAAATGGCGCAGATGAGGGCCACGAGACGGGCCGCCGAGGAATAGTAGCGGTCGCCGACGAAATCCGGAACCGTGAATTTGCCGAACTTGCGCAGATACGGGGCCAGGAGCAGGGCCAGGAGCACGTAACCGCCGGTCCAGCCCATGAGGTACATGCAGCCCGCGTAGCCCATGAACGAGATCATGCCGGCCATGGAGATGAAGGAGGCCGCGCTCATCCAGTCCGCGGCCGTGGCCATGCCGTTGGCCAGGGGCGGAACTCCGCCACCCGCGACGTAGAAGCCCTTGGTGTCCCTGACGCGTGACGTCCAGGCGATGCCTATGTAGAGGGCGAAGGTCGCGCCCACTATGAGATAAGTCCAGATTTGCAGTGACATATTTCCTCCGGTTGAGCGGTTGCTATTCGTGCACGTCGTACTTTTTATCCAGCCGATCCATGAGCAGGAAGTAGGCGAGGATGATCAGTACGAAGACATAGATGGAGCCCTGCTGGGCAAACCAGAATCCCAGAGGAAATCCGCCTAGGGAGAAGGCGTTCATCTGCTCGACGAAAAAAATGCCGAAGCCGTATGATACCAGACCCCAGATGGCCAAAAGTATGAGCATGTACGTTTTGTTTCGTTTCCAGTAGCTTTGCATCGATTTTTCCATGATTTTCCCCCCTGTGAAGAAAAGCGTTGATGAAGAAATGTTTTACACGACCGAGCTTGGTTTTTTTCTACACGGTTTGGGACGCATTGCATCCCTTTTCCGGTGAATGGACGCAGGAACAGGTTACTGGTGATGGAGGGGGATGTATTCTGGCGAGCGGAAATTTGTCGCCGCTAACCGAGCTGCTGCGACCGCTTGTTTGTAGGTGATACTGACTGTGAGTAAGGACTGGCGTTCGATCAGTACGTATGTTGAGTCGGCTCTGTTTGCGCATTTTTGGGCGGGGAACGGGTTTTTGTCGGTCGTGACGTGCTTCAGAGGCACGGCCAGCGGTTTTTGTCGTCCATTCCCGCGCCGGAGCGAAAACCAGGAATGCGAGTTACTACGGATTGGCTTGCGTGACTTTGGTTGGTAACGGCTTTATTTCCAAGGAATTGTGGGCTAGAAGACCTTGGTCGCTCAAATTGTCTGATACTTTTGGCTTTCAGGGCGTTCCCAGCGAACGCAACTGCAGGAATAAAAATATGAAGACCATCATTCTCGCGCTTTGCCTGTTGCCTTTGTTTGCCTGCGCCCCGAGGGCGGTCCAGGCTCCCGTCCAGATCCAGACTCCGGCTCCAATTTTGCCCGAGTTCGAGGAACTGCACGCCCTGCATGAGCAGTTTGTCGCCTTTCGGGAAAATGATATGTTCCGTCGCTACGGATTCACGTTCAATTCTCCTTATGCCGACTGGCTGCAACGGGTTCGGGATATCGAGCAGAGCCCCTCCAGAGCCGAGGCGGCCCGCCTGCTGGCCGGTCTTTCCGTCGCCTATCGCATTCATGGGATCAAAAGCGAGGTGTACCGGCAGTTTGAGGAGCGTTTTGACCGGGCTCTTCGCACTGCGCCAACGCCTGATCCCGCTCCGGGGGCCGCCGCTCCGGCTACTGCGCCGTCTGCGCCCGGCATCACGATTCTTTTCAGCGGCGATACCAGGGGACGTGTCTTGCCCCGGCCCGGCCTATCGGGAGAAGTGGGCGGATTGGCCGCACGGCCCCCGGTCATCGAGCATTTCCGGAAAGAAGATCCGAGCCTGCTGCTCCTTGACGCGGGTGACGCTTTCGCCG
>Ga0265295_1005326_pt1 | contig 16502 bp, 16 predicted proteins | sample Munlansysbiofilm_FD_192503 | JGI IMG/M metagenome (GOLD analysis project Ga0265295, IMG submission 192503) | Leachate microbial communities from a municipal landfill in Southern Ontario, Canada - Methane capture system biofilm | ecosystem: Engineered > Solid waste > Landfill > Unclassified ... | reverse complement strand
AAGGTTACTGATTGATGCATATCCATGTAGCAATTGGTAATGTCGTTTGATTGAACCGCCCGGTACCGAACGGTATGCCGTTGGTGGTGTGGGAGGTTGGGGCCGTGAGGCCCCTGCCTACCCGATTACATAGTCCAAATCCTCATAAAAAAAGGGGAGCCTTTTATTAGTGTATGCGTGCAAACTCCAGAAACCTGAGCACCATCTGAGGGTTTGGGCTCTCCTTGGGAACGATCATATAGAGGGGAGGGTCGCCCTTGTACCGGGTAAAGCCTAGCTCCAGCTTATAGAAACCCTCAATGCCTTCGGAGGAGAAGCTCTTGGAGAGGTGTGGTTGCAGGACAGTGGATAGGCTCTGGTGGGAAGCGTCCGTCATCTGGGTGAAGTCACGCATGGCAAGGGCCGAAAGGTAGTGGTCCACCACAAATTCGGGAGCAATGAGGAAGTCCAGCTCCTTTGCAGCCATGTATGCATAGATTTTAGCCATGCTTGCCTCGATGTAGTGGTCAGCCTTTCCCCTCTGCACATAGAGCGAGTCATCAAAGACCACTATCTCCTTCGGGCCAAGATCCAGATAGGCGCTGAATTCGCTGCTGAGGAGTTTCTCGTCGAAGAGCTGCTGCTCATCATTGGCGATGAAGCCCTGCAGGACAAAGGTCTTTGTGCTGCGGTAGGCTATATCCCCCAGGTAGATCACCAGCAAGAGGATGCCCGCCAGCAGGACGGCCCCCCATCTGTAGTAGGCACATATGTACGAAACCTTCTGCCTAAAGCTCATCGTTTGCAGTTTTTCCCGCTCTGTTTTCCATCCCATGCTTCCTATACCCCTTCCAAGTTCACTATGATACACTCAAGAGGATAAAACTAGAAGTCCGAGGAGCTGCCACCCATGGCCATGAACTCTCTATTTGACCCCGAAAACAGTTTTTGGGCATTTCTTACCCGAATCTACAATCTTGCTTTTGCAGGATTCCTCTGGTTTGTGACCAGTTTGCCCCTCATCACCATCGGGGCAAGCACCACAGCCCTCTACTGCTATGCCTTCAGTGTGATTGAACAGCGCGATGGGTATGTGAGGCGGACATTCTTCCACTCGTTTCGGAAGAACTTTGTCAAGGCGACCCTGCTTTGGACCGGCATGCTCATCATCTTTTCACTGCTTTTCCTTGATGCATACCTGGCCTCGACAGGGGAGGGTATGCTCCCGAAGATATTCTTCTTCATGATCGCCGGTGTCGGCCTCATCCTAGCCACCGTCAGCGTGCACGTGTTCCCCTTCCTTTCCCAATGGGATCTTCCCTACAAGGAGATGGCCAGACATGTTTTTTTGCTTGGGGTGGGGGGACTGCCCATATCCATTACCCTGGTTGTGGTCAATGCCCTGTTCGTCCTGCTTGTCTATGCGTTCCCTCCGGCTCTTCTCTTTGCATCGGGTTTCTCTGCGGCCCTCTGTTCCCTCTTTGTGAAACAGACGTACCGAAGGTTTCAAAACCTGAGTGATTAATGAGTATTTATAGCTACTTTTTGACCTTTTGCTTAATTTTGTTGAACCTTTTTGAGCATTTAACCCCTTAAAATCAATTTTGTTCTTCTTTTTCTGCTTAATTTTCTTTGACTTATCCCTTGGGGGGTCATAGACTGTACTTTGTGTTAATCAACAAAAAATGGAGGTTGATCAATGAAAAAAAGCTTTATGCTTATTCTTTCACTTCTCGTAGTCTGTTCCATGGCTTTTGCTGGCGGCGCCAGTGAAAAAGCCACACCGGCCCCTGTAGCCAAAATCTCGTATGAGGTTACAGAGCCCATCACCATCGAATGGTGGCACGCCCTTGAGCAGCAGTACTGGCCCTTGGTAGAGGAAATTGTCGGCGGATTCAACACCTCGCAGAAGCTCATCACCGTTGATGCCAAGTACATTGGCAACTATGCTACGGTCAATGAGAATCTGGTTGCCGCCCATGCTGCCAATTCAGGTCTTCCTGCCCTGACAGTTGCCAATACCCCCTATGTTGCGGAGTACGGCAAGGGCGGTCTGTGTGAAGACCTCAACCCGTACATCAAGGCAACCGGGTATGACATTGATGACTTCGGTGAAGGCCTCATCGTCGCCACCACCTTTGAAGACAAGCAGGTGACCCTTCCTTTCCTGATCTCAACACAGGTGATGTACTACAACAAGACCATGGCTGACAATGAAGGCATTGTCATTCCAGCAAAGTTTGCAGACATGGAACCATTTATGGCAAAGGCCTCTAAAAAAGGTGCTGATGGCAAGACCACCCGTTGGGCAACCATCATCCCAGGTTGGGACCAGTGGTACTTTGAGCCTTTCTACCTCAACAATGGGGTGAAGATCGTCAACGCTGATCGCAAGACCACCGACCTTGGCGGAGCAGCCTCTGCAAAGATCACCAAGGATCTGCAGGGTTTTGTGAACAAGGGATACACCTACTGGGCATCGGGCACCAGCGCATCCTCCACCATGAGACAGAACTTCATCGACCAGAAGACCTTCTCCGTCATCCACACCAGCAGCCTGTACAATACGTACAAGAACCTGGTCAAGGACTTTGAGGTCGGCATGGCTTGGCTTCCCGGTGGCGAGACCAAGATCAGTGAGATCGGTGGTAGTGTCCTCCTGATCCCTGCCAAGAATGACCAGAAGACGAAGAATGCCGCTTGGGTATTCCTGCAGTACCTGGTCGGTAAGGATGTGAACATGACATGGGCCGACGGTACCGGATATATCCCTACCAGAAACTCTGTGCTCTCATCCCAGGCCGGAGCTGATTTCCTCAAGAGGAAGCCTGCTTTCAAGGCTGTCTTTGATAATCTTGATGAGATCAACCCCAGAATCCAGCACGCAGGTTGGAACCAGCTTGCAACCATCTGGAGATCCTATCTTGACCAGATCATGATCGAGAACTCAAACGTCGACACCCAGCTGAAGAACATGGCTGAGGAGATCAACGAAGTCCTCGCTGATTCCGAATAACACTGTTTGGTTGCCGTCCGGCCTAGGCTGGACGGCATGTTTCTTCCCAATTCTCCCCAGATAAGGAATGTGCCCCTATGAAGCCACTTCTCTCCCGAAAAACTTCAAAACAGGTGGGAGACTTTGCAACAGTCCTTCCCGCCTTGTTCTTCCTGTCCCTGTTTGTCTACTACCCAGTTGTGCAGGTAGTGCGAATAAGCTTTACCAACTGGAACCTCATCAATGACTCGTACAAGTATGTCGGGCTTAAGAACTGGATCTGGCTCTTCCAAGGTTCGGGAACCAAGTATCTTCTGAACTCTCTTAAAGTGACCGCCCTCTACACCCTTGGCGAGCTGTTTGTCACCATTGCAGGGGGTCTGATGCTTGCCATGATCTTCAATAAGATTACAGCCTCCTTCTCGGTGATGCGCGCCCTGGTGTTCCTTCCCAAATACATCGCCATGTCATCGGCCGCTGTCATCTTTCTTTGGATCCTCAATACTGACAACGGAATCCTAAACTACTTCATCATGAGAATGGGCGGGGATAAGGTGAACTGGCTGGGGGACAAGAACCGGGCCCTCCTCTCCATCCTCATGCTTACCGGGTGGAGGACCATAGGATACGGCATGATGATCTATCTTGCCTCCATGCGGGGCATCAGCACCAACTACTATGAGGCCGCCTCGATCGATGGAGCCGGCAAGTGGACACAGTTCACCAAGATCACCCTCCCTTTGCTCTCTCCGACCACGCTCTTCCTGTTCGTCACCACCTTCATCTCCGCTATGAAGGTCTTCCAATCGGTTGATGTCATGACCAGTGGCGGTCCCTACCGCTCCACTGAGGTGATAGTGTTCATGATCTACAAGTATGCCATGGAGGACTTCAGGATGGATCGTGCATCCACGGTAGCGGTCTTCTTCTTTATCGTTCTCCTCATCATCACAGCGGCAACCATGAGGATCTCTAACAGGAGTGTGAACTATGACGTCTGATGCACTTACGACAGCACTCAACGAAGAGGCGATGCTATTGAACAAAAAGGCTAGGACACGAGCCAAGATGTATACCGTTGGCCAATACATCCTCGCAATCCTGGTGACGCTCATCATGATCTTCCCCCTCTACTGGATGCTCATCACCTCGGTGAAGTCACAGCAGGAGGTGTTGCGTGCCTTGCCGACCTTCTGGCCAAAGGAGTGGCATTTTGAGAACTACTCGAATGTCTTCAAACGGGTGAACTTCAGCAGGTATTACTTCAACACCACCGTCATGACTATAGGGATTCTCTTCAGTCAGGTGGTTACAGGGGTGCTTGCAGGGTACGGGTTTTCAAAGGGTTTCTTCAAGGGCAAGAACATCCTCTTTGTCCTGGTCCTCGGAGCACTGATGATCCCGCTGCAGGTCACCTTCATCCCACTGTACATCATGTTTGCAAACTGGAAGCTCACCGATACGTTCCTTGGCCTCATCCTTCCGCTTGCCGTCTCCCCATACTACATCTTCATGATGAGACAAGCCTTCCTCTCTGTTGACAACAGCTATGTCGAGGCAGCCCAGATAGACGGGATGGGCAGGCTGGGCATCATAAGCCGGGTTCTGGTGCCCATGACCAAGTCTACGCTCATCACCATCACGCTGGTGACCTTCACCGATGGATGGAACAGTTATTTCTGGCCTAAGATCATCGCAAAGAATGAGGTCAGGCGCGTGCTTACAGTCGGCCTGGTACACCTGCGAAACACCTTTGCAGGACTCGATACCATGAACAACCACGAAATCATGGCAGGCGCTGTTATGGCTGTGCTGCCTGTCGTCGCACTATTCTTCATATTCCAGAAGTATATGCTTACCGGATATGAGAAGACCGCAATGAAATAAAGAGGGAAGCATGATAACATTTGCACACAGGGGCAGTAGCGGCGAGTACCCGGAAAACACCATGCTTGCCTTTTGCAAGGCGGCGGAGAGCGGGTGTGAAGGGATCGAACTGGATGTCCATCTCTCAAAGGATGGACACCTTGTCGTCATCCATGACGAAAGTGTGGACAGGACCACCGACAGGGTGGGTCTGGTCAAGGATTTCACCCTTACCGAGCTCAAGGCCATGAATGCCGGGACAGAGGAGGCCTTTGAGGGGATACCTTCCTTTGAGGAGTACTGCTACTGGGTACAGGACCTCCCGCTCATCACCAACATCGAGATAAAGACCAACCGCCACTACTATCCTGGTATTGAGGAGGAGGTCCTCCTGATGGTAAAGAAGTATCAGCTTGAAAAGAAAGTGCTGGTCTCTTCTTTCAACCATGCCTCCCTGATGAGGATAAAGGCCTTGGACCCGACACTGGAATGTGCCCTGCTGATCAACAGCCGTGGCCTAGGCAATGTCGGCCCCTATGCAAAGGCGTTGGGGATGGAGTGCTTCCATCCTGATGGGAGCACCCTTACCGAGGAGGTTGTCAGGCAGTGCCATAAGGAGGGCATACGCGTCAACGTATGGACCGTTGATGATATGGCACTCCTGAAACGGGTCATACGATGGGGTGTCGACGGCATCATCACCAACTATCCTGACCTGGTAACGCTCTGGCTGAAAAACCATAAGGATTGATCAGATGAAACAGCGTCTCAAGCTTGCAGCTCTCTTGCTTACAATCATGGCAGTGCTTCTTCCTTCCTTTTTGTTTTCCCGGGATGTATTCCTTGTTGAACAGGGAAAGCTCTGCATCTACTTCCTTGACCTTGCAGTTGATGAGGAGGCCACCGACAAAAGTGGGGACGCCACCATCCTGATAGCTCCGCAAGGGGAGGTCATGCTCATCGATAGCGGGCATCCCCAGTGCGGAGAGCAGGTCATCGAAGCCTTGAACAGGCTTGGGGTCGAACGCATTGACCTGTATGTTGCATCCCACCCCCATATAGACCACATAGGGTCTTTCCCCCAGATAGCACAGGCCTTTCCCATATCCAAGGTCTACCGCTCCTCCCTTGTCTATGATTCCAGTCATTACCATACCTTTATCCAGACAATTGCCCAAAAGGGTCTGGATGTGGAAACTCTCTCCGAAGGGGACAGCTTCCTTTTTGGCAAGGATATAGAGGTGAAGATATACAATCCCAGCGAGCCCATCACCTATCCACAGAACTACCCGGCCAACAGCACCCAGTTTGTGAACAACCAGTCAGTGGGGATGCGCCTGAGCTATGGAGACTCTTCTGCATGGTTTGGCGGAGACCTCTATATGGTCCAGGAACGAGCCCTCACCACAAAGTATGGCGATGAGTTGCAAAGCGATGTTGCCAAGGCGAACCATCATGGGGGGGATACCTCCAACAGCCTGAGGTGGATCAAGACGCTCCAGCCCAAGATAGTTGTGGCTATGCACGACGACCTGGACAGTATGACTGTCTACAACAACTACAAGAAATATGGTGCGGAATATCATCTGACCCTTTTGGATGGAGCGGTGAGGGTGGTCATGGATGACAGGAAGAACTATTTGGTCACGGACACCAAGGATAGTTGGATGAACTAGGAGAACAGGCAGTTCAACCAAAGAGCTGCAATAGCAAAAAATTTGGGTGTTGTGACTCTGTTTGTCCTCTTATGATCATCTTTATCACATCCTTACGGTATGTACTGTTTTACCAACAATTCACCCCAGCAGGCTTTTGCCCACTGGGGTGAATTGTTGGTTTGGAACCTGGGACTTCAGGATGAAGAACTGCAAACTTATTGCCGGTTACATATACCAAGGAGTGTCGGTTGCACTCGCTTTGTCTTGAACTTTCCTGTTGAGCACCTGGTTGAGGAGGTCAGGTCTGTTGGTGGTGATGAAATCAACACCCATCTCGGCAAACTTCCTCATGTTGATGGTATCATCGACGGTCCATACACCTACACCGAGATCATATGATCGCAGCTGGTCATAGAGCACCTGGGAGAGGTAGTCAGATTTGATGCCGACATACTGGACATCAAGGGAAGCCATATGCTTTGCTACGGCCTCAGGTCCTGTAACGCCTCTGCTTGAGAGGTACGCCTTGCTTATGAGGGCGCCGAGCTGTATCTCCTTATCGAGACTTCGCATCGAGGCCAGGGTGGGGAAGTCAAAGGATATGACTATGGTCCGGTCCAGAATGGAGGAAGCCTTGAGCGCATCAATGAGCTTCTGCTCAATGCCCTCATAGCGCGAGCCGTCATCCTTGACCTTTATCTCTATCTGATACCCAACAGGCCTTGATGCATTCTCTTCCACAAAGGCTATCACCTCTTCGAGGGTCGGCATGCTCTGGGCTCCGAAATAGTGCTTGCCACCTTGGAAGGTGGAGGCGACATCAAAACGGGAGAGCTCTTCCGCACTAAAGTCGGCAACAAAACCCTCCTTGCCGGTCAGCCGAAGGAGCGTGGGGTCGTGGATGACCATCATCGAGCCATCACGGCTCAGGTGGATGTCCATCTCGACTTGGTCGACATCATTCTTGAGGGCTACGGAAAATGCCGCCAGGGTGTTTTCAGGAGCAAGGGCTGCTCCTCCGCGATGGGCAACCACACTGACGCGGTGACCGTCTTGTGATTTTGATGCGCACCCTGTAAGCAGGAGGATTGAAATGGTTATGATGATGGCCGCACAGGCGGCCACCATATATGAACGAAGTGAACTGTTACTTGAATGATTCATTATACTCCTTGAGAAGATCAGCTGTTGTCTCTTCCATTACCTTTTTCGGATTCTGATTTCCGATAAGCAGTTTCTCTATCATCTGACGAAGGATTTCTGTTCCCTTGCCCAATGATATCACACTTGCTTGGGGGCGTGTAAACTCTAATTGGTCTATCGCCACTTTCCGAATCGGGTTGTCTTGGAAATATTGTACCGTATCGGGATACTTCATGGAAGACGTGCTGATAGGCATATACCCAGTCTTTATGACGATATGGGAGTTGGACTCGGCATTTGTCATAAACTTCATGAACTCCCAAGCTGCATCCTGGCGCCTCTTGTCGGTGCTGGTCATTGCTATGACCGATCCTCCGACAGGTACCAGGTTCTTCACCTGTTTTGGCATGAAGGCCGGGATGACCTCAAAGTCAGCACGGTTGAGCAGGTTGCCCATGCTTCCTGTGGAACCGAAGACCATCGCCACCTTCTTGTTGAGGAAGTCATCATGGCTGTTGGATGGGATGGCAGTCTTGTCCTTGAAGACCATATCCTGCCACAGCGTCGCCAGCTTGATGGCGGGATCCTCTGTCAGGTGAATGCCAAACTTCTCATCGGATACAAGGCCGCCAAAGGAGTAGACGCCACCTTGGAAATACCAGTGGGCACTGGTCTGGCCCATGGTAAAGCCAGCACCCTGCTGGATGGGTTGTCCGGAAGCGTCGAACTTTGTCACCTTCTTGCTGAACTCCCTGAACTCGTCCCACGTTGCAGGCGCTCGTCTGGGAAGGCCGGCAGCTGCGAGCATGTCACCGTTCACATAAAGCAGTGGGGTGCTGCGCATCAGAGGCAGGGCATAGAGGGCTCCGTCGTAGTAGCCATCCTGCATGAGACCGGGGATGTAGTCCTTAAGGTCAAAGCCAGAGGTGTCCTTCTTTACAAACGGGTCCAGGTTCACCAAGGCGCCATCCTTGGCAAAGAGTGCTACAAAGGGAGAGTCAAGCAATACCAGGTCGGGCAGTTCTCCGGCTGCAAGGGCCGCCAGCAGTTTCTGCAACAGTTCGGCATATGCCCCTTGGAATTGGACCTCAACCTGAACCTTGTCCTGGGACTTGTTGAATCGGGCGACCAAATCCTCCTGAGCCTCGCCTGCAACGCCGGTCAGGCTTCGCCAGTAGACGATCTTGACAGGGCCTTGCGGAGCTTTTTCTGCAGTAGCCGCTGCCCATAGGGGCAGTGTTCCGAGAGCACAGAGTACGATCAGAGAGAGAATCAGAAACTTTTTCATAAAAACCCCCTTAGATTTTTACGCCAATCTGCCTTTGCAGATTGAACATTCTGCTATCCTTTTACAGCACCAGCTGCAATTCCTTCGATCAGTTGTTTTTGAGCTATGAAATATACGATAAGTGGCGGGACCAGTACAAAGAGGGAGGCAGCCATTAGGTGTTCGGGCCCTATGGCATATTCGGCGGTCCTGACCATGGCCAGCCCTACAGGGAGGGTGCGCATGCTTTGGGTATTGGTGACGATCAAGGGCCATAGGTAGCTGTTCCATTTTGCCAGGAACAGGTAGAGCACCAAGGTCCCCAATACAGGCTTGGCCAGGGGAAGGGCGATATGGAACAGGATGCCCCCATGTCCCAACCCCTCAATTTCCCCGGCATCATAGAGTGCTGAAGGCACTGAGAGGAAGTACTGCCTGAGTAGGAATGCTCCAAAGACACTGGAGACGTGCGGTATGACAATGCCCTGGTAGGTGTTTATCCACTTCAGATGCTTGAGGATGACATAGTTGGGAACAAGGCCCACCTGGCTGGGTATCATCATCGCAGCGAGCATCACCATGAACATGAAGTCCCGGTATTTGAATTTGATCCTTGCAAAGGCATAGGCTGAAAGGGCTGCTATGCTGACCTCCAGGATGACCCCGGTTGAAGCGGTTATGGCACTGTTGACATAGAACCTGCCAAATGGAGCAAGGCCCCAGGCGGTGGAGAAGTTGTCCCATCGGATGACTGAGGGCCACCAGATGGGAGGGAAGGTTGCAACCTCTGCAGGACTCTTCAGGGCTGTGGTGACCATCCACAGAAAAGGGATGCCTATGATGGCGGATGCAATGAGGAGGATCAGGTGGGAGCCTAATCTACTGAGGTACCATGAGAGTGGTTGTTTCTTCATCCAATGCCTCCTAGTAGTGGACCCATCGCTTTGAGAGTCTGTTCTGAATGAGGGTGATGACCATGATGATTAGGAACAGGATAAGCGCTATTGCTGATGCATACCCAGTCTTGAACCATTGGAATGCGTTCTGATAGAGGTAGAGCACAAATACGTTGGAGCTGTTCATCGGTCCTCCATCGGTCATGATGGAGATGATGTCAAAGGCCTTCAAGGCCCCGATGAAGGAGGTGACGGTAAGGAAAAATGTGGTGGGGCTGAGAAGGGGGAAGGTGATGTACAGGAAGTTCTGCCATGGGTTGACCCCATCGACCAGCGCAGCGTCATATATTTCTTCCGAAATGTTCTTAAGGCCTGCAAGGAAGAGGACCATGTCATAGCCGACCCTGCTCCAGATCAGGACGATGATGACCGCAGGAAGCGACCAGTTGACATTAAAGAGCCAGTTTGGACTTGCCATGCCGAAGGCTTTGAATACCAGGCGGAACAGGCCAAAGGTAGGTTCGAAGATCCAAGTCCAGACCATGGCCACTGCTACACTGGTGGTGAAGGTGGGGCTGAAGATGATGGCACGGTACAGGGATCCTCCCTTTGGCTTGCGGTTCAGCTGCAGGGCAAATATGAGGGCCAGGGCCAATTTTATCACAACTGTAGAGAGGGCAAGGATGAGGGTGTTGCGTGTTATCTGCCAGAAGACAGGATCGGAGAAGAGGCGAGTGTAATTTTCAAATCCAAGAAACGTTTTCTTGGGGGAGATCATATTCCACTTGAAGAAGCTCAGGTAGAGGCTATAGACAATCGGCCAGAAGACAAACACACCCAACAGGAGAAAGTTTGGTGCAGTAAAAGCGATGAACGCAAAGAGGTCCCTGCGTGTCCGTCTGCTCATGCGACTCTTTTTCATAAGCCCTACCCCTTGTTCTGGTTTAGACAAATGCTATGGTTAGTATACTCCATCATGGTATAAACTCAAGAAGTTTATACAGGTTAAAGGTTAAGCATTATTAAGCAGAAGGGGAGCATCGCAAAAAGAGTGGGGAGGATGTTCCAAATTACAATTAAGATAAGGAGTTAGGTTTAGAAAATGAAGGGGACATGATCATGGCTCCTCACCAGGGACCACCTGTCAAGACAAGCTCCCCCGGTGTGGGGGAGCTTGCCTTGATGGGCTAGTGGAATACAATGGGAATGCACCTGATCAGAAGGTATAACCTTCGGCAGCGGAGCTTGTTCCGTTTGCTGCAGTATCAACATTGGCCTTGGCATTGTTGATGGAGATGTCATACATGCCGTTCTCATCGGTAGCGACCAGGAGAGTCGTAGTACCGGCAGGAGGTGAGGGTTTCTCCTGTGCACTGACGATGGAAGCTAGGGAGAGTTCCTTGGCATAGCCCGCCTGAACAGTGGTCTTTTGTACCACAATACCTGTTGTATAAGCCTGTGGGAAGGTAAAGACGATCAAGGGGGAGGTCTTCAGATACGGTTTGGTGATGAGATGGTTTTCAGTTACATCTACAACCGTATAGGCGAAGGCTCCAGCCTCAAAAGCTCTGCCGGTATCGCTCAATTCAATCCAGGAGGGTTCAGGGAGGGAGAATGTTCCTGCATAGTAAAGCTTGCCATTGGTGGAAAGGATATAGATATGATCATTGATGGTGGGGTTGTACAGGTAGTTGGCGACCTTGATGGAGTTAGAGCCAATGTGTTTTTTTGATGATGCATCTCCATCAGTTGTATAGGCTACATAGTGTTTAAAAAGGGGAGGGTTTGTACCATTGGGCTTTACAAATGAGACGAGAGAGGACCTATGCTTGCCCAAGCCATCCTGTTCGTGTCCTGTTTGCTGAATGACACTTTCCAGATCATAATCTGCAGGAACTTCTGGAAAGGGAAAACTAGCTAGGGGAGTGGTGAAAGTATCAGCTACACTGTCATATTCCAACAGGTCTAAAACCTTTTTGCCTGCCCCATCTTTTCCTGAAACCAGAACCATGGAGTTGGCATAGAGACCTTTGATGGATAGTTCTGAAGTGATGGAGGGTGCTTCAGCGGTGGTTACCGCAATGGTGGTCGCAGTGAGCGTCAGGGTATCAACGACATGGACCAGGCCGGCATTGAGCTCTGCCACATCATTGGTGATGTAGAATACCTTGTTGTCAGAACCGGACAAAGCTGCAGCTTGGATAAGTTTGCCATCTGCACTTGTAGCTACAGGGGTGTTGTTCTTCAGGGCATCGACCCGCTCGACCCCTTTGAGGGTTCTGAAGTAGAGCTCCGATCCTTTTTGCCCCAACAGCTGTCGATACCGTATCGACAGAGGTTCCTTAGACTGGGCTATCTCTCTGAAGATGCCTGTGGTGCCGTCCAGGTTGCACGAGGCCAGGGCTAGGGTTATAAGTAGCATTGAAAGCAGTGTTGCTTGTATTTTCTTCATGGGAATCTCCTATTGGCGGTACGTGACCGACAGCGTGATGGGGATGAAGCCTGCAAGGGCATTGTCAGCTTTCAGAGCCTGTTCGTAGTTAAGCTCCGGAATGAGCCAAAGCCCTGTAGAGATGCCAAAGCCCCAGTTCTCCCCTGGATACCAGATTGCGCTCACCTCAAGGTTCGTGTACAGCGTCATAAGCGAGCCTGTCTTGTACTTGATGTACGCCCCGCCCAACCCTACGGAGAGGGGAAGGTCAAATGTCCCCTGAAGGGGGTAGTAGGAGTATTTGGCAAAGAACGGGACTGCCGAGAAAAACTCCTTCTCTGCTGAGAAGTTGAAGTTATACCCGATCTCCCCTCCGATGGATGTCTTGGGCGAGTTGAACATCTGGTAGCTTATCGATCCGTAGCCACCCATCTTCATCCCGGTCTTGCCCTGCCCAGGTCCAAACTCGGTTGTGTTGTCCTTGAAGAAGTGGACGAACGTAGGGACGTTTGTGCCCACCCTGAAGGAGAACTGTTGGCTTCCAACATCATAGAAAGGAGCTGAAAACAGCGATAAGGGAATGATAAGGGCTATGAGACATAACAGAAAAAACTTTTTCATGGGTACCTCTTATTAGTTGAAAGAACAAATCGTTGCTTTGTCAGTTACATGCATTCAATGATACGAAAAAAGTGCAGGTATGAAAACCTCTTTCCCAGTATACCGACAGAGAAGAAGAAAGGCAAACCAAGTGCCTCTTGCATTTGTTGCCATTCTCCTGCATTTTGCTGTAGTCTAGGGGACGAGGAAGGGTCAGCCATGCAAGCAATGTTAGGAAAAGAGGTCTCAGAGGCAGTATATGCAGACATACGAGAAAGAGCTGCATCCTTTGTAGCGTCCAACGGGTACGCACCGACGCTTGCGGTGATCCTCGTCGGAAGTGACCCTGCAAGCCAAAGCTATGTGAAGAGCAAGAAGAAGGCCTGCCTCTCCTTGGGATTCGGACATCAGGATTACCCTTTGGCTGAGACCAGTACACAAGAGGAACTGGTCTCACTGGTCAGGCGCCTCAATGCCGACCCTGGCGTACAGGGCATATTGGTGCAGCTTCCCCTTCCTGGCCACATGGACAGTGAAGCGGTCATCGAGGCCATCGACCAGGATAAGGATGTTGATGGCTTCCACCCCATGAGTGTGGGCAAGCTCCTGATCGGGCTTCCCACCTTTGTAAGCTGCACCCCCTTGGGTGTCCTTGAGATGCTGGACCACTACAAGATAAGGACAGAGGGAAAGCATGTGGTCATCGTAGGGAGGAGCAACATCGTAGGGAAGCCCCTGGCGGCCCTGCTGATGCAGAAAGGCCGGGACGCTACTGTCACTGTCTGCCACTCACGAACCACTGACCTCCCTTCGCTTACCTCCCAAGCTGATATTCTTATTGCCGCCATCGGGAAACCTCTGTTCATCAAGCCTTCCATGGTCAAGGAAGGGGCTGTGGTGATCGATGTAGGCATCAACCGCATTGAAGACCCCACGGCAAAGCGGGGCTACCGCTTGGTCGGGGATGTTGAGTATGATACAGTCTCCTCTCGTTGTTCTTTCATCACCCCTGTCCCTGGTGGGGTAGGGGTGATGACCATCGCAATGCTTATGAAAAATACCCTGCAAGCGGCCCTGTTGCTTGCTGACAAGGATACCAAATGATTCGCTCGTACTGGATAGAGACCTATGGATGCCAGATGAACACTGCAGAGAGCAATGCTCTGGAACTCCAACTCAAAGGGGCGGGGCTCGTGCCTGCCAAAACTGCAGAAGATGCGGACTGCGCCATCCTCAACACCTGCTCTGTGCGCAAAAGCGCAGAGAACAGGATCTGGGGAAGGCTCGGCCTGTTTGCCCATATTAAAACACTGCACCCCCTTACCCTCATAGTGACAGGGTGCATGGCCGAACGGTTGCAGGAGGAGCTCAAAGCTGAGGCCCCCCACGTGGACTACGTGCTGGGAACCAATGACAAGCAGAAGATCCTTGAGGTGCTCCTCTCCCCTGAAAGTGCAGAACTGCGCACCGAGACCTATGGTTTTGACCTCTCCTACTACCAGGAAGGGGAGTACTCATCATATATACCGATCATGAACGGATGCAACAACTTCTGCACCTACTGCATAGTGCCCTATGTGAGGGGACGGGAGGTCTCCCGCCCTGTTGAAGAGATACTCAAGGAGGTCCGCTTCCTAAACTCCAAGGGGGTGAAGGAGATCACCTTGCTCGGTCAGAATGTGAACAGCTACCACTTTGATGACCAGGGTGTGCCCATCACCTTTCCAGAGCTTCTGGAAAGGGTCTGTTCAGTAGCAGGATCGATCGAGTGGATACGCTTTGAAAGCCCCCATCCCAAGGATTTTTCAGAGGAGCTTATCCGCATCATCAAGGAGCAGCCCAAGGTTGCCAAGCATCTGCACATCCCCATGCAAAGTGGCAACACACGCATCCTTGGCCTTATGAACAGAAAGTACACACGTGATCGCTTCCTCTCCTTGATCAGGACAATTAAGAAGGAAATCCCTTCAGCCACCTTCGCTACAGATGTCATGGTGGGCTTTCCCTCTGAAACTGAGGAGGAGTTCCAGGACACCATCGCAGCCCTCGATGAGATGGGGTGTATTGAGGCTTTCATGTACTACTTCAACCCTCGTGAGGGGACAGCGGCGGTCTCCCTCCCCGGTGAAGTTTCTGAAGATGAGAGGGGGCGAAGGCTTACCGAGCTCATCAACTTCCAGCACAAGGTGTTTGTGCGGGAGAAGACCAAGCGCTCAAACGGCATTGCAAAGGTGGTGGTCAATGCAGTCTCGCGCAATGACAAGGCTCAGATGCTCGGACGGACCGAACATAACGAGATGGTTGTCTTTGAAGGAATGCCAGAGGTTGGAAGCATCGTTACTGTGCGTCTCACTGGTCTGAAGGGCAATACATATACTGGAACACTTCTATAAAAGTCTTGCATTGCAAGAATTTAATCACGTATACTGGAGACATATGAAAAGTAATTCAGAGACTTCAGAACAGTTTGAAAAGAAATTCTCCATACTCAAGCCCCTGATCCTCAATGCCAAGCGGATGACCGTCTTTACCGGAGCCGGGGTTTCCACCCTCTCCGGTATTCCTGATTTCCGCAGTTCCAAGGGGATCTACTCCAAGAAATGGGAAGGCTTAGATGTCGAGCATATCCTGAGCATCTCGTTTTTCATGAAGCATCCCGATGTCTTCTATGCCTGGGCAAAGGAGTTCTGGTATAACCTGTACTCCTACGGGCCCAACGTTGTCCATACCACCCTCGCCAAGCTTGAAGCCAAAGGGTACATGCGTTCGCTCTATACCCAGAACATCGACATGCTGCACAAAAGGGCAGGAAGCAAGAAGCAGTATGAGGTGCACGGCAGTGCCGAGCACCACTACTGCACCAATTGCAACGCCCATTACTTGTATGAACAAATAGCACCCATCGTCCTCAAGGATGAGGTCCCCCTCTGTACTAAGTGTGGGTCCCTGATCAAGCCAGATATCGTATTTTATGGTGAGAACCTGAATGCCCATATCCTGGGCCGTGCCTATGAGGATTTCAGCCACACCGACCTCTGTCTGGTGCTTGGATCCTCCCTTCGGGTTCAGCCTGCAGCTTCCTTTCCCTTGTATGCAACCAGAAATGGCGCACCCCTTGTCATTGTCAATGCGCAGCAGACCACCCAGGATGGGGCTGCAACGCTTCGATTCATTGACCTTGAAAAGACTTTTGTAGCCTTGGAAAGCTGGGTTGATACGCTGGAAGCAAGAAAAACTATATTGTAGTTAAGGAAAAAAATTCATAAATAGCATGAATCGTATCACCTCACAAGTTATTTTTAAAGAATAAATGAATGTATTGGGGATTATACATGAGAAAATGCCCTGTAATTAGAATAATCTATAATTCACGGGTATAACTTCTAAGCACAACCCAAAGGTGTTGACCATAGAAACTACATCGGATTCTTGCGTAGTCAGCCACGTTATTTAGGAGCATCATTCTGCTCCGGCATAGGATTTTTCCTAGGACGGCCCCGCTTTTTCGGTGTAACAGATGGGTCTGGGAGCGGGTTCTTACGAGGCCTGCCCGGTTTTCCCTTGGGTTTCTCAGTCTTGGGTGGCTTTGCTTTACCAACTGCAGCCGGAGGAGAATAGATAAGCATACCGTCGACCAACGGGATTGATTCAGGGCAATGGATGCCAA
>Ga0265295_1005325_pt1 | contig 16507 bp, 13 predicted proteins | sample Munlansysbiofilm_FD_192503 | JGI IMG/M metagenome (GOLD analysis project Ga0265295, IMG submission 192503) | Leachate microbial communities from a municipal landfill in Southern Ontario, Canada - Methane capture system biofilm | ecosystem: Engineered > Solid waste > Landfill > Unclassified ... | reverse complement strand
CATTTGGCACCCTTCCGCTTGCAACCACCTTCCCGTCGATCACCAGGGCAGGCGTGTGCATTATGCCGTATTCCATAATTTTCATTATATCTTCCTCTTTTTCAACATTAGCATTAATCCCCAGCTCTGTAACTGCGTCTCTTGTTGCCTTTTCTAATGACTTGCACTTGGGGCAGCCTGTTCCTAAAACTTTAATTTCCATTTTACTTAAATTTTTAATTTATAACATCAATTTTCCTTCATTTCGTCATTCGTGAAACAACGAACAAAGATTGCAAAAAATTTTTAAATCCCTAGAAAATTTTTAAAAAGAATTTGAGCTTCTTTCCAATTTTCTTGATCAAGACAATATTTTATTCTGGGAGATTCAATCTCGCCCTGTATCAAGCCGGCGTCTCTTAATTCTTTGAGGTGTTGCGAAAGTGTTGATTTCGCAATGGGAAGCTCTTCGCTCAAATCGCCACTATAGCAACAACTTTGGCTTGAAAGCAATTCCAAAACATACATCCGCACCGGATGCCCCATCGCTTTGGCATAGCGTGCAGTCCTTTGTTGCTTGTCTGTTGTAACTGATTTAATACTCATACTGTTCGTAGATTTGCGAACAAAGGTAAAAAGATTTTTTAAATGGAGTAGGTGAGGGGAGGTTTTTTTTGTTGGAGGTGGATTGATTTGATGCTTATAGAACATCGCTGAATCAGGGCTTATCTAGTGCCGTCAAAAAGTCAAATGCTTTGTTGGGTAAATAGAAATTTAACGTAACATCTTTGTTTAAAAACTTTTATGACAAATTGTGAGAAGTCCAATTTATTAGGAGCTTTTATTTTCTTAAACCTTCAATTATACTTGTCTTCTCGGGTTCATCTCCGTAATAATAATCATCCTGCAACTCATAAGCCTCTGAAACAGGGTATTTACCATTCATCTTTGCAAAAGAATAATAATAGTATTCAATTTCCATTTGAGAACTATCTGTAAGAACTGAATTTGAATATTCAGGAATGTATTCTTTTAATTCTTCAATACTTTCCTTGGAATATATAGTGTCGAATTTCCAAAAAGTTTCAACTCTTATTATTTGCTTTTTATCATTTAGATGGTAAATGCTTTTATAATACATCTCGCAATCCTGTGCGATTAAGGTATCGTTACCGTGAAATAGGATCTCGGTAATTATATTTTCAGAATATTCAAACTTTACTTTACTCGCTAAATAACAAAGAGGACTATCTACAATTTTGCCATCTCGGAGAAATTTTAATTCTATAACCCTGTTATATTCGTCAACAGATTCTTGAATCACCCATTCAAATTTTTCCTGATTCTCAATGTTCCATTTAACAATATCCCAACTACTTGCGGTAGGTATGTATTCGTGATAGAATATTTTTTGTCCAAAAATAGTAGATGCGAAAATAATTAGAAAAGTAGTCATTAAAGTTGTTTTCATTTCTCGATATAATTTCTGTTAGTAAATAGGGCTTCGTACAACTGGATTAATATTTTTTTAGTTCGTGTATTTGCGAACAAAGATGGAGTTTTTTAGAAACAATGCACGCAGGGAGGGGATTTTTTTTTAACAATGGCTTGGATTTCATATTACAAAGAAACAACAAAAAGCATAAAAAATTATCTTCTACAAACTGCTTAAACTTTTTCATGAAAATTACAGAAGGATACAATCTTAAATAGTTTTTTCTAAAATTTTTTCCAGCATTCCAATATCTTCGGAATAAAAACAATCAATCCTATAACCAAAGCAGTTACTGCGCCTACAAGCACAGCCGCCGCCGCTAAATCCTTCACTTTCTTTATTTTAGCTTGCTTATCAGGCGAAACAAAGTCGGCCATATTTTCAATGGATGAATTAATCAGCTCAAGTGCTAAGACCAGTCCGATAGCAAAAACCAGAGCTATCCATTCAAAAGCCGAGATGTCAAAAATAAAACCGGCAATCAAGACACAAATTGCTGCTAAAAGATGAATCCATGAATTGTGTTCTTCTTTCAAAAGAATCCTCAATCCATTGAAAGCGAAGCTAAAACTTTTCAGCCGCTTTCTTATTGAAAATTTTTGTTGTTTCATTTTTGTATTGGGGTGTGATAGAGATACAGGCAAAAGTTTATAGGTTACAAGTCTTTAATTATCAGCTAACATAGGTATTTATTTTATGCGTTTTATATTTTTCCGGGTATAATTAAGCTGCCTCGTAAAGAATATTTGACGAGGTGACAGATTAAGGTTTTTGTTTCTTTCGGTAATTTCGACTTGCTGTTGGCTTTAAGCTCACAGGCTTCCTTCCAAACTTTTTTCCAACTTGCGTGCATAGCTGTCAAATTCGTTAAAACTCATCTCCTTGTAAAAAATCATACCGTGGGTTGCCCTCACCTTGGGGTTTAGGTTTTCGTAAAAATAGCCTTTCCCCAAAATCAATTGAACTTTCCTAAATTGTTCGGTCCATATTTTTTGGGAAACCTCGTTAAAAGGCCCGTCATGCTCAAAGCTGGGAAACGAAGCATTTACCTGGCTGATATAACAATCTTTGAACGACCGCTCCAAAACTGCCATGGAATTGAGCGAAACCAACGAAAAAACGTTGGCGTCGGAAGGGTGAAATTTATACCACACATTGCGGTAGCCAATAATTTTTAAGTCCGTCAAATCCTTTTCGTTTTTCCATAGTCGCAATGCTTCGGCAATGGCCTGCAACACTTTGTAGTGTGTGTCGGGTCCGGAGCCCTCGGGGTCGAATGCCAAGCTTATTTTTGTGGGATTTATCCTTTGAAGCATCTCCAATACTGGCTCTACATCGCGTTTTTGCTCAGGTTGCTCAGTAAATAAATCGCCCGCATAAAAACCCAAACGCATATGTTCGATATCTTTTACCTGCACGCCATAATGTGCCCACACCAGCTCCTCCTCAAATTCGCGGAGCATCCCTTTTAGTTTTTGAATGTGCGGAGGATTTTTCTCGCCATCGTAACTATTTTCGATAAGTCCGATGTTCGATTTAATCGTATCCTTCAGTTGCTCAATGGAATTGATAGTATAAATTTCGACCATCGAACGGGTGAGGCGATGGCAAAGCCCGCGCAGTTTACCATTTTTATCATTTCTTGCCAACTTGTTCAGGTAATGGTTGACGTCCTTGTCCCATTTATATTTGTATCCTGAATCGAAAAAATCAGGATAATTTATCATTTGAATTTCTCCATCGTTGATGAATTCCAGCGTTTGTCCAAGCAATTCTTTCATCAGCTGGTTGCTTACCGCGGTAAATCCACTGGTAAGAATGGCGAAGTGAAAGCTATTGCTCATATCGCGCAGATGCCTTGTGATAACCGGGAATATTCCCAGCATGATATCATCGTGGTGCGGGCCGGTGTGCAAATATCTTTGGTGCTGTTCGATTTCGAGACCCTTGACAATTTTCTTTTTTGTGGATTCGATAACATCAGCAACTACAGCCAAAGACAAATTGGGGATAAGCGCACAATACTTGTCGTTTTTCAGGTCTTCGAGGGTGATCTTGCGGGCATATTTATTCAAGTTGAGGCAAAGGTTGAAAATAGCTCTTTCGGTTTTCTCAAAAGTCCAATCGCCGGTTTTGTAAAACATGTCCATGCTGTTGGTGAGCTGCGATGCGGCTCCTTCGGTAATATAAAAGCGGGCGTTTTTTTGCCGGTGCAAAACAGTTGCAGGATAGAGATTGTCGGGTTTTTTTTCGACGGCATTTTTAATGAGATGTGCTTTTGCTTCGCCTGCAGCAAAAATAATGGAAACGCCATCAGGATTATAAGTAATCGTATTTAGCCCGATGGTGATAGCCAGGCGGTTGCGCGAAACTTCAATGCCACCCAAATCGCCAGCGGAAGATGCTTGGGTTTCAAAATTTGTTTCGGTGAGTCGGGTGCTCGAATTGTGATCACTCCCCCGGGTGTTAAAAGCAATGTGACCATCAGGGCCAATGCCGCCCAAAAAGAAGCCAATTCCACCCAGGGCTTTGATTTTTTCTTCGTAGCGGGTACACCAGGTATCTATTTTGTAGATGGATGCTTGCTGCAATTCCTCAAGCTTCGTTCGGGGAGCTTTGTTTCGCAGGCTCAAGTCGATTTTACTATCTGGAAAAATTTCCGAATAATGCTTCCCCTCTGCCAACTCAATTTCATTGCAATTAATCAGGAGTGCTTTTTTGGGATTCAGTCCAAAACCACCCATGTAATAGTGATTCACATAATTGTAAAAACTATTGTGTTGTTCGGGATTGATGGGATAAAATTCATCAATCTGAACAAAGTGCAAATTTTTCATTTCCGGTTTCTCTTTTAGGAACAAACCATTTTCGGCCATGAGTTTTTGGGTTTTCGAGCTGTGAAAAGTATGCAATAAATGTTGTGTCCATTTGATGAAGTGCTCAGGTGTTTTGCCCGTAGGTAAACTAATAACTCCCGAGGGATTTTCGCTCACCCATTCCAGAAACCGTAAGGCAGTCATAAATCCCAGCGAAGGGAAATCGGGAACAACGATATACGGTAAAAATTCCGAGTCCTTTTTTCTCTTTGATTTAACAAAGAAATTTTTCTCAACATTTGAAAATTGCGGAATCTGTTTCATATTTATTGGTTTAAATTTTCGATGTAATTTGTCAACTAAGGTGTTTGTGTTTTAATTAAAGCTTTGACGTAATAATCTGATTTTTATTGTTATTACAAACCGTTCTCAGCATTGCTTTCAATAACGACCTTTCTTCTTGCTAAAAAACCGCTCATTTTCTTCGGTGATAGATTTATTGGTTAGTGTCAGGCTCACCAATAAACCAATACCCAATAACATAGCACCGGCCATATAGGTTCTGGGACCGATCATCTCCGGGCTGTTTGCATAAAAATCACGGATAAAAGCTGCAAGCTGAGGCCCGATAATACCGCCTATTGACCATGCTGTAAGGATAACACCGTAAACAACAGGCATCAGTTTTGCATGAAAAACATCCAGCACGTAGGATGGCATTGCGCCAAAACCGCCGCCGTAACAAAGCAATACGTAGCAAACCAAAATGCCGAAAACCCACGGGTTTGCTGTAAACATCAAAAGGATGAAAACCAGAATCTGAGAACCCAGAATCAAACGAAAAACCTGTATTCGACCGATTTTATCCGATATTCCGCCCCACAAGAAACGACCGATCCCATTAAACAGTGAACTGATAGCAATTAGCGTAGCACCCGCCATTGCGAGGGCTTCGGTACTCATCGTGGCATCTTGTAGTCTAAATAAATCCTGAATCATGGGTGATTGCAAGCCAATAAACATTATTCCTGCCGAAATATTCAGGAAGAAAATGAACCACATGCCCAAAAACTTTGTGGAGAGCAGACTCGTTTTAACCGTTAAATTGGCTTCGTTACCTTGTTTATCAGCGCTTTGCACAGGAGGAGAATAGCCTTTGAGCGTAAATCCCGCCGGTGGGTTTTTCATGCTTAAACCAGCCGGAATACCAATGGCCATCAGCACTATAGCGCTATAGAAAAACAGTTGTGCCATATTGCCATTGGTAATGTTCATCAATAGGGGAGCGATAATTTTTGACATTACCAGAGCTCCCAGTCCAAATCCCATCACAACCATTCCGGTGATTAATCCCTTTTTGTCTGGAAACCATTTTGAGACGGTGGCCACCGGAGTGACATAGCCTAATCCCAAACCGATTCCGCCAATCACTCCAAAGCCGATATAAAAAAGAGATAAACTATTGATATGCATGGCATAAGCACTAATTAAATAACCTACGCCATACAGTAAAGCACCCATAGAAGCCAATTTGCGGGGGCCGTATTTTGGAAGTATCACCCCTCCAACAGCGGCGGATAAACCAAGAAACAGAATAGCTAAGCTAAAAATCCATATCGTTTGGACGTTACTCCAGCCATACTCAGCAATGATTGGCTTTTGGAAAAAACTCCATGCATAAACGGTTCCCAGCACAACCTGAAGAAGCGTTCCCATAATGGCGATAAACCAGCGACTTGATTTTGTTTTATTCATGAGTTTAAGAATTCATTCAAAAGATATTTTTCTCGATTCAGTCTGATTGCTTTTTCAGCATACATATCAGTTGTATCGAAACTATGTTTTGCCATTATGACTTTGTTTATCCAAATAGAATCGTTTTTTTATTGCCAACTTTTCCAATTTTTCCATTTTAACTTTTTATAAAAAATTACCGATACAACGGTCAAGTATAAGCGTAGTGCGGGATTAGAAGCACTTCACTTTCAGTTTAGCACAATGTTTTTTAGAAGCACAGACCTTCGATTTACCACTTCACCCGCTATTGCCACGTAAACGCTGTTATCGCCTCGGTGTTTTTCTCTATCCATTTTCTTCTCCATAGTTTTGTTTAATGAGCCAATTATGAGCCAATCAAAACAGAGGTTGTACCTGGCCGACTGTTTTCTCTCATCCATCCCAAAGGTTTCAATTTTACTGCAATGATTCTTGGTCATGGGGGTGGAGTGGGATGGTTTTAGCGTTGGCTTTCTGCGTTTTGCTCCCGATATTTATTGGGATGCCTGACAGCGAAGGGACGGTGTGCCATGGGTTCATGTTACTTTTTTTTCTTTTTATTTTCCAATCCTTTCAGTCCCTCTTCCAATTCCTTAATCTCTTTCGCATCTTCAAAATCAATCATTTTTTTACGGTATTTTTCGTATTCCGCTTCTGCCAGTTCTTTTGCCAATTTTGCGGAAATTGTTCCGGCATGTTCCAAAATCTCCCTGTCGTTGAGTGTCATAAGGTCGTTCAATTTTTTAAGCCAGTCACTCATGTACATTGGATTGCGGTTTCGTGCTTGAAGCTCGGCAAACGAAAGGTACTGGTCAACAATTAAGTTCAGGTCTTTTAATTCATCTTCGGTCAGGTAGTTTTTGGTAATAGAAATATTTGTTTTTTTGATTTTACCTTTTGGTGAATTCTTCCAGGTTGTTAAACCCATATTCTGTTTATCGGAATCGGCATGTTGCGAAATTATCTCCGATGCTGTATGACCATGAATTGCCCAGTGCATTTTGTTTTGTACCGACTTAAAAAACAACTGGCTCTCTTCAGTTGATGAATCATAGTCTATTGCAGTAGCGTAAATATCCCTAATTTTTGCGTAGAAAATCTTTTCGGAACTACGAATGTCCCTAATCCGTTCAAACAGTTCCTCGAAATACTGGTTGGTTTGTCCGGTTTCTTTTAGTTTTTCATCGTTCAGAACAAATCCTTTAACTATATATTCTTTTAATTGTTTGGTTGCCCAAATGCGAAATTGCGTGCCACGGTGCGACTTTACCCGGTAACCAACCGAAATAACAACATCGAGATTATAAAAATTAGTTGAATATTGTTTCCCGTCAGAAGCAGTTGTCAAGTAATCCTTGACAACTGAAATTTCATATAATTCGCCTTCTTTAAATATATTGCGAATGTGCAGACTAATATTCTGTTTTGTGGTTTGAAAAAGCTCAACCATTTGCGCCTGCGAAAGCCAAACGGTTTCTTCTTCCAATCGGACATCAATTTTCGTTTGCCCGTCTTCGGTTTGGTAGAGTAATATTTCTGAATTGGTCATATCTATCAATCAATTTCTTTAACATTATTTATTTCTTTCAAAAAAATATCTTTGTCATCAAGTACAAAGAAATACATCCCTGTGGTAGCAAAAAACCAACGCAAATAATCTTCAAAATTTGAAGAATGCCAGATGAAAATAGGCTGGATTAACCAAAACATAGCATGTAAATTAAACGTGACAACGGGATTCAGCTATACGCAGGCAGGGATTTTAACCACTGAACTTCCTACGAAGAACTGAACTTTAAATTTACCACTTTCCTGTCCTACGAAGCACGAAACCCCTGCTTGCGTATAGGTGATGTTATCGCTTCGGTGTTCTTTTTCGTCCGTCTGTTTGTCTGTCGTTTTGGTTGTGCGGTTGGACAGACACACTCTTTGCCAAGCTTTGGTTGTAGCGTTGGCTTGTGCGGCTTGGCAATGTGTGTGGCTGTGAAGCGTTGGTTTTATATGTCCCATCCCATTCTTTTTGCTTTTGATTCTAAAAAGTCGTTTTCGGTTGCCCATTTTCTAAGCAATTCAATTCTTGTTTTCATTTTTTCATCAAATTCATTTTGTCCGAACGATTTGAGAAATTTCTCTTGATTTTCTAACCATTTTGTAAAACCTTCGCCATTTTCGATTGACATTTTTTCTAAATTGATTATTTGCTCTTCAACTTGCTCTTCTGTCATATCGGGAAATGCACTTATTTCTTTAATTGTCTCTTGTGTTGTTGGGTCTTCATTGGCTATAATTTCAATGTCTTCTAAATATTTTTCTGGTAAAATTGAAGCGATTTTATCAATGTTATATTCTTCTAAACCACCAAAACTGGGAATGTCTATTCCGAATTTTTTACGGTAGTCGAACTTAACAACTGAAATTGGATATTTTAATAGATGAAGTGTGCTAACCAATGAAATTATATCAGCATAAGAATCTAACCACTTTGATATTAGCTTCGATTCAAAAGTTTGAAAATTGCTTTTTAAAACACCCATTCTATTTGAGTGTTTAGCACCTTTTGTATGAACGTAATTATGTAAGTAACCAAGATTGTCAAATGTTTGCCTTAAATTATGTTTGTCGTTAAAAATTTTGATGTTGTTGTTTGAAAGCAAAATTTTCCAAATTGTTTCTGCTCTTGGTGTGTTTGCTTCTTTGTTGTCTTTTGCATTTAGCCATTCTTTAACTGCGTTATGCCCGTCATCATTGATGTTAAAATAAACAGATAACATACCTAATTCTAAACCACTTCTTAGTGAAACGAAAGCCTGTTTGTATAGACCGAAGCAAATTTGATTAAAAGAAACTTGAAGTTCTTCCCAAGATTCAATGAAAGGAAAAAAGTGTCCTGACCAAAAGTTTTCAAAATTGTGAGGAACAATCATACCCACTGTATGATATATCCATCCTAATTCTTCAATTCGTTTTTTAATTTCAGGATTTGTTTCAAAGTACTTTTCGGTTTCTTTGTAAACTTCAATACTCTTATCTGGCTCGTATATGTATGGGCTAAATTTCATTTATTCAATTCTTCATTTTTTGACCAAATATATTCTCTCCAAGCGGTTACTATATTTTTTACTTGAAACAAATTCCAATCTTCATTCAGCAATGTAAGACCTTGAAATATTGGAGATTTGTCAAGATAGGTTACGTCATTATAATTCAATTTGAAATAATCTAAAATATCCTTTGTGCCTTTATGTGGTGTGCCTTCGTCTTTATGTTTAGCATAATTAGCAAGACCAATTATTAATTCAATTTTTGACTTATTACCTTCTTTACTATTTTGCTCAAGTTTGTAATATGATTCCTTTTCTTTCAAACTATCAGCAAAATCGTTAATGCTTCCATTTATGTAATTTTGAAAAGCGATAAAGGCAAGGCCATATATTGGCTCACTTTCTTCCATAAACCAATCTCCATCATACCAATCAATTTCTTCAATTTGAGTTTTTAGGATATTGATAGTTTCGTTTAATCCTTTGATTGTTATATCTAAACTTACGGCTCTATGGTCAAATCGTAAATAATGTATGTTGGTGATTTTTTCCATAATAGTTATTCAAACTTAATTTTATCAATCTCCTTCATCAATTTATCCGTTTCACTCAATGCCACAATGATTTTTTGATAATGTAAAATGTCGTCAAACTCCAATTTGCGGTCTTTACGGTCTTTGAGCCACTTTTGGGCTGGTTGGTAGCCACCAATGTAAAACTCCCAAGCTATTTGCGGAACATTGTCAAAATATTGTGTTTCGTTGATGTAAACTTTGCCGTTTTCGTATTTCGTTTTACCAACAATATTGTCTCCGTCTATTGGATATTGAGTTATGTAATTCTCTAAAATTGGGCTTTCCAATAAATGAATTTGGCGTATTTCTCCACCCAATTTTACCAATTGCCAAAAAGTATCAGCATTTTGTGGATAAGGGATTTTTGGAAAGTCAGTTTTTAAAAATTCTTTGTATTTCTCTCTATAAGTTGGTGAATGCAAAACCGCATAGATATGATCTACAATATCAACTGGAGCAAAAGTGTTTTCGGTATTTTGCTTTTCATTTGTGAAAGTCAAGCCAATTTTTAAAGCAAGTTGATTAACAATTTCAGCATTTAGATTTGGCTGTCTTTCTGTTGTTTGTTCAATTATTTGTTGACCTGAATTATCGGGATATAGATAAAGTGGGAATATTGTTCCTCCACCTCTTCGATAAATATTTTGGTCTGCAAGATATTTACAAGTGAACACAACATTCCATTCTTCTCCACCTACAGCTTGCCCTTGTCTGCAAATAATTAATCCAACATTTTCTTTAATGAAATGTCCTAATACTTTAGTGTTTGGACGAGCAACAAAATATGGATTGTAAAAAACTTTTCTATTGTCAAAAGGACGGTACTGAAAATCTCTTACTTGTTCTTTTAGTTCAGAATTTGGAACATTTGCTCTTGTTTGAGTAGCATCCCATTTGTCTTTATCCTTAACAACTAAACCATAATATTTACATACTTCTTCGACTGTTTTGTTTTCATCTAAGAAATACTCAATTTTCGTTACTAAATCCTTTGAGTTAAAATCTACGGCAAGATTATCTCTTTTGGTAAGTAAGCCTAAAGAGTTTAATGGGAAAAGTTCAGGAATTGAAAAACCTTTATTGTAAATATTTTCTTCTTCATAATCTTTCATTTTGAAAAAGAAATTAGGTTCGGATAATTTTAATTCATTATATGGTGTTGATTTCAGACTGTTTTCGATTAGAAAATCATACTTTAAATCACGTTTGCCATAAAGGTCAAAATGATAAACTTTGCCTAATTCGTTTGTTTTTTTCTTGTCTGTCTTTATGAAAAAATTGATTGAAACGCCTTGTTCAATATCAAAGATATTTACATCTGCTGAACCATCTGGGGCAGTTTCTTTTTTCTTGGCGTTTCCGTGTAAATCTATTGTATAAATCTTGTCATACGTTTTTAATAAATGCCAACGCATTCCACGAAAAGTAGGGTTGTCTAAAAATCCGTGTGGGTTGATGAATGCTAAAACTCCACTTCCGTTTTTTTCTATGAAATGCTGACCGTATCGCAAAAACTTTACATAATCGTCATTGATGAATTTTGAATTTTGTTCTTTCAGTTTTTCTTTTCCGCCTGGTTCTTTTTTGTAATCTTCCATCAATTTCATAATCCATTCGCCTTTGTTGGCACTTTCTCCGCTATACGGTGGATTTCCAATGACACACATTACTGGCGTATCTCTTTTGATGTGATTGGCTTCGTTTGCTTCGGTGCTTAACCAATTGGCAAATAAAGTTCCTGTGTCTTGGTGATGTTCTTCTAAACTGTTGGTCAGATAAACTCTAAATCTTTGGTTTGTGGTGGGTTTGTAGCCTGTTTCGGTTAATAGCAAATCTAATTTTAAATGTGCCATTGCATAACTTGCCATTAGCAACTCAAAACCGTTCAAGCGTGGCAATAAATGAGTTTCTACATAATTGCTCCAAATACCTTGTTGTCCTTGAAATTTTTTGTGAATGTGTTTTACCACTTCTGCAAGGAAAGTTCCTGTTCCTGTGGCTGGGTCAAGAATTTGCACTTTGTGAACTTCTTGCTCCACTTTTTTGCCTTGCAAATCAACTTTGATTTTTGTTTTGCTTGTATCAGCTAAACCTTGAGGCAAATCAAATTCGGTTTTTAAAATGTCGTCAACTGCACGAACTATAAAATTTACAACGGGTTGCGGTGTGTACCAAACGCCACGAGCTTTTCGCAATTTCGGGTCGTATTCACTTAGGAAAGTTTCATAAAAATGGATAATCGGGTCTTCCATTTTTGTTGACTTCCCATAGTTTTTTAAGATTTCTTCCACATTACAAGCCAAGAAAATATCTGTCAAACTATCTACAATCCATTTTATACGGTCGTCAATGTCTGGACCGGCTATGTAGCCAAACAATTTTCTCAAAAATGGATTTGATTTTGGAATCAATTCAGCCGCTTCTTGTCGGCTAAAAGTTCCCAAAGTAGGGTCGTGTAAACGAGCCGCAAACATTCCGTAAGCAATGGTTTGAGCGTAAACGTCTGCAAAACCTTTCGGTGTAATGTCGTGAATCAAAATATCTTTGAAAGCCGTCATTTGGTCTTTCAATGTACTGTCTTCGTGGTTTATTTCATCACTTGTCAGAGCTTTGCCTATAATATCAGAAAGAAGGCGGGCTTTGCCCGCCATCATTTCTGCTAATTTTTTACTACTTTTTATTGTCTGTCCTACGTGTGAACAAAAGTCTTTGATTAGATTTTCAAAACTTGCAAAGTTTTCAGTTAAAGGTTTGATGCCTTTTTCTGTTATTTCTCCGATTGAAATTTTTGTAATAAACTCTCCGTCTCGGTAAAGATGGAAACTCAAATAGTCTGTGAAAATTAAGTTGTTTAATGAAGCCTTGTAACGGTCGAACTGTTCTTTGTTTCCTGTTCTCTTTGTTCCGTCAAGGTCTTTGTCTCCAATGTCTTTAGCTTCAATAAAACCTACTGGAATATCTTTTTTAGTCAAAATGTAGTCAGGTGCTCCGCAACTTTGTCTTTTCGGCTCGTTGGTCGCTCTGATTGTCGGCACTAATGCTTCCAAAAGATTTTGTAAGTCTCCACGAAAAGTATGTTCGGTTGCGTTTCCGAGTCTGTACCTTTTGTCTATGTTGTCAATATATTGTTCTAAAGTCATTTATTCTGTTCTCAAATTTTCATTTCAAAGTTAGTTTTTCTGTCCGTGCGTTGGCAAAAAACAGCTCTTTTGGTTTTTTCAGCGTTGGCTCGTGTGTCGGCAAAAACCAAATGTGCTGTTTGTGCGGTTGGCTTTTTACACTGAGCGATAACGGTTGGTGTAAGAATAGTAGCCGATTGCGAGAGAATCACCTATCAAACCGTTACAATTTTGATGCGGGCTAAAATGGTTCGAATAGGCACTTTCTCGGCTATTATTTTTACACATTGTTATGGGGCGTTTTTTATTCTATTCTTTTTCTTATCAATCTGAATGATAGATAAATCATATTGAGAAACAGTCCCATGAAAATTGTCATTCCCCACGTTCTTGGATGCTCAAATGGATTTATAAACCTATCTCCAATATCATACATTAATTTAAACGGTTCAGTTAAAATATCCCAACTGTTCCACCTAAGAAATCTTCCGACATAAATTCCAAAACTACCAATGAACAACAGTACTGCTGAAATAATTATTACATAAGTCCTTTTCATAAAATTTTGTAATAATTTTTCAATATCCCATAAACTTAAAAATCCGAATAGTAATCCAGTCCATGCAAAAGATAGTATTAAAATCAAATCAAACCAGATAGGCATAGAAGATTTTAACCTTAGATGAAATAAATCAGTCAAAATGTAAGGTGCATTTGGGAAAAACAGCAACCAAGAACCAAGTAAAACAATCAATGTCAGTCTTGATTTCTGAAATTTCGGTTTGATAATTACTAAACTTGTCAAAGCCCAAGGAATAAAAGCGAGAAATAAATTCCAGTTTAAAAATAGAAACACTTTTGTGTCAGTATAAACAAAACGGAATAGTGAAACGCCAAAACAGAAAAGCGTAAGTACTCCTAGGAAAATAGTCTCATTTAGTCTTTTAGTTTCTTTTAATGCTTTTAGCATAATTTCAATATTTTGGGTATAAAAATTATCAGCCCAATAATCAACGCTGTTATAGCACTTATTAATACTCCAGAAGCTGACAAATCTTTAATTCTTTTAATCATTTCGTGTTTTTCAGGAGATATAAAGTCTGCGATATTCTCAATTGATGAGTTAATTATCTCAAGGATAAATACAAGTCCTATTGAAAAAATGACGCCAATCCATTCATTCATTGAGATATTAAAAAATAGTCCTGCAATTATAACACAAATTGTAGCAAATAAATGGATTCTTGCATTATGCTCCTCTTTTATCAAGATTCGCAATCCATTAAATGCGTACTTAAAGCTTTTTAGTCTTTTTGATATTAAAAATCTCTGTTGTTTCATGCTGTGTTTTTCGTTGTCTTAAATGCCCCATAACGTTTGGGCTATGGTGCGTGCCGCATTGTTATCGATTAATTATTTTTTTTCACTTATATGTTATTTAAAGTTCTAATATCCATGTTCACAATGAATTGCGGCATGAACTATAGCCTTTGTTAGACACCGATTGCTTTCAATTTTCTAAATTTCGTTTTGAAAACCAAGCTTCGTATCTGCTCGAAATTTGTTTAGAGTAATCATTTTCATTCCGTAATTTCATTGTTTCTTTAATTTTCATGTCTCGCAACAGACTTCGTAAAGAATCCAAATTTCAGTTTTTAAACGCCGCAGCGTTTTTGTTTAATCAATTGGCGGCTAACGTTTTGCAGCTACCCGAAGGTGGCGATTTCGGAGCGATTCACTGTCAACCAAGCACAAACATTGATAGAAGCACATAGCTTGATTTAACCACTGAACCGCCACTTTTGGGTAGGTGCTGTTACAGGCAGTTTATCTCATTTTTTCATCTATCCATTTTTTGAATACAGAAGTTCTTGTCCATTCCATTATTTGTCCGTAATAGCCTGTTTTCATCAATTGCTCTATGTCTGTACCAGCACCTGAACAAATACCAATCAATTCCCAGTTTTTGTTATTTTTTCTAAATAGTCCACCGCCACTGTCACCACCAGAAGTTATATATTCCAATGGTCTCGGTGTAGGACTTCCTAATTTATTACAATCATTTCTATTTGGGTGGTCAAAGTCGCAAAACAGCAATGTTTGATAACCTTGATATATTTGTCCGCCAATACTGTCAACAACATTTTCACCTGCAATTTTCTTGTTGAATGTACCAACCAAATCTGGCCTGTCTGCCGGACCAGACGCCCCATATCCAACTCCCACAACGTCAGATTTTAGTTCATTAAATTTAGTATTCAGTTTTGCAGGCTTAATGTTCACTAAAGGTTTCTCTAATTCCAGTAGAGCTATGTCGCAAGAACCTTTTGTCAAACTGTCAAGATAGTATGGATGCAGCCAAATGTTCTTAACCTTAACTTTTTGCCCCTTGAATTCAAGAAGAAGATTAGACACTTCCGTTACCCGATGATTGTATGTAGCATAAGCCACAATTGTTTGTCCATTAAATTCAAGTGTATCAGGTCGAGTGTCGCTGTCAATATAAACGTGTGCAGCACTCAAAACATAACGATTGCTTATTAAAACACAAGAACCACTTGCGGTTGTATCTTTATATACTAGTCCAACACAATCAAATTGTTTTTGTGCTGCTAATTCTAAATATTCTTTTTCGTCAACATCGTGTCTGATGATACCCGAAAAGAAAATTAGGAAGCTTATGGCTCCTACTGCTGGTGTGATTAAGAATTTATATTTCATTTGTCTGTTTTAAATTGCCTGTAACGAGAATATATACGAAACACTTCGTATATCTCCGGCAAATTACATCGTTTATCAATAACTAATGTTTTTAGCGATTTTCTCATCTGGTAGAGGCGTTTCAATTTTCCCTACAAACTTAGGGAAAATACATTTCGCTTTGCGGTTTGTTTTGCAAAACTTTGGTGGTTTTCATTTTTGATTTTGAATATCTGCCAGCACAAAATCTAAAAAAAATAGACTGACCACCGATTTGGGCTGCCAGTCTATTGGAGTAGGTGCTGTATCACCAGTTTAAGGCGAAACAGGGTTTAGCTCAAAATTCCAGATAACGCTTTCATTTTTACCCACAATCAGCTTGGCTTCTTCCGGCACCAGGTAGCCAATGGCATGGCAGCTGAGGGTGTAAGTGTTTTCGGGTAATTCATCAAAAAGGTAATTGCCATCCGTATCGGTCTGTAATATGTAGGTGTGTTCAATCAGGCTGATATTGGCGTTGGCAATGGGCTCGCCGGTTATGGCGTCAGTCACCTGTCCGCTAATATCAGCTTCTGCAATCAGTGATAGATTGTTTTTTCGTCGTCGCCTATAGCGTATAAGCTTATAATTGAGTGCCAGTTGTGGATAAGCCAATTGCTGAAAACGGATATAAATATCCAGCTCCTTGCGCAACATCTGATTGCATTGCTTTATCAGGCTTTTAATTTCCAGGTGCAGTGTGCGTCGTGCCTCCTGCTTTTGGGCTGTTTCGGCAGCCGCAACTGTAAACACTTGCTTTAAGCTGTCGAGCATGATCAGCTCTTCGGCTGTTACGCCAACCTGAGCAGCCAGCTCCTGGTTTTCGACAAAGGCTGCCGAGGCAAACTCCACCATAGCCAGGGCACTATGCACTGAGATATAGCTTTTCCTGCTAAAGCTTTGGAAGGTTATAAGCATACTGCTGTCCTGCTTGCGCCTTGCCAGCAATAATCCAATGTTGTTCAGG
>Ga0265295_1005324_pt1 | contig 16511 bp, 22 predicted proteins | sample Munlansysbiofilm_FD_192503 | JGI IMG/M metagenome (GOLD analysis project Ga0265295, IMG submission 192503) | Leachate microbial communities from a municipal landfill in Southern Ontario, Canada - Methane capture system biofilm | ecosystem: Engineered > Solid waste > Landfill > Unclassified ... | reverse complement strand
TTCCCACTCCAGGTACTTTAGGAAACAGGTTTCTGCTGTATTTATCTGCTTCTGAGTGTAATCTGATGTATCATAAGGGCATTTCTTATGATGGCTAAGTATCATATCGTGGGTAAGAGTTCCTATCTGTCCTTTATCATCTGTATACTTTCTGTAATCAACCCCACTCATTCCTAAATCCCATGCCCAATAGATAAGAGCTGGTTTAGCCAGGATATTTAAGGCACCTGTAGAGCTAACTATTCTTTTTCCCTCTTTATTTTTGTATACCGTATGCCTGTGTGAGTGCTTAGGAGCATCTTTTTTAGGTTTTCTCATTATTGTTTCCTTTCTGCATAATAAATCATTGATTTAAGTGTCTGTGAACACTCGTCCCACTTCATATTCCAGTCCTTTCTCAACTTCTTGTCAACACGATTCCTCTTCTTTTCATCAATATACTTGTACCATAGGTCGGGAAGGTTCTGTAATTCTTTGCCAATATCTGATGAAGTTTTTGCTGTCATTTTGTTCCTCCTTTTTTATTTTCATTATATCATGAATAGCTATTATTGTCAAGAAAAATTTAATAAAAAAACCCCAAACCTTCTAAGAGCTTGGGGTTAGTGGAGGTATGACCAAATTATCCATAAATTCTTTAAAGTCAGGAGTCTTAAATTGCTCCTCCATTCTTCTTCTGATTTCCTCTTCTTTTACATGGAATTTTTCCATCTCCCTTCGGATTACCACCTCAATAAGTATAGCAAATCTTTTCTGGTCTTGGTACCTTTTATAGTCCTCTATCTCTCTGTGATACTTTTCAAGAAAATCCTTAGTTTCAAAATACCAAACAAGGTACATTCCCATGACATATGCCCATGCCTCCAGGAATTTACCCTGTTTGACTTCAATTAGTTTTTTGGAGACCAATCATGGATTGCATTTACAATAATCTGTAATACTTTATCATCTATAGGAGTTCTGCTTTCTTCTACCTGTTTTTTAAAGTAGGCATAGATAATATCAAGACCAGTTTTAATACCAGCCTGAATAGCTTCATCTCCAGCATTTAACATGATTAAAATTAATTGCTCCATAAAATCACCTCCTTTTTTAGTAAAGATTACTTTTAACAACACTAAGAGCATCAGAGAAATTACGATAATATATATATGTCTTTCCATCAAAAATCCACGCCTCCGAAGGAGAAGGTTCTGCCATATCTAGATGACAAAACCAGCTTCCAGGATAAAATCCTATTCTTTTAAATCCCATTAATTTAGCCTTCTCTGCAAGTCTTATCATATCCCCCTTAGTTCTTTTCTTTGATATTCTAATATCTGCAGCATTGCCAAACTGATGCTCTGATTCATAGTATTTATTTCTATCACCCTTGCATACATCATAAAAATGGTCATAAAAACACCTGATACCATTCAGAACATCTATAGGTTCATTAATGCAATCTCTAAGCCTCTGTAATCTATCAACAAAATCAAGCCTCATTATATATGCACCAGGATTACATCTTTTGCACTTGCAGGTAAACTCATCAAAATCAAAGTTCTTTGTGTAAAATACACTATACTCTATCATTCCCCCTCCTTATACCACACATAGAGAACCCCATCTCTATATAAGAAATCATGCCCTTCTTTTTTAATTCTATCAAAGTTATTTTTAAACAGAGTATACTTACCCCCTGATGTTCTTGGAAATAAATTATATCTTCCAGTTATTACTCGAGGAGTGGCTAAATCTTCTTCTTTTATTTTTAGAATATTTAGGTCTTTAAGTGGAAACACTTACTCTCTTCCTCCAGAGCCACATACACCACTAGGGCAATCTGGGTCAATCATTCTAGGTCGATACATATCCTCTATATTAATATCCTTAGTTTCATTAACAATATCCATTATCTTATCCAGGACATCATTCCTTTTTTGCCTAGCAGGGTTTCCCATTATTAAATCCTCGTCAAATTTCATATTGCTTAATAGTGCTAGCATCTCAGTCTTTGTTATTATCATTTTTTCTCCTTCAGTCTCTTTAACAAATCTTTAACATAAGGATTATTGCTTCCCATTTTTCTTAGAGGAGCCTTATAATCTTCTCTAATTGCTTTAGGGTCTTTAGATGGCAAAGGTTTCTTCACATTCTTTTCTTTTAAAGGCTTCATATAAGTCTTTTCTTTTTGACTCAATTTAGCCTTCTCAGCTGCTCTCATAGCTGGTAAGCTACTCTTGCCACTAGTAGACTTTGTTAGTTTAGTTGTTCCAGACTTAGCAGTGGTAGTAGCCTTCGGAGTTGTTTTAGCAGTCTTGGTTTTCAAAGCAGAGGTTCTCTGTAAATCCAAATCTCTTACAGAATCCCTTGTGGTGCTAGTAGATACATTAGTAGGTGTACTAGAGGGCTTTGAGGTTGTTTTAGGTTTGGTTGATACTGGAGTAGTGCCTCTGACACTTCTAGAGGTTTTATCTTTACTACCCACAGATGCACCCCTTATTCTACCTGTCAGGCTCTTGTTTTTATCAGCAAACTCTTTCCACCAATCAGCCATAATATTAGCCATAATAATTCTCCTTTCTTTATTGGTAGGGGAATTAAGTGAAGGTATTCCCCCAAACCTCAAGGGAACGCCTGAACGCTTGAAACCAGACGCCCCCTTTTTTCATGGCAAGAGCTGAAGTCGACCTATCGCCCTTTCGGACTATCAGGTTGCCATCTCTGGTGGGGAAGGCAGGATTTGAACCTACGATTTCTTGCTTCCAAAGCAAGAGGGATAACCAGACTACCCTACTTCCCCAAAGTTAACTATCCCCATTTATACTGATAACAATATACAGGACATTCTCCGATATAATCTAAAAATTTATCTACTGATTTAGTAGAGATATGGATACGATTTGATTTAGGTTTAGTGGCAACAATACCAATCTCTCTAAATAATTTAATAAGGAAATACACATCATCATTTGTAAAAGAATATGCAGCAAGAGTAATAAATCTTCTGCGTTTTGTTTTTGGGATATATAGGCAACCGTCTCCCAAATACCATTGTCTCAAGGTGATTGGTGTTAGCTCTAGGTCTCTTGGTACTATCTTTTTGCCATCAGGATACCAACGGTTATAAAAATCTTTTAATTCATTGTACTCTTTTGAACGATATTGATAAGAATATATTCCTGGACTTGGTTCTCTTTTGAGTATATAACCACTCTGTTCTATACCAAAGCGTTTTAAACTTTCTGCAATATAATCTATATATTCTATGTACTTTGAGCCATATTGTATATAACCAGTGAATTCTGAGCGAGAGCCAATGCTGCCATCACCTAACAGTTCTCCGTCTATCCATTCTTTGAATTCCTTAGTAACAGTAAAGCGGTTGCCATATCTTAGGTTTCTTGATTTACTAGCAGTTCTTATTGGTATCTTATTGATATGTATCCACCTTGAAACAGTAGAGGGAACAACATTTTGCAATTTGCATATTTCTGTTGTTGTTAATTCTTCTGTAATATACTTCTGATAGAGCCAGTCCTTATCCCTATATAGCAATTTATTGTTCATTCTAAGCCCTTCTCTTCGTTGTATATAATACCAAGTATATTAAAGACTACACTTGAAAGGTGGTCTTCGTCTCTCTCTCCTAGCCTATACTGCATAAAGTGTCTCATAGCACTCTCAATAAATCTCTCTGTAGGTATTCCTTTTTTCCAATTATTATCATCATATTTCTTAGCTCCATTTGTGTAATGAAGAGCCACTCTCTTTAGAGCCTCTACAGGAATCAAATCCCACCTTATTTTCCCCTCATTAGTATCTCTAACAGCTCCTGTAGGATACTCTAATCTCTCTCCTGAGTCAATAATCTCAAAAATTGGTTTAGGTTCAGTATTAAATTTCACTTCTCTTCCCCCTATATAGAGCAATTTCTTTTTTCCCCCCTTAAATAGAACAGTTCCTTTTGCTAACATAGTCTTTCAGCTTGAGCCAAACTCTCTCTAGAGACTCTACATCCTTCTTATTATGGTCTAGAATATATTCCAGAGCTTTCTTATCACCCCTGGAACCAGCTATCCAATACTTAAAATCTATCCTTGTTTTAGGAGTATCTCCAAATAGAGCCTTTTCTACTACATCTAATCTATTAGAGTTCAATTTTAACTTTCCTCTAGCCATTAACCAGGTATCATCATTTACTATTGAGCCAAAGTTAGGAAATGGAATATCCATCATCAAAGCCCTAGTTCTGATATAAGGAATATCAAACCTTCTACCATAATGAGTAACAATCCTATCATACTTCAATATCTCTTTTATAAGGAGCTTAACAATTCTATAGTCTGTCTGGTCTGAAGGATACTTTTTTATATCCTCTTTAGTAATAACCCCATGAGCTATGTCATCTTTACCTAATGGTTTTATACAATAAGACAACATTATTCCAAAGTTTGCATCAAGATTAGAACACTCAATATCCAGAAAACCTACTTTTTCCTCCACTGAAGGATTCTCTTTAAGGAAACATGAATAGTGTTCTAAGTAGGTATGTCCATGTCTACATTTATGAGTTCCCAGCCACACAAGTTCCGCCTTTTTTAAGCGGTGTATCGGTAGTGGAGTTTTTGGTCTTCTTTTCTTTTTTGTCACTAAGTTCCCCTTTCTCTTTTTCTATCCAATTATGATTTTTTAATACTTCTAATACATCTCTTGCTTCCCCTCTTGCTACTGGGTTAGGATTATCATAGTTTCCTTTAGCCCAGAGATACATTTCATGAATCATTTGATTGAGTTTTCTATCAAGAAATAATAGAGCTTCTCCACAACTATTAAAATCCTCATAGAATCCTCCATCAATTCCCCCATCAGTAGAAACTGTCCATGTAGGAGGATAACCACGATACCATGATGCTTCTACCCTAAATACAAAATCTCCATCAAGCCTATCCTCTATTAACCTGTTCATATCATTCCATATCCTGGTTTTATCCAAGATATTCATTTCATAAAGGTCAATCATTGGAAACATATTTTCCCCCTTTTCTTTATAATGCATAGTTTTATACATATTTAGTAAACTAATCTCAAAAACCCTTATTGAGTGGGCTTATTTTTAAGATTAGAGGCATTCCCTATGCCCGCTCTATTAGGATTTTTACCAAACCTAAAAACATAAAGAGAACAATCATCACAAGGACATTCTTTAACCTCTTTAGAACTTCCACAGGAACAATCTAAACATTTTAGTCTTATTGCTTTAAGTGGAGAGAGTTTCTTCATGGTTTTCTATCACCTCTGCCTCAGTATTCATCTTCTTCATCGTCCCAATCCAAGTAGTCATCATCATCAGCAATATATTCTCCCAAGACATCTACCATATCTTTCCTATGAAGTCTTATGTATTCAAACATTTTATCAACTAATCTACCATGAACTTCTTTATTAATAAATTTCTCTACCTCTTTTAAGCCAACATATTTATTATAAATCTCCTCTACAACATTAGTACATTCCTCACATTCAGTAGCGATTTCAACATCAAGATTAGTAATATCTATTCTGAAGTTCTCCAAAATGCTTTTAACATGACCAGCCTTATCTAGATTATTCATATAAAAATCCCCTTTCTTTATTTTCTTCTATTATATCATGAATAGTTTCTTTTGTCAAGAAAAACTTTTTAAAAATAAATTTGACAAAAACAGAAATCTGTGATATAATATTTAGTAACGGGGAGGGTTACTATAAGAGTTCTAAGAGTTCTTTAAGAGTTCTAGGATTTCTAAGGATTCCTATCGATTTTCTTTTCTATTTCATCTAATCTTTCTTTAATTTTTATAATGTTCGGGTTTCCCCCATTAAGATTGTCTATAAGTTTATTAAAAGCAGGGACTAATTGATTCATTCCCTGTCTATAGTCCTTGCAGTGTTCTGAGAGAGACTCATTTGTTTTGTTTATTAGAGCTATTGTTTCCTTGTTTAACCTGGTATTATCACAACCTACCTCTATTGCCTGTTTAGAGAGGAGACCTAAGTCCTTTATCTCATTCTTGAACAGGCATAGTATAGTTTCATTTATTTTCGTAGCATTCTTATTTGATTCTTCTGTCATTCTAAACTGGTGTTTAATTTGTTTTAAGAGAAAATAAACAAAAACTATCACCAGGATACCTGTAATTCCTACTTTTAAATACACTTCTGTAAGTGCTGCCATAAGACAATCTCCTTTTTATAGACCATAATTAACAGATTTGATAACTTTAGTGTAGTCAAACTAGACTACAGTGTGTCATAGAATGCAAAATATGGCACACAAATGGGTTTGTAGGTCTCTTGTGTCTCACAAATCAGAGTTCATGAGACACAAAACACCTTGTATATATTCTAATCTACTCTATCTGGACATATTCCATAGTTTTCTACAGGGTTTTCCACAGGTTCTCCAAGATAGTAACAGGTATCATTAACTACCCAATATGTTCCCTTCTTCACGAGAGGGGGTATCTGCATTCAGGTACTCTCTCGGTAATCCTGGAAATAAACAACATAAACACCACCAGAACACCACTCATCTGGCTCAATTATCGGTGGTTTAGGGCAACATGATGTTAATATTAGTAATGAAGTCAGTACAATAATTAATTTTCTCATATCATACTCCTGAAATCTTTAGTGACGGTTGAAAGGGTTTGTATATTTTGTCTTTTTTTGTTAAATTATCTTTTTGAGTAAGAAGTCTTAAATTTTCTAAAGCCCAACATTTTTTGAAATCAACATGTTCTGGTTTATCATAATTAAAAACAGAAATTGGTATGATATGGTCTATATGTAGTTTGCCCTCAAGAAAATCTTGCCAAGTATATCCTTCTGGTATGGTTGTTTTTAGATGCTTGTTTAAATCATCTAATGTATAATCTATCATATCTTCCCAACAACTGCCCTTTCTGTTGTCTGAGATACTTCCTTTAATTAATCCCTTCATTCTGCGACTTAAATTAAACTTAATATTATTTCTATATTGTTCATTCCACCAATTATTTATTTTTGAACGATTATTGACTTGCCATTTTTTTATATATTCTTTTATTTTCTCGGAATTATTAATTTGCCATTGTTTAATTTGTTTAGTTCTCTTTTCTTTATTTTTTACATACCAATTTCTATGGTATTCTTTTCTTTGTTCTTTATGGGTTCTATTATATTTTCTTTCAATGGCACGCCTTTTTTCTAAGTTCTTTTTCCTATATTCTCTATCATATTTTCTTCTATCTTCAATGTTTTTATAAGCCATTATAGTTCTTTAACCTCAAATAATAATTTGCCTGAAATTGGGTGTCTCGCTCTAACCTTGGTTAGCTGATACTTATCAACAAACTCAGGTTTATTTATTGGCACGAACTTAAACACATAATCACTTATTTCTTTTTCTCCATGATTAGCACTTAACCAAGTCTGATTAGAAAAACATTTCCAATCATCATCAGGAGTTATTTTATATAATGTTATAGCATGTCCCAAGCTTTCCCATTGATAAGAATTGCTAACTTCATTCCAATATCGTTTCTTCCAATAAATCTCTACAAATAGGCTAAGCCAATAATTACAAAATTCAAATAGATATTGATTATGGAATTTACAAAAGGTATCACAGTCGTCACGATAATTGCCATTGGGGTCAGGGTTACCATTTTTATCCTTTAAAATTAAGAACATTTCAGGGCTTGCCCAATGGTCTATTTTACCCCAAATATCCATATCCGATGTCCACTCAAATAAGAATGAACCATCAATTTTCTTTTGTCGTAGAATTAACCATAGTTTTCTATCTGATATTTCTCCTTTGGGGATTATATCACTATACAGGGTCTTGTTCCAATTATCAATTAGTCTTATATAATTTTTCCATTCCACAGACTCGTAATCACTGTGTATCCATTTAGCTTTATCTAAATCTATAAGTGGTTTGTAGTGATTAAGCGGATAATAATCTTCCCAAGTTTTCTCAACAGGATTAGGTTCTGGAGGCTCTGGCACGGGAGGCTTAGGACTTCTACACCCCTGCAAAAACACTATTAAGAATAATAAAATTACCATCACAAATATAATCATTTATTCACCCCACTTCATAGAATTCCAACTACCTATAGGAACTGTATTCCAGCTGAAAAGGGTTGGGGGGGAAGTGAGTGTGAGTGCATATATAGCACCACTATAATTATCAGATTCACCTACTTTTGTCATATCCGTTGGGTCTATCTTCCAGACTTTTTGTGTTGTTGCACCACCAGCGTATATATAGCCATCGTGTGTTGTGAGTGCATATATAGCACCACTATAATTATCAGATTCACCTACTTTTGTCATATCCGTTGGGTCTATCTTCCAGACTTTTTGTGTTGAATCTCCACCAGCGTATATATAGCCATCGTGTGTTGTGAGTGCTCTTATAACACCACTATAATTATCAGATTCACCTACTTTTGTCATATCCGTTGGGTCTATCTTCCAGACTTTTTGTGTTGTTGCACCACCAGCGTATATATAGCCATCGTGTGTTGTGAGTGCTCTTATAACACCACTATAATTATCAGATTCACCTACTTTTGTCATATCCGTTGGGTCTATCTTCCAGACTTTTCGTGTTGTTCCACCACTAGCGTATATATAGCCATCGTGTGTTGTGAGTGCATATATAGCACCACCATAACTATCAGAGTCGTCTACTTTTGTCATATCCGTTGGGTCTATCTTCCAGACTTTTTGTGTTGTTGCACCACCAGCGTATATGAATCCCTGAGCACTTACCCCACTCACACACACCAGTAATATTAAAATTACTAATAATACTTTCCTCATTATTTCACCTCTCCAATATCCTGAGATGGGTTGAAGAATATTATTCTACTATCTACTGCCTGTCCAACTCGTTTAATCTGGTCGCCACTTGTAGAGGGAGCACTTGATTGCATTTTACCAGCTGTTGAAGTTGATAGGTAAATTATGCTATCGTCAAACCAAAAAGTAACATCGTTTCTTAAATAACCATGCCTTATTATAGTACAAGATTGGTCGGCAAGTGCCCAATCTACCGATATAGCTACCACTTCTGCAGTTTCTGGGGCATCTGCCTTTGCTTTATAGTATTTCTTATCACTCCATTTAAAATACAATAAATCTCCAAAGACAACCGCTTCTCCTACTATTCCTGTATCAGGAATACCTGAATATTTTCCACTTCCTATCGAAGGGTCATATTTAAAGTCCAAAGAGAAAGTAGTTTCTGTTAACTTCAGACCATCTCCAGCAGTATAGGTAGTGTTGGTATCTGTAACTGTGCAATTAAATGTAGTGCCATCAAGTTGCATACCAGTGCCTGCTAAATATGTAGTATCATTATCAGTATCGTTTACCCAATTAGTCCCATTATACTTTAATACCTGCCCACTTGTTGCAGATGTTATAGATACATTCTTTAGGTTCTCTATATTCTCATTAGTTATTCCTTTAAGGTATCCTGCAGAAGCATGATTGCCCCAACCATATGCAATATCCCAACTATTTGCATTCCAATCATTATCATTCTTAATAGCACTAACAGCAAGGTTATCAGTATACTGAGTTATAGTTGAAGAGAAGGTTGTTCCTGTAAGTGAAAGTCCTGTGCCTGCACTATAAGTTGTGTTTGTATCTGTTACTGTGCAGTTAAAAGTATTGCCATTAAGTTGCATACCCGTACCAGCAACATAAGTAGTATCATTATCAACATAATTATTTTCATGTATGAGGGTAAGTTGGGGAGAAGTCCAATCTACAATAGCCTCTTTATTAGCCTGTATCTGGTTATCAGCCTTCTCCATATAGAGATTGTATTCATTAAAGGCATCTTCTCCAAACTCTCCGTATGCAGGAAGATAGAAATATTCATTTGTAGTATAAGTTCCTAAAACATCTGCATACACAGGAAATCCTAGAAAAACAACAATCATTATAGTCAATATATTTCTTATAGCGTTTTTATCCATATTTGCTCCTTTTTCTTTAGCTCTATCCAGTCTCCTCCAGTCTTACCTATCTCAGTCCACTCTGTTTCAAAGGTAGGCTCTTCGTCCCACCAGCTTCTCCATATTCTGGATAAGGAAGAAAGGATAATATTAGCCTGGAAGATATCTACAAAGAATCTCTCAAATACAAAGGCTTCTGATTCACTTGATAGTATCATACTACCAGAGAACTCATATTCTAACCCAAATTCTATATCGGAATCAGATGACAGAATAATATCTCCAGAACCACTGTACTCTAGTCTATACTCAACAAGGGATTCTGAAGATAATATTATACCTCCAGAGCCATTGTACCCCATCTCGACACTGGTTATAGTACCAGATGATAAGACCAGACCACAAAGAGCTTCATAGACAAGCTCAAATGTAAGCTCTGCTATTGTCTGAGATGATAGTACTATTTCTCCTGAGCCTTCATAAGAAAACTCAAGTTCCGTAGAGATATCTGAGGATAACTCTATTCCACCAGAGGCTTCATAGATGAGTTCAAAGTCAACATTGGTTTGAGATGAGAGTACCAGTTCTGCAAGGGTAATATACCCTGTTCCATGCTGATAAGTAGCCTGAGAAGAGAGTACTAAGTTTGCCTGTGAAGTATATGTATAAAAGCTCTCATAAGAATACTCTGATTGACTGGATAGAATTATGCCACCAGAACCCTCATAGGTTGCTTCTTGTTTAAACCAGGGGGTCTTAAACCACCCTCCAAACCAACCTTGATTTTCAGGCATCTTTTCTCCTTATTTATGCATAACTAAGAGCTAATTTAACAGTAATCTTCTCTGTTCCTCCACCTGATGGTATTGTATGAGGGGCATCTGTAAATCTCTCAGCCCACAATACAGTATCCTCAGTAGCATTTGTTATATAATAGCCATAATGAGTTCCACCTGCTGTATAAGTGAAGGTTTGTTGAGCATAAGACGCCAATCCATCAACAACAGACCATGAGCCTCCTGTTAAGGTTTTCTTAACATATCCTGTGGTAGTGGATTCTGTAAAATTACCTATCTGAGAGCCATCTACAGGGGTATAGTCATTTTTAAATAACTTTAATACCACATTAGAGGCACTCTCTTTGTTTACTAATATCTCTAGTAATCTTTTCTTTCCTTCATTAGGTACTACTAAAGCCATGATTCCTCCTAAAAGTTTAATAATTTATTTAGAATATCTGTAACATTCTCTTTTGGTGTTGTTATCTTTTTAAACCCGTACAGAGCAAATATTCTCTTTTTTGTTTCTGATTTTTGTTTATCTATCAGTTTTTTCTTTGTTTCATCGTCTAGGTTCTTATATAAGGTCAATCCTCTCACCTTAGAGAACCAGTCGTTTAATAAGTAGTTATACATCTTATTTGCTTTCTCTAACTCTTCATTGCCAAATCTATTAGCAAACTGTCTCATCTCTATAGTATCTTTAGTATTCCACTTTTCACTAGCAAATGAATATGTAGTAACACTTATTCCTAGTCCCTCTGCAATAAGAGCTAAGAGAGCGTCTGCCTGCTCTACAGAATCTCCTTTCTCTAGAGCTTGTTCTACAATAATAGGAACAAATAATCCCTTAGCAACACTTCCTAGAGAAGTTTTGTCCCCTTCATATGTTCTTCCTGTTAAAATATCCTTTACCATAGAGAATCCAGGAGACATTTTGTTCTCAAAGAAATCATATATATAATCCATCTCTGATTGAGTTCCAAACTCAAAAGAGCTTATAGGTTTAGATATTCCTGTAGTACTGCTTTTAAATCTCTTAGCTACTAATAATCTATAAGCAAGTACTGCAAGTCCACCCATTCCACCTGTATAGTCAAACCTAGTATCCCCAACTCTTATCTTACCAAAATCAGCACTTGCAGGGTCATCTTCTACAGAACCAGGCATAAATGCTGATGCTATTCCAGCAGTTACAGCCATTCCCACTATATTCTTTATAAGGTTTTTAGCAGCCTCACCTTTCATAAACCTTTTAACTTCTGAGTCAAACTGATGAGCTAATAAGAACTGTACATTTCCTGCTAGTAATCTAGGAGAAAAGAGTGCAATATTAATAGCATCTCCAGCCCTTTCCATAGCTCCAAGAGTACCTCTACCTGTCATGGCATTGATAACCTTACCTATTCCAAGTCCAACTGTCTCTGTATGTCCTAGACTTCTACCTAACTTAGTATAATATTCATATAAAGCCACTCTGCTTCTATAGGCAAGTCCTGTATATGCTGTATCAGACATCTGCTGAAGCTTTCCAATAAGAGGAACTCTCTCTATAAAGGGGCTTCCTACCATCTCTTCTTCAACAGTTCCTATTGCTAGCCTATCTCTAACCATATCCTCATACAAAGGGTGAGAGAATATCTCTGCATTTATCTGCTCCATTACATTCTTTCCACCCATTACATCAAAAACATCTTTAAAGGATTTTATAGCATTTTGAAACCATATATTAGGATTAGACCAGAATGTCTTGAGTCCCTGTCTGAAGAGATAACTCATATCCCATGTAGCTTTCATGGTTTTTGCTATACTGAACACAGGCTCTATGATTCCTCTTCCTATGTTTTTAGGATAGAACCTCTCTACAAACCTTAGTTTTTCTGCATCTTTAAATGCCTTAGCCATAAAGTTTCTAAAGTTGTTTACAGAGTATCCATAAGCAAGCTCTATATCTGTTGCCTGTTCTCCCTCTTCCCACTTTCTTCTAGGGCTGTCCATCATCTCTTCTCTCTTATTGACAACCTCTTTAGCAAGCCTGAATATTTCCCTGGACTCCTGTACAGTTACTGCAGTTCCTAGAGAATGTTCTGCAAGGTCATATAAGAAAACTCTCTCACTAACAGGATTCAGCATCTTCTTAAACTTATCACTGGTCAGTTTTTCAAATAGGTCTTTCTTAACTCTCTTAGGAAGCAAAGATTCTCCAACCCATTTTACTGCTCCATCTCTTTTGCCATGTATTAATATCTTCTCTTCAAGAAACCAGTTAGCATCAAAAGCCTTTTCAGCAAGTTTATGCTTATCCTTTATAAATGGCTCAAAAGTATTTAAGAAGAACTCTCTTCTATCTTTAGAATACATATTTGCAACCTCAAAGAGGTTTATGCTCTCTGGGTCTGAATCAGGCAATGATAATCTTCTTAAAAACTCTATTGCTATTCCTTCATCTAAACAAGGCATCTCTCACCTCTAACACCAAATATCTCTATCACTTAATAGTTTCTTTAATTGCTCTCTAAATGTATCTATATCTGTAATCTGTGATTCCTTCCTAATCTCATTTACTATATCTGTTAATTTCTGATTAAAGTCCTCATCTCTTCTTAATGCAGATTCTTTTTTAGCTTTACCTAATTTCTTTATTGCTGATACTGCATCAAATTGTCCCATAGCATCAAATGACTTTACTATTTGTCCTATAAAGGTTGCATATTGTGAAACATCTGATACTGTGGCTATATCATATAACATATCATATTCATTAGTTCTAAGAGCTTCATTAACAAAGGCATTATAAACACTTCCTATAAATATCTCAGTGCCATCTGGAGCTTTAGGGACTCCACCTTCCATAAGTATAGTGTATGCCTCTGCAAAGTTGTTGTTAACAAAGTCAACTGCAAGCTCTGCCTGTAGCTTCATATCTGCCCTATGATAAACAGAGGCAATAGGAGCAGTCTGGGCTTCTACTGAGGCTACCTGAGCTGTTCTCTTTCCAACCTTTGTCTGTTTAGTTTTACCTTCTTGAACAAAGTCTCCTATAAAGTCTGCTCTAGTTGCTCCTCTGGTATCTACAGTAGCTTCTGTAGTGGTCTGTTGAGGAGCTTTTTTTCTCTCTTTAAGACCCATTAACATATCCAGGAGACCTTTTCTTGTTTTGCTTACAGTACCTTCTCCAGTTAATGTTTCTCTTCTAATAAACTTTCTTTCAAATCCTGGCTCTGATGGGTGTTCAGTTCTCCCTCTAGACCAGGTTCCCTCTCCTAAATCAATATGTCTCTGAAGGTTCTCTAGAGTTCCTTCATATACAGTTACTCTATTTCCATCTTGAAGTCTATATTTTCCATCACCTAAGTCATATATATGATAAGGTGTATCTTTTTTAAGGGTTATTTTTCTACCCATAGTGTTAGTTACTTCAACATCTTCAAGCATAACTCCAACTTTGAAGTCTGCTATCTGGTCAGCTGTAAGATTTCCTGATTGTCTTAACCACTCTATCTCAGCAGGTGTCTGTGCCTGAACGCTTGAATCTCTTCTACCTTCAAGATAGTTCTCTATAGCAGTTCTAGCTTCTTGTCTACTCTCAAGCTTATAGAATAACTTAGCAAAATCATTATTAGGATATATATTATCCTCTACAGAGCCATTTAATAATATATGAACAGCTTCCTGTCTTAATTCCTGGTTATTAGGTTTTTTACCAAGTTCTCTATATAATTCCTGATACCATACAGGATTCCTACTCTCTGTTATTCTTCCTGTAACATTTTCATTTACATCTTTGGTTAGTACAGATAAGACTCCCTGTCCAGAGGTTTCTTTCATGTCTCTAACCATATCATCTATAATAGCATCTACCTCTGATTGTAGCTGTTTAATATCCTCATCTATAGCAACTATTGGGTCAGGAGCTTCTGATATTCTTTTTATATCTTCCTCTGTAAGTAATTCAGCTTCTTCTTCAGGGGTTAGTTGAACTTCTTCAGTTGCCCAATCAGGAAGCTCTTTTTTAAATTCAGCCTGTTCAGCTTCAGTTTCTCTTCTTTCTTTTATATCTTCAACAACTTTTTCAATAATCTGTTCCTGTTGGTCTTTATTCAAGTTATCAAAAGTATCCTCAAACATCTCATTAGAAAGCTCCTGAATTCCTTCCATAAATTGCCTATGCTCCACATCTCCTCTATATGGCTGTGGCTCGGAAAGGAGTTTTCTCTCTTCGGTAGTCAGTAGCTCCAGCTTCTCTTCTTTGCCTGTTAAGAGATTCATTATTTTGTCATCAAAATCTTTTCTCTTTTTCTGTTCTGTTTCAAACTCTTCAAATAATCTTTCTGCTGTCTCCCTCTGTTTTGCCTGTGATATAATCTCATCTCTTTCAGCTTTAATGGCTTGACCTTTTTCAGTCTTATCTTTCATTTTCCATATAAATTCTGTATCAATAGCCTCAGCATTAGTCTTTCCTAAGCTATCTACTTTAAGGTCATAAAAGGTTCTAACTTCTCCATTTTCTGTTATATATCCGAAGAATCCATTATCCTTTATTTTGCTCTGGAGAATATTTCCTTTGTTATCAAAGTATCTTTTCCTATTTAAATCTGTTCTTAAATCAGCCAAAGAGTTAGAATTGATGAGACCTCTATACATATTGCTTTTTGTATAGTTTTCCTCTACTCTGTTTAATCTAGTATAAAAAGCAGATGTCTTTTCCTCAGTAGTCTGTTTAGTATATTCAGGGTCTACATTCTGGATTCCCTCTACATCACTGAAGTGGTATACTTCTGTGGTTTTACTAAAGAAATCAGATACTAGCTGTTTATATTCCTCTCTTATAGAGGCTACCTCATCTGCAGTTATTGCCTCTGGAATAATCATCTCTGTTAGGTTTGCTAATTGTTGAGCCTGTTCCTGTACTCTTTCTTTAGCATATTTAGTTAGCTCTTTATCCATTCCTTTTGCAGGAATAAGTTCCTCTACTAAGTCAGCAGTAAAATCTTTTAGGTTTCTAACTACTTCATTTCTGCTCTCTCCTGTGAATTCCATATCTGAAGGAATTATAGTATTCAAGTTATTATCAATTAAGTTAGTAACATGCTCATTCATGGCAATTCTTCCAGCAGCAGTTCCAGAATCCTTGCCATATTTCCATATATCGCTCTGTATCTTTGTTGCTCTATAGTCTCCAATTCCTCCCATTATTGAGAAAGGAGCTGTAGCTATAAGAGTAGCAACTGTTATTTCTCCTATATTTTCAAGGATTTTTCTTTCATTATTAACAGTCTTAACAGTGGCATCTTGAATAGCTTCTTGAACAACCTCTTCCAGGGTTTCACTTATTTCTGAAGTTATAAATGTTGTTACTCCTTTTAATATAGGGTCAGCCAATACTTTTTGAATAACTTCATTCTTTATATTTCCATATAAAACTTTTTGGAATGGTTTAGAAACAGCAGCCAGGATAGGTAAGTCTCCTAGAACTTCTACTAAAGCTATTATTGCACCAATAGGAGCAGATAAGTTAGCAGCCTGAGCCTCTGTAGCTCCATTTTCTAATAAATCCTCATATAAATCTTGAGCTTGTAATGGATATGCAGCAGCAATTCCTGCTGTACCACCTAAAAAAGATTGAGTAAGAGCTTTAGACATTCCTAATATTCCAACAGGTAGGGTTGCACCAACAGCAGAAGTAGCAAGTAAGGTTGTTCCCATTATTGCCAATGTGAAAGGAGCAGTCCCAGCAGCAACATAT
>Ga0265295_1005323_pt1 | contig 16512 bp, 16 predicted proteins | sample Munlansysbiofilm_FD_192503 | JGI IMG/M metagenome (GOLD analysis project Ga0265295, IMG submission 192503) | Leachate microbial communities from a municipal landfill in Southern Ontario, Canada - Methane capture system biofilm | ecosystem: Engineered > Solid waste > Landfill > Unclassified ... | reverse complement strand
TCTTTAGCTTAGCCGAAATTTTCAGGTCCACATTTAGCAATGATATAACGGTACAAAAATGGTTGGACACGCCAACAACTACCCCAACAATACCCTGGCTTGTAATAACTCCCATTTCTTTACATATACCATTTTTCGCCCCCACATTTAGTGTGATGTAGTTGTACTGCTTATTAACCGAATTATTAACAACACGGGCCAGAGTATAATTATGCCCTGGGCTAACCAAGGTATCGTAAAGTAAATTGCTAAGCGCATCGTATTTAGCGTTTAGCATGGCCAATCTATTTTTTAATTCAAGGTTTTCTTGAGCTAAATTGTCGTTAACATCTTTAAGCGAAAAATAGCTTGTTGCGTTACTAATGCACTGATTGGCATGCCCACTCATCACTCTGTAAGCATCCTCGAATTTTGAGTTCTGGTAATAGGTATGTTTCCCAAGCATCCAAAACGATATTGCTTCGAGCACAAGAAACAGCAAGAAGAATTGATACCTTACAATAAATCGAACTATGGTATTCATGAAGCAATTTTAGATACTGTACAAAAATTAAACCTACCGCATAAGGAATTGAAATTTTTCTACGTTTTTAAGAGCAATGCCTGTTCCACGAGCCACGGCTTGCAAAGGATCTTCGGCAACATGAAAAGGAATATTTATTTTATCGCTTAGGCGCTTGTCTAAGCCTCGAAGCAAGGCCCCACCACCCGCCAAATATATTCCTGTTTGAACTATATCGGCATAAAGTTCGGGAGGAGTTTGCTCTAGAACGCTAAGTATACCAGTTTCAATTTTTGATATTGATTTATCTAAACAATGCGCAATTTCCTGGTAAGATATCGGAATTTCAATTGGTAAGGCGGTCATAAGGTTTGGCCCACGAACGATAAAATCTGCTGAGGGATTCTCCAGGTCGGGCAGTGCAGAACCAACCGCTATTTTGATATCCTCGCCCGTTTTGTCGCCAATTTTAATGTTGTGCTGATGACGTAGGTACGACTGAATATCGGTTGTAAATGCATCGCCTGCTATACGAACCGACTTGTTGCAAACAATTCCACCTAGAGCAATTACAGCAATCTCGGATGTTCCACCGCCTATATCTACCACCATACTACCTCTTGGTTCCTCAACATCGAGACCAATACCTATTGCGGCAGCCATCGGCTCGTAAATCAAATAAACGTCTCTACCTCCAGCATGTTCAGCCGAGTCTCTTACAGCCCGTATTTCTACCTCAGTACTTCCACTCGGGATACAAACCACCATGCGTAATGAGGGAGTAAAGAGTCTGTTTTTAGTCTTAATCATCTTAATCATCCCCCTAATCATTTGCTCAGCTGCATTAAAATCGGCTATTACCCCATCGCGAAGCGGACGAATAGTTCTAATATTCTGGTGAGTTTTGCCATGCATCTGGCGAGCCCTATCCCCAATGGCAATTAGTTTACCTGTGGATTGATCTAGAGCTACAATCGAGGGTTCATCAACCACTACTTTATCGTTATAGATAATTATGGTATTGGCAGTACCGAGATCAATGGCAAGCTCTTGAGTAAAGAATGAAAATAGTCCCATTTTCTAGTTTATATTGTTTGTTGTGTTGTTTAATGTTTAAAGTGTCTTATTCCAGTAAAAACCATAGCCATCGAATGGTGGTTACAATAATCGATAGTTTCCTGATCGCGTATTGACCCCCCTGGCTGTATTACAGCGGCAATACCCTCCTTATGGGCTATTTCGACCGAATCGGCAAAGGGGAAAAATGCATCGGAAGCCATTACTGCGCCATTGAGGGTAAAGCTAAAACTTTTCGCCTTATCAATGGCATGTTTAAGGGCATCAACTCTTGAGGTTTGACCAACACCGCTTGCGATTAGCTGCTTATTTTTCGCCAAAACAATGGCATTGGATTTTGAGTGCTTAACAACTATATTGGCAAATACCATATCGCCATACTCCTCTTGGGATGGTTCCTGGTTAGTAACGGTTTTCATATCAGCCTTAGCCTCTGTTTTACTATCCTTATCTTGCTGTAAAACACCATTTAGTAAGCTTCGAAACTGAGTTTTAGGAAGCGTAAAATCTTTTAATTCTAGAATAATTCTATTCTTTTTAGATTTTAGCGTTTGTAATGCTTCATCGTTGAAACCTGGTGCCAACACTATTTCGAAAAACAGCTTATTCATTTCGGTGGCGGTATCAACATCAATCTCTCTATTGCAAATTATCACCCCCCCAAAGGCTGAAATTGGATCGCCTGCAAGGGCAGCATTCCATGCATCAACCAGAGTTGATCGGGATGCCAATCCGCAAGCATTATTATGCTTTAGTATAGCCATGGTAGGCTCTGTAAATTCACTGATAAGATTTATGGCAGCATCAATATCAAGCAGATTGTTGTACGAAATTTCTTTCCCATGCAGCTGGTCAAACAGCTTATCGATACCTCCATAAAAAACACCTTGCTGGTGTGGATTCTCTCCATATCGCAAGGTTTTGGCGTGCTGCACGCTCTGCTTAAACGCCTCGGGCGTTATTTCTTCGGAAAAATACTCGAAAATAGCGGTATCGTAATGGCTAGACATATTGAACGCCTGCTTTGCCAGATGTTTACGTTCGGCAAGGGTTGTTGACCCATTATTCGCTTTATACAACCTAATAAAATCCTGATACTGATACCTGCTGGACACTATCGCCACATCGCGAAAGTTTTTAGCAGCTGCTCGTATTAGGGTTACTCCACCAATATCAATTTTTTCGATTATTGCCGACTCATCCGCATTGCTAGCTACCGTCTCCTCAAAGGGATACAGATCAACGACAACCAAATCGATTTCAGGAATTTGATACCGATTTAACTGCGAAAGATCGTCTTGATTTTCTCGGCGGGCCAGGATTCCTCCGAACACCTTGGGGTGTAAAGTTTTTACTCTGCCTCCAAGTATTGAAGGGTAGCTGGTGAGATTTTCAACAGCCTCGACTTTAACACCACATTCCTCGATAAATTTTAGCGTTCCCCCAGTTGAGAATATTTTAACACCATGCTTGCTAAGCTCTTCTACAAGTTCGTTGAGTCCATCCTTATGGTACACAGAAATTAGTGCCGACTTAATTTGCTTCATTAACCTAGTATTCAACGATATAAAATAAAAAGTTGGGTAGTAAAAAAAAATAGTGCTATTTTAGAATACAAAAATGGCCAAAACCTTTGAATTATTCACTCTTAAATGGTCTTAAAATAATAAATAGTTATAGTTTTTTTCATTTTCCTTTTTTTACCTTTGACAAGTTTAGGAGTCTATTCTTAAGATTCGAGGGACTACTCTTGCTAAAAACACACAAAACGAGCTCCGTGTGGCAATTGAGAACCAAATGATAAACACTATGAAACATCCATGATAATAATTTTAGCCCTTACGAAAATAGTCAGCCTATGGATGTTCCTTTGTACCTTTAAAATCTAAAAACAGACAGATGAAACATTCATGTTAGCGGTGCTAACACAAAGGAGAATGGCTACTCCATGGATGTTCCATGTGTTCCTTTAAAAACAAATAAATAGACAGATGAAACCCATTGCCAACATTATTATCTACGTAAAACTAATTCGTGAGAGTATGAGTTTTGCATACCAGTCGATAAAGGTAAATAAAATGCGTACGTTTTTATCGCTATTTGGCATTACCATAGGCATTTTTGCGATAGTTTCGGTTTTCACTGTACTTGATTCGCTCGAAAAGAGCATTAGGCAAAGTCTTGATTCGTTAGGCGATAACGTTGTTTACGTACAAAAATGGCCATGGTCTATGGGTGGAAGCTATCCTTGGTGGAAATATATGAATAGACCTCAACCCTCGCTCGATGATTTAAAAATCATTCGCTCGAATAGCATTACAGCGCAATCGAGCGCATTGCAGCTGTCGTTCCGTTCGCTAGTTGAACATGAAAGGAGCTCTGCACCCAAAACAATTATTTTAGCGGTAACCGATAGCTACGAAGATATTCGATCTTTTGAAATTGAAAGCGGAAGGTATTTTTCGGCATTCGACTTATCGATGGGGAGAAGGGTAGCTGTTCTGGGTTATGATATTGCAACCGAACTATTTGTTGATGTAAACCCCGTTGGTAAGTCAATTAAAATTGGAGGCTATCTGGTTGAGGTAATAGGAGTTGTAAAAAAGGAGGGTGCGCAATTTGGAGGCGGCGAAAGTCACGATCCTTTGGTGGTAGTGCCTGCAAATTTTTCGAAACTAATGATTGATTTCAGATATGCTGGGCCAACCATAATGGTAAAGGCCAAAGATGAAATTCCATCCGAAGAGCTTATGGATGAGTTACGGGGTATTTTACGGGCCGCTAGAAAGTTAAAACCTATTGAAGATGATGATTTTGCATTAAATCAGGTTAGCACTTTAAGGGAAGGCATTGACAATATTTTTGTGGCTATAAATTTGGCCGGTTGGATTATTGGTGGTTTCTCGATTCTTGTTGGTGGCTTTGGCATTGCAAATATTATGTTTGTTTCGGTAAAGGAGCGCACCAACATAATTGGAATACAAAAAGCGCTGGGCGCAAAAAACACATTCATTTTGGTACAATTCCTTTACGAATCGGTTTTACTATCGATTATTGGGGGTGCTATCGGACTGCTGCTAATATTCCTCGGGTCGTTACTGGTAAACAGCGTTTCGGAATTTACCATTACGCTATCGCTAAGCAATATAATTCTGGGTATAACCATCTCGGCAGTAATCGGTATTTTATCGGGTTTTGCTCCTGCCTGGCAAGCCTCAAAATTAAACCCTGTTGAAGCAATAAATACAAAGACCTAGGATATTTCGCCTGCAATGTAGTTGGTTAGCTCAACAAACTCATTAACGCCCAGCTGCTCCGGACGCTTACTTAGCAACGGGTGATTGCCTACAAAACCATTAAATCCAGATTTAACAGAATTCCTTAGGGTTTTGCGCCGTTGGTTAAACCCTGCTTTTACCAATCGGAAGAAGATATCCTCATCGCAACCTAACCGCACGGTCTGGTTTCGGGTAAGCCTTATAACCGCCGATTTTACCTTTGGTGGCGGTGTAAAAACAGCCTCATTTACTGTAAACAGATACTCGATATCATAAAATGCTTGCAGCAGTACGCTAAGGATTCCGTACACTTTTGTTCCAGGCGACTCACAAATACGTTGGGCAACCTCACGCTGAAGCATCCCCACCACTTCGGTTACCGAATCCCTCTCGTTAAGGACTTTAAAGAAAATTTGGGAAGAAATATTGTAAGGGAAATTTCCAATAATAGCCAGCTTGCCAGTGGTAATCTGCGACAAATCGTATCGAAGGAAGTCGACCTCAAGCAGCCTACTGGTTAAATCTGGCAGCAACGATTTAAGGTAAAAAACAGATTCGCTATCAATTTCGGCAGCATAAAACCTTTTACCAAATCTGTTTAAAAGCGACTGGGTAAGCACCCCCATGCCCGGCCCAATTTCTAGAACTGCATCTACATTCGAGGCATCAAGGCTATCAACAATTCGTTGGGCAATATTAGTATCGGTTAAAAAGTGCTGCCCGAGCTGCTTTTTAGGTCGTACCTTTTGAATAAAATCTGGCTGTTTTCCCATCTGTTTAGTTTAATTATAATGCCTGCCTTTTTTAGCCCTAAGAGGATGTATATGGTTTTTTGCTAAAACTTAAACTTAACCTGCAAACGGGCATCGCTTCGGGTAGGCCCATCTATTTGGGTAACCCCAGTACCCAGCTGCTCCATATTAGCAAAAAAAGTTTGCGAAACCCTAAGCCAAATATCAATATTTTTACCCGCTGAATATTTAGCTAAAAGATATGCCCTTGTGCCCTGCGAGTAGTATGCAGGTATCGAAAAGTAGTACAGCACATCATTCTCGTAGGCATAAATTCTAGTATTCCACGATTCGGTATCGAAAATTGCCAAACGTGCGGTTAGCACAATGGGTACTCTTTGCGGCCTGTACGATATATCCTGATAAAACATGGCACCATGCTCATTGGGCTTACTCTCCTCGCTATACGCCGAGAACTCGATACGACTTTTCAACCATATTTCGTTACTTGGGTTATACGATAAATGGAATCTGATGCCTTGCTTCACATAGGGCACTACTGGTCTTATTTGCACATTTTCTGCGATTTGATTCTTATCCTTTTGTTTAAGCCTATAGCGTAAATTAAAGCTTAATCGTGAACGGGGGCTATAGGTTGCTTCGAGAAGGTAATCGCGCCCGTGCGAGGGCGCATTAATGCCAAACTTAAGCCAATCGGATTGAAAAGCATCGACATACCCATTGATTTGCCAGTTGCGATAGGGCAATATTTTAACCCCTACCATAACACCACGCTCGTTTGACGACGACGACCCATCGGCAAAAGAAGATGTGTAATACGTACTAAAATCCCTGTCATAATATCGCCCCACAACCGAGAGGTTAACCTGTTGATGCACTTTTAATAACGCACCCGAAACAATTCCGCTACCGTAACCGGCCGTGTTGGCCACTTCGCCAAAAACCAGATGGTTACCAATGCCATAGGTAGCATCTAATCCCAAATTTACTCGGTTTGTAAGCGGTGGTTCAAAGTATCTGTAGGGTTGATTTGGCATATCGAATTCGCCATCTAGGTTTACAATCGAACCGGTAATGCCTGCTCTTAACTTATTTAACGAGACCGAAACATTCCCCCCTGCCACAAATTCGTTCAGCTTTTTCTTATTGGCTATTTCGCTGGGCGTTCGGTGTAGTCCACTTACAGGAAGTGAGGTAAACTCAAAAGATCCATCAACTAGCGAATCGGATAAGTTTGCATCAATTTTTTTATATGAACCAAAGGCAGAGAGTTGAAACTTACCAATGGCAACAGAGGCACCAACACCTCGTAAAAACCTATTTTCGTTGGTTGAGCTAGATCGAAAAATCCCCTTGGCTCGTTTTCGTACGCCCATTGGGTCGGGCGACTTGCCAAACGATGCGCTAGTCCATAATGCGAGCCCCTGACCAAAATCGGCATTAAAATCGCCTACAACCAAATTTTTTAGCACGCCTATATTGCTTACCTGAACATGTGCCGAGTAGTGATCGAACCCGTAGGGATTTGAGCCCCTAAAAAACTCTTCACCCGGATCTTTTTCGCTTACAAAACCAAACTGAAAACCACCCCTAGTGGAGTACGTATAGCGAGAATACAAACCCAACTTACTACCCGCAAAGCGTGTTGCATCGGGATTATCGGCGGGTGGAGGGGTGTATCCCACCTGATTTTCGATTAGCGAATGCCCCCTGACAAATAGCTCGTGCTTGCCATACTGAAAAAGGGGGCGGCGCTTGGTAATTTCCTCGGCATCGGCAATACGAACAAATGGTAGGAGACGATTGATATCTGAATGGTCGAGCCCAATAACCATTTGCAACTCGTATTTGGTTTTGAAAGCACCGTTATTCTTACGGTAATCGACTATGGCATTAACCTGAAAATCGGATAAAAAAATCAGCTTCTCTAGCTCTTCGGAAGTTGTGGTATTGAGATTTATGGGGTTTTCTGCAAAGTAAATAAGATCCACCACCAATACATCTAAATCGATATTATCCTCTTCGCTCGAAGCAACAATATCTTCAATAATATTTGAAATAATACCCTGAATGTCAGACTCGGTTGACTGCCCCATTAAAAGCCACGAACCTAAAATAGAAATAAAAACAGTTGCTATAAGCCTTTTGCAAATCATAGCTGGTTTGTTTCAATCTTGTCGCTTCTGTTTTTTATACCACCAAAGGTGTAGGCAAGCGAAAAATGAGGGGTATAGCCTAAAATTTCGTGTCTGGTAAATGCAAAATCAATAGTAAAGTTAGCAACGTTATAGCCTACCCCAAATGAGAGTATGGATGGACCAGTAGCCATACCCGCCCTAATATAGAGCTGTTTTATTGGCGAGAATTCTGTTCCAGCGCTAAATGAGAATGGCCTATCCAGGGTTTTAGCAACTCCCGAGGTTAACAAAACCATGTGCCCAATTTGGTATGCAATACCAAGATTGAACGTTGTTGGAATGCGTTGATCTTCAATAAACTTACTGCGGGTTGGGTTTACAACTCGAAACCCAACATTAAAACTCTCCGACGGGCTGTAAAGTATACCGCCCTCAGCCGATAGAGCCATGGCGCTACCATACTCGCCAGCAATAAACACATGATGCCCATTTAGCTGAACACCAGCACTAAATGTTGGGGCGAGCTTCATACCATAGGCTAAGCCTATTTTAGTTTGGCTAAATTCGCTAAATCCCAAACGCTTAATTGACAAACCTATGGTTCCAACTTTAACTGGGATACTAGCGCCTAAGGCGCTAAAGGCCAGCTCGGGTGTAATAAACCTATTTTCGTGGTGCACCCCTACCCATGGACTGGTAGCGTACGCCATGGCAGCTTGGTTATAAAAAACCGACCAGCCATCGACCAAAGCTGTAGTACCATAACCCAAAGATGCCGCCCTGCTTCCGGGTTGCTCCTCGGGAAAATCGGCAGTTGCCGTTGGTGCAAAAACAGTTCCAAATAAAAAGGTAACAAAGAGTAACCTCCAAAAATTATTTTTTGCACAAGTACTATTTGCGGATTTAGGCATTACTTTCCATTTGTTCTATACTCGAATTTGTACCTCGCAAGCTCGGCGTTAGCCGATACTACTTTCTTTGCTAAATTTACCTTAAACGATGCCACCCTATCGAAAATATCCTTTTCGCCCGTAGCAATAATTTGTGCTGCGAGGATACCTGCATTACGCGCGCCGTTTAGGGCAACCGTAGCAACAGGTATGCCACCAGGCATTTGAAGAATTGACAGTATTGAGTCCCACCCATCAATAGAAATTGATGCTTTTATTGGCACGCCAATAACGGGTATTGGGGTAAAGGCTGCAATAACCCCAGGCAGATGTGCCGCACCACCAGCCCCAGCAATTATAACCTTAATCCCTCTTTCGTGTGCATTCCGAGCAAGTTCAGCAACCTGGTCGGGGGTACGGTGAGCCGAAAGGGCATTAACCTCAAAGGGGATTTTAAAATCGTTTAAAATATTACATGCCTCTTCCATTACTGGCATGTCGGAGGCACTCCCCATAATTATACTAACCTTAGGATTCATAGCTGTATCTTTTTATTTTGATTTGCAATATAAGATAATTGTTCTCCAGATTTGAATAAAACCACCCTAAATTTCATAGCTTGCTATTTATAGTACTCGGGTGCCATTTTCATATGTTCCGAGCGCATAATATCGCGAACATCTTTCCCCAGCTCATCAATACTTTTATTCTTGTACGATTCGGGACTAATCTCGGGTAATATTTTTACATTAAATGTTTGTGAACCTTTTAGGGCATACCCATTATTTAAAACTACCTCTTTGCCGCCATTAATAACAACGGGAAGCATGGTGGTATTCGTTTTTTTTGCCAATACAAAGGCTCCGTCCTTAAATCGCTTAATTGCCCCATCTTTACTTCGGGTGCCCTCGGGGAAAATCAGAACAGAATTACCCATACTTATGTTTTTTTGCGATTGCAAAAGCATCTTTTTAGCCCCACTAATACTTGCACGATCAATTACAATATGCTTATTTAACCACAAATTCCAACCTATAAAGGGAACTCGAAACAGCTCGCGTTTGGCAACCCACTTAAAATGCATCTTAATTCGATAAAGCAAAACAATATCAAAGGCACTCTGATGATTAGAAACGATGATGTACGTTTTGTCTTTTTGCGCATTCTCAGCACCCTCAAAATCAATTCTCCAAAAAGGGTTCACCCAAACGTGAAACAATGCCCACACCATGGAATACTTATGAAGGATGTAGAGCCTTTTATCCCACCAGAATGTTAAAAGCCAGACTATTAAATCGCCAATAAAAAAAACAATGCAGACAGCTAAAAATAGTAGCCATACAATGGGCATAACAAGGTAAAGGGTAAAAAAGTTTTTCATGCTAAACGACAAGTAATTTTCTACAAAAATAGCGTAAACATTTATTTGAGCAAATTTAGCGATTTAGATATTAGCTAATAGATGCATTTGGCTAAATTTTACCCAAATACAATAAAAATAAAAATTGCAAAAAAAGCTCTATTTTTATACCTTTGTAAAACTAAAATTTAAAGGCACTCTATTTTTGGCATCTTGTTTGCGTTAACAACGCAAGCATAACTTTGAAGTTTTAAAACTATGAAAAAAATATTCTTTCTCGTAATATGGTTTCCCCTTGCTTTTGCTATGGGAACGTATGCACAAGACACTCTGCTTTCGGATACGGTAGTTCTTATAAGTGGACGTAAAGTACCGGTGATGGTTCAGGGCGTTTCATCAAGCAAGATTTCGTATATGATAGATGGTGAAACTGAGGTTAAAGAGGTTGACAGAAAACAGATACATCAAATTATCTATCGGAATGGTAGGATTGAGCATTTCAACCCCGTTGCAGTTCAGATGATTGATGAGGGCGATTGGAAAACGGTGATTGTTACTGACAACAAGGACGATGTTGAAGGTTTTTTCGCTTTAGGTGAAGTTGAAGCCAAGTCGTCACCAAGGAGTAGAAATGCTAAAGCAGCGAAACGTAGTGCCGACATTCGCATGAAAAAACGCGCTGTGAATATGGGTGGCCTTGTGATTCTAGTTACCAATCGCGAATCGAAAGGTGGATACGGCGAAACACCCACCCACTTTGTTCAGGGAATTGTTTATGGGTTTGAACCTCCCACAGAGTAAGCAAACTTTTCATATAAAGCTTTATCGGTTATAATCTCAATGATTGCGTAGTATTTGCTATATACAACAACTTTGCCCATTTTTTTATTTCGTTGAGAAAAATGTGGGCTTTACCACAAGCATAATCCATCCGAACAGAGCGCTGTCGCCCTGGCCAGGAGCCCTTCCTTTTAGTTGCTCCATGCTCTCAGTGTAGAGAAATGTGGAAAACCCTGCCTTAATGGCCACCACATTATCGAGTTTATAACTGTAAACTAGATCTAACTCCTGTCCTAGATTCTTATCCACCTGGGTGCCATTTCTCAGGTACTCCTCAGGTAGGTTAAACTGATGAAAGGTAGCTTCCAACCCTCCTTTTTCCCCAATTCCAATATTAACACGTAGTAGCAAGTCGTTAATGCCAGCACCATGATTTTCGGGAACCCCAAAATAATCCATATATCCCAGGAATTTATGACCTGGCCCATAAAGGGTGGAAAAGGTTCTGGTTTCGGCAAGGGCATCGGCAGAAGAAAAATTGGTGCCCGAATAATGGTCGTACCCGAGCGTGAGAGTATTTTTGGGTGTGAACATATATTTTGCACGTGCTGAATAAAAGTTAGCTTTTATATTCCGGTTATCACGAGCGGTTCCGCGCTGTAGGTAGCCAGCGGCTGAAAAAAACCATGCATGGGTTTGGTATTCAAGGTAAGATCCAAAGGTAGTGCGGTAATTAACCCCCAACGGATCGAGTTGTGAGGTGCCAATGGGACTTGTCTGAAACCCATCCCTAACCCCTACCAGAGAAGCACTAAAACCATTAGCCCACGATTTATTCAGGTGCCCGTAAACCATGTTTTTATACTGGGTGGCCTTGAGGGAGTATTCGCTTAAAAAAGCATCCCCCTCTATATCTCCACTGTTGTTGATGGCATAACCCAAGTGAAAATGGAATGTTTTGTCGTTAGAGGTAAATAACATGCGGGCTACGTCATGTGCTTCGGCAAAGGTACGCCAGTCGCCAGAGCAAAAAAGTCGCTGATCATCATAAATCAATGATTGTCGCCCTGCTTTCAGGGCTATATTATGGTTAAACCTGTACTCGGCCCACCCTTCAAAAAGGCCCAACCCATTGTTATCGGCCTTCCATTTATCTTCGCCCCAAATACGGGCATCCTGTAATGAGATATAGGTGGTAAGTTTGTCCCTTTTATAAGTAGCGTTTATCCGAGTACGCTGCCCTACCATGATTAACGAATTGGTGAAAGATGTAGGGATGGTTTTGTAACCATTGCGATACTCCCCACGGGTTCTCAACTCACCCGACACGGTAAATTGAGCAAAGGTAGGGCTGCTTAAAAGCAACATTAAAGAAATAAAGGCTGTTTTTTTCATGATTGAAATAGTTTTATAACGTGTTTTAGTAAATATACAAAAAGAAGAGTAGAAGCAAATTAACCCCAATTATTATTCATTCGAATAATTACTGTCTCCGGTAGCGACTAAGTCTCACACCCAATTTTGTTCCCAAAAAATTGGACTCAACTATGCCGGGGTAACCCGCATTTGCATTCATCTTTATTTAACGAATTTTATGAGTAATGTGGGTTAAATTCGTCCACAAAACGGGCAGGCACTACCCTATGTGTAAAGAACCTGACAACACTTACATTACAAATAACATTTCACATTTTTAAGCTATAAGAATGTTGACACTTCGCTTGTACACGGGATAAAATAAACAATTTGGCTTCGCCCTTGCTCATCAAAACTAAGGTTTTTTCACTTCTTACCGCTACCTTTTGGGCAAAAGCATTCTATAGAAAAGCCCATAATTTGTTAGGTGCTTTCGTTCAGTAATAAACAAGTTGTGTATATTTGTGATTAGAAAAGCGACCTTTTTACCTAACTATTAAAATAATTGCAGCATTTCGGATTGAAAAACTCGTCTTTACTGCACACAAACAATAGAGTAACATGGAAGAATATAAAAAATCGACAGAAGGGCAGGTAACGGGAATTATTGGCATCGTAATGGGGATAATTGCCCTTATGGTAGCTTTTATTCCATGCGTGGGTGCCATTGCATTTGTACCTGGCGGGATAGCTATAGTTTTTAGTATTATCTCGATAGTTCAGGCAAACCGTGACAATGGAACAAAAGCACTTGGAATTATTTCGCTCGTTATATCGGCACTTGCAGTTCTTATAGCAGCTGCATGGCTAATGATTTTTGGCGGCTTAGCGGTTGCGAATACAGCAATTAACAATCCCGAAAAGCTTGATGCTATAGAAAATGAGCTGCACGATGTTTTTGATGATTTCGACCTGAAACCCCAGAAAGCTGAAAAGGCCACAGAATCTAGAATTGATTCTCTCGAAAGCCGACTGCGAAAGCTTGAAGGCGATACAATATAGCAACCCCTGTATTTGATTGAGCTATGGAAATCGAGCTAAAAAAATCTCCGACAAATAAAATCGTCTTACCTTGGGTGGCTACAGCAGTCGTTACCGTTGCTATTCTCGCTGCCTTCCATTTAACCGTTTACCACCTATTTTACACCGACAGCAAAACGCCGGCTCAACACCTTGTGGATGTTATTCCTCTTTACATTTATGCGCTAATTTTCCCTCTATCCATCGTAAATAGCTATAAAACGGGCATAGTAAAGGTAACACATAATGGCGAGGTTGACCCAGCATTGGTTAAAGATTTTTTTCAACAAAAAAAGTACACCCTCACTAAAGAAAAGCCAGGTTACTACAAACTTGACTCGCAAAAATTTTTCGACAAGCTATACCCTGGGTCGCACCATGTGGAAATTAATTTTACGGATACTGAAATATCTATTGCTCTGCCCCTCCACCTTCGTTACCCTGTACACCATGGTTTTAAATTTTCAGATACTTTTATCAGGAAGTAATGGGCTAGCAAACCTATAATAATGAAACCCCAGGCTGATATTCGCGTCCGAGCATACCACAGCATAAACATGCTAATGGGGATAACGTTTACAACCGTATTTATTTATGCGCTAATTTTTAAAGGCGAGAACCATCCAATACCCGCATTACTAACTAAAATAACGGGCGAAGTGCCTCCCAGCAAGGGGCTTTCGGCCAGCTTTTCGGAGATTATACGCGGTAACCTTAGGGTAGCAACTATTTACAATCCGCACGGAATTAGGATATTCGCCTTTTTCGCCATACAGCTAGTGCTTAGGTGCCTCTTTTCAGCGGTTTTAGAAATAAGAAGAAAGAGTATAACAGGGCTCGCTATTGCCGACTCTACAATATCTATAACCCTTTTCACCTACTGCTTTTGGCTCCTAATTGTGTACACCCTGCAACAGATGTCAATGCTATTTCAGAACCTCTGACAGGGTTAACTTATCGCCCGCCCTAATTCCCTTTGGCGTAACTTGCAACGTACTACATTCGGTATAGTAGTCGTGCTGATAAAATAGCACGTAATTTTTATCTAAAGCCTCTTTTAAAAACACCTCCTTCTCTTGCATGGTAACAAGCGGCTCCACCTCGTAGCTGGCATTCCACGCCAAATGGATGTTCGGTGCAAATGGAATTAAATCGGCGGTGTACACCAGCGTTTTTCCTTTGGGCAAATGGATTAAGGGAATCATCTGTCCGCTGGTATGACCGTTGAAAAAACGAATCTCTATACCATCAACAAGAAATCCCTCCTCCTCAACAAGATTAAGCAGGCCCAGCTCTTTAAAGGGAAGAATATTCTCCTTAAGAAACGAGTCGGCCTCGCGCACGTTGGGGTTTATTGCCCATTCCCATTGCGCACGGCTAACATGGTAGCGGGCATTGGGAAATACGGGCACGCTCTGCCCTTTATTATCCAAAGCAATACTACCGCCACAATGGTCGTAGTGCAAGTGGGTGTGTATTACATCGGTAATATCCTTGGGTTTATAGCCTAGATTAGCCAGCCCTTCAACCAAACCAACATTATCAAAAATATCGAAATAGCTAAAAAACTTATCGCTCTGCTTATTACCAAAACCAGTATCAATTAGCACAACCCTATCATCCGTTTCAATTACAAGCGAACGCAATGTTAGGGGGATTAAATTATTTTCATCGGCTGGGTAAACCTTATTCCACAGCACCTTAGGCACCACGCCAAACATGGTGCCCCCATCTAGCATAAAGCTGCAAATATTAAATTGTGAAATCTTCATAGCTCAATATTTTCTTATAAAACAAAAACTTTCAAATATAGTTTACTAGTACCTTTACCCCAATTATTCATCTGAATAATTGGGTCTCCGACAGCGACCAAGTATCACAACCAATTTTATTGCCCAAAATTGGGCTCCCCTATTATGTTGGGGTAACCCGCATTATTCATCTTTTTTGTAAAAGATGAATAATGCGGGTTTAACGGTTGCTAGCCTTCACCTTTTTTCTTACTAAAGCGTCCCCAAGCGAAACCCAGTTAGCCTTGGTAAAATTTGCCAACGTAAAGAGTTTCTGTCCGCCATCAACAGTAATAACCCGCGCTGCTTTCGATGAATTTTTGGTGGGATACTCAAAAAAGATGCTATCGATTTGGTCGAACCTGAAATACCTACGATACGGGTAGTAGAAGCTGGAGAACACCACAAAACTATCCGAAACACCAACCCTAGCCATGCCAATTGTAGCGATAAAGAAAGAGAGCACGATAAGCGTAACGAATATTATTAGAACCACAGTATGAACTGAGGGCGCTTGAATTAGCTTGTACAAAATTAGTAAACCAATCAGAGGGAAATAGCTTCGAGGATTACCAAAAGGCGAGTGCGATATATATTCGAACTTTTCAGCTTTCACCTCACCACGACGAACCCTCTTGGTTTGCTTTGGCGTAAAATCTTGTAAACGAACCATCCCACTGAGCTTAAATGAACGATGGGCATACTTTATAACCTGAACCATGCTTTTACGGTTAGCGTAATGTGCTGTGTGTAGCTTTACATCGGTTGGGAAGCTAGTAGTGCTAATGGTTATGGTATTCATATGCAAAAAACCATTGGGCCGATAGAAATCGATATCCACAATACTACCCCACAAAACACGATTGTTTTTCTTTGATAAAGAAACCAAAATCCCTTTTTCGTCCACCTTAACGGTTGGCACAGGTAACAATCGTCTAAAAAAGAGCACAACGGCAACAGTATACAGCAAAATGGTAACACCCAGAGCAACCTGTGCAGGCAGCCCATCAATCCTAAAAACAACAAAATATAATAGGCTACAAAGTACGAGAAAAGCTAGTGCAAGCCCAAGCCCAACACATAACCAGTACCATCTATTTGCAATGCTTGTCATCTAAAAGATTATTTTACTTTACGTAAATAAAATACATTACGCGCAGGGTCCTGGTTGAGCAGAACGGTGAGCTTGGTATACAGTAAAGGCAAACTGCTCTGCAATCCCTGCGGATTTTCGAAGAAATGCTCAATTGCCACCGCGAAGAACTCGCTCACACTCTCCCCTGCATAGGATCTGAAAATATGGGGCTGCCCCTCTTTTATCTTACCAACCTCTACCTCCGAAATAGCCAGCACCTCATTTAAAGCACCAACAAGGGTGTTACTGTTTTTTTTACCTAAATTGAGCGATTCATAATTCCACTGTTTCTTTTCTTCTCGCTTGGCTCAAAAAATTAGTTGATTTTTAAGGACGGGATTGTGAAAATAATTCTTTTCTCTGGTTTAGGGTAT
>Ga0265295_1005322_pt1 | contig 16512 bp, 13 predicted proteins | sample Munlansysbiofilm_FD_192503 | JGI IMG/M metagenome (GOLD analysis project Ga0265295, IMG submission 192503) | Leachate microbial communities from a municipal landfill in Southern Ontario, Canada - Methane capture system biofilm | ecosystem: Engineered > Solid waste > Landfill > Unclassified ... | reverse complement strand
CCGGCTGTGTAGTGCGCGAACACTTGACGAGGTTTTCTCTGTTATCGGTGAAATTCCGGAGTCAGAACGAATCAGGGAGATGTTTCAGATTCTCGACATAACCGGCATTCCCTATGAAATAAACCCAGCAATTGCACGGGGGCTTGATTACTATACCGGCATTGTCTTTGAATGTTTTGCCGAGGGACTTGGGGCAGAAAACCAGATCCTAGGTGGTGGGGCATACCGGCTTGCCCATCTCTTTGGGGGGGAAGATACCCCGTCAGCAGGATTTGCCATCGGGTTTGACCGGGTGATGGTTGCCCTTGGCGAGGAGAGCTGGATACCCTGGCAGCCTCAGGTTATGATTATTACTACCAGTGAAGGTCGAAGCCTAGCTCTCCGTGTTGCAGAACAGCTCCGCATGAACGGTATCATCACGGAGACTGATCTGATGGGGAGGAGCTTTTCTGCCCAGATGAAAGCAGCAGGAAAAAGTGCAGACTATGCCGTAATTATCGGGAAGGAAGAAGTCGCGTCAGAAATAATCACGCTCAAAGACTTAAAAGCAGGAACCCAGGAGAAAGTTTCAATTGAAGAAGCCATAAAGAGGATTTCTTCCCCGTAAACATCCATGGTCCCCCCGAAACCCGCTCATGCTGATGATCTTGCCAAGCAACAACGAAGCATCAGTGTTGCTGAATTTTTTGAGAAGAATAAACATCTTCTCGGGTTTGACTCGCCCACACGCGGAATTGTGACTACCGTAAAAGAGGCAATTGATAATGCCCTTGACGCCTGCGAAGAAGCAGGTGTTCTCCCTGATATTTACCTTGGTATCTACCGGATGGAGGGAGAGATTTTCAAAGTCTTTGTTGAAGACAACGGCCCGGGTATTGTTCCGGATAATATCCCGTACGTCTTTGGAAAACTTCTCTATGGATCCCGGTTTCACCAGATCAGACAATCCCGTGGACAGCAGGGTATCGGGATCTCAGCAGCAGTGCTCTATGCTCAGCTGACAAGTGGGAAGCCGACACTCGTAATCTCCCGGTGTGGCTCTGACCGGCCTGCATTCCGATTTCTTATACAGATTAAAACCGAAACCAATGAACCTGAAATCCTGCTTCGGGAAGAGACTTCCTGGGACCGGGTGCATGGGACACGAATAGAGATAGAATTTAAAAGTTCCCTGACGGCCAAAAAACGCCTGGTTGAATACCTGCGATATACCTCAGTCATCAATCCCCATGCACGGCTCCGGGTAGAACTCGATGGTGAAGCCATCCTCTTTGACCGGGCAAGTGATGAACCAATAATTCCCCCACAGGCAATTCTCCCTCATCCTCACGGAGTTGAGCTGGGCGAACTCAAACGAATAGCAGCTGGATCGAAAGAACCTCTGGAGTTATTTCTGGTCAATAGTTTCACGCGAGTAGGCCAGAAGACTGCCAAAGAGATGATCCAGATTACCGGCCTGAAAGAGACCACCAAGGCCAATAAACTGGATGCAACAGGACTTTCGAGGCTGCAGGCTGCAATGCAACAGGTCAAGGTCCCCCCTCCTCCTGCAAACCAGTGTCTCTCGCCAATTGGTGAATTTCTCATCAAACAAGGGCTTGAAAAGGAATTTCAGTTTGATTTCTGTTCAGCCAGAACGAGGCCGGCGAATGTATACCATGGTCATCCGTTTATCGTGGAGGCAGCGCTTGGGTATGGAGGAAAACTGGAGGCTGAGGGAAATGCCAGGATCATGCGATTTGCAAACCGGGTTCCCCTCATGTACCAGCAGGGCGCCTGCGCAGTCACCGGATGTATCAGCAACGTGAACTGGCGGTCCTACAGCGTTAGTCAGTCAGGGCTTCCAACCGGACCGGTTCTTATCCTTGTCCACGTTGCCTCAACAAACGTCCCGTTTACCAGTGAAAGTAAGGATGCAATTGCATCAATCCCGGAGATAGAACGGGAAATTACCCTTGCCCTGCAGGACCTCGGACGCGATCTCAAAACTTTTCTTTCCAGAAGGGACAAAGGCCGGCTTTCAGATGAGCGGGCCAGGGCAATCTGTGCTATTATTCCGGAGATTGCAAAAAAAGTAGCTGAAACCATCGACAAACCAGTCCCTGATATCACTCCTATTGAAGGCCAGATCATGAAAAGACTGGTAGCCAAAAAATGGACTGACAAAGGAACAGTCACCATTTCCATTCAGAATTATACTTCCCATGCTCTGGACCTGACGCTCTATGCCATCACATCTGACGATGTAAAAACGTCAGATCCTCCTGCGGCATTCATTGAGGAGATGGGAACTGATAAATCAGGAGTCTGGCAGATCAGGCTTTCGGCCGGGGAAGGGTGGCAGACCAGGTACAAAGGATGCGGAGACGGGATGATTGACATCAGGGGTGTTGATGAAAAGAAAAAGGTGGTGGTAGACCTTGATCGTTCATAAAGAAGATAAAAAAGAATATACCTTACAGCAACTGCTCAAAATTCCACACCATTGGTATGATCAGATGACGCGGGGTGAACTTCCCTCTATCACCATGCCAACGCGGACAAAACGCAATATCGCCTATGATGAAGAGACAGAGGTGTGGAAATACGGAGATCGGGAGCGCCTTCGCGAAGCGGGAACAGAGAAGAGTGCTCTTCATATCCTGAAGATGACCTATGTTATCTGGTTTTTAAAGCACCAGATCACCGAAAACCGGTCATCAACCCTCAGAGAGCTCTATTACATCTCGGAAGGCTGGAAACGGGCCAAGTTTACAGCCCAGAATGACTCAAACCTTCTTGTGGAAGACCTTGAGATTCTGACCGAGGTACAGCGTGAGCACTTTAACCTGAGACCTGAAGAAGACGGGGCAAGTATCTTCGGACCGCTTAAGATCAGAGAGAATACACGCAGGGGATCGAGGGAACTCCACTGCCGGGATGATATCGGGGAGTCAGGATACCAGATCCCGACAAATGTTGATTCACTTGAGTTTGTTGAACATGATGCAAAGATGGTCATTGCCATCGAAACCGGCGGTATGTACGCCAGGCTTATCGAAAACGGATTTGACGAAAAATATCAGGCAATTCTCGTTCACTTAAAAGGGCAGCCAGCACGGTCAACCAGACGGGTTTTAAACCGTCTTGCAGGAGAATACAACCTTCCCGTGACGGTATTTACTGACGGAGACCCCTGGTCATACCGGATTTTTGCAAGTGTGGCATACGGATCTATTAAAAGTGCTCATATTTCAGAGATTCTGGTTACTCCGTCAGCACGGTTTATCGGAGTTCAGCCATCTGATATCAGGGATTATGATCTTCCCTCAGATTCGCTGACCGAACAGGACGTAGCGGCACTGAAAGCCGAACTGACCGACCCCCGGTTTGCCGGGGAGTACTGGAAAGAACAAATAAACCTTCAACTGGCACTTAAGCTTAAATCAGAACAACAGGCATTTGCGGCACGGGGTCTGGATTTTGTCACCGATGAGTATCTGCCAGCACGGCTTGCTGACATGGGCGTGCTCAAAAAATAATGCGATGATTGAAAAGCGATCGGAAGATGTCAGGGAAGAACAGGATAGATTGACAGTTCAGCATTCATGAAATAACAATATCCTTTTTCTCCCTGATCATACCTGCTATATGGATCCCTTCTCTCTTCCCCCGATAATGCTCCCCCTTCTCATCAATGCAATCGCCCTCCTGGCAACTCTTCTCTATGGCTGCCGGGAAGATATCAGGGAACGGGCAGTTCCGGTCGTGATGTGGTACCCGGCAGTGGTGATTGGAATCCCGATGCTCATCTGGTTCTGGTACTCGGTTATCACGTCAGGAGATCTGTCCCTCATGATGCCGCTCATTCCCCTCATTCTCTTCTTTTCCATTGCGTTCTATCTCTTTACCCGGTATCATCTGATGGGAATGGCTGACGCCAAGGCGCTCATCCTTATTACCATTCTGGTCCCCTGCTTCCCCGTCATCCCCCTCACCGGGTATCCCCTCTTTGGCATCCCCCCCTATGTGTTCCTCCCTTTTAGTGTTCTTTTCAATGCAGTTGTGCTCAACCTACTCCTTCCAGTTGCGTTTTTCCTGATAAACGTGATAAAAGGGAACAAAGCCCCCCTGGCCTACCTCTTCCTTGGATACCCGGTTAAAGGAGAGACGATATCAGATGAGTTTGGCATTGTAATGGAAGAATTTACGGAGGTGGAGGGAACATTCTCCCGAAAATTTATCCCCGTAAGTTCGGCAATCAGGGATATGATCGCAGGAGGAAAACGGGTGTATACAAAATCCCTCAAAGAACACCCGGAACAGTACAAGCGTGAACTGGAACTCTACAAAAAAGCAGGAACGGTGTGGATAAGTTATGGTGTGCCATTCCTGATCCCGATAACAGCGGGGCTCCTCACCGCCATGATATATGGTGACTTTTTCATCTCTCTCCTCAGGCTGGTTGTATCATGATACTCGATGATCAGGATATACTCAACCTTCATTTTGACTCGTGTGGCCTGGTACCGGTCATTGCACAGGATATAAAGACCAAGGATGTTCTGATGCTGGCATATGCCAATAAGGAGGCCGTGCGGCTGACCTGCGAAACAGGATATGCTCATTACTTTAGCAGGTCAAGGAGCCGACTCTGGAAGAAAGGCGAAGAGTCAGGAAACCTGCAGGAGGTGTCAGATATCCTGGTTGACTGTGATGCTGACACCCTTATTTACCTGGTAGTGCAGACACGGGCAGCATGCCATACCGGACACAGGTCATGTTTTTACCGGACAATCACCGGAAAAATTATTTCAGATCGCTTATTCGAGCCAGATAAGGTATATACTAAAAGGAATGAGTAACCAATTATAACCCGGTGAAAATATTTGAAAATAGTTCCTGATACAAGCGTCGTAATAGATGGGCGCATCACCACCCTAATTGATACTGGAGAATATAACGGAGCGCATATAATAATACCAGAAGCAGTCGTTGCTGAATTGGAGGCCCAGGCAAACCAAGGAAGAGAAATAGGTTTTTCTGGCCTTACTGAGCTTCAGGAGCTTTGTAAGCTGGCTGGACAGGGTATAATATCGATAGAATTTGTTGGCGTGAGGCCCACTCTTGAACAGGTAAAACTGGCAAGTGGTGGTGAAATTGATGCGTTAATCCGAAAAGTTGCCATTGATTATGGTGCCCGGTTTATCACAAGTGACGTAGTTCAGTCCGAGGTTGCAAAAGCAAAAGGACTTGATGTAATCTATCTCAGGCCCCAGGTAGAAGATTTTACTCCACTGGCCATAGACCAGTTTTTTGACGAGCATACGATTGCGATATACCTCAAAGAACGGGCACGGCCGATAGCACGGAAGGGTACAATCCAAAAGACCGAGACGGTGACCCTCCGTGATCAGCTCTGCACGGAATATGAGCTGCGGATGATAGCACAGGAAGTCCTTGAACGGGCAAAACGGGATCCTGACGGTTTTATTGAGATAGAAAAGAGGGGCGTTACTGTTGTTCAGATAGGCTCTATGCGAATCGCAATCACCAGGCGCCCATTCTCTGACGGAATGGAGATAACCGCAGTCAGGCCAATCGTAGACCTCGCCCTTGAGGACTATGCCGAATCTGAGTTCATAAAACAGATGCTCAGGGCAGAAAAACCGGGAATTCTTATTGTCGGCCCGCCAGGGTGTGGAAAGACGACCCTTGCCCAGGCAGTTGCAACATACCTGTGTGAATCAGGGAGCATCGTCAAGACGATGGAACAACCCCGTGAAATGCTGGTGCCTGACCAGATCACACAGTATAGTGCCCTTGATGGCAGCATGGTAAACACTGCAGATGTGCTGCTCCTTGTCAGACCTGATTTTGTCATCTTTGATGAACTTCGGAAAAACGAAGATTTTGAAGTCTTTGCCGACATGCGTCTTGCTGGAATCGGGATGATCGGAATTATCCATGCAGTATCTCCTCATGAAGCCCTGCAGCGGTTTGCAGACCGGCTTGATTTTTCAGTTCTGGCCCAGATCTTCGGAAGCATGATTTACGTCAAGGATGGACAGATAAATCAGATCTGCTCAACCTCCTTCTCCATGAAGGTTCCGGAAGGTATTGATTCAGAGATGCACATCCGGCCGGTTACAACGGTATCAGATGTAAAAACCGGTCTTCCCATCTTTGAAATATTCAGGTATGGAACAGAAACCATCGTTCTCCCGATTGAAGAAGAGGAAGAAGAACCTGACACTACTGAAAAATACCTGCCTCCGGAAGAGACAGTCCTGACTGCTGAACCAGAGCGATCTACAGCAGAAGAGAAACCTTCGGATGATGATGAACCTGATGAGGAAGAAGGAGAAGAAGAAGAAACTTCTGCCTGGTCAATCACCGAACGGGACATCCAGCGCGAGATTGGCAGATACACCGGGGGCGAGGTAAGCGTTGAGATGCTCTCTGCCACAAAAGCGGTTGTATACATTGAAGACCGTGATGTTCCGGCAGCAATTGGAAAAGGCGGAAAAAACATTGCGGCGATCGTGAATAAGATCGGAGTCGGCATAGACATCAGGCCAGCCTCTGAACTTGCAAAGAAGGTGAAAGCCTCTTTGCCAGTCCAGAGTGAACGGGAGGAACTAAGTCTTGGTAACGGGCTTCAGGTCAGAATTGATAAGAAACAACTCTCAATTATCTCTGTAGATAATACCGGGAAAATAGTGGATGTTTTTGCCGGAAGGGAATATCTCTTCACTGCAACCGTCAATGATTCGGGGGAAATACACCTGGCAAAAAACAGCACCATTGCTCAGGAGATGCTCCGAAGATACAACGAGGGCGAACCCATCAGACTTAAAACCGTGTGAGGGGAAGGGATGACGGAAGAAACACAGGCACTAGAAGCCTCCATTCGAAAAAAATGGGATGGAATGTTTATCGCAACCCCTTCTGAAAAAAAGAAGTTTTACCTGACTGTCGCATATCCTTATCCAAGCGGAGCAATGCATGTGGGCCATGGCAGAACCTACATTGTTCCTGATGTTATTGCGCGATTCTGGCGGATGCGGGGGAGAGAAGTTCTCTACCCAATGGCTTTCCACGTCACCGGTGCACCGGTTGTTGGCATCTCAAAACGCATTGCACGCAGGGACGAAACAGCCATTGCACTCTATCGTGACCTGTACCGGGTTCCAGTGGATACCCTCGAAACCTTCATCGATCCCTTAAATATTGTCAACTATTTTTCAGACGAATATGAACGGGTGATGACAAAGGCCGGTCTTTCCATTGACTGGTCCAGGAGGTTTACCACCGTAGAGCCCTCATACAGCAAATTTATCGAGTGGCAATGGTACAATCTGCGGGAAGCAGGCCATGTAAACAAAGGGGCACATCCAGTCAGGTATTGCCCACAGTGTGAGAACCCGGTCGGAGATCATGACCTTCTTGAAGGGGATAAAGCAGAGATCCAGAAATTCACCCTAATCATGTTCCAGTACCAGGATGCATTTATTCCCTGTGCCACCCTTCGGCCTGAAACCATTTACGGAGTCACCAACCTCTGGGTCAATCCTTCAGTTGAGTACGTCAGGACACGTGTCGACGGAAAGGAATGGATCCTCTCTCGTCAGGCGATGGAGAAGATATCCCTTCAGGACCATGAGGTAACAGAGCTTGGAACTATTTCAGGTGCTGATCTCGTCGATAAAACGGTCACTCACCCGCTCTGCGGTGATGTCCCTATCCTCCCTGCTGCATTTGTCGATCCTGACATGGCAACCGGCCTTGTGATGAGCGTCCCGGCCCATGCTCCGTATGACTATATCGCTCTTCGTGATCTGCAGCGAAAAGGACAGTATACCCAGGTAAAGCCGGTCGGTCTCATCAAAGTTGACGGATATGGGGATTTCCCTGCAGTAGAAGCCGTCGAAAAGGCTGATATCATCAACCAGAATGATCCAAACCTTGTGGACCTTACCCAGTCGGTCTACACCGCTGAACATTCAACCGGAAAGATGTATGAGCAATATGGTGGAAAACCGGTCAAATTTGCCAGGGATGAGATCGCTCAGTTGCTCACTGAAAAACACCACTCGGTAATAATGTATGAATTTGACACAAGGCCGGTTGTCTGCAGGTGTGGTGCACGGGTCTTTGTAAAGGTGCTTCACGACCAGTGGTTCCTTGAGTACAGTGATCCAGCCTGGAAACAGCAGGTGAAAGACCATTTAGAAAATATGGAACTGGTCCCCCAGGAAGTCAGGACAGAATTTTACCGGACTGTCGACTGGCTTAATGACTGGGCCTGCTCCAGGCGTATCGGTCTTGGAACAAAGATGCCCTGGGATCCTGAGTGGCTTATAGAGCCCCTCTCCGACTCTACCGTGTACATGGCTTACTACACGATCGCATCCAGGATCAAGCATGTCGACCCTGCTCTTCTGACCCCGCAAGTCTTTGATTATATCTTCCTTGGAAAAGAATCAGAAGGGCTCCCGGAGCGAAAACGTCTGGAAGGCATGAGAAAAGAATTTTTGTACTGGTATCCTTATGATTTCAGGTTTTCAGCAAAAGATCTCATCTCAAACCACCTGACTTTCCAGCTCTTCCACCACTGCACCATCTTCCCGAAAGAGCATCTCCCCAATGGTATGGTTGTCTTTGGCATGGGTCTTTTAAACGGGGCAAAGATGTCATCTTCGAAGGGAAATGTCTACCTTCTTGAAGATGCGATCAACGATTTTGGTGCTGATACGGTCAGGATGTTTTTAATCGGTTCAGGGGAACCCTGGCAAGACTTTGATTGGAGGAATGAACTTGTTTCATCTACCAAAAAACAAATAGAGCGGTTTTCACAGACCATCAGGGAAGGCCTCACAGCCGATGGTCCGCAGACAGAGATTGATCACTGGCTCATCTCCAGAATGCAAAATCATGTTTCAGTTGTAACAAAAGCCATGGAGAATTTCCAGACCAGGCAGGCCCTTCAGGAAGCATTCTTCGGGTTTGAATCTGACCTGAAATGGTACAAACGCAGACTGGGTCAGACAACCGGAGGTCATAATGCAATGGAGTCTCTCTGTTCAACCTGGGTAAGACTTCTTGCCCCGATTATTCCGTTCACCTGTGAAGACCTCTGGAAAGATATCGGGGAGAGCCTTGTGTCATTCGCACCCTGGCCCGAACCAGACCCGGCCCTCATCAACCTGCCTGCAGAAATTGCAGAGGAACTCCTGGTCAGGACCGTTGAAGATATCGAATCCATCCTTCGGATCCTGAAAAGTCCACCCAGAAAAGTGATCATCTGTGTTGCTCCTTCATGGAAGTGGGAGATTTTAGCGCTCATCGCCGGTGCACCAGACAAGAAAAATGTCATCCGGGATGTCATGCAAAAAGAAGATATCAAATCACGGGGCAAGGAGGCAGCAGATGCTGTAAAACAGTGCACCAATCTTTATCACAAACTGCCTTCTGACCTTGTTGACCGGATTATTGACCATCAACCTGATGAACTGGCAGTCTTTAGAGGTGCTGCAGCATTCCTCAGCCAGGATACAAAACTTGAGATAGAGATAGTTGCTGCAGATTCATGCCATCATATGAAAGCAGGATCTGCCCTTCCCTTTAAACCGGCAATAATAATAGAGTAGAATTATTCTACTTTTTTCGCCTTTTTTGCCCGATCCTTCGATGAGTACCCGGTAACCTCATCCAGGTACCGGCGGAACCGCCTGTTTGTGTCAAGAATTATCTGTTCATCTTCAATTCCCTGTTTGGAAACCGTATTGATGATGATAGTTTTTTTCCCTTCTCCAAGTTTGACCTGCATCAAGTCAAGAGCGCCAAATGAGAATGTATACCAGCCATCTTTTTCAGTCGGATCAATACCGAAGTGTTCGCTAAGTTTAGTGGTAATATTCTCAGGAAGTACCTTGATGTGTGTTCGTTTTACCGGATATTCCTGCATGTGAGTACTAATGGATGTCCATGCGGATATGTATTACAGATGAGGACAGTTGTAAAGAGCATTATCGCAGAAAATAAATGAAAATACGCAGCCTTCTTTTTAGTTAGAGAGACATCTTTCATGCCCTTCCTACCCCTATTTATACCATCAGCCAGCAGTACTGATCACGGTTATTCTGGTGGGGATGTTCCATGATCGCAGCATATATTACTACACAAGACGGTCTGACTCAGGTAGACTCTTGGGAGGATGGGTGCTGGATCAAGGTGGTCAATCCGACCGAGAAGGAGATCTCTCTTCTTGTTGAGCGGTTTGGAGTATGGATTGAATTTTTCACCGACCCTCTTGATGTAGATGAGCGGGCACGATTCGAGGTGGATAATGACAATTCCTTAATCCTTATCCGGTCACCCAGGCGAGAACCTGAAGAAGCGGTTATACCGTACATAACCCTCCCAATCGGTATCATCCTGACCGGTAATGTGATTATTACTGTCACACTCACCGAAGTGGATGTGCTTGAAGAATTTATCTCCGGATGGGTTCGAAATTTTGATACGAGGACCAGAACCCGGTTTGCCCTTCAGATCTGCTACCGTACTGCCCTCAGGTTTCTTCGATACCTCAAAGATATCAACCGCATGAGCAGCCAGATTGAGATGAATCTGCACCGTTCAACCACCAATACTCAGTTAATGGGTCTCTTCAACCTCCATAAGAGTCTTGTCTTTTTCACCACCTCTCTGCGTTCAAATTCACTCATGGTCGAAAAATTCTCGTACTCAAATCTCCTTGAGATGACTGATGAAGAGCATGACCTGTACGAAGAGATGGTAATAGAAAATAAGCAGGCACTTGAGATGGCGAATATTTATACATCAATCATTATGGGGATGACCGGGACATTTGCGTCAATTATTAACAATAATGTCAATGTGGTAATGAAACTCCTGACCAGTATTACCATCCTCATCTCACTGCCGACCCTTATCTCTAGTATTTATGGGATGAATGTTCTTCTTCCCCTGCAGGATGAACCCTTTGCATTTTTGTTTATCATGTTTTCAGCGGTTGCAGCAAGTGGCATCGGGCTGTTTATTCTTGTCAGATGGAAAGTCCTTTAAATTGCATGATAAGATGAACGAACGTTCCGGATTGGAACATAAGAGTAATTCTTTTTTGATGGTGAAGTCACAACAGAGAGATAAACTCATAATACATCAATGATCTAATTCATTAGGAACAATTATGCTTCTTGAACTATTATCTAATCCGCGGGCCTTTTTTGGCACAATATCCAATAAAGAACCTTCACTGAAAATCCCAGGACTGATACTTCTTGTTATGGCAGTTGTCGGTTCAATCACCGGCTACATGATGGGAGAATTATCAGGTAAACTATTCTCCGGATTGATGGAAGGTCTTGCAACGATAGCATCGGTTAGTGCTGCAATTAGCACATTTATCGCCACATTTCTTATCTGGCTTATTGCAGCAGTTATCCTGTTTGGCCTTCAGAAAGTAATGCAGGGAACAGGGACATTTAAAAGAGTTTTTGAGATATGCGGGTATGGTATGGTACCTCTTGTCTTTGCAACCGTCATCTCACTTATACTGGCCGGATATTACATCCCCCAGGCTGACATCAATCCAATCAAAACTACAAACCCGGAAGAGATAAGCAAAGCGGCAATGTCAATGATGCTGGACCCTGCTCTTCATGAATTTAGCATTATTTCAACTTTTGTAACCGTCATTTTCCTCATCTGGGTTGCAAGTATCTGGTCCATTGGCATTGAGACGTGCTGCGGACTTTCGACTAAAAAAGCACTCATTGTTGCCGGGCTTCCAATAGCCCTATACATCGCATATAGCTTGTCCAGCCTGTTTCTTTTTACCGGAGGATCGGCATGAAAAACGGTATCTTCCTCACTGCATTATTTGTCTGTCTCTTTGTCGTACCTCTTGGAGCAGAACTTCTCCCTGAAAACGAAGCAGCAGCAGCGCAGATCCAGGTTATCAATCTCACCATTGACCCTGCAGTCCTCATGCCCTATGATACTGCCACCGTAACCATCACCCTCGTAAACACCGGAACGAAAAGTGTCGCGATATCCGGTGCTGAAATGCTTTCTAAAGACTTTAGTGTCCTTTCTGACAGTTATGGGAAAGTAGGAGCTATCGGGGCTGGAAACACCATGAGTTTTACCTATACCCTGCAGGCAGGCGGAAAAACCGGGATATTTTATCCGGTCCTCTCAGTAGATTTCAGGGATGCAAACTTCCTCAGGTACCCGTTTCAGGTGCGGGTTCAGGAAAATCCCCTGGAAATATCAGTCCTGAATAAACCAGAAACATGGGTCACCGGGAAAAAAGAAGAAATATCCATCCACATCGGGAACCCACGTGACAACCCTGTCACCGGCGTTACTGTGATTCCAGTAAAAAGTGCACATGAGATAACTCCATCCTCTTACTTTTCCGGAATCCTGATGCCGGACAAATCAATTGATGTGCCCTTCTCGGTAACTCCCTATACCGACACCCCAATAGAATTTACCATCCAGTATCAGAACGGTGTCAACCAGCATTCAGCATCCTACATTCTGCCAGTTAAAACAGGGGAAAAAAGCAGGAAACAGGCAGAAACGGTCCTTTCCAATGTACAGGTGGCAACTGAAAAAGACTACCTCCGGGTCACCGGAGATATTACAAACTCCGGACTTGAAACAGCAAATGCTGTTGTAATAACCTCACAGGAACCTGCAAACCCGGTATTTCCGTACAAAATCTATGCAGTCGGAGCATTAAAACCCGATGATTTTGCAAGTTTTGAAGTAACCTTCCAAGCTGAAGAGAATGTAACAGAAGTCCCCCTCCTCACCTCGTTTAAGGATGATGATGGAAATGAGTTTTCATCTGCTACCACAGTGGAACTGGGTGAAAATGCCGGATCCAAACCAAAAAGTGATGAAGAAGGATTCTCTCCGGTCATCATTGGCATAATTGCAGTAATCGCAATAGGAGTTCTCGGTGCAGTCTGGTACAGCAGAAGACGGGGATAAGATGGATGACTATCCGGTGATAGTCTTTTCAGATGTCACCAAGATCTATTCCTTATATTCAGGAGATGTCAGGGCTCTTAACCATCTTTCACTGGAGATACAGAGAGGTGAATTTATCGCCATTATGGGGCCGTCAGGGTCTGGAAAATCAACCCTGCTCAATATGATCGGCTGTCTTGATATCCCGACATCCGGCGAAGTATCAATAGACGGAAACAACATCAGGACCATGAACGATGACCAGCTGACCGAATTACGCCGGGACGTGCTTGGATTTATTTTTCAGCAGTTCAACCTCATACTCCTGCTCAATGCACTGGAAAATGTCCAGTACCCTCTCATTCTCAAAACCGGACAGACCGGGTGCACAGACCGGTGCAAGGAAATCCTTGCAGCAGTGGGACTGACCCCTGACCTCTGGGATCACCGGCCAGGTCAGTTATCTGGTGGACAACAACAGCGGGTAGCAATCGCCCGTGCCTTGGTCAATGATCCGGATATTTTGCTCTGTGATGAACCAACCGGTAATCTGGATTCGAAAACCGGCACTACCATCATGGAACTTTTAACAGACCTATGCAAGAAGCAGGGTAAGACCATCGTTATGGTCACTCACGACCCCCGGATTGCAGAATATGCAGACAGGATAATCCTGATAGAAGACGGAATGATACAGGGAGGAGATGTGTGAGCAACCAGCGTCTTTTTTTCGGGCTGGCTATTCGGAATATACAGATCCACTGGCTGCGATCACTTCTTGCCACTATCGGGATCGTCATCGGTGTTGTTGCCATCTCATCCATGGGGATACTGGGAAACAGCCTGGTTTTATCGGTATCTGACTCACTCACTGATGTCGGAGATTCAGTAGTAGTAACCCCTCATGTCTCATTTCATGGTATGGGCTCAACCGGGACAGACAAACGAATCACCGACAGGCAACTTGAACAGATCCGTCGCTCTGCTGGAAATAATGAAGTTGTCCCGGTTTATGCCAGCGGGGACCGGGTTCGGATTGGTCGTGAGATCCTGGCTGCTTCAATCTATGGTATTAACCCCCAGGATATCCCAACACTGGTGAGCCTTGGATCAGGTCAATTCCTCCGGGGGGCTTCAGGGGTCATGGTCGGTGCAAAACTTGCAGATGAAAATAATCTCGTAGTTGGGTCCCGGCTGCTCATTGGGGATAAAGAGACAGGAGTCAGAGTTGTTGGCATATTAAAAGAGCGGGGGATGGGATTTGACATCAGTCCCGATAACGCGGTCTTCACCTCTGATCAGTGGTACCAGGATTTTTACGACAAAAAAGGGTATGATCAGGTCATTGTCAAGGTCAAAGATCTGAAAGATATTGACCAGGTGAAAGATGCTATCAAAGCCCAGCTCAACAGGCGGGAAGATGAAGTGAATGTCTTTGATACCAAGGCAATCCTTGAGACCATCATTGAAACATTTGGCAGGATATCCACATTCACCATGGCTATCGGGGGAATATCCCTCGTTGTTGCAGGAGTTTCAATCTTTAATGTCATGATGATGTCAGTCATGGAACGGTACCGGGAGATAGGAATTCTTCGTTCAATCGGAACAAAACGGGCTGAAGTGAGGAGTATGTTCATCTATGAATCACTCATACTCGGCACAGCCGGTTCAATCATCGGAGGGGTTATGAGTTTTCTTGGCGGATATGCAGCAATAGCCGTGATGCTTGGAGAGACATCCTACCTGTTCAACCCCTCAAGCCTTATCCAGATACCGTACGGAATGGTATTTGGCATTGCAACCAGTCTGCTCTCCGGGTTATACCCGGCATGGAAAGCATCAGAGCTCAGGCCCATTGATGCACTCAGACATGAATAAAACAAAATAAAAAAAATTAAAAGAATTGCCCCTGGTTTTCTTCAGGCATTGCCAGTTTTTTCGGTTCCCATCCTTTTTTATAGACAAGAAGAGCATCAAGAATCTCCTGCACTCCCTCTCCATTTCCGGTCGACATAGCCGGGTACTCCGGGAGGCTTGTGATATCTGCTTTATTCGAGACGATAACGATAGGAACTTTAACAAATTGCTGAACTTCTTTCAGAAGACTCAATTGATCCTCGATGGGGTACCCGCAATGGGTACTTGGGTCAAGGATAAAGAGAAGCACATTTGCAACATTCACAATCGCTGATAGTGCCTGCCGTTCAATTGCATTTCGCTCAATTTCAGGGCGATCTAAGAGGCCAGGTGTATCTATCAGCTGGATCTTCTGATGTTTGCTATAACAGTGACCAACAATGATGCCTTTTGTGGTGAACGGATAGGAGGCAATCTCAGGTTCTGCCGAAGAGACTCTCTTAATGAACGATGATTTCCCTACGTTGGGAAATCCCGCCACCACTATGGTAAAGGCATCTTCAACAGTAGGTAATTTCCGAAGGATATTTCGGACTTCATTAAGGAAGAGGAGTTCATCTCCTATCTGATGGACAACTGACGCAAGCCTGGCAATTGCTTTTTTTCGTGCAGCGATTGCATTTTCATCTGCAGAATACCGGACATCCTTCGCAAGACCTCCCCGGTGATCCTTTGACCACCGTGCCGCCCAGCCAACCGCACCGAGTGCCTTTTTCAGCCGATCTGTTGTCCAGAGAATTTCCACGATGTCCTGGTAGAACTGTGGCTCATCAGAAAGAGTAGGAAAGGATTGCATGACCCCAACAAGTTTATCGTGGACCGAAAGGTACGCCGCCTCTACAAACTCTACACTTGCACGTTTTTTATTCGCTTTTTCCCGCATTTTCTTTGCAGCACGCCTGAGTGCCCGGTCAAGCACTTCATCTGCTGTAGGAACTGTGGGGATTTTTTCAAAACTCACAATATTTCATCCTCATGTATACCCCTACAGGTATATACTTACTCCCTCTCTTCTCAGTTCAACCGTATTTACTTGCTTATTTCATTTTCATGTCAGCTCAATGAAATAGATGAATAAATCAGAAAAATAACTATTAACCACTTTCAAATCCAACCATCAGTATGGAAAAATTATCTTTTTCCGGAGGTGGGCCTGATTTAATCAGGGATACCGAGGATATTCTTCAAAGCCTTGAGCAATACAGGGAAGCTTTACAAGATTATAATAAAAAATTAGAGGAGGACCCAGAAAACGTCGATGCATGGGTGAATAAAGGAACTGTTCATTTTATCCTGGAGCAGTATGATGAAGCACTTATAGCATATGACAAAGCTCTGGCAATAAACCCTGATGATGCCATGGCATGGAACAACAAAGGGACTGTTCTCAATGTACTTGAGAGATATGAGGAAGCAGTGCTTGCATGTGACAACGCAATTAAGCTTATGCCTGATTATGCAGATCCCTGGAACAATAAAGGAAATGCTCTCAATCACCTGGAAAGATATGACGATGCACTCATAGCCTTGAGCAGAGCAATACAGATTGATCCGCAGTATGCCGATGCATGGAACAGCAAAGCATTTACCTTAAATTTC
>Ga0265295_1005320_pt1 | contig 16523 bp, 15 predicted proteins | sample Munlansysbiofilm_FD_192503 | JGI IMG/M metagenome (GOLD analysis project Ga0265295, IMG submission 192503) | Leachate microbial communities from a municipal landfill in Southern Ontario, Canada - Methane capture system biofilm | ecosystem: Engineered > Solid waste > Landfill > Unclassified ... | reverse complement strand
CCGGAAAACTTTCATCGGTGTCTTTTGTAAGTACGGTGAACGGAATTCCCATATCGGCCAAAAGCTGCTGCCGGCGTGGAGATTTTGAGGCTAAAATAACTTCATAAGCCGCTAAATTTTGGAGTAAGGAATTCATAAGCTGATAAATAAAATAGATAAAATTCCGGTGAGCATCACCAGCTTTAGCAGAATGGAAACTATGCCGAACTCTCGTTTCTTTGGGCTGCCAACCAGTTGAAGACCAGACAATAAAATCAGCATATCGGTAATGAACAAAAAGCCAAAAGCAGCTACGGCGCCATCTCTAAAGAGGGTAATTTGCCACCAACCGATTACGGCCAGCAAAACAACTTGCAAAGCCCAAACAATATAGCTACTCACCGAAATCCCCAGCACCACAGGGATGCTGCGGCAGCCCACTTTCGCATCGCCTTTGATGTCTTGCATGTCCTTTACCAGCTCGCGGATGAGGCTTACCAAAAACGCGAAAACTGCATAAACACCCACAATTTCGAGTATCATCTGTATTACGGTGGTTGCTTTGGCCCACGAAATAGCTTGTTCCATCAGGAAAAACATATCGAAAAAGCCGGCAATCAACACCAGCAATGAGGCTAAAAATGCCACCACTAAATTACCGATAACAAGCTGTTGTTTATAGCGTTGCGCATAAAACCATAAGAGGCCGTTTACCATGGAAATCAAGATGAAGAGATTGAGGTTTTTACTTAAAAAGCTCAATCCGATGGCAGCCAAAACAGCGAGGGAAACCAGCACAAAATAGCCGTTTCGGGCTGATTTAATTGTAATTTTATTTCCAACAATTAATTTGTCTGGTTTATTGATACGATCGATTTCTATATCGGCAATGTCGTTGATCACATTTCCGGCTGCGGCCGTTGACAATACCGCCATCAAAAACAAGGCTAAGGCCAATGCTGAAGGTAGTTCCACGATTCCGGCCACCCGCAAAAGCGGCAGCACAATGGCGTAGCGCACCGTAAGCACGATTAACGCCATCATCAATAAATTGGGCAGGCGAACTAATTTTAGCCAGTTGAAAATCAGCTTCATATTACCAGTGATGACTGATTGCCGACATCCATTTGCCTTGCACCTTTAACACCTGCTCGATGATATCGCGCACGCAGCCGTTTCCACCGGGGTGATGACTGATATACACGCTGATACGCTTTATTTCTTCGACCGCATCGGACGGACAAACCGGCACACCAACACGCTGCATCGGCAGATAATCAGGGATGTCGTCGCCCATATAAACCATATTTTTAGGTTCAAGGCCTTTTTCGGTCATGTATTTTTCTAAAACAGCAAGCTTGTCCGACACGCCCAGGAAAACATCTTTGATATTCAGGGCTTCAAAACGTTTTTCCATAGAGGGCGAATAGCCTCCGGAAATCACAGCTACGTTATAACCTAACTTTTGCACCAGCTGCAAGGCATAGCCATCTTTAACATTGGCACTGCGAAGCGGCTCACCGTGGTTGTTGATAATAATTTTACCGTCGGTCATCACGCCATCGTAATCAAAAATAAAGGTATTGATATCATTTAAAAGCGATTTATAGTTACTCATTTTTGTGGTGTGTGGTATTTGTTGATAATATAATTTGTAAGCATTTCATAAATTTCTTTTTCTTCAGGACTGTTTTTCAGCAAGTTGAGCTGTGCCGCAATGGTTTCTTTGTCGTTGCGACGTGCAGGCCCTGTTTGCACGGCCAACGGGTTTTTGACAATAGCTTTCTCAACGGTTTCACGCATCAATGGTGCCAGGTGCTGAAAGGAAATTGCGTTTTCTTCCAGGATTTGGTTTGCTATTCCAAAAAGGGCATTGCTAAAGTTAGAAACGTAAACCGCACCCAGGTGCAGCAATCTGCGGTCGAGATTGGTGCTTACTATCACTGAATCGCTGAGCAAGTCAGCCAGTTCTTTCAACTTACTTTCTGTTGCCGAATTTGCAGCTTCAATAAATAGCGGTATGCCTTTAAAATCCACCTCACGTTCGAGGCTAAAAGTTTGCAGCGGATAGAAAACGCCATAGTTCGGACTAAAATCTTTCAGAATTTCGCAAGGCACACTGCCCGAAGTGTGCACTACAAGTGCATCGCCGGCGGGCAAAAGAGCTGCGGCATCGGCGATGGAATCATCATTAACGGCTAAAATAAATAGTTCAGAGTTTTTTATTTCGGCGGCATTATGCACTAGCTCAACGCCCATTTTCGCAAAAGGCATAGCTTTGGATTTGCTGCGTATAAAAACTTGTTTTGGATTTATACCCTGCTCTACAAAAGCCTTACAGAGGTGATAAGCCACATTTCCGGCTCCAATGATGGTGATATTTTTGATCATTTGCTGACTCAAGACTAAATTTTTGCACGAAATTACAGTTTTAGACGGAAATGACTAAGTTTCGTGTAGAACTTTTATTTAGAAAGCTTAAACAAATACCTTTGAAACTTGTTTAATCTATACGCTTTAAACTAATTTAACAATGTCAACCTACTCGATCAAAGATTTAGAACGCTTTACTGGAATCAAAGCACATACCATACGTATCTGGGAAAAAAGATACGGTATTGTAGATCCAAGTCGTACTGAATCAAACATCCGTTGGTACAATGACGAAGACTTAAAAAAGCTTCTCAATGTATCGATCTTAAACCGACATGGTTACAAAATTTCGCGTATTGCCAGCCTGACCCGAAAGCAAATCAACCAAAAAATAATGGAGGTTGTGAAGCCCGAGTCTGACTATCTGAGCCAGATCGAAAGCCTTGTTGTTTCCATGATCGATTTAAATGAAGACGGTTTTAACCGGATTTTAAATCAGTCTATCAATAAGATAGGCTTTGAGGAAACCGTCTATTATGTTGTTTATCCCTTCTTTGAAAAGATCGGATTGCTGTGGCAAACCGGCACGATTAATCCGGCGCAGGAACATTTTATCTCTAACTTAATCAGGATGAAACTTTGTGTGGCAATCGAAAGCCTGCCTGCCGTCACAAATCCCAAAGCAAAGAAAATGGTTCTTTTCCTGCCGAAATGGGAGTTGCATGAAATCGGTCTGCTCACCTACTATTATATAGCGAAAAAAGCAGGCATAAAAGTTTTTTATCTGGGACAAATTGTGCCTTTCCAAGATTTAGTTACCGTGGGACAAACCGTTGAAGCCGATATTTTAGGCACTTACTTTGTTTCGGCCGTCAGCAAAGAGGAAATACAGGACTACCTGAATAATCTAAGCGCCAAATTTCCAAAACAGCATATTGTCGTTAGTGGTATTCAGGCTGCCAATATCGACTTCCAGCTTTCTGATTACACAAAACTGCTCAGTAGCGCGCACGATTTTAAAGCGTTTATCAATACCGTGGCTTAAACTATTTTTCGTTAAACAAAACTGCATAAAAATGATAAAAACCACCTCAAAAAGTGGTTTTTTCGTGTTTAAACAAGCTGTTAAGGATTTTTAACAGTTGTTTAATTTACTGATATCATATTAGTTAGGTGATTTTCGAAAAGTTTATTTAGAATTGTTCTTGACAAGCAAGAAATTCTGTTTAACTTTGTACAAGTTTATTTAAACACAATCATCAAAAAATGATAACCCATGACCGCATTAGAATTTAATTACCAGCTAACAGGACTTCAAAGATACTTAGAGATTTTCGCAAGGCAATTGACAGGTAATGAGGATGATGCCAAGGATCTTCTTCAGGAAACCTTTCTCAAAGCTTTGGTTTATCGTGAAAAATATGTAAACCAAAACAATTTCAAAGCCTGGGTTTATACGATCATGAAAAATATTTTCATCAACAATTATCGTAGAAACAAAAAAGCCAGAACGATTATTGATCAAACAGATAACCTGTATTACCTGAATACCGGATCAGAAATGAGAGAGACAAATCCTGAGTCGATGCTGGCCGCCAAAGAACTGCAAAAAGGTATTGACAGCCTTGATAAAGATTTCCGTCGCGCTTTCGATTTGTATAATGAAGGATTCAAATACAAAGAAATTGCTGACGACTTGAACCTCACCATTGGCACTGTGAAAAGCCGTATTTTTTATAGTCGCAAAAAGCTGATGGAAAACCTGAAAGAGTATCAGCCCGCCTAAATAGCATAGAGAATGAAAAAATTCACAGATACGATATTGTTTAGCTCTTTTGAAGTAAAGCTAAACGATATCGTATTTTTTTTGCTTATCAAATCACCATTCATTCAGCCGCTGTTCCGAAATGAAATGTACAGCTTATAAGCAGCTTTTTTGTAACAGAAACCAAGTTAGTCTCATAAAAATAAAAACAATGCAACAAATCACCAATTGAATTTTAACCCATGAAAAAACAACAACTTCTTCTCTTGGGAATATTCCTGAGTATCAGCACGCTTAGCTTCTCACAAGCACGTGTTCAATTTATTCACAATTCGGCTGACGCCGCTACTGCCGTAGTTGATGTTTGGCTGGATGACACCTTAATACTCGATAATTTTAGTTTCCGAACGGCTTCTGTTTTTATGGATGTCCCATCCGGACAAGCGTTTACAATCTCTATACAGCCACCGGAAAGCACCAGCCACGAAAACCCTATCTGGAGCCAAAACTACAGCCTCGATGCCGATGAAACATATCTCTTTATGGCTAATGGCATTATAAGCCCAACAGGCTATAAACCTGCAATACCCTTTGATATTTACGTTTTTTCAGGTGCGCTGGAGCAAGGAGTTAACCCAAGCTTTACGGATGCCGTTATGTTTCATGGCATCACAGATGCTCCCTCAATTGATGTCGTAGAAACCGGCATTGGATTAGGCCCACTTGTCCAGGACTTCCCATACAGCTACTGGGCAGGCTACGCATCGCTACTCACTGAAGATTATATTATCGAAATTCGTGCTTCAAGCAATGATGAACCCATAGCTTCATTCAACGCTCCTTTGGCTACTTTACACCTTGGAGGCCAGGCAGTAACTGTTGTAACTTCGGGATTCCTAAATCCTGAAGAAAACAGTAATGGCGCAGCCTTCGGACTTTATTTAGCGCTTAGCTCGGGTGGCGAATTTCTTAGCCTGCCCATTCTTACAGGTATCAACGAGCAAACTGCCATTCATGCAATTAAATTCTTTCCTAATCCGGCCAAAGATGAAGTAACTATCAGCTTCAATCTGGAAACAAGTGGCGAAGTGGATATCGATATTTTCAATCTTGTAGGCACGCAGGTTTATACCGAAAGGCTTGAAAACAAAGCTGCTGGGTTACATTCAAAAATGATAAATACTGAAAGCCTGAAAGAAGGTATATACTTTCTAAAAATTACTTCCAATAACTCCCCGCTAACCCGGAAATTGATGATTTCGAGATAGGTTAGTGCTACTATTAAGCAAAAAGGCTGCTCTGTTTTGGGCAGCCTTTTTTTATGACTATTTTTTGATTTAAAGCTGTTGAAATTCAGCCTGAATTGTATCAATTGCTTCGTCAATTATAGCAATATTCAGGGTAACGAGCGCGGTAGCCAAGAGGGATGCATCTGCATTTTCGCTTAGGTTTCCGACTTGCATATTGACTTGCTTAACTACCTCATCACGTGCATTTTGAACCAGCTTCCAAGCTTCCTTGCTCACATAAAGTTGTTGGGCCAGGTTGTGCTCAAACTCTTCGCGGATATTGTGCAGCAGACGCAAATGGAAGGTCCTCAGCTCCATGCCCTGCTCCAGGTTTCGGCTAACTAACTGTTGCGGTTGCAGGCGTTCCAAAAACAAAATTAGCCGTTCCATCGCTTGTATTTTTAGCGGCATTGAAAGCCTTTTGCTGAGCATTTTTTCTTCGTGCTGCATTTTTAGTTGCTCCAGCCTCAGCTGGTTATCGCTAATTGTGCGTTCATCCGGCATGTTTTTCTTGTCCATATTTTTTACTAAACGCACAATAAGCCAAGTCATAGCCGCCACCGGAATAATTAGGAGGAGCAGGCCTACCAATAAAGAGATTTGAAACTGCATAGCTGATGGTATATTTTCAAGGTGAACGGCTAAATTAAGCAATCATTGTTTAAGCGCTAAAATAGGTGCATTTTTGTGCTCAGCTTACCCTCTTTAAATTTGCTGGCTATTGTTAATTGCTAAACAGCAAATCAGTACCTTTGTACTTTTTGCAAAAACAAATACTTATGTCAGAGCACAATCACAAATTATCAAAAAGGCTATCGTCACTCAGTGAGTCGGCCACCCTTGAAATGACCCGAAAAAGCCGAGAACTTCGCGAAAAGGGCATTGACATCATCACATTAAGTATCGGAGAACCAGATTTTAACACACCCGAAAGTGTAAAACAGGCAGGCATCAAAGCCATCGAAGACAACCTTACGCATTACCCGCCCGTTCCCGGAACCAATGATTTAAGGAAAGCCATTGCCGATAAGCTTTTGCGCGACAACGCACTGCATTATAAGCCATCGCAAATCATTGTTTCAAATGGTGCAAAGCAATCTATAATGAATGCGTTTTTTAGCATTTTAGATGAAGGTGATGAGGTAATAATCCCCGCTCCTTTCTGGGTTTCTTATCCCGAGATGGTAAAAATGGCCGGTGGAACTCCCGTCAGTATTCCAAGCACAGTGGAACAGGATTTTAAAATCACAGCCAGCCAACTGAAGCAAGCCATCACGCCGCGCACTAAAGCCTTTATTTTCAGTAGTCCTTGCAACCCCAGTGGATCTGTTTACGAAAAAGAAGAGCTTGCTGAGTTGGCTAAAGTTTTCGAGCAACATCCCAATATTTATGTTTTCTCTGACGAAATCTACGAACACATCCGTTTTGAAGGCAAGCATGACAGCATCGCTTCTTTTGACAGCATCAAAGATCAGGTGATCGTCATCAACGGCCTCAGCAAAGGTTTTGCCATGACTGGCTGGCGTGTAGGTTACCTGGCTGCTCACCAGGATATTGTAACCGCTTGCATCACTATTCAGGGACAATACACTTCGGGCAGTTGCACCATTTCGCAAGCTGCAGCACTGGAGGCAGTCCGCACTGTCCCGGCTGAATCTAAGGAGTTGAAAAACATGCTTTTGCAGTTTAACAAAAGGCGTGACTTACTTTACAATCGCCTCAAAGCCATTGAAGGCGTCGTCCCAAACAAGCCCAAAGGTGCTTTTTATATGTTCCCGGATATCAGTTATTATTTTGGCAAAAAGGCCAATGGATTCACCATAAATAACAGCACCGACCTTAGCATCTATCTGCTCGAACACGCCCACGTAGCCTTGGTTAGCGGCGATGCCTTTGGTTGCGACAACTGCATCCGCTTTTCGTATGCCACGACTGAACCCATGCTGGAAGAAGCCTGCAACCGCATCGAAAAAGCCCTTAAACATTTAAAATAAGTGCTTTAGGTCTTTCCGCATAACATTAGCGGCTTATGTTTGGCTGTCGAAAAGCCATAAATCTTACCTTTGCGCAAAAATTCACCTATGCTTACAACAGAAAGTGTTTCGCGACTATTTAATAACTTCAACAAACTGCGGATAATGGTAGTAGGCGATGTGATGATCGATAGCTATCTTTTTGGCAGCGTTGATCGCATTTCGCCCGAAGCTCCGGTTCCTGTAGTAGCCGTTTCAAAACGCTCCGAAAGACTTGGTGGCGCAGCCAATGTAGCCTTAAACATAAAGGCGATGGGTGCCGAAGCCATTTTGTGTTCCGTGCTTGGAGATGACCGGCGAGGAAGTAGTTTTATTGAGCTGCTGAAAGAACACAATATGCCCGTGAATGGTCTGCTGACCAGCAAAAAAAGAAGAACAACGACCAAGTACCGTATCATTGGCAACAATGTGCAGATGCTACGCGTGGACGAAGAAGACACCCACGACCTGAGCGCGGAAGAAACCAAAGAACTACTCGCAAAGTTTACGCATATCATTGAAAAAGAACAAATTGATGCCATCATTTTGCAAGACTATAATAAAGGTGTGTTGACGAAAAAAGTCATAGAAACCGTTATTAAGGAAGCACGTGCGAAGCAAATTCCAGTGAGCGTTGATCCTAAAAAGAAGAATTTTTTGGCTTACAAAAACGCTACTTTTTTTAAGCCCAACCTCAAGGAGTTAAAAGAAGGACTGAATATCAGCCTCAAAGATTCCGGCATCGCGGCTATTACAGAAGCCATCAGCACGCTGCAAAAGCAATTAACGGCTGACTTTGTAATGACTACCCTTTCGGAACGTGGTGTTTTGATACGTTATACTGAAAATCAACAGTTTAAGGCAACTCATATCCCCGCTCATTCGCGCAGCATTGCTGATGTTTCGGGAGCCGGTGATACGGTAATTAGCGTGGCGACTTTGTGCCTCGCACTGGAACAACAGGCTGACGATATCGCGGCACTCTCGAACCTGGCCGGCGGAATAGTTTGCGAAGAAGTCGGCGTGGTGCCTATTGACAAAAATAAATTCCACGACGAAACATTACGATTGATGATACGCTAACAAGCTACCAGATGACGACAAAAACAGGAAAAAAAGAGCAGGTGCAAGATATGTTTGACAATATTGCACACCGCTATGATTTTTTAAACCATTTTTTATCAGCAGGAATTGACCGCGGCTGGCGCAGGAAAATGGTAAAAATGATTGCCAAAAACAAGCCGACAGCGGTGCTGGATGTGGCAACCGGCACAGCAGATTTGGCTATCGCGCTAACAAAATACACCAATTCGCCCATCACCGGCATAGATATTAGCAAGGGCATGCTCGATGTTGGCCGCGACAAAATAAAAAAGCTTGGCCGCTCACAACAGATTGTTTTACAGCAAGCCGACTCAGAAAAGCTGCCTTTTTCTGACGGCAGCTTTGATGTGGTGATGGTAGCTTTTGGAGTTAGAAATTTTGAAACTTTAGACAAAGGCCTTGCCGAGATGCAGCGTGTTTTGCGCCCGGGCGGAATGGTCGCCATACTGGAGTTTTCAAGGCCTCGCGCTTTCCCGATCAAACAACTTTACCAGTTTTATTTCAGGTTTATATTGCCTGTTCTTGGCCGTTTAATATCCAAAGACAAAGCCGCATACACTTATCTTCCCGACTCCGTCGGACAATTTCCTGACGGGCAAGACTTTTTGAAACATCTGCAGCAAACCGGATATGATAAAACCCACGAAGACAAGCTAAGCTTTGGTATTGCTACCATTTATACCGGCCACAAAATAATGCCAGGCCAATAATTTGTGAGAAAATCAGGCTAAAACACTATTTTTGCAAGCTTAATTTGGATGCATGAAAAGTATTGTAATAAAAAAGCCCTTTTCAACGTTTGTGCATCACAATTGAAAACTATTTTGACTTGAAAAAAATCACACTGAACTCCCTTTTAATACTGCTTTTGCTAATGGTTGCCATGCCTGCCTCTGCGCAGCGCAAGAAAGTGATGAACCTTCCCAAATACGACCTTGATGCTTATCATTTCGGATTTATTTTGGCAGGCAACCAAATGTATTATTCAATGAAGATGGACCAAGGCTATCAGTTAGAAAAATATGACGGAAGTTATTGGCCTGAAAGCCCAAACAACGATGAGATTTCCCTCTACAGTTTAACAGCTGTGCCCACACCCGGATTTACGATTGGTATTGTCGGGAATTTACGTTTAGGCAATCATTTTGATTTGAGATTTATTCCCTCCTTGAGCTTTGGCGAACGCCACCTTGATTATGTGATTAAACAGTATAAAGATGGGGATGAAAGTCTGGTAAGTTTCAGAAAAAGCAATTCCTCAACCTTTGTTGAGTTTCCATTGCACCTTAAATTCAGATCCAAAAGGCTTAATAATGCCGCCGCCTACCTTATTGGAGGTGTAAACTATACCATTGATCTAGCCTCTCAAAAGAAAAACGAATTTCAAATATCCGATCCAAATGATCCCCTAAACAATATTACTGTTGTTGAAGGTGTGCTTAAAAAAAGGAATGATTTAGCCCTGGAAATTGGCACCGGCTTCGACTTTTACACCAATTTTTTTAAGTTTGGCGTAGAGCTAAAGATGAGCTATGGCCTTGGAAATATATTGGTTAAAGATAATTTTATCTATAGCTCAAGCATAGAGAGCCTACGCAATAAAGTTTTTCAAATCTCATTTACTTTTGAATAAATTATGGAATCCACCGACAAACGCGAAGCGTTATTTCAAAGCCTGATACAGAAATCGACCCTTAAACAAGACATTTACGTCAATACTTTCAAGGCACTCAGGCTGTTTAAATCTGTGATAGAAGAAATTACCAAAGATTATTTGGTCAACTTTCAATCCGTAAAAAGACACCGTAATATCGCTTTCGAAAACCGCTATCGTGGTGATTTTGAGATAGAACTAAAATTTGGCGGTGATATATTGTTATTTCTGATGCACTCCAATGTTTTTGAGTTTTCGCGCGACCACGAAATCATGCGAACACCTTATATCAGAGAAGACAAAAGCCGTTCCTACTGCGGTATTATCAATATTTACAACTTCCTAAGCGACTCGTTTAAATACAATCGTTTTAATGATGTGGGCTACCTTATCGGGCGGGTTTTCATCAATAAAGACAACCATTATTTTATTGAAGGCAAACGCGAATTGGGATTGCTGCTGAATAATTTCAGCAAAAACGAACTTGACCGTGATGCGGTAATGCAACTTATGGAAGCGGCAATTGAATACACCATCAACTTTGATTTGCTAACGCCACCTTATGAAAGTGTAAAATTGGTTAGCGTAAGCGAGATGAAAAACACGCTGGATGCTATTTCGATGAAAACAGGCAAACGCTTAGGGTTTCATTTTCAAGCGGATAGCGCTAATCCAGAGCCTGATTTGAAAAAAGATTGAAAAAAGATTATCTTTTCCTTTGAGGAAATTAAAATTTACCTATTTTTGCATCCTCAAACGACACAATGGCTCCCATCGTCTAGCCAGGTCAGGACGCCAGGTTTTCATCCTGGTAACAGGGGTTCAAATCCCCTTGGGAGTACAAAAGCCGCTTTTTTAAGCGGCTTTTTTTATGCCCGGATTTTTCTAAAAATAGTGGTTGAAGAGAGAAAAAAAATCAAATAATTAGACGGTAATTATTGTTTTTCTAAAATTTCACGATAATCTGTTTGATTGCATCGCTGAGGAGAAACGGAAACTCTTGTTTTTTATACATCAACGTTTTCATGTCCCCCTCCGCCAATCGCAGAATCGGTCGATGAAACGTTGAAGATCACGTAAATATTAACTTCTGAAAGTATCTGATTACCAAGCCTTAGTCTTGTTTTTTCAGCACCAGTTGTTTGGCATCAGCCAGGTTGGCTTTTTGCATAAACGCGTAGAAATCCTGGTACATTTCGGGATCATGCCGTCCTTTATACAATTCAAAAGTGCGGATGCAGGTAATGACATCCTCCTCCTGTGTGGTATGCATGGAATAAACACCAAAGCGTTCATCTTTGGTTATGCCCTGTGGCAGTTGCTCCGGCATATAGTCATTTGGAATTTTAATCCTTAGCGTATCGGAGGTGTGGAACGCAAAGGGCAATTCGAGCGGGTATTTTCTGCTACGCATCCGCGTCGGCAGCTCAATTTTATTATTGAGGTTAAGTGGCACAAACAGGCGGTCTCCACTGCCATTGAAGTAAGATTTTAGTTTCAGTTCCAATTCTAAAACAATATTCGCTTCTGGCTCTTCTGATGTTTTGAAGGCGTGATTCACTAACGAAAAGTCTGCAATTTCAAGTCTGCGGTCAATCCAGGCCAGTTGGTCTGTTCGGTTTTCAAAGGGCAAGCTCACCATAGCATCCATGAGCAGACCGCCATAGGTTATGCTTCCCTGGGCAGAGGTGCCCTCATTATTTTTCTCCAGGGTAAAGCTCGAATGGATATAGTTGTCCTTTTTAGCGTATTCAGGCGTTTTTACCAATTTACTCCCCTCCTCTTTCACGATGAGTGCGTAGCGGTTATCGGTGAAGTTACCGAGGTATCCAAAAGGCATCACCTGACTGGTACATTCCAGCCACAAGGTATCTTCGTTGTTAGGAACACATACTATTGCATGGTTAAACTGATGGTTGGGAAGCTCAGGGATAAAGTAATGGGCTCTCTTGCCCGACTTTATCACCGCATAGCAGGCATCAATATCTACTGCCTTTAACATAGCAATCATATAGGTACTCAAATCCTTGCAATCACCATAACCCAATGCATCTACCTGAGAAACGGGATGGGGCTGAATACCGCCAATATCCAGCGATATACTGATATAATGGGTACGCGACTGGAGGTACTTATAGATGATTTTCACCTTTTCACGTTGGGTGGTGGCCGCAGCGGTCTTTTGCCGCAGGAGTTCAACAGTTTCAGGCGAAAGTCCCTCGTCTTCCTTACTCAGCTGTGCCAGAAAGCTGCCGTAGTTTTCCCAGCTATCGGCTTTACCACGGTATTTTTTATAAACAATAAGTTCGGGGGCAATCTTGATTTCAGGTCTTATTTCGGAAAAACCCGGGGCAAACGACTCCTCCACCAGCGGTGGTAAATTGCTGAAGCTCCAGGTTGAAGCTTCAGCTGTCTTTTGAATATCAATAGCTGTGGGTAAATTTAATGTTTTGATGTTCAATGGAATACCACTAGGCATTTCCAGAATAAGACTTGATTTTTCCACACTTTGGTAGGTGTCGTTGTATGGAGAGTAAGTTTTTATCCCGTAAAGCTGATTATAGGTGATTTCATACTCATATACCACCGTAAAGGGATACGAGATGGGCACCACTTGGCTATAAACCACCCGCTGATCGCTATACAGGGTTGCATCACCGGCCATGCTGTAGTCCTTCATTTCTGATCGCTTGATGCTCCGAATTTTTCGCCCCTGTGCATCGTAAACGACAGCGTTTATAATCTTCAGCTTATCAGATGTATTGTAGAAAATTTTTAGGTGTGCCAGATTGAGTGCTTTGGAATTCAATAGGGTGATTGCAGCATACTCATGAATGCAAATCTGGTTTCCGCTCTTTATGGAATAAGTGATTTTACTATCCCTCACTACCGAATTTGCCCCTTTCTTTAAGGCTTCAGGAATACTTAATGCTGAAAAATCCTGGGCTTTAAGGTTCAAAAGATTAACGCCTAAAAGAAGGACAGTAACAAGCAGTACATTTCTCATAAGTTAAATCTTTTTCAGAACTATCATTTCAGCATTTTTTGCTACTATCATGGAATAAAACTCCCTAAGATGGGCATAATGCGTGGGCAATACCTGTGCTGTTTTCATCATAAATGTACAATCCAACTGCACTTGTTTGCCGTTGACAGCGAGGGCATATCTGAAGGAGGCAAGTTCGTCGGGAAGCGCAATTACAATACTTTTAGGAATTTCGGTAACTTCATAGCCATCGGGGATTTCCATTAAATTAATGATCTTCAAAGTGAAGGGATTGATGAAATCAACCGGAAAATCACGTTCTTCAAGCGTAAACGGATTAACGGATATACCATTGCCCATGAGCGGATTGATGTACAACATATCCTTAGGAGTATCATCTGAAATATTCAGTTTACCTTCATATTTAATAACCAGTGGATTGGGCAGATCATCCAGATTCTCAATGGTATAATCATCAATGATCAATCCTGGAGTTTCGGCTTCGTAAGCGGCAATATAGTCGTCCTGCTCTGCCTCTTTTCTAATGCGGTTACTTCTTTTATAGGCATAATATGAGGTCTCCATAAGGTTAAAGACAACATCAATATTTCCGCTAGGAGCCACTTTTGTCTGGGCAAAAAACACCCTTTCGTTAGGCTTGCTCTGATTCAGATTAACCCAATCGTTTCTTTTAGGAATAAGTGAAATCCGACGTCCTTCGCCGTTGAGGCACCTCTCCGGTAAGATATTATAAGGCAGGCGTTTATCAGTAGCATCCAGCAAAAAGGTTTCGTCTCCAATGCGGGCTTCACTTATAACATAATTGAATTTCGACAGCATAATCTGGGCCGGATGTAAAATGCCATTGTCGCGTGTGCTCAGCAAAATCGGCTCGGCTTCAATACCAATTTCGTTCAGCAATGAAGTCAGCAGCAGGTTGATGTCCGAAGCCTTCCCAGTTTTTTCATTCCAGGCTTTGCGCAAGCTTGAAGTAGCATAAATACCATATTTATGGTTAAAAGCCATGTTATCCCTGACCAACTCATAGGCCATAATCATCCGCTCTTTTTCATCAGCCACAGCCCTAAGTGCGTCGGCATACTCCTTTATAGGGCAGTTGCGCTTGAGCTGAACACCAAAATCCCCATCCAACCAAAGCTCTTTACTTATTTTTTCCCAGGAAGTGGAGTAGTCCTTTTTGCTGTAAGGAAAGTTGATGGCTCCCAGTTCAAACTCAAGTGACGACAGATAATTGGAGAGCGCGTTCATGTATGGTTCTCTTTTGAATGCCGGAATATCATCAAACCTCAGTTTCTGGATAGTGCCGCGATAGGGAATGGTTTTCACGGTGTTGTCATCATTCCTAAGCATAATATTCTGGGTATAAGGCTCCGTTTGATTTACCGTGGGTATCAGATAACCGCTCATTAATTTCTTATACACAAAGTACTCGGGCAGGGTGATGGTATATTCACTAAACAGCGCAGGCACGGTATATTGAAAATCCCAATCACGCATATGCCAGAACAGCTCTGAGGAGAGGGTATATTCCACCTCGAATACTGTTCCACTTTTAACGTTCGGCACTGAAAAATTCAAGCTTTTTTCTTTGGCGCTGATGTCTTCAACAAACATATCAGACCTTTTTAGTTTGGTCTCCACAATTTTACCGTCTTCCAGGTTGTAAGCTGTAACCTTAATTTTTGGAATTCGTTCCCTCGTCCAACCCAGCTCATAATACTGCAACTTAAAGCTAGCCTGATCAAAGCCACTGGTATTGAATATCTTAACCCGAATATGGCGGGTATAATCCACCTCAAAACCCTCGGTAGGTTTATAATTGATGGTTGCGCTTCCGATATCGCCTAATATCAGTGCTCCTGCGCTGGTATCCGCTTCATAGGTTTCCATAGTCAGGTCTTTTTTATCAATTTTCCCGAATTTCATGGAGGATTTTTGGCCAAATGTTGCCAGTGATAATAGCAGGACTGCAGAGATAAGTATGTTTTTAAGCATAATAATGAATTTGGTTTTTTATCAATTTTCTTGATGGATTAATGTGTTTGCTTTGGGTATAGTAATAAAACAGGATTTATTTAACAAGCATAAATAATTGATCATAAATTATATATTATTGTAAAGACTTGTTCAGACCGTCAAATTTATTCCAATTTTTCCAACCTCCCAAACTTTATTAATAATGAATGAAAAACCGACCGCTTTTAAGCAACACAACCGCTATCAGTAATGATCATGGTGGTGTTTCTTCAAAGAATGCCCTATCTTTGTTAGTATAAAAACTCACTAACATAAAGCTATGCATTCACGCGTTCAATTTTACAAAAAAGAATATATCACTTCACTGATTGACTATCGGGAGGGTGAAGTGAAGTTTGGTGAGGCCTTGCAGGTTTCGTCAGATGGAGACCTGAGCGGCTTTCAAGGGAGATTTGTGATTTTAGGAATTGCCGAAGATATTGGCATACGGGCAAATCATGGAATAGCCGGTGCGGCCTCGGCATTTCGTTCGTTCATCAAAAGCCTTGTAAACATTCATAATTCCAGATTTTTTAACGGAGATCAGTTTCTGTTATTGGGAAGAATCCGTACCGGTGGGCTCATGGAAGATAGTCAGAGCGCCGACATTGAAACCTTGCGTAAATTAACTGAAAAACTGGATGAAATGGTGTTCCCTGTTATCCAACAAATCGTTGAAGCAGGAAAAATTCCAATCGTTATCGGTGGCGGACACAACAATGTTTTCCCCATCTTGAAAGGCTGTTATTTGGCCTGCAATGAATCGATAAACACCATAAATTTAGATGCACATGCCGATTTTCGTCCCACCGAAGGAAGGCATAGCGGAAATGGTTTCAGGTATGCTTATGATGCCGGATATTTAAAGAAATACGCGCTTTTAGGGCTGCATCAGGCTTATAATAATGAGCAAATTCTTGATGAACTAATTGAAAATCCCGACTTCCTGCCCATCTTTTTTGAGGATATCTTTTTGAGAAGAAAAGAGAGCTGGGAACAAGCAAAGCGGCGGGCTATTGATTTTGTAAAAACCGGCAAATTCGGGGTGGAGCTGGATGTTGACAGTCTCGAAAATTTGCTCAGCAGTGCCTGGAGCTCGGTTGGGATTACTTCGGATGAATCCCTCAACTACCTGTATAACTGTGGTAAAGAACCGCAAGTTTGTTATTTACACATTACCGAAGCCGTTTATAAACGAAGCGACGGAATGGAAAATGTGCTGATTGGAAAACTTATCAATTATTTGGTTCAGGCTTTTTGCCGGGGCGTGCAGGAGCAATAAGTATTGGTTTGTTTCTGGTATTAGCGGAAGGACTTCAAAACG
>Ga0265295_1005319_pt1 | contig 16525 bp, 17 predicted proteins | sample Munlansysbiofilm_FD_192503 | JGI IMG/M metagenome (GOLD analysis project Ga0265295, IMG submission 192503) | Leachate microbial communities from a municipal landfill in Southern Ontario, Canada - Methane capture system biofilm | ecosystem: Engineered > Solid waste > Landfill > Unclassified ... | reverse complement strand
ACTCTTGGCAGTTCAGAATGCAAATACCGCAGTTGCCTCTACTATAATGGCCACAACACCAATAATTATCTTGTTGCCTTATGTGTTTATATACAAGAAAAAGGTAACCTGGGTAGAAACATTGGGTGCGATACTAAGTGTTGTGGGAGTTTCTCTCTTTTTTATGTAATCTTTAATCTTTAAAAAGAGCCCTTACAAGTTCAGGGATATCCTTAACTTCAATTACTTTTATTTTTTGTTTGCTCATTTTTGGATGCTTGCTGAACGCAGAGACAAATATCTTTTCAAAGCCGAGTTTCTCGGCCTCAGCTATTCTGCGCTCTACCTGACTAACTGGCCTAATCTCTCCGCTTAGTCCAACCTCTGCTGCAAAACAGTATCCGGACGGGATGGCGTAGTCAAAATTTGAAGAGAGTATAGCGCATACAACTGCAAGGTCGCAAGCAGGGTCTGTGACTCTAAGCCCACCTGCCATATTTAGAAATACATCTTTTGAGGCGAGCTTAAACCCGGCTCTCTTTTCAAGTACTGCAAGCAGCATATTTGTTCTGCGGGAATCAAAACCTGTTGCAGATCTCTGCGGAGTTCCGTAGGCTGCGGTACTTACAAGTGCTTGTGTTTCAATTAGAAAAGGTCTTGTTCCGTCCAGCATTGCAGCAACTGCTATACCGGAGAGATCTTCGCCGTGCATAGGTATTAGCATTTCCGATGGATTGGAAACCTCCCTAAGCCCTTCAGCTACCATTTCAAATATTGCCAGCTCTGCAGTTGATCCAAATCTGTTCTTAATGCTTCTTAAAATTCTGTATGAATGACGTGTATCCCCTTCAAACTGAAGAACTACATCCACAATATGCTCTAATACCTTTGGACCGGCAATGCTTCCATCCTTGGTGATATGGCCAATAATAAGAACAGGGGTTCCGCTCTCCTTTGCATATCTTAACAACATAGCTGCGCACTCTCTTACTTGTGACACAGTTCCCGGAGAGCTTTCAAGTGCCTCAGAATACATAGTCTGAATAGAGTCAATCACAATCAGTTGAGGTGCACTCTCTCTGGCCTGGATAAGGATATTTTCAATTAGAGTTTCGCTTAAAATCAGGCAGTTTGAATCATCTCCACCAAGTCTTTGAGCTCTTAATTTTATCTGTCTGGTGCTCTCCTCTCCTGAGACATAAAGAGTTTTGATCATTGGTGAGTGTAGGGGTATTTGGAGAGAGAGTGTAGACTTTCCAATTCCCGGCTCTCCGCCAATAAGAACGAGAGAGCCCTGTACAAGTCCTCCTCCCAGGATTCTATCCATTTCAGAGATCCCTAGCATTACTCTCTCCTCTGCCGAAGTTGTAACAGATGATAGTGGCTCGGGACGGGGTGAGTGTCCGGATAATCTTCCTCCACCTCTTCCAAAAGGTGAAGATGAGCCTCCCTCCTTTGATACAATCTCCTCCTGCATTGTGTTCCATTCACCACAAGCAGGGCACTTCCCAAGCCACTTTGCACTCTCATTTCCGCACGATGTACAGAACCACGCCTTTTTCACCTTTGCCATTCCTAATAACATTTATTACTTTACAAATATAATTATCTTTGTCTGAAATGACTTTTACAATGAAACTAACCCAAACCTTTAAAACAGCCCTTCTGCTGTTGCTTTCTTCCTGCTGTTCAGTGGCATATGCTCAAAACAAGAGCGAAATAGATATTAATAACTTTAGAGATTATATCATTAAGGTTAAAAATGAGTGGAAAATACCCGGAATAGCCGCCGGTGTAATAAAAGATGGTAAAGTTGTATTAAATGAAGGGTTTGGAATTGCACATCCGGATGGCACTCCGGTAAATGAGACCTCTCTTTTTCAGATAGGATCTGTTTCCAAATCATTTACCGCTACCCTAATGGCTAGGCTTGTAGATGAGGGAAAGGTTAAATGGGAGGATACAGTTAAGAGCATTCTGCCTGATCTTGATCTTTATGATAACTGGATTGAGGAAAATTTGCAAGTGAAGGATATTATGACTCACAGAATGGGTATGAAGGGTCAGCAGGGTACTTACATTCCTAATCTTGGATACTCAAGGGATGATGTTTACAGGATGATGCACCTTCTTAAACCGGGATATAGTTTCAGAGGTTCTTACGAGTACAATAATATAACATTTATAATAGCTCAGAGAATCATAGAGAAGTTATCCGGTAAGAGTTGGGAGGATAATCTTAAAGATGTGATTTTTGAACCTGTGGGTATGTATAATTCATCTGCAAATGGAGAGCCTTTTGCAGCATCGCCTTATGCAGCTGTGCCATACGATTACGGATGGAGAGATTCAATATTTACCGCGCCTATCTTTGGTGAGGAGCAGGCTTTGCACTGGCTTACTGTAGTGGGCCCAGCCGGCTCTGTTAACTCTACTGTACCGGATATGTTAAAATATGTTCAGTTCCATCTTGACAAGGGTAAAGTTGGGGATAAAGAGATAATATCAAAAAAGGGGATGGATTTTCTGCACAAAGGCCAGACAATAACATCTCAGGATTCTGCAAGAACAACACTTTATGCTCATTGCTGGTTTGTTGAGCAGAACAGCAAATATAGATTATGGTTCCATACAGGTACTACCTGGGGATTTACAACCCTTGTGGGGTTTGTTCCTGAGCTGAATCTAGGGATGGTATTTCTTGTCAATTCAGATGCCCCGGCAAATCTAAGATATTCGCTTATGAGAAGATTGATAGATATGTATAGGGGTGAGGAGGTGCTAAAAGACTATAGTGCAGACTATCTTGCTCAATGGATAAAGAGCTCATCGGAGAGCAGGGAGAAGGCGATGAAGAGAGAGGCATCGGCAGAGAGAAGTGCTGCTCCTCCTGTTGAGTCGTTAGTCGGCGTATATGATAAAGGGGAGCTTTTTGGGAAGGCTGTGGTGGATGTTGAGAGGGGAGAGGCCTATATAACTATCGGGCCTAAAGGCTGGAGACATAAACTTGTACACAGAGACGGAAACGAATTTACATTCCGTAGCGATGGTCACGCATTTAGAGTAAAATTTGATCTGGGAGAAAATCCTTGTATGGATTTGGATTTTGGGGGTAATGAAAATTTTGGCCCCTGGATGAGAGTAATCAACAAAAAATAAATTATTAACTAAATCAACACAACTACAAAATGACTAAAAAAAGCCGTTTTGCAAGAGTATTAGACACTATTGAAGTGGTAGGGAACAGATTGCCGCATCCCGCCACACTCTTTTTTATGATGGCAGTTCTTGTTGCCCTGCTATCTTGGTGGGCATCAGCATCGGGATTGCAGGCAATTCATCCGTCAACCGGAGAGGTTATAAAAGTAAGAAACCTCCTGGATGCAGATGGAATCAGATGGATTTACACAAATGTAGAGCACAACTTTGTGAAGTTCCCTCCTCTGGGACTAGTGCTGGTTATTATGATTGGAATTGGGGTTGCTGAGGGCTCAGGCCTCTTTACAGTACTGGTTCGTCAACTTGTTCTTGGAGCTCCAAAAAGACTTATAACAGCATCAATTATTGTTGCGGGGATTTTTTCTCACCTCGCTTCCGAGGTGGGTTATGTTATTCTTATTCCTTTGGGAGCGATGATTTTCCACGCTTTAGGAAGACACCCTATGGCCGGTTTTGCCGCCGCCTTTGCAGGTGTAAGTGCGGGATTTGGTTCAAATTTTTTAATTGGCTCAGTTGACCCAATTTTAGCAGGATTATCCACATCTGCTGCAAATATTATTGATCCGGAAATGAATATTAACCCTATGGTTAACTACTTCTTTATGGTAGCAAGTGCTTTAATGGTTGTATTTGTTGGCACCTGGATTACTGAGAAGATTGTAGAGCCAAGGCTTGGAACTTATCACGGAACAGAAAAGCCTCTTGAGATAGAGCAGATAACCCCTCTTGAGAAGAGGGGATTGAAATGGGCAGGCTGGGGAACATTATTGTTTTTGGCCGCTATGGCTATGACAATTATTCCGGAAGATGGTCTTCTCAGAGACCCCGAGACCGGTGGTGTTCTGAGATCTCCTTTTTTCTCGGGAATTGTTGTGGGTCTGTTGCTTCTCTTTTTTGTCCCCGGAATGATATACGGGATAATTGTAGGATCTATAAAGAGTGATAAAGATGTAGTAAAACATATGACCCATTCAATGAAAGGTCTTGGTGGTTATATTGTGCTTGTCTTTTTTGCAGCCCAATTTATATATTGGTTTAATTATTCAAATCTGGGTCTGGTTGTGGCTATTGATGGGGCCGAGTTCCTTAAAAACATTGGGTTTACCGGTATTCCGCTGATGCTATCTTTTGTGCTTCTTGCTGCATTCCTCAATATGTTTATGGGCAGTGCATCTGCGAAATGGGCTATTATGGCTCCTGTCTTTATTCCAATGTTTATGCTACTTGGATATCATCCGGGACTAACTCAAGCTGCTTTTAGGATTGGTGACTCTGTCACTAATGTTATTACTCCAATGATGAGCTATTTTGCCCTTATTGTAACCTATGCTCAGAAATATGATGAGAAAAATGGTATTGGTACAATAATATCGCTTATGATTCCTTACACAGTTGTCTTTTTTATCGCCTGGGCTATTTTGCTTACAGCTTGGCTTTTAATTGGAGTTCCTGTTGGGTTTGACGGGCCAGTTCATATGCCTTAAATATAAAAAATATTATAATGAAAAAATTTCTTTCAATTGTTTTGTTTGCTTTGCTCACACTGAGTGTGACAGCTCAAAATACTAAAAAGCCGGTTATTGGAATCTCCTCTACCTGGGGAGGTGGAACATCTACACAGGTTCCTGTCACCTATGTTAACTCTGTTATCAGGGCGGGTGGTGTACCTGTAGTCCTTCCGTTAACAGATGATATTGAGCTGCTCTCTGCTATGCTGGAGAGGGTGGATGCTGTTATTATGACCGGGGGTGAGGATATTGATCCACTTAAGTGGTTTGGTGAAGAGCCTATTCCTGCAATGGGAGAGATAGCTCCAAAAAGGGATGAATTTGATATTATGCTTATTAGACTTGCTGTTGAAAAGGGTCTTCCGCTTCTGGGTATTTGCAGAGGGCATCAGCTTCTTAATGTCGCCTTTGGAGGGACTCTTTATCAGGATCTCCCATCTCAGCTTAAGGGTTACTCAGTTAAGCACAGGCAAAGTACTCCTGGTTGGTATGGTACTCACTCAATAAATATTGAGAAGGGCTCTCTTCTGTTCAAACAGCTGGGTGTTGAGACAATAGCAGTAAATACCTTCCACCATCAGGGAGTAAAGGATCTTGCTCCCGGCTATAAGGCCACTGCCTGGTCAAAAGATGGTGTTGTTGAGGCAATGGAGAAGGTAGGAAGTTCAAAGGTATATGGAGTACAATTCCATCCAGAGGTGTTTACATCAAATGGGTATGATGCATTTGTTGGAATCTTCAGCCATTTGATAAATGAGGCCTCTATTTTCGGAGCTTCGCGTAAGACAAAATAAGTCCCAGAACTATTGAGAGTGAGGCTGCAAAAAGCACTCTGTACTGGTCCGGGAGAAGAAATGTAATCGTGTGGGCAGGCACCCAGAATAATGGGATTGTCTTGCCCACTACGAATTTTATAAACCCGCTCCAGTCAATCTTGGTTACAGCGGAGGAGATAGATCCTCCGTTTTCAATTATATAGTCGGTAATTCTGTGTGAGGCCATAAATACTGCCCCAAATGTATAGTTCATTATGAATGATACATAGAGTGCAAAAAGAAACTTTGAATCTCCGGTCCAGAGAAGTCCCCTCTCTGTTGCACCGCTAACTCCGGCTGTAAATAGGGAGAACATTGCAACAATCATCATCCCAAGCAGACCCCATACCGCCATTTTTGCAAACATCCCATTAACACTCTGCCACTCTCCCTTGACCAGTCTAACAGCAAGGAACTCCCCCATCATTGAGAGGATTGCAAATTTTACAAACCCCATTATGTATGGGTGAGCAGCAGTAACTGTTTCAAAAAGTTCTCGTGTTGAAGGTACGGCAAGAAATGCTGCTATTGCAGCAAGAAGCAGTATCCAAATTGTCCATCCGTATTTAGCCATTTATTTGCAGTTTTATTTGCAAATATAGCCTTTATCTTCTTCTGCTCCTGCGCTCAGGTTTCTGAATTGCCTCAGAAATTGCAAGTTCGTGCTCCAGTATATTGAGTTTTTTGCCAATAAGTTTCTGGATGCTCTTAAGAAGTGTCCTCTCTTTGTTGTCACAAAATGAGAGTGCTATTCCGGACATTCCTGCGCGGCCTGTTCTTCCGATTCTGTGTACATAACTCTCTGGATCTTCAGGAAGATCGTAATTAATTACGTGAGAGAGATTGTCTATGTCAATTCCTCGCGAAGCTATATCGGTTGCAATCAGAACTCTTATCTTCTTGCTTTTGAATTTTTTTAGTGCAATTTGTCTTGCTGTCTGGGATTTGTTTCCGTGAATTGCGTCGCTTCTGATTCCCTCTCTGAGGAGGTTCTTTGCAATTTTATCTGCTCCGTGTTTTGTTCTTGAGAAGATCAATACAGACTCTTTGCTCTGGTCCTTAAGAAGGTCAACCAAAAGAGGCATTTTATGCTCTCTGTCTGCATAGTATAAAAATTGCTCAATTGTATCAACAGTAGAAGCAGCAGGAGTAACTTCAATCCTTACCGGGTCTCTGAGGATACTCTCGGCCAAATGTGCAATTTCATCCGGCATTGTTGCAGAAAATAGAAGTGTTTGTCTCTTTTGAGGAATCTTGGATACAACTCTTCTGATATCGTGGATAAATCCCATATCAAGCATCCTGTCTGCCTCGTCGAGTACGAAAAACTCAACTCTGCGAAGATCTACATAGCCCTGGTCCATTAAGTCCAGAAGCCTTCCAGGAGTTGCAACAAGAATATCAACGCCTCTTCTGAGTGCATCTGTTTGAGATCTTTGTCCAACACCACCGTATATTACAGTATGTCTTAAATCTGTGTATCTTCCGTATGCTGCAAAACTTTCATCAATTTGTACAGCGAGTTCCCTTGTTGGGGTTAATACAAGTGCCTTTACCTCTCTTCTGTTGCCTTTTCTATCGGCCTTGTATATATTTTGAAGAATGGGAATGGAGAATGCAGCCGTCTTGCCGGTGCCTGTCTGTGCGCAACCTAGTACGTCGTGGTTTTTTAATATTACCGGAATTGCCTGTTGCTGAATGGGTGTAGGGGTTGAGTACCCCTCGTGATTAAGAGCTCTCAATAGAGGCTCTATAATTTCAAGATTATCAAATGTCATTAGGGGCGCAAAGGTACTATAAAAATATAAATATGCAACTATTTGATATCTTCCTTAAAAACAGAGATAAAAACTGACGGCTCCTCTCGTTTCTTAATAATGGGTTCATCTAGATTTGGAGTAATATCTCTAGCGTCAAACGTAATACCTTTTATCCTTCCTATAGTATAGGGAGCGTATCCGCCTGAAGGATTAGAGTGAAGATGCTGAATCCAGTTGTAGAGTTTGGATGGATCATATACTTTGTAAGGGAAATAGTCGACATTTTCTACACCATCTCCATTATGCCATTTTTTTGCGAACTCAATATCTACCCCCTTTACCTTTTTTCCATTATTATATTTACCTCCTACAATGCTGGATGGAATATTAACGGAGACATACCATTCCGGATTATCAATTGGAATTCCCGCTACATCAAGGGTGGCAACTGCAAAGGCTGAGCATCCTGCTCCTTCGTTCTCATATCTTGGCCAAAAATCACCTCCATACAGCTTATATGGTTGGTATTGAGGATCCTCCTTTCCTGAAAATATTGAAAGAAATTTTAGGACTCTCTCTGTGGCTTTATCGTTTAGTATATATCTAAGGAATGAAATTCGTTTTTCTCTTCTTTGGTAGAATTGCAAAAACTCATCAATTTCACTGTTTGTTTCAAGCCTGCCCTTCATAGGTGCTCCCAATATGCCTAGCCCCACTCCATCTTTGATGAATAGATTAATCTTTTCACTGTTAGAAGTTGATCTCATCGCCATCCTAATGGTAGAGTCTGCCATTGGAGTTTTTAGAACAATTATCATATGTCCAATCGAGTATGTTTTTTTGGCGAATCTTGATAGAATAAAACTGTCAATTGAGCTCTCCATAAGAGAGGATGGGGATTTCCATTTTAGAGGAATATAGGATGGCACCGAATAGAGAAGAAGTTCGTGTATTTGTGTTGTATCCTGATATATTCCAGGGTTTATACAAGAGGCTCTGAAAAAAACCGAAACAAATAAAAGCACCAATGCACTTTTTAAGAATGAAATTTTCATAGCGCTATTCTTTTGTTAGTTAATTATTAATAAACACACAGCTCCTCTCTCTCTCTTTGAATATGGAGTCATCCGGGGTTCTGAATTTTGTTGCGTCAAAAAAGAGTCCTCTTATTTTTCTTCCGTTGGGGGCTAATATTGTAGATTGTAAAAATCCTTCAGGTAGATTGTTCCCATTTACCTGTTTTAATATCCACTCATAAATATAACTTGGTTCGTAAATAAAATGGATGTAATAATCTACCCCCTCCTCTCCGGATCCATCGTGCCATTTCCTTCTTTTTAATATATCAGCAGGACTAACCTTTAATTGATTATTATACACTCCTCCAATAAGATCGTATGGTACTTTAACCTTAACATACCACTCAGGATTATCAATTTCTGCACCGATAAGTTCAAGAGCTGCGATTCCAAATGCGCTACACCCGGCTCCCTCTCCCTTATAACGTGGCCAGAATGACCCGCTGTAGCGGTCTGAAGCTCTATTGCCAAAGGAGTCTTTTGATGTGAATTTATTAACATATTCAATGACTCTCTCAGCTGCTGACGGGGTTATTTTATAGTTAATAAAGGAGATGGCCTCTCTTCTTGCAAAACGATTTATCTTTTTCTCAAGCTCTTCAACGCTCTCCATTCTCCCCTTAACAGAGGCTCCAAGCATAGCCAATCCAATCTTATCTTTTAATATCATCCTTCTTTGTTCGGATGGCTCGCTGCTTGCAATTGATGTCCTTATTCTCACATTGCCATTGTGGTCTCTCAGTTCAATGAAAAGGTGCCCTATAGGGTATAGATTTCTGTTGAATGAGGCCTCAATAAAGCTATGGACAGTTGTCCTAAGTAGCTTTTCCGGAGAACTCCAGTCTATTGGTCTGTATGAGGGAATGACAAATATGGTCAGCTCGTATGAACTGTCCGAATCTGGCAATGTGTAATGTTTACTCTCATTGTTTCCTGCTAGAAGCAGAGAGGAGAAGATCCACAGACAAACTGCCAGAAGAGATAATCTTTTCAGGCCTCTGTTCATCTTTTAGTTAAAATAATTTGGGAAGAAACTTTGGAACTCGTTTTATATAGTCTGAATATTGAGTGTATTTGCCTTTGCTGATTCCTTCAGTAATCCACGCACTCCCCTGAAACAACATTAATAAAAGGAGTGCTCCGGTTATACTCCAGTTAATGATTAATCCGGAGGCGGAGATGCTGAAGAGATAAAAAGATACCCATATTGATTGTTCTCCAAGCCAATTTGGATGTCTCGATATTGAGAAGAGTCCATCACACATAAATCCGCATTTATGAGATTTCTCAAATCTTGCCTCTTTTTCAATTTCTCCTTTTTTCTGCTTTTGGAAACTGAAGAGCTGATTGTCTGCAATGGTCTCAAGTGTGAGAAATCCAATGATGAGAATTGCTGCTACAATATCTAGCCATCCTAGAGGCTTTTCCGGATAGAACGCTGCCACCAGCAGGGGAGCAGAGAAAAGCATAATCAAAAACATTTGATAAAATGATATAAAGAAGAGATTAAAGAGTCCAAATTTCACTCTCCCTTGTAAAAGGGGTTTCTCTCTGAGAACACCCCATCTGTAATCCTCTTCTCCCTTCCACGGGATAATGCTGTAACCCCCTTTTCTGGCAAAGTTCCAGGTTAGTCTGACTCCCCAGGCAACCGCAAGAATAGTCATTATGAGAATTCTTTCTGAATCAGGAAAATGGACAAGGGTGATTATTGCATAAATTGGTGGCATCAGGCTCCACAATTTATCTACCTGGCTATAGTTGCGCGAAATTTCAGAGATTATGAAGCACAATGCTACAGCAGCAAGCATAACTGTTATCCATATTGAAGCCAATGAGGCAACTGTTTCGTTGCCCCAGAAGAAGTTTACAAGAAATTTTTCCATTCTGTTGTTAAATCAATCTGTGAATTTTGTCATCGGCAAGCTCTTGGCACTGGACCTTGTCGTAATTATTGACAAATTTATTCTCTTTTCTGAAATTTTGAAATGCATCGGTTTCACTGCTGCCTTTTGCCCATCCTAGTATCTGGCAGTTTTCCGTTTCATTTCCGTCAGGGTCCATAGTGGTACCGTCGCAAGTAAAAAAGATGTAGTTTTTCATATAATAGTTAAAGTTTTACTAAGTTGTAAGCAATATATGAAAATTATCTTTTTTTTACAAATTAGAATTTGTACCCTATTCTAATATCCGGGCCCCAAAGGAATTTGTTTATGTATCTTGAGTTTATATTAAGATCTTTAAAAAGAAGGTGACTTTGGTAGTTGCTTCCGAGCAATGCAAAAAATTTGTTTTGTTTAAATAGGCTGAAATCTGCCCCGATATATGTTCCAAAATTCATCCCAAAGGCCTCTCCAGGTTTGTGGCCGGAACTAAATGTATAACCAATATTCATTAAGAAGAAAGGCGACACTTTTGCCTCCATAAAATAGAATTTAAATCTGGCATATACCGGTATAATAACCCTGTCATAAGTGCCATCTGTAATTCCAACGCCTACACCTGCACCAATAACTGACAATCTTGATACTTTATAGTCGTAATTAAATGCAGCTATTCCAAAATTATGTCTCTCTGCACCCACGCCTTTAACAAAACCCAGTTCAGCAGAGATAACAAAATCTTTCTCTTGTTGAGCGAATGCGGCGTTCCAGATTGTTAAAACAGCTGCCAGTAGAAAAAACCTTTTCATATTGTTAAACAATTTTTGGTTTATGATAGTCATCTCACAGACCTGTTTACAATGATGAGTGCGGCTATTACCCCGGGTACCCATCCTGCAAGAGTGAGGAGGAAAACAATAAGAACCGATCCGCAACCGTAATCAATAACAGCTAGCGGAGGAAAGAGTATACAAATAAGGACCCTTAGAAATGACATATCTTTGCAAACTTAATAAAAAAATTATAAAGGGTGTGTAAAGCAGAATCTTGCACCATTTTTATATTCAGAATCTATCCATATTGTGCCCCCCATTCGAGTAATAATTTGTTTTGAAATGGCAAGTCCGAGACCAGCCCCCTGAGTGTAATCATCCAGTTTTTCAAATCTCTCAAATAGTCTTGGGTGTTTTTCTGAAGGGATGCCTCTTCCTGTATCTGTAATGGTAAATAAAACATCCTTCTGTTCGCTCCTAAGTTCATACTCTAGTGTTATAGTACCCTCATCGGTAAATTTATTGGCATTGGAGATAAGATTTATGAGGACTTGGGTTAATCTGTGAAGATCTGTTTTCAACAAAACCTCGCCCGGATATGGCTTGCAAACATATTCTACCCCCTCTTTTTTAAGATGCTGTGTGGTTTGAAATAGCCTGTCACACAACTCCTTTAAATTAACCTCTCGCATATCCATCTCAAATTTGCCAGTATCCATTTTGGATATATCCAGGATGTCTGATATTAGTGTGAGAAGCATATCTGAATTTTGGCTTATTACTTCGCTATATCCAACTCTATCATCCTGCGTGCATTGATCTTCGCACATAAGTTGAGAAAACCCTACTATTGCATTAAGTGGAGTTCTAATCTCGTGGCTCATATTTGCAAGGAAGGCAGACTTTAGTTTATCTCCCTCTTCTGCCCTTGTCTTTGCTTCTAGTATCTCTTTTTCATTTCTCTCAAGTGCTTTACGAAGGGTTTTGTTCTTCATATATACGATTGCAAGAAAAATTACGAGAAGGACCAGAACAAGAACAACTATAACAGCAAGAAAAAAGAATTGCTTATACTGTTTAACCTTTGGGTCCTCGCTATCTATTATAATACTATTAGCAGGCAGCATATAGCTTTGCACCCCCATTTGGGTAATCTTTCTTTTATCAAAGTTATATTGGCCTTCATTTACAATGTATTTGACCTCTGATCTGTTACCTTCGTAATATTGTTCAATCTGTCTGGCTATCTCCTTTGAATTAACCTCGTATGAGGGTGTAAATCCACCAAGAGCTACATTACCTATCCCGAGGCCTGTCATCGAAAAAACCGGTAAATCCTCTCTGCTTTCAACAATTTGAAGTAGGGAGTTGCCCAGAAAATATTGTCCCTTCATATTTACTCGCCAGGTTCCCAGAAGAAGAACGCTGTTTTCCGGGAGAGCTTTTATCTGACCTGCAATCTCCTCTTCAGTAAAGAGTCTCCCATCAAGAAATTGAAAATCGATCTCCGGATAGAGTTTAGATTCGCTTTTTGCCAAAGACTTTAGAGATGCCCCTCCGTATGTATTATCTGTTAGGACTGCTATGGTACCTGTGTTGGGATAAAATGTCTTAATCAGCCCCACATTTCTATTAAAATCGTACATATTGAGGAAGCCACCCGCCGCTCCTACAAACTTCATCCGCTTTTCAACGTTAACCGGAACGGGGTCCCAGTATTTTGTTATTGAGTCTTTTGGAATTGAGATGCCATTATGGCTGGCAAATGCTGAAAATATTGGGATTTTATTATATTTTTTGGCAAATCCGGAGTCTCTCTCTGCCAGTGAAAGATATGTGGCCCAAGCCTCCTGTCCTAACAGAACAATAGATCTTAATTCGCCTATGTTATACTCCTCAATAACCTCTTTCAGCTGGTCACACCAGAGATGGGCCTCTGTCTGAAAATTTTTAAATCCCATATCCAGTAACATAATCTTGTTAGTAGGGTTTCTTGCAAGAAGTGTGTTCTGGAATGAATTTACAAAATCACTCATCCTTTTTGTATCCGGATTGTATGATGCAACAACAAGATGAATTCCGCTTTTATTTCCACTAGTTTCGAATGGAGAGGCAGAAATATTTGCACCTATGAATCCCGAGAGTACAAAGAGGAGGGAGATAATTACAATTTTCTTCATTTTTTTAATGTGATTTTCAACAGTGATAATGCTCCAAATATAAGCATTGTTATTGATTGTGAGCCATGTGATATTGTTGCAAATATAACACCTGTAGTTTGAGAGACACCATAAACAGATAAAAGAGCCATAGAAATTATTAGATGGTATGCTCCAATTCCTCCCTGAACAGGTATAACCCAGCCAAAACTTCCTACAACCATTAAGAAGAGGGCATCATTTGCTCCAAGTCCTGTTTGTAGATTGTCAAATGCAAGAATGGTGGAGTAGCTCATAAGCCAATAGCACACCCATAGTAGAATTGTGTAGAGAATAAATGTCCATTTCTGAGGCATTTTAAATCCGGAGGAGAGACCTGTTAGGATACCTTTTACAATATTGATAATTTTAGTAAGTAGAGGGTGTCTCTTTCTGTACCTCCATATCATATAGAGGAATATTGCAGAAGCCAGAAGAATTACAACTCCCGTGATAATAAGTTCGGTAGAGAATCTCTCTTCTAAAGATGATATTATCTGTTTGTCAATAAATCCTCCAAAGCTCTCCCAGGAAAAAAACATCACGGCTGCTGACACAATTAGAAGTGATAGCATATCAATACTCCTCTCCAGTACAACTGTGCCTGCAACAGTTTCAAAAGGGAGTCCTGTTCTTTTTGAAATAACTCCACATCTTGCCAACTCTCCGGCTCTAGGAAGTGCAAAGTTTGTGATATATCCTATGTTAATGCCGTGCCAGGAGTCCACTCTTGAAACGGGCTTTCCTAGGGGAAGCATAATTAGCCTCCATCTCAATGCCCTAATTAGGAACGCAATAACACTAACAATCATTGAAAGCCCAATCCACTCCCAGTTTGCCTCTTTGATTCCGTTGACAAAACTCTCCAGTTCAACCTCCCTGAAGGAGAGCCATAAGAGAACTCCGGCAAGAGAGAGAAGAATAATGTATTTTATTGCAGAGAGAAATTTCCCGGAGAATTTGCCCATAATTAAATAAGTTTATTTGTCTCTGAATCTGGGAATGCAATTGATGGTTTAAACAGCTTAGCCTCTTCCGGGCTCATTTGGGCATATGCCATAATAATAACGAGGTCGCCTGTTGAGAATTTGTGAGCAGCTGCGCCATTAACACCTATCTTTCCGCTGCCTCTATCTCCTTTAATTACGTATGTCTCTATTCTCTCTCCGTTGTTGATATTTACAACAGCTACTTTCTCGTTGGGAATAAGTCCTGCAGCATCCATTAGCTCTTCATCAATGGTTATGCTGCCTACATAGTGGAGATTTGCCTCTGTTACCTTGGCTCTGTGAATTTTTGATTTTAGTATTTCAAGCAACATTTTGTTCAATTTTTATATTGTCAATTAATCGCACCTCTCCTGCAAAGAGAGCAACGCATAATTGGATGTCAGCTGCATCTTCCCACATATCAACCTCTTTCATAGTGAGAGAGTCCAGTGGTTCAACGTATTCAACTTTGAGAAGGGGATGCTTTTCAATCTCTTTTTTTGTTATCTCTGCTATATCTCGGGGTGAATGGGTCCCCTTTTTTGCTAGTGTAGCGGCATTTAGTAATGATCTGTATATTTCAGGAGCAGCCTCTCTATGCTCATTGGTAAGTAGCAAGTTTCTGGAGCTCATTGCTAGCCCCTCATCCTCTCTGAGGGTAGGGCAGGGTATTATATTAACAGGGTAGCCTTGTTTTTCTGTTATATATTTTATGATAGAGAGTTGCTGAAAATCTTTCTCACCAAAAAAAGCATATTTTGGTTTTATAATATCGAAAAGTTTAGTAACAATTTGTGCAACTCCATTAAAATGGCCCGGCCTTCTTCTCCCCTCACCGGTGTTGTCGAGCCCACCAAGTTCAAATACTCTGCTATCGGGATTTGGATACATCTCCTCAACAGAGGGTGCAAAAAGAATATCAGTTCCCGCCCTCTCTAAAAGAGTGGCGTCTTGAGCCAGGTTTCTGGGATAACTCTCCAGATCTTTATGGTTATTAAACTGAGTGGGATTTACAAATACAGAAACAACAACAATTTGTGATTTGTCACGAGCTCTTTGTACCAGGGATATATGACCTTTGTGCAATGCTCCCATAGTAGGGACAAATCCTATTAAAGTATCATCAGAAAAAGATGCTATAGCTTTGGAATACTCTGCAATGGAGTAACAGGTGATCATTCAGCAATTTTTTTGCAAACCTACAAAAAAATATGAACTTTGCGGGAATGAAATCAATATTGGGAATAGGCAACGCTTTAACGGACATCCTCGCTGTGCTTGAGGATGATTCCTTACTTGATCACTACCATCTGCCAAAGGGCAGTATGCAACACGTAGATCGTGAAACAGGTGATAAAATCTGGCAAAGACTAAGAACAATGGGGGTGCAGCTTGTAGCCGGAGGCTCTGCTGCAAATACTATAGCAGGAACCGCAGTGCTGGGAATGCCCTCCTCTTTTATAGGAAAGGTGGGCGCAGATGAGTTGGGTTCGCTATTTAAGTCCGACCAAGCCAGAAACGGGATTAACTCTACTTTGCTTAAAGGGAAAGCAGCCTCAGGACGGGCTATGGTTTTCATTACCGCCCCAAATGCCGAGAGGACTTTTGCTGTATATCTCGGTGCAGCAATAGAGCTGGTGCCTGAAGATTTAACTCCTGAGATGTTTAAGGGATATGATTATTTTCACATTGAGGGCTATTTGGTTCAAAATCAAGAGTTGGTGAGAAGAGCAGTTGAGCTGGCCAAGGATGAGGGAATGACTATTTCAATAGATATGGCAAGCTACAATGTAGTAGAGAGTAATGATGCTTTTTTGCACGAAATTATTGAACAGTACGTAGATATTGTTTTTGCAAATGAGACAGAGGCGGAGGTCTTTACCAAGAAGCAGCCAAGAGAGGCTCTTGATGAAATTGCAAAAATATGCGATATCGCTATTGTAAAAATAGGTAAGGATGGCTCAATGGTTAAGAGTGGCAATGAGTATCATTATATTGAGGCGTGGCCTGCTGATACAATAGACGCTACAGGTGCCGGAGACACCTATGCTGCCGGATTTCTGTTTGCTCACGCTCACGGATTATCGCTCAAAGAGTGTGGAGATGTTGGCTCAATAGTAGCGGCAAAAGTAGTTGAGGTTATTGGACCAAAGATTGATATACCTCGCTGGAAACACGCAAAACAACAAATTAGAGAGCACACTGGGCTTCTCAAATAATTAAAATAGGCCGTTAAGTCTGGCGTCTATTTTGTCAATTACAAGACTTAAATCTTCAGGTTTATCTTCAAATTTATTCTCGTCAACATCAATGATGAGTACT
>Ga0265295_1005317_pt1 | contig 16527 bp, 14 predicted proteins | sample Munlansysbiofilm_FD_192503 | JGI IMG/M metagenome (GOLD analysis project Ga0265295, IMG submission 192503) | Leachate microbial communities from a municipal landfill in Southern Ontario, Canada - Methane capture system biofilm | ecosystem: Engineered > Solid waste > Landfill > Unclassified ... | reverse complement strand
TGCCCACCAAACTTTGCGTATAGGAAGATTCAAATTTATGGGTGTCCATTTCGAGCAAGAAGAGGTCTGAAACGCCATAAGAGCAAAGCCCGGCTTTGAAGAAACCCGGATGATGCACCAAAGCATTCAAAACCGTAAATCCACCTGCGCTGCCACCTTTTATGACCAGCTTTTTGGGGTCTGCCAATTTGGCATCAACCAAAGCTTGACTGCCTTCGATTGCGTCTTGCAAATCGAGCTTTCCCCAATTCCCCTTGAGGGCATCGCGATAGCTGCGCCCATAGCCAGTGCTTCCACGATAATTAACCGCAAAATAGGCGTAACCGCGGCTGGTGAAGAAGGCGGCGTCCATGCTGAAACCATTTTCGACTTGCGATGTTGGTCCGCCATGAATGTAGACGACAGTCGGAGGAGCACCTTCGGCAGTATATCTGGCGTTGGTCGGGGGATAGTAGAGCCCGTGCACTTCGACGCCATCGGATGAGGTCCAACTAAAGGCCTCCGCTTTGGCAAAATTATCCGGACCGACAAGATCGGAAGAGCTGCGGGCGATTGTTCGCATTTTTTCGTCTTCAAGCAAAACAATTCGGGGGGAAAGCGAGGAAGATTGCCCGATAAAGGCAATTTTTCCGTCCCTTGAAAGTGCCGGGTGTTCAATCAGGCTATAAGGTTCAGTTTTGAGCTTCGTTATTTTCCGGTCTGCCAATTCGATTTTATTCAAACTGTAGGAACCTTTTTCATTCTCTAAATAATAAATTGACCCTCCGTTGGCTGACCAATTGATTGCACGAAGTCCTAAGACCCAGGCGGGTAAGAGCAGATTTTTGTTTTCAACGAGGCTTTCGGTCTGGTTTTCGGCAAAATGATGGATGCGCAGGTCGTCGAATTCGCCCATGTTTTCCAACCAGGCAAGCTTGCTGCCATCGGGCGAAAAAATGGGCTGGAATGCTGCCAGGGCATCTCCACCGGCGATTTGCTTTGGATTGTGCAGGCTTTTTCCGTCCGGGGCAAGCTCTGCCAAAATCAGGCGGGTACCGTCCCAGGGCATATTGGGATGATTCCATTCGACCCAGGCTAACTTTTTCCCATCCGGGCTAATGGCAGGTTGCATGTAAAAATCTGAGCCTTGCGCCAAAATTGTGGGCCAGGCAGAACCGTCGCTCGGGACACTTGCCAAAACATCGCGCCCTTCGTAGCTGTGGACGAAAATCAAAAAGCTTTCATCTGGGCTGGGGACGGGCGAGGAAGTTCCGCCAAAAGCCGGTGTGAGCACTTTGGGCAAGCCGCATCCGTAGGATTTTGAATAGAGGCGTCCATTTCGCTCGCAGAAAAATACCCCTGACTTGCCGGCATAAAAATCACCGCCACCATAAGCTACCGCACCGGATGGGCTTAATTCGCCGGTCAAATCCCAGGCTGCTTCGCCATCGCGCCAGGCGAAGAGGCTCGTTTTACCATCTTGCGACTGCGACCATACCAAGGTTTCGCCATCGGGGCTAAATTGCAAATCGTTCAGTCGGATTCCTCCGCCAATCATTGCCGGGGAAATTGGGCTCTGCCAAAGTCCGTAGGGAAGATTTTCTTTGCTCATTATCACCTCTTGTTTTTCTTTGATTATACCTTTTGGAAAGGGAAAAGAGGGCGGGTTTATGTTGCAATAAAGGTGGAAAATGTGCTGTTGCAATATTTCATTGCTCCCCAACCATACAAAGCATTGGTATAAAAAACCGCACCTCTTCGGTTGGATTGATAGTCCAAGCTTTGAGGTGCAGTTCAATTTCAGTTCAAAAACAAAAAACTATTTTTGTAGAAAAATGGAGACCGTTTCTGAAACAGCTTTTCGTGCGATGTCGTCAAAAGCAGTGCCAACGACCAGAATATTAACACCGGTTCCGATGAAGGCTTTATAGTTGACAGCATTGATACCACCTTCTGCCAAAGTTGGAACAGATACAGTTGCAATCATGGCTTCCAGGCGTTCACGCACTACAGTTGGGATTTCACCTGCGGCTACTCCTTCATAACTCATTCCAGTCATTAATCCAATCATATCTACGCCGATATCTTCCATCCGTCTGGCGACTTCAGAAACTTCCTGTGGGGTTTCAGCTGGAATTCCAAAGAGATGGCGGTCACTGGAATGGGCGATGTAAGCATCGACCAGCAAACCATTTTTATGGCAAACACGAACCATGTCTTCCAAATCTTCGTAGGTTGATTTGTGGCAATGGACACCATCTGCGCCTGAGCGTGATAGTTCATAGGCCATTTCTTCAGTGAATGGTGTCGGTAAGACCTCGGTAAAAGAGCCAGCAACACCAGCGGTAATGTAGATATCCGGACCAACAACGTTGCGGACGCCATTGACTACCCGACACATTTCAGCAAATTCAACTTCGTGGCGTAAGGCTTCGGCATCGTGCATTGAAGTGACACCTTTGATTCCGCGAGCTAAAGCGACAGCGGGGTGGTTGGGCTCTAATAGACGAGCACCAGCTTGAACAGCAGCCAAGGCCAGGCGGGCATCGTCACCTGTAATACCAGTTGAGAGCAGGGTTGTGCCATGATGTTCTTCAATGGCTTTTTTGACTTTTTCAAGTCCAAACATCCGTTTGCGATTCATATCTCCAATAATCATTTTATGCCTCCTCAAGATTCTTTTTCTTTGCTGTTTTGTTGAATAAAATTGTAAGTCCGCAAGACAGAGCAAGGGCGATTAACATTGAAATTGCAAAACCAAGCGGGTTGTTTGACAAACCAGGGGCAACTAAACTGGGAACATAGGCAGTTCCTCGGGCATTAAAGATGCCGATAAAGGCACCGGAAACAGCAGCAGAAATCAAGGCACCCACAAATACACGACGGTCAGAGAACATGAAGGGATAAGCTGCTTCAACGAAGGTGCCAAATCCCATATTGACCAAGAAGCCTGGTAGAGCAACAGCTGCTTCGCTTTTATCTCGAGGGGCAATGATGTTTGCCAGGGTAATACCTGCAGAAACCATAACCAAACCGGTCATATCGATTGCGCCAAGGAAACTGAAGCCAGTTTGTTCCATTTCCAGGAGCACAATTGGGAGGATAGCTGCGTGGTAAACACCACCCATGATGGCTGGCCACATCAATAAGCCGGCCAAAGCACCAGCAATAATTGGGTTGAAGCCAATGGCGAGATCAATTAAGGTGCGAATACCGTTGCCAAGCCAGAGGGCGATTGGAGCGATCAGGAAGTAAACTAAAACTCCGGCGGCTAAACCACCAATTGCTCCGGCAACCAGACTTGCGGTTGTAGCAGGGAATTTGCGGTTGAAGGACCATTGCAATAAATAGCTGGAGAAAACACCAGCTAAAATACCACCGATGATACCACCGAGGATGCCACCATCAATAGAGAGCACACCAGCAACAGCACCAGCAATGATACCGACTTCGTCCAGTCCGGAGACCTGTTTAGCAGCGATAACGGCAACGATGATGGGCAGAGCACCGACCAGTTTTTCGAATAATGGGCCGACAGACTCAGCCAGGAAAGGAATCTTGCCGACTGCTAAAATCAATGCCATGGCAATGAAGCCGGGTAATGAGCTCATCATGATACTGCGTAAGTTGATCCGCTTCCAGACATTTCCGGTGTCAACTTCAGTCTGTTTGCCGATAACCGCTGAATACTTAATTTTCCATTCACTTGCCAAAGCGGAAATGTAGCCAACAGCTCGGGAACGACTAGTTGTACCAGTTGTTCCTGAAGCAGAGATAACCTTGGCGCCTAATGCACGGGTATTCGCCATGGAAGTGCCACCAGTGCCGACTACCGGAATGCCTTTTGCAGCTGCAGCAAGTAAGGCTTTGTTGTTAATTGTTTTGGGATCACCACTGACCATGATGACGCCGTCAATTTCTCCTGCTTCGATAGCTTTGGCAATTGCGTCCGAAGCTTCCAAAGCCAATTTATTAGCCTCTTCGAGTGAGGTTTCAATACCAGCTTGGGGACCATCGGCACTTTGAGACCAGAGCGATGCTTTGGTGCTCTCGGTGATGTGGTCGAATGATGTTGTAGCTGCCACAAAAGCAATCTTGCTTACTTCGATGCCAGCAGCATTAGCCTGCCGGAGTATCTCATCCAACAGGTTTTTGGGATCCTTACCACCTAAGACGAAAAGGTGGCCACCCGAACTACCTAAAATTGCAATTCTTTTCATTACTTCTCCTTTTAAAATTTGAAAACGTTTCTTCAGAAAAAACCTTATTCTGGAATCTTAATGAGTGTATATGGTATGATATGCATACGTCAATGGATAAAAATCTATTTATTATAGGAACAAAATGGAAATGGACAGTTCTAATTTAGGAAACGATCAAGCAGAGCCAAGTCAGATTAGCGGTAGAATTTTGGCAACATGGCTGGAACGAGCAGGAGTTGACAGACGCATTATTTTGAAGGAAATTGAAAGAGATAATCCTCAGCATGACTTGATTGGGATGAAATCATTTGTCCAATGGACCAGTGAGGGTAAATCTGCTCGTTTAGTCAGCGGTCCTTCAATTGAAGTAAAAGGTGAACGCTTGGTTGCCTTGGTTAGCTGGTTCATAAAAGAACACATGCATCGATTGACACCGGTAGTGAATTCTCTTGAATTGCGTGATTTGATGGCACAATATTCAGACTTACCAGTGATGTTTCGTCTTCAGTTAAGACTTTTATCTCATAATCTGGAAGTTTATAATGGGGAAAGGCAACCAAACTTTGCCTTCGCCACCGATTGGAGAAGTCATTTTTCTCAGTGGCCTGTTTTTTGTTTTGTGATTGATTCCTATTGGTGCGTCCGAGCATCAACTAGCTATGAAATGTCTTTAGCCGGTTATGTTGAGGACGATATGGCAAGTTGGGGCTGGTGGCATCGCCTGACTGCCAGTAAATTAGGTAAGCCAAAGTTTAATCCTAACTCAAGCCGTTATTCCCTGAGAGGTCCTTATAGCGAAGAATATTATTCTATGCAGATGAGTCAATTCTTGTCTGACACCAAACATTTAAGGGATGCTAAAGACGAGCGTTATTTAACATTGTTAGATTTATTAAAGAGTAGCAATCGTTTTTTGGAGTTCTACCAGACAAATATTGAGAAAGCTCATCCGGTGCACAATTCATATGGTTTGCCGATTCCTTTTTTTAGGCAAGATGGCACCTTGCTCTGGATGCTGGAAGTGAACTCAATTATTCCCAATACAGATAATTTTCGTCTAATTGCCTGGATTCCACTTACGCAAGATTCAGCGGAATATCAAGGTGAATTGCAAAATAAAGTTGATACCGGAAAGGTCTATTCGCAAAAGGCTTACTTTATCGAAGATTTTGCTCAGAATTTTTCCGCTAACCAACGTTTTGCTTTTGGGCTGGATTAAAGTTTGTTTAACTAGCTTTTCAAGGCTAAGTGATAAGCATTAAGGCAATGTCAAGGCAAGATAGAAATGTCCTGTTTCTGGTACAATTCCTGGCATGACCACATTTTGCGATACACATGCACATATTGATTTCGAAGCCTTTGACGAAGACCGCGAGGAAATAATTGAGCGGGCAAAGGCTGCCGGGCTGGAATTTATCATCAATATCGGGATTAATTTTGAAGATAGTTCGCGCTCTTTCTATCTTCCGCAACAATACCCGGGCTATGTTTACCTCGCGCTTGGGATTCACCCTAACTATTCCATGGATTACGAGCCTTCTTTGCTGCTCAAATTAAGAGAGCTGGCGAAGAAGCCTGAGGTGGTTGCAATCGGGGAAATCGGACTGGATTATTACCGTGATTACGCCACCCCCGAACAACAAAAAATCGCACTTGAGGACCAACTCGAGCTGGCTCAAAGCCTTGAAAGGCCGATTGTGATCCACGAGCGCGATTCTGCCCATGAACTGGTCCCAATTTTGGTTGATTGGTGCCAAAATTTGCCATCAGGTTCAAAACTTAAACAGAATCCGGGCGTTATGCATTCTTATGGTGCCGATTTAAGTTATGTCGAAGCACTTTTGGCTTGTAATTTTTGTTTTGGAATTGGCGGACCGCTTACTTTTCCGAAGGCGGAAGATAAACGGGCGTTGGTTACCACTTTGCCAATAGAAAACATGCTGCTCGAAACCGATTGCCCCTTCCTTGCTCCCCAGAAACAGCGGGGCAGACGCAATGAACCGGCTTATATCCCATGGATTGCCGAAAAAATTGCTGAATTGCGTCAGCTTCCGCTTGAAGAAGTGGGACAGAAATTGACCCAAAATGCAAAAAGGCTCTTCAGCTTGTAAGCCGAGGAGCCTCTTCGAAAGTTAAGATAGCCAAAGGGAAAATCTGTAGCTACTCTTTTGACCGTTTGAAATCCACAAAGCGATAACCGACACCGCGTTCGGTCAGGATATATTTCGGGTTGGCAGGATCGACTTCCAACTTTTTCCGCAAATAGTTGATATACAAACGGACATAATGGGGCTCATTTTCGTACTCATAGCCCCAAACCTTGTTCAAAATTTGGTCGTGGGTCAAAACCCAGCCGGCATTTTGTACCAAATGATAGAGCAAGCGGTATTCGGTCGGGCGCAGTTGAACCAATTGCCCCTCAACCCATACCTCGTGCTTGTCAAAATCGATCGTCAAACGGTCGTCAACCACAATTTTGCCAGATTCTTCATCTTTAACAAAATCGCCACGTCGCAAAACAGCTTTGATCCGACTGGTCAATTCTTTTGGACTAAAGGGTTTGGTAACATAGTCATCCGCACCGAGCTCCAGTCCTTTGATAATGTCTTCACTTTCGCCTTTAGCGGTCAACATAATTACCGGTGTTCCACCAATTTGGCGAATCATTTTCAAAACGGTAAAGCCGTCCATATCCGGCATCATGACATCGAGCAAGACTAAATCAGGCAAACTGGTTCGGAGTTTATCCATTGCCTGGTTGCCATTATAGGCTTCGATAACCTCAAAACCGTCTTGTTCGAGGTTCAAATGGACAATTTTCGCTAAACCTCTTTCATCATCAACAACCAGGATTTTCCTTTTTTCCATATTCGCTCCTATGATATTTCAACCAAAATGACACTGATATTATCCGGGCCACCGGCTTTGTTTGCAAGTTCGCACAAGTGATTTGCTTTTTCATCGAGGCTTTTTGCCGAGGAAGCTTCGTCAAAAATTTTCTTTTCGTCCAGGACGCCCCAAAGTCCATCGGAACAAATAATCAAGCGACTGACCTCCTCCAGTTCACGAAAGCCAAAATCGGCTTTGAAATGGTCTGACTGACCGAGAGCGCGGTAGAGAACGCTTTTCTGGGGATGGATTTCTGCTTCTTTGGCACTAATTTGCCCAAGGTCAACGAGGCGTTGTACCAAAGAATGATCGTTAGTCAGGGCTTCGCCCTCTCCCTCTAAATTCAGGAGGTAAAGACGAGAATCACCAACATGTGCCCAATAGAGCATATGGTCAATCACCAAAGCGAGCGTTAGTGTGCTGCCACCACCGCTGACTTCATCGACCACAGCATTTTGAGCCAGATCGAAGGCTTCAGTTAGTAATTTTTGGACTTCTTCGATAGTAGGAGCTTCACTGCTTTGGTCTTGTAAAAGAGAAACCAAATGGGCATTGACTTGCTGAATCGCTATCGAGCTCGCCATTTCGCCGTTCAAATGCCCGCCCATACCGTCGGCGACGATAAAGAGCCCCATCCGTTTTATGTCTTCCCGGAAACCTTGCTCCCAAACCAAGGATGAAGCGGCATCTTCCATGTTCATCCGCGTTTTGCCCACGGATTGGGCTAAAGCCGCCTGGATTGTGATTGGTTTGTCGTTTCCCAAACTTCTATTATGTTTAGTGCTGTTTGTTTTATTTCTTCTAAAAAAACTCATAATTTACCACCTTTGATATAGAATTAAGCTTCAGGCGTGCTCAAAGTCAACACCTGTAAAAAATCTTCTGCTGCCCAACCTGAACGGCTTTTGTCTAATAAAGCCTCACAATGCCACCAGGTGTAGCCATCTTTGGCGATTGGACCTTCAATGATCTTAAAGGCTTCGTCATCCATTGCTAAAAAGTTGACCTCAGCGGATGTTCCGGCCTCAGCACGCATGCGCAATCCCAAGCCTTGTGTCCCGGTCACCTTGACATAACGCCCAACCGCCACCATGTCGGGGGGCAAAATGGACACATCCGATGATGTTGCCTGCGGTACGATTGCTGTTGGAGCCAAGGTAGGCGTTTCAGTTGGTGCAGGCAAGAGCGTAATTTGGAATTGCGGAGTGGTTTCGAGTGCTTTTTGAGCACCTGCTTGAAAACGAAAAACTAAAAAAACCAAACCAAGGAGAGCTCCTGCGAAAAGTAATGCGCCGAGGATACTGAGGGGATGGATTTTTGCCCGATTTTGGTCCATGCTTACTTTTTCTTATCCTGCTTCTTCCAGAAGAGGTCAAACTCTCTGAACAGTTCTCCGCTTTTTTCAAAATGGGGCATGCCTTTCGTGTTGCGACTGCGCCAGGCTTTCCAATTAGCATGTTCTCTTACCATTTGTGGAAGCATATCAAAACTTTTGCCAACTTCGTTGTCATAAATCACCAAGACCGGTTGAGTGATTTTTTCGTAAACTTTCTGGCGAATCTCCGGAATGCTCAGCTTGCCGCTTGCAAAGACCATTGGTGCGAAATGGGCACCTGCTTGATGGGCGGAGGTGTATGCCAGCTCGACTAAATCGGTCGGCACATTATAGGCAAATCGTCCGCGATAATAATCTGCGACTTCCGTTCGGCTTGATATAAGATCGTAAAGCGGGAGGCTCCAAATTGGCACCCTAAGGACTGAAAGCAGAAAATCCTCCCAATTTTTGCGGGAAGAACTTGCCAATATTTCCGGCTGGGGCATCGCAAAACCTGTCGGATTAATCATCACCAGTGATTTTATCCAGTTTGGATCCGTCAAAGCAGCCGAAGCAGCGAACTCGCTGGCATTTCCGAGCGTTAAGACATGACAAGGCTTGCCGATTTGGTTTTTGATAAAATCTGCAATTGCTTCCTGATACATCGAGGGACGATAGGGCCTGTCAGTTTTTTCAGAACGCCCAAAGCCGGGCAAATCTATTGCGTAAACCGGGCGGACGATCCCAAAAGACTCAAAAATCGGCAAAATGTCGAATAAACCGGCGAACATATGCAAACCATGGACGAGCAAAATCGGAGTTTGGTTGCCGCTTCCTTTTTGATAAAAGTTGATGTCTCCGGCAGTAGGGGAATGATAGGTATGTTGTTCGGCATCGATAATAATATTCAACTTGGCATGATGGTCAATATAGCGCCTGCTATAAAGAATCCAGGCAAGCTTGGTTGCTGCCACCGCCCCAATGGTGCCAAGCAAAGCCCCGGCTAAATAATGATTTTTCTTTTTCTCCATCATCAACTACCTCCGACTCCTAACGTCTTCTAATTATAGCGGAAAAAAATTGCTTCCGGCATTCTTTAGTACAGTAAAGTTTTTCGATGAAGAGGGCGCTTATCGTCTGTCTCCCGGTTCACGACTAAAAAATTCTTGCCTCAATTGCCTCACAGCGGTATATTTAACCGTATAAAGAAAAAATCTTAGCAAAAACGAGGAAAAATGTTCAATCAAGCAAACTCCGAAGTTTATATCCCCGATGGCAGCCAGGCGGCTCTTGCCCTGAGCCGCACAAGCCACCTTTGTATCGCCGCTCATCAGGATGATATCGAAATTATGGCAGCTGATGGCATCCTCAAATGCTACGAAAACGAAAATCTTCATTTCACCGGCTGCGTTGTGACTGATGGCCACGGTTCGCCACGTGCTGGCAAATTTGCCCATGTGAGCGATGACGAAATGGCGCAAATTCGCATCGAGGAACAAAAAGAAGCCGCCCGCATTGGCAAATATTCTGCCCAGGTCTTGTTGGGCTATCCCAGCGCTGAGGTCAAAAAAGCCGGCAATCAAATGCTGAAGGACGATCTGAAGAATTTGATTCGCCAAACCCAACCCCAAGTACTCTACACCCACAACCTCGCTGATAAGCACAATACCCATGTCGCGGTTTTATTGCGCCTGATTGAGGCTTTGCGCGAGCTTGAGCCTTCTGAATTGCCCGAGCGGCTGATTGGTTGCGAAGTCTGGCGCAATCTGGATTGGCTCCCGGACGATAAAAAGGTGATTATGGATCTCTCTGCCCACAAAGATTTGCAAGCTCAGCTGGTCGAAGTTTTTGTTTCCCAAGTTCAGGGCGGCAAAAATTATACCGATGCTGTTTTGGGACGCCGGGCTGCCAATGCCACCTTTTTCGCCTCACATTTCACCGATAATGCCAGCGGCTTGACTTTCGGCATGGATCTGACCCCCCTCTTGCATGATAAGAACCTCAGCCCCCAAGCCTATATTTTGAGTTTAATTGCCGATTTCGAAAATAGTGTAAAAGACAATTTGAAGGCTTTGCAGTAAATTTTAACCATCAGTAAGGAAAAGGTCCTGCAAACCATCCGTAGGGAAAGGGCCTGCCCTTTCCAGGATAGCGCGGGCGCTATCCCTACGAAAAATTTTCGAACTTTCCTCAAATCCCATCCCCCCTCTCGTTCTCCGTATGGAAAAGGCCCGATAGCACCCGATGCGATGCGAGTGGTGTGCCCTACTTTATTGGGTTTAATTGCCAATTTCGAAAATAGTGTAAAGGATAATTTAAAGGCTCTGCAGTAATTTCTAAAGATTATTGATTTAGACAAACAAAGAACCGGCCTTATGGACCGGTTCTCTTGTTTTAATTCATGAATTTCGCACTACGATGTTCATCGCATTTCCGTAGGGTGTGATTGAAGGTGCCGGAAAGATAGTGATGCGAAAATCTTGTGCACCTTCAATCCGCCGCCTTGAACTGATTAATTCGAATGGCGGATTGAAAATGGGACAACGCATAACGATATCAAAGTTAGAACATTTTCAATCGCGCCCTACGGAGTTTTCTGTAAATCCGTCAAATCCAGCTTATTTAATCGTGGTCAAATAATAAGGCAGGCCCATCTGATCCAATTGGTCTTGTTGTTCCTCAAACCAATCCAGATGTCCTTCCTCTTGCGCCAAAATCTCTTCTAAAACCTGTTTCGTGCCGCTATCCTTCTCGGCAATCATCACCTGAATCGCCTGGTTGTAGCTTGCCACTGCGCCCGATTCGAGAACATTGTCGTTCTCGAGCATAGTTGGCAAATCCCTGCCAATCGAAATCTTGTCCAGCTGAGAAACGCAAGGTTCGCCTTCCAGGAACAAAATTCGCTCAATCAGCTTCTCGGCGTGTTTCATTTCGTCGATGGCGGTCTTTTTTTCGGTTTTACTAAAGACCTCATAACCCCAGTCCTCCGCCATTTCAGCGTGAACCATATATTGGTTGATTGCCGTCAGCTCTTCGCGCAACAACTTGTTTAATGCATCAATAACTTTATCATTCGATTTCATCTTAGCATCCTCATTTCTAAATGTCTGAACCCCGAAATTTGCTTCTTCCGGGTTTCTTCCTCAATTATAACACCCCCCTTTTCAATTACAGGAACCTTGGTTGGCGATTGGCTTATTCCTTATTACGTTTCCTAAATAACATAATGAAAAATAAGATGGTAGCAATTAGCATGGCGGCGAGGGTAGAAAAGAATTGTATTTCATAGATGCCGTTCAGGTATGCCGCTTTCATGTTAAGTGGCCAGCCAATCATATCAAGTGGGATGCCAACAAGTGGAGAAAAAGTCTCCCCTTTTCCTGCGATGGCACGTTGGGCAATGCCTGTCAGGGAAAAGACTAAACCAATCAGCAAATAAGCGATGATGATAAACCAAATCACTTTTCCAAATGTCAATTTTTTCTTCATACGAGCCTCCATTATTTGAACAAGTTAATTATCTCACGGATATGTAATGAGGGCTTACATTACGGTGGACAAAGGGAATGTGGTTTAGCATGAATCGATGAAAGTCGATAACAATTAGCAAAAAATTGGATTTTAGGTTAGGAACGGCGGGTTGAAAGGGCGCAATGTAAACCAGTCTCACAGGTTAAAGCCCTTTCAACCTCGCCCTACGCACAAAAGAAAGTCCGCCCAGGTTTCGGTCTCGCACATCTCTAAGCTCGTGACGGCGGGCCTGTACCCGAACGAAGTGAGTGGTATTGATGATGGGATTATGCATAAAATTTCGCAAGGCATAAACATCTTCAACTTCGCCCTACGCTCGGTGTATGCTGACGATAGACAAAGGGAAGATGAATAAACAGAAGCTGACTTTTTAGCCAGCCTTTGTTTATGTAAAGAATTTGGGAGGGGTTACACCGCTCGCTTCGCATCGGGTGCTATAGAAACCCCTCCGTACGGCAGAGAATTGAAATAGGTTTCGGTCTCGCACGTTTCTAAGCTCGTGACGGCGAATTGAAAATGGGATACCGCTAAATAACATCAAGGTTACAACATTTACAATTTCGCCCTACGCACAAAAGTTCCCAAGGAATCGAAGGTGGCTATTGATTAGTCAACGGGCAAAAGCCAGACGAAGCCGTAGGGTTGGAGGGTGTAATCTCCGGGGTGGATGACGTTTCCGGTCAAGATGTCAACAAATTTATCTGCAGTTTCCGGAATCCAACCGCTCACCGGGGTGTCGCGCAAGTTGTTCAAAATCACAATTCGTTTGTCTTCATAGGTTCGTTGATAGGAAGCGACGGCTTTGGTTTCAAAGCTGAACGATTTCCATTCAAAGTCGCCTCGTCCCAGGAGGGGATGTTGCTTGCGGACGGCAATTAGATGGCGAATTCGGTTTAACAACGAAGAGGGGTCGGCTTCCTGGGCGGCAACATTTATCTTCGTGTAGCCATAAACCGGATTGTCGATGAGTGGGGAGTAAAGTTTGTCGGCAGAAGCCTCAGAAAAACCAGCATTGGGGGAGTTATCCCATTGCATTGGCGTGCGCACACCATTCCGGTCAAGGAGCGCGATGTTGTCGCCCATGCCAATTTCATCGCCATAATAAAGAAAGGGTGAACCAATCATCGTCAGCAGCATTGAGTGCATTAACAGAATTTTGCGGCTGTCATTCTCCATGAGGGGTGCCAAACGGCGTCGAATGCCAAGATTGATGCGCATAGCTTTATTTGGTGCATAAGTTTCCCACATCCATTGTCTCTCCTCTTCGGTAACCATTTCGAGGGTAAGCTCGTCGTGGCAGCGCAAGAAAGATCCCCACTGGCAGCCTTCGGGTAAGACAGGAGTGCGTGCCAAAATTTCTTCAATCGGGCTACGGTCGCCCTTTGCCAGCGCCATAAAAAGGCGGGGCATGAGGGGAAAGTGGAAATTCATATGCATTTCGTCGCCATTGCCAAAATATTCAATGACATCTTCCGGCCATTGATTGGCTTCCGAAACCAAGAGCGTGTCCGCTTTATATTCGTCTACAAATTTGCGCATTCGCTTCAAAAACTGGTGGGTTTCGGGCAGGTTTTCGCAGTTGGTGCCTTCGCGTTCGAACAGATAAGGCGGGGCATCGATTCGCAAGCCATCCGCTCCGGCATCAATCCAAAATTTGACCGTGTCCAACATGGCTTGCTGAACTTCCGGATTGTCATAGTTTAAATCCGGTTGACTGGAAAAGAAGCGATGCCAAAAATATTGACCACGTTTTTCGTCAAAAGCCCAATTTGATTTTTCGGTATCCAAAAAGATAATCCGGGCATCCTCGTATTTTTTGTCGGTGTCAGACCAAACGTAAAAATCGCGATACTTCTGGTGTTCGGGGTGGTTTGGATCTCGTGATGCCTGGAACCAAGGATGCTGGTCTGAAGTGTGGTTGGGAATGATTTCGACAATAATTTTTAATTCACGTTTGTGGGCTTCGATCATGAGCGTTTTGAAGTCATCCATTGTGCCATAAGCAGGGAAAATGTTGCTAAAGTCGCTCACGTCATAACCGTCATCACGCAGAGGCGAAGGCATAATCGGCAGAAGCCAAATTGCATCGACGCCCAGTGCTTTCAGGTAGTCCAGCTTGCTGGTTAAGCCGGGTAAATCGCCCCAACCGTCGCCATCAGAGTCCTTAAATGCGCGTGTGTTGAGTTCAATGAAAATAGCATCTTTGTACCAGGGTGTTTTGTCGGTCATGTTTTCGGTCACCTTTCATTCTAAGGGACAATTATATTTTGTGGTTAGCAAGCCCCCTTTCGCAATCGCCTTAGAACAGGCTTTTGTGATCCAAAGGGGGCTTGAGTGTGTTTAATTGTTCATGCTCATGCTTTGAGCTTTAAGTTTAACCTTTCACAGCTCCAGACATCATACCTCTGACGAAATATTTCTGGAGGGCGAAGAAGACAATCATGGGCAACAACATCGATAAGAAAGCCGCAGCGGTCAAGAGATGCCAGCCGGCTCCGAGTGAGGTTACCATATTGCTGATTTGATAGGTCATCACTGGTTTTTGACCTCCGAGGAAGACCAAAGAAACCAACAAATCGTTCCAAACCCAAAGGAATTGGAAAATTGCCAGGGATGCGATTGCCGGAGTAGTCAGGGGCAAAACGATTTTTGTGAAAATTTGCCAATGTCCTGCGCCATCCAAATAAGCCGATTCAAACAATTCTTTAGGCAGGCTACTCATAGAGTTGCGAAGCATATAAATTGCATAGGGTAAGCCAAATCCGGTATGGAAAAGCCAAACCGCAGGAAAGGTGCCATTGATACCCATCCCGGCGAACATGCGCAAAACCGGAACGAGCGTCATTTGGATTGGGACAACCTGCAAACCGACCAGAAGGGCAAAAATGACATACCTTCCCTTGAAATCCATCCAAGCGAAGGCATAGGCAGCAAAAAGCCCGATGATAATCGGCAAAATTGTCGATGGAATCGTCACGATGAGGCTATTGACGAAAGCGCGCCCCATCCCACGAGGGTTGAGCAAGTCTGAGAGGTCGCAATTCATGCCGAGAGGCTTGGTTCCACTGGCACAAGCTTGACGATAGGTGCCCGATCCGCGATAGCCCGTCAGTGCATCGACATAGTTATCAATTGTGAATCGTGTTTTAAGTTTGTCGCCATAAGTGGCATCAGGGTCGAGGTTTTGGCTTGAGGCGGGCCCGTTATTAACATCCAATGCGGTCCACCAACCGGTGGTGTTAATCAAGGCAACAGGTCTGAAAGAAGTAACCAACAAACCAATGGTTGGAACTAACCAGACAATCAGGATAATGACAATTCCAATCGTGGTGCCGACGTTGCGCAGTTTGCGTCCTTTGGCGGGGTTCTTTTGGGCTGCAGGGTGAATTGTGCCTGTGATGTTCATCTCTCTGCCTCCTGTTTCTTAAAGCGGCGAATGTTCATCACAATAAAGGGAAGGATAAACAAAACCAAAATAACCGCAATTGCTGTTCCGCGTCCATATTGGGAGTTAGTGTACATTTCAGTATACATACGCGTGGCGATGACGTTGGTTCCAAAATTACCACCGGTCATGACATATACGATGTCGAAGAGTTTCATAACATTAATGACCATGGTGGTGATTACGACGACAATCGTGGGGGCGATAATCGGAACCTGAACCCGAGTAAAAATATCAAAATTTTTCGCTCCATCCATTCGGGCGGCTTCAATAATTTCTTCGGGAATTGATTTAATTGCCGAAGACAGCAAAGTCATACAAAAACCGGTCCACATCCAAATGCCGACCACAATCAACATAAGCGTATTGAGTGGGATCTTACTGAGCCAGGCGACAGGTTGAAAGCCTAAGGAGGTAACGATTGCATTTAAAAGACCGGTTTGCACTTGTGAGGTGCCAAAATTGTAAACAAACTTCCAGATAACACCGGCGCCGACGAAAGAGATCGCCATCGGCATGAAAATAATCGACTTTGCCAGAGCTTCTTGCTTGATGCGATCTACCAAAACTGCGAAAATCAAACCAATTCCTACCGTGCCGGTAACCATCACAAGAAGCCATTTAATCATATTGCCGTAAGAAGAAACCCAAAAACTTGACCAGATGCTTTGGGTGTCTTTCATGTCCAGCTCGGCGGTCAGAGCGTAGCGATAATTTTCAAAAACGCCCCAACAGGGTTGACCTTCGGTACAGGTCGTCGCTGCAGAAGCGGTACCATCTTTATTACTAAAACTTAATCCAACCGTATTGACCAATGGATATAGAATAAAAACTGTCATCACGATTAAAGCGGGGAGTAAATAAAGCCAGGGAACAACTTTTCCCTGCCTCATTACGGTTGGTGTGGGTGATTTTGTTGCGGTAGCCATTTCACCTCCGTAAAATAGGTAAGAAAAGGCGCTGGGAAACCAGCGCCTTTTTGAGAAAACTTACTTCAATGCATCAGATTGAGCGGCTGCAATGGTGTCCAAAACAGTCGTTAAATCGGTGCCGTTTACATAGTCTGAAATGCCTTTAAATTCGGCACTGCCAAAGCCACCGGGGATGGAATCGCCGATGTCGGGTGTGAAACCGGATGCGGAGGAAAGCAATTCGGCTTTCTTCAT
>Ga0265295_1005316_pt1 | contig 16532 bp, 13 predicted proteins | sample Munlansysbiofilm_FD_192503 | JGI IMG/M metagenome (GOLD analysis project Ga0265295, IMG submission 192503) | Leachate microbial communities from a municipal landfill in Southern Ontario, Canada - Methane capture system biofilm | ecosystem: Engineered > Solid waste > Landfill > Unclassified ... | reverse complement strand
GAGGCTTCGGGTTGATCCAGTGCGACGGCCGAACATGGGACACGAGATCCTGATTATATGCGTCCCAAGGTTCAATCTTGGCAGAATGTTCTTCTTTTTCTGACACTTCTAAGCTCCTCAAAGTAAGCTCTTTTTGCCCGGCAATCATGATCCAGTCAAACGCGCTACGTGGCCATGCGCCAAGCTATCATTCTTCAGAAGCAAAAAAAAGAGAAGGCCGAAACCTTCTCTTTCAATGTTAACAAAAATAAAACCGTTCCAACTCAGAACGGTTATGCTTACCATTATTTTGTTAACAAATCATATATATCTAAAACTATTGATAAAAATAGCATAAATGAATGGCAGGCGTATAAAAATTGTCAACAAAAACTGAAAATTTGTAAATGTTGTTAACAAAATCACTCTCTCAAAAAAAGATCAGATAACCCATCCAATATCAAATCATTAACCCAAATCAATCACAGTGAGTTGCCTCAAGTCATCACCCTTTGGGCGGATACGGATCGTTTCCATGGCTGTCCTTGTTCTGAATCTTCCCGTCCTTGCCGTGGGTGATGAACTAGGAGCCTTGGTTCTGGCTAATCTTGCTTCCGGCATCGACGGCATCCTGCTTTTTGTCGAAGTGACCGATATTACGAGATGCCCCGCCTTTCTTGACGTCCCAGTCTCCGGCGTGACAGGGCGGTAATATCAACGATGGAGGCCGCCTATCTATCTGATACTATTACCCACAATTCATCGGCAATATCCACCATTCTACATCATCCTACACCCATTTTGCCACATGATTGCCACACGAGGGACTGCGTGTTCACCTCAATCCCTAGCGTTCGCGACATGCTTCCAACACGTTTTTGGCAACGGGCGAAAAGAGGTATTCCATGACGGAGCGAGTGCCGAGTTTGATTTCCGCACTCACCTGCATTCCGGGCATAAGGCGGTAGCGTTGATCCTTGTATGACAGGAACTGTTCCCCCAAGCCTATTGTCGTCTTATAGGCCAACTTGTCATTTTTTCCATCTGAGTCGCTCTCCCGATTGCCGGGTCGCGAGTCGGAATCAGCGCCTACGCGATCAACTGTTCCCTCTAACATTCCATACTTCTGAAAGGTAAATGCGCTAAGTTTCACCTTGGCTTGCTGGCCGGCGACGATGAATCCAATATCCTCGTTATCGACCCATACTTCAGCCAACAGTTCTTCATCTCTCGGAACGAGTGTCATTATTATCGTGCCAGGACTGACCACGGTTCCGATAGTATGGGTTGCAAGGTCTTTGACGATCCCGTCCTGAGGGGCGGCAAGTTCCAGCAGTTCAAACCGCCGGTCTTCCTTCGTCAAGGCCTGCTCCACAGTGGTGAGTTTTGACATGGCATCCACTCGTTCGGTCTGCAAGTCCCGTTGGTAGTCGGCCCTGATTTGCGCGAACTGCTTTTCCGAACGCGCTATATCCGCTTTGGCGGCCTGGATCACAAAGTCCTGAGCCCTTGATTCACGTTCTTTCTCCTGTCTCTCCCGATGCTTATCCGTAACCATGAGATGCGCGATATGTCCCTCTTTGCCAAGTCGCTCATACGCTTCATCCTGCTGTCGATAGTGGGTGAGGGAATCCGCAATGCGAGCTTTGGTCTCCTCTGCAATTTTCAGTTCATGTCGCGCCTTTTCCAAAACGCTCATTTGCTCTGACAAGGCCGCAGCCTGGGCCGCAATGTTCGCTTCATATTGCGCCAGCACACTTACGCACAAATCGTCCGGGTCGGCGTCGGTTTTTAGAAATCTGTATCCTGTCAACTCTGCGTCAATCCGCCGTAGCGTTAATACGAGGCGTTGCCTGTCATAGAGTAAGGTTTCCCGTTGCGCATTCACATCGGTTCCATCCAGACGCATGAGAATTTGTCCTCGACGGACAAACTCTCCTTCGCGAACCAATATCTCATGTATGATACCACTTTCTGAAGGCTGCACTATCTTGAGATATGTCTTTGGAACGATTTTTCCTTCAGCGACGGCCACGATATCAAGTTGGCCAATAAATGCCCAACAAATCATCACAGCAAAAAGAAATAGCAGAGAAGACAAAATCACTCTTCTCATTGGAGATGACGGAGCCTCCTGCATTCGTAGGAGTGACGGACGAAAGTCCATGAACACCTGATGCAGGTCGTCCATATTTGTTTCGGGTGTGGATTTTGGCAGCATTGGCATATCCGCGAAAAGGGGGGCGGCAGGTATTACCAAGCCGCCCCTCGCTGGTTTACGCAAGTTTGACCATCCCGTCTTGCAGACCGGTGAATGGACGTATTGTCTGATTGGATGAACAGAAATTCGAACTCGCCACAACTTCCTGGGCGGAGACGACATTCATTCCGCTCAGACTGCCATTCTTGCCATACCAGTATGCCAAGTCCCCGCCCAATGCCGCCTCGTTGCTTCCGCCAAGATGATACTGCGTCAGGGCATTCGTGAGAGACCAACTGGTGAGACCCGGATTTGCAGCCAATGCCTGGTCAAATGCGGAGGCCAACCCGCTGAAGCTAAACTGCTCAATTTTGTTGTCCAGGGTGGGATTGGTCGATGATGGGTTGTAATCTTCTGTCGCATCCAAAATAACCTGCAAAGTCGCGATGCTTTTATAGACCCCTCTCGGGGCATACCAATTCTTGAACACGAGCGATTCTGAATTGCCCACATCCAAGATCAAATCGCTGTTTTCCTTGCGGAAAGAGAGATCATCGTAGGATATCCCATTTCCGAGCGATACGGTGTTATCCGCCGTTTTGCTTTCGTTGATAGTATCGATTCCATCTCCCCGGTTAAACGCAATGACGTCAGTCCCTGTACTTGTGGTAAGAATGTCGTTGCCCGTTCCTCCAATAAACAATTCCGCCGAGGATCCCCCAGTAAGGCTGTCATCGCCAGCCCCTCCGTTCATATACGCTTTTCCAGAAGTATCGGTTAATGTATCGTTGCCGTCACCGCCCTCTAGAATGTCGTTTCCGCTCCCGCCATTCAAGGTATTGCCAGATGAATTTCCATAAAGATAATTCACAAGGGAATTTCCCGTGCCGTTTACAGCCGCGTTACCGATGAGGATCAAATTTTCGATATTTTTGCCAAGCGTCATTGTAACCGAAGAATTTACTACATCGTACCCAGCATTGGTACCCTCAGAAACCGTATCGGCAGATGAATCTACATAATAAATGTCATCTCCAAGGCCTCCAGACATGTTGTCCGCGCCTTCTTTTCCATCAAGAACGTCATTGCCATCACCGCCAGACAAAGAATTGTTAGCACTGTTTCCAATCAAAACATTATTTAGGGCGTTTCCAGTGCCATTTATTCCCGATGTCCCCATGAGGGTGAGGTTCTCCACGTTGGCGCCTAAAGTCATTGTAACGGAGCTTAGTACGGAGTCGATCCCGTCCTCCGCTATTTCAAGCACCACATCGGAGGAGCTTTCCACAACATAGATGTCATCGCCAAGCCCTCCTTCCATGGTGTCGTTTCCAGCCCCCCCATCAAGAATATCATCACCCGCACCACCCAAGAGATGGTCATTGCCGGCAAAACCATTCAGCGTATTGTTTGCGTCGTTTCCAGTAAGCGTGTTGTCCAGATCATTTCCAAGGCCTTCAATCAGATCACCAACAAGAATCAGCTGTTCAACATTTGCAGCCAAGTTACCGAAACGATGGGCAGACCTGATTTCCGTATCCACGCCTTCACTGGCAAATTCTTTAATCTGATCATCGACATTATCGGTGTAATAGATGTCATTGCCAGCCCCTCCGACCATCACATCCGCGCCGCTCATTCCATCAAGGACATTGTTTCCGGAATTACCGGTCAAAGTGTTTTCGAGTGAATTGCCCGTCGCATTTAGATCAGAACTGCCACTGAGAATCAATTTTTCAACATTCTCAGGTAGAGTTAGGCTGATTGAGCTTTCTATTGTGTCGATTCCGAAATCCCAGGCTCCCATCCTGATTCTTCAATAACTTGATCTCCGTAATCATCAACTACATAGTAATCATTCCCGTCTCCACCGATGAGTATATCTGCTCCGCTTCCGCCATCCAAGTAATCCCTTGACCAAGATATAGAGCGAGCTCCATAAATTATATCATTTCCTTCATGCCCATATAATATGTTACCATAAGGCATTTCTGGGTGGTTATCATTTAAGGAATCACTCCCCATGATTACATTGTCAAGACTATTTCCGTGTGCACGAAATGCGTATTGTTCAAGTTTTATATTTTCAACGTTGTCTGGCAACATGAACTCAACGTATCCAGATTCGTAGTGCATGACACTAGAAATTCCTACAACTGTGTCTATTCCACCACCTGATTCTTCAATAATTGTGTCGCTGTTGTCGACTAATATATACGTATCGTCTCCAGCCTCACCAATCAAAGTGTCATTGCCACCACATCCATTTAAGACATCGTTGCCGTCCCCACCGTAAAGCATGTTGTCGAAATCATTGCCTACAACATTATTGTCCATGGAATTGCCATGCGCTTCAACAGCGGAGCCGGCAAGTTCGACGGACTCCAGATTATCTCCGAGAGCGTAATTCACATAGGCCAAGACCTTGTCAGAGCCTTCATCGGCGTATTCGACAATCTGATCCGCAGTACCGTCGATGACATATGTGTCATCTCCAAGACCGCCAACAAGAAGGTCCTCTCCCTGGCCGCCATCAAGGAAATCATTTCCTGCATCTCCGTAGAGTTGGTCATCTCCTTCGCCGCCATACAGGGAGTCTGCGCCATCAAAGCCATGCAGCACATCATTTCCCGCTCCCCCATCGAGAATATCTGCCAAGCCGCTTCCGCCCATGCTGTCATCCCCCAGGCTGCCTACCTGGCGAACACCTAATGCCATGAGCTGCGAATGGCTCAGCGTCCGGTCGGAAAACTGATACCACTCGATAAAGCCTGTTCCATCCGGATCATCCTTGTCCAGCCCTTCAAAACGTATCTCCTCGCCAGGCACGCCTGTCTCAATAATCAACTCTCCGTTTTTCAGCGTAAATGCCCTGGACGAGACCCCTTGCAGAACGAGCGTATCAGAGCCTCCGCTATCCGCGATACTGACGACACGAGGAGAGCCGTCACCCTGGTCAACAACGAGAACATCATCGCCAAGTCCACCTCTCAGAACATCGTTGCCCGAACCGGAGTGCAAAACATCGTTTCCATCTCCACCATCCAGCAGATCATTCCCGTCATCGCCGTAGAGGACATCATTTCCCGCATCCCCAAACAAGCTGTCATTTCCCGTTCCGCCTTGGAGATCGTCCTCACCCTCGCCTCCATACAAAATGTCGTCTCCAGCGTTGCCAGAAAGAACGTCATTCCCCAGATCGCCAAAAAGCGTGTCCGCGCCGTCATCACCCTGCATCTGGTCGTTGTCATCGCCGCCCGAAAGATAGTCGTCACCCACGCCGCCAAGCATCGTGTCCACGCCCGCGTCGCCGAACATGCGATCGTTGCCATCATCACCTTGCAGATAGTCGTCTTCTGAGCCACCATTGAGCGTATCGTTGCCGGTCCCGCCGTAGAGACGATCCATTCCGGCATCGCCGCTCAGCAGGTCGTCATCCTCGTTACCCTGAAGTTCATCCGCTCCGTCGCCACCAATCAGAGTATCATTTCCCGCGCTTCCTATAAGAAGGTCATCGCCAAGTCCGCCATGAAGCGAATCAGCGCCCTCATCTCCCTGCATCTGATCGTTGCCGTCTCCGCCGAACAAGGTGTCGTCACCCAGTCCACCAAGCATGATATCTGTCCCGGCGTCGCCGTATATTATGTCATTGCCGTCGCCCCCATCGAACTGATCATCGCCTTCGCCGCCATGGAGTACGTCATTGCCTGTTCCGCCGTACAGCCTGTCGTTTCCGAGGTCACCATAGAGTGAGTCATTATCCTCATTGCCTTGCAGTTCGTCATCTCCGTCGCCGCCAAACAGGATGTCGTCACCCGTCTCGCCAATAAGGATGTCGTTATCCCCGCCACCGATCAGGATGTCATTGTCCGCACCGCCCTGAAGTTGGTCGTTGCCATAATCTCCAAAGAGCACGTCGGCGCCTTCGTCTCCGAGCAACAAATCGTTTTCGGTGCCGCCATCGAGGTAATCGTCCCCCGTTCCACCGATAAGCGCATCATGGCCGCTACCCCCGGACAGCACATCGTTTCCGACACCACCAAAAAGCATGTCGCAACCAGCGCCACCGTTCAGGATATCGTCCCCGCCATTTGGCGCGTTCGTATATGCGGTGAAATTCGTCGTATTGTATCCGACATGGTAGCCTGCCGCAGTGGGAGTGAAGCTCGTGGTCAATGAAGGAAGCGTTGTCAGATTCAGGCTCACCTGGCTGATCAGATAACCATCTCCTAAGAGCAGGTCGTCGCCGTCTCCGCCAGAAAGAATATCATCATGGGACGCGCCAGCCAGCACGTCATTTCCCGCATCCCCTCTGATGTCATCTTTTCCATTGAGTCCTTCGAGCAGATCGTTGCCGTCACCGCCGAGAACAAAGTCATCACCACCGCTTCCGCTCACGCAATCATTTCCGGCGCCGCCATTGAGCACGTCGCCTTCGAGCGTACCGGTCATGGTCAACGGGACGCCTTCCCAGGCAGTGGTATTGCCGTTGATGATATCCCCGCCTGCCCCGCCGTCTATTTCATCTCTGGCCATGAAACCGAACAGGAAATCGCCAGAATCACCGCCCGTAATGTTCATGTGGGGTGCGACAGTGGGCAGTAGTTGCTGAGAAAGTTCAGTCCATCCGCTCGCGGGATAGGAGTCGAAATAAAGCTTCCACTTCGACTGATCCGAGCCGATCATGGCGATGCCCATTTCATCCCGGTCACCCGTGCCTGTGAGGTTGATGTCGGTCACCGTTGACGTGTCTTTCAGATTGAAGCCGAAATCATTGTTGACGAAATCGGCTGCGCTGGCTTGGAGGTCAAAGGTGATGCTGTCTGTTGCGCTCAGCGTCATAACGCTGGATCCTGTAAAGGAGAGCGGAGTTATGCTGCCGTCATCAGCGGTAAAAGTATATGTCGTATCATTGACCTTGGTAAACGTACCAGCAATTAATTTTCCGTTATAGAAGATGTTATTTTTCCCTTGATCGATGATGCGGTCATTTCCCTTGATATAGTACGTATCCACTCCGGCACCACCGAACATGGTGTCGTCACCTTCACCACCATCTAGAATGTCGTCTCCGTTGCCGCCTTCGAGGTAGTCATTGCCGGCATGGGTGCGGATGATGTCTTTGTCGCCGCCTCCGAACATATGATCGTTGAAACTGACGTCGGGCACCCGTGGGTCACGGAAACTCTCGATCATGTCAGGACCATCGGAGCCGAAGATATACTCAACCGCCGGCACCCTGGTCGCGTTGTAGGTGTTGTTGATGGCGAACTGCGAGGCACGGTCTTCATAATATCCGTGCATGTCCGAAGGGATCGTTTCCTGCCAGGGCCGATCAGCCACGGCTAGTTCGTTCTTCAGAGCCAGGAACTTGGCCCGATCTACCAGATACTGCTCGCTCAATCCCTCCCCCGTGGTGGGGTTGATTAGATCAAGCTCGCCGTTCTGATTGAACCGGGAATAATCCACCCCGAGCACGGCAAAGGGGTTCAGATGCACCAGGGCGTAGCGGTAGGCGATGTCACTTTGAGCGAGGCTTTTGATTTCGTTTTGGGAAAAAAGTACAAGGTCGCCTGTTGGACTATCAGCGAACAATTTCAAGGAAAGGCTTCCGTCAGGCACATCCTCTATCTGCAATGCGCTTAGTGCATGATTCACACTATTGAAGCCGTCTTTTCCTCCCAACAGGTACGCGGTTGACAGCTCACTATAGGTTGCCTCTTCGGTGAATTTGGTAAGAATTTCATTATAACGGCTGATCGCGGCATTTAATTCAGGAATTCCATGACCATCGAGGAGTCCGTCATTGTCTCCAAAAACTGGCAATACACCCCCTAAATGATCATTTCCGGCAATGAATTCACTGAATGTGGTCAACAGATTCGACAATATATCGCCATTGAGCGACCCATTATCCTGAAACGACACAGTCAAAAGATTATCTTTAATCCACGGATCATTCTTATCCCCCATTTCAAACAAATCCAAAACCTGACCCAGAACACTCGAATAGTTGAGCGGCATTGGTGGAAGGGTGCTCAGAAGATTTGCACCATACGGATTGAAGGAATAGCCTTGGATATGCAGGTCGGCACCAACAGCTTGTGTAATAATGCCGCCTAAAGAATGTCCTGTGAGAGTGAGTCGATCGGCCGATATGGAATGTTCGCTCATCATCTCCAGAACAAAAGATTTCGCGGCGCTGACTTGCGGATTATAATTGATGAGCCCTGTCAGGCCGTTGGTGATCCAGTCCAAAGCGCTATTCGGCTCAGTCCCACGGAAAGCAATAACATACTCACCAGTTGGGTTTCCTCCACTATCATTCTTCTCCAAAAAAATGGCCTGCATGTCCGTCCAATGGGATATGTAGTCAATGACGGTGTAGGAGTTATACACCGAAAAAGAATTCCCTTCTATCGAAAATTCTCCAAATAAAGTATCTCCTATTTTTATTGAAGATCCATATTCTTGGTATGAAATTGCTGATAATTGACCCATATCTGATAGTTTAGTCTGATTCTCAACCATTATAATACCTCCTTGGATTTCCTAAAAATTCTTTGATTCAGTATCTCCCTATGCTTCGATGGAAAAAATTTTCTTGTGTGTCCTGATACAACGTCTTCATCAAAACGCTCAATTCCATCGTATCCACACATAGCCTCCGGACTGTAATATCGGTTCCCAAAGGCAAAATCCGGTGCAATCATGTACCATCTACGCATCAACCTTCGATTATAGGCAATCACTTCGTCCGTTTTGTTATCCAAAATCCTGACTTCATCACTCCAAAGATAGCGACGCTCAAAAGAGGTTAGAGGTATGGGGTCGATGATCACGCTGTAATGAAGTTTGGGCATTGTTTCGCGGGTATATGTTACACCCCGTTCCGCTATGGCTTTGGCCTCGGCGTCCAACTTTGCGAAATAGTTAAGCTCGCCGCGCCTAACCCGCCAATCTTTATCCGTGGCCGTGAAGACATGGATCGTTCCATCAGGTCCATTTAGCGCCATGGTTTTCAGATGCAGGCCATCCAGATAGTTGCGGATCATCAACACGCGGTCTTGTTCATCAAAACCAGGATAGATGTTGTCTTCCCAGTAGATGCTTTCCGGATACTCGACAGTCTTTTTGATGAACGTTTTTGGCTGGGGATCAGCCTTACAAATGCGGTAGGCTAGGACATGGGTGATGAGGATATCATGAGTAAGAAACAGCAGCGCAAAAACAAACAACACGAACCATCTGGCCCTATACATTCCCGGATGTTTCGTGGTTGGTGGCAATGACTGCGAATTCATGCTGCCACCAGGTCTTGCTGAATATCTTTGTACATACTCACGATCTGCCAGATGGCTAAACCATCGGTGACAATATCACCGTCCGCGATAATATCAGTAGAAACTAGCCCTTCCGTGCCTCGGAAAGCCAGGACATATTCCGTATCGGATGCGGATTTGCTTTTGAATAAGGTGGATGAATAATCGGTGTCTGGGTCATTGGGCGTGTGGGCAATGACGCTCCAATTGGCAATGAAGTCCTCAGCCTGCGTGGCTGAGAATTCACCTTTGAGATCCTGTTGACCTTCAAGGGGGGGCTGCAATGCGGCCTTTATCGCAGCATCATTTGACAACATACCGATCTCTGAAAATAAAACGTAACTCGCCTCTGACAACGATGCCAAATCGTAATATGAATTCATTTTACGTGCCTCCCTAGTTGTGTGAATTGCGTTAGAGATTCAGCAAATTTTGTTGAATCAGGACTACAGATATCACAGCCAATGAGGGCATTGCGAATATGCCAGTCACTACCGGGGTATCCCGAATCAACTTTAATCAATTTTGCTACAATTTCACCTGTTTTTACGTCAACAACTGTCTCAATTGGCACCCTTACAGGAAATATCGGAATTTTATTTCCTGTCATTACCCAATGAAATCGTTCATTCAGTACGAAGCAAATTTGTGTTCCATTTCGATACTCATCAGAACGATCCTTCCACGTCAGAGTTTCCGCCACACCTGGATTCTCCGCTTTCCACTGTTCTGGAGTCTTATAGATCCACACCCCTGCCTCGGTGGCACAGTAGTAGTGGTGCAACAGGCATGTCGGAATCTGATCCCAGAATACAAGCAGATACATCCCCAGAGCCGCGCCCCATCCCCAGCGTTTGGCGCTACGGCCCGTCCGACGGGCAAAATCCACGGCGATCCAGATAAGCAGCGGGTACAGGGTCAAAATCCAGATAACGCCCAGAACCAAAAGAATTTCAAAGAAAATGTAGCCCAATCCTGATTTCCGCATCAGCACAAAATAGAGGATCAGCCCAACGACAAAACACGTGTTGATGGTCAGCAACCAATGCATGGGCTGGGTCAGTTTTTGCTTAACTGGTTGTTCCGTAAAAATGATACAGACATACCAAATGGATGCAAATGCAACGACAACCCCGAGCAATATGAGTCCAGTCATTCAACACTCCTTTGACCACTTGTGTTTCCTGTCGCATTCCGACGTGATTCCGTTGAAGAAAAACGTATCATCTCATCCGTTTTCAGCCCTTTTGGCACCTGATGCGTAATAAAAATCATGGTCACATGCCCCTTGAGGCTATTCACCGTTGCGGCAAAGCGTTCCGCTGTCTCTTGGTCCAGCCCGGATGTGGCCTCATCGAAAATCAGAATTCTGGGTCGTTTGATGAGTGCCCTGGCAATGGCGATTCGCTGGCGCTGCCCGCCAGACAAGCCCACCCCATGCTCGCCCAACTCCGTCTGGTATCCTTTGGGCAACGCTTCGATCACTTCATGGATGCCTGCATGCTTACAGGCCATGACAACATCCTCGAATCCGGCGTGCGGACTGGCGTGAATCAGGTTGTCGTAGATGCTGCCGGAAAAGAGCACCGTCTCCTGTGGGACCACTCCGAAAAGCATCCGCAGTTCGTTGGCGGACATATGTTGGATGTCACAACCATCGATACTGATGCGTCCGTCCGTAGGCTGCCTGAATCCCAGCAGCAGCTTTGCCAGCGTACTCTTGCCACATCCTGAAGGACCCATGAGCACGCTCAACTTCCCCGGCTGAAACACCAGATTCTGGTCGCGAAAGAGATAGGGCTGGTCCTGTCCGTAGCGGAAGCTGACGTTCTGAAATTCGACGCGCCCTGGCTTGGTTGAACGGGCCCGTACCGGGATCAGCGAATAGGGCTCTGAAGGCATGTCCATGATGTCGCCCAGGCGTTTTACAGCGATGTCCGCCTGCTGAAACTCTTGCCAGAGGCCGACCAGGCGCAGCATGGGCTGACTCATGCGCCCTGCGAACATCTGGAACGCGACAAGCTGCCCGATGGTGAATCCGTCGTTGCGCATGACCAGCAGCGCACCGACACCGAGTACTGCCAGCGTCATGATCTGTTCCAGCAGGTTGGCGATGACGTTATAGGTATTGGCCAATTGCCGGGTCGAGAATCCCGCAGCCAGATAGGCGGCCAGATATTCGCCGTAGCGCTCTTCCAGAACAGTTTCCATTTGCAGGGATTTGACTGTGTCCATGCCGGAGACATACTCGGTCATAAAAGCCTGGTTGCGAGCGCCGAAAAGAAACTGCCGGTTGACCCGTGTCCGGAAAACAGGCGTCACCAAAGCGCTCATGATCGAGATGAGGGTCAGAATACCAAGAGCGATGAGGGAAAGCTGCCAACTGTACCAGAACATGACGCCCAGAAAGATAAACAGGAACGGACAGTCCAGTAGCAGGGTTACGGCTGCGCCGCTGACGAACTGGCGAATGCTTTCGAGGCCCTGAAGGCGGGCTACGAGAGTGCCGGTGGGGCGAGCCTCGAAATAGGGCATGGGCAGGCGCAACAAGTGTCCGAACACCTTGATGCCTAGCACGGCGTCAATGCGGTTGCCCGTGTGCAGAACGAGATATTGGCGCACCCAGTTCATTAGAGAACTGAAGATCATGAAAATGGCCATCCCCAGGGCCACGACAACGAGCGTATTCTTGGTCTGGTGTACTACGACCTTGTCGATGACCACCTGGGTGAACAGCGGCGTCCCCAGTCCGATCAACTGGATAACGAGGGAGGCCAAGAGCACGTCCCGCCAGATGCTTTTGTATTTCAGGAGTTCAGGAATGAACCAACGAAAACCGAATTTGGCGCTCCCCCGGACTTCAGCAAGCGCGACGGCATCCATTCCTTCTTCGCGGGGCGGAGTTTTGCCCAGGAGCAGGACGTGCTCCCGCAACATCTTCGCAGCCTCGGACAGAGGCATAGTCTCGGGCTTTTGCGAGCCGGGTTTAAAGAAAAGGATTTGCTGAGTATCCGCTCGGACGACCAAAACAGGAGTTGCGGGCGCTGCGGAGCGGGTATCTTCGTCAATGGAGGTTACGTTGTCTTGTAAAAAGCAGACAACCGGCATTGTCGCCTTGGGCAATTTCGATAATGGAAAGGACTGTATGGCTGCGGTGTAACCGTAGGATTGAAGAGCATTTAGCAAACGCTCTTCGGTACAAGGAGGTGGGCAATGCTGTGCTGCAAGAGAAGGATCAAATGGAATGCGGAAAACCTGACACAAACTACCCAGTAACCAGACAAGCTCGTCGCTGCTCAAAACCATAGGGTGTCTTGAAGGAATTTGTGGATTTCCCATGCAAAATTATTATGGATTCATAGTTTTGAAAATTCGATAATTTTGAAAACTTAGTCCAATCAATAATTTTTTGTCAACATGTTAAAATGTCATACAGTTCACATCGAAATGTCTTACACATGCTGATTTTTGTATCTCAACAAAATATACACGATTGCATAAATATCTTAATGAATCAATAAATTAAATTTGAAATATATGCAAAATTTTAAATATTTCGTTGTAATACAATATAGCAGTAAACAATCTCATATTTAAGAAATTAATACATAATTACCAACTTAACGCAGCAATACTATGAAAAATAATTATTTTTTAATAGATTATAATAAAAATGTATCAGATCTACTCATCATAGAGATCTTTAGTCTTGACTCCCAACCCATCCGCGATAATTCCCAGCGTTTCAAGCGTGCATTTTCTAATTTGTTCGGTTCGTGCTCGTTTTATCAGACGATCCGATAGCTTAGTAGCTTCCGCCAAGGCTAATATTGTAACACCCTTGTTTTCCATTATTTTTTTATCGGACTGGGTCTCTGAGACCAAGAATGTCTGGTCGCTGACGATGTATAATGCCGAATATTTCTTCTACGACAACGAGCTCAACCGCTATACGCTCAGCACCCGCAACGATCTGAAGGCAAATGCGGATGGCTCGATAGATCTCTACCTGCAGCACGAAAATCCGGGTCCCGAGAAGGAATCCAACTGGCTGCCTGCTCCGGCCGGACCTGATGGCCGGGCGCACGTCCATCACCCTTGCCGAGGGCATGACGGGAATGACCGAGAACGTGTTCCTGAACATCAAGAACAAATCCAAGACCATCACCGCCGAGATCGAAGTACCCGAAGGCCGGGATGCCAACGGCATCATCATGGTCCAGGGAGGACGTTTCGGGGGCTGGGCCCTGTACGTGAAAGACGGAATTCCGGCCTATGACTACAACTTCCTGGGCTTGGAGCGATCCACGATCTCCGGCACCGAAAAACTGAAAGCGGGCAAGGCGACTCTGCGGTTCGAGTTCGCCTATGATGACGGCGGACTGGCCAAGGGTGGCCTCGACACGCTCTACGTAAACGATGTCAAGGTCGGTGAAGGCCGCATCGAACGCACCCAGCCGATGATCTTCTCGGCCGACGAAACGGCCGACGTGGGCATCGACCTGGCGACGCCGGTGGTCGAGGTCATCGGAGCCGAAGCCAAATCCCGCTTCAACGGGCGCATCCCCAACGTGACGGTGGAGATAAGACCGTAAACCAGCGAAAAGATCGACGTCAGAGTGCTAAGCACCCTCCGCGATCAGACAAAGGCACAGGCGGATTTAGCCAAATAAACGACTAAGGAAGGATCGGGGCAACCCGGTCCTTCCTTTTATATACAAGATGACGTATCGGGCCACTCTTGTTTACATTTTCTTTGGTACACGGCAGCTGCAACGTTCCATTCCTGCCCGAAAGCGCCAAAAATCAAAAAAAGATTTCATATCATACTATTACTCTTTCTCCCAAAGGGGTTCAAACTCAGAGTTCAAGAACCCCCAACAGCCTATCAAAAAGTGTCAACAAAAAAAAAGCGAAGCCATATCAATGGCTTCGCTATCTCTGTTAACAAAACGTAGTTTATTCGTTTCTAAAAAGGTGCGTCATCCATGCCGCTGGCCTCGGAGGGGAAAGCCGGACCCATGTCGTCATCGTAGCCTGGGTTCGCGCTGCCGCCCTGGGGAGCAGGCTGATTTTTCTGGTACTGCGGGGCCGGGGCGTAGCCGCCTTCGGACTGACGGGAGTCAAGTCCCTGCACGCGGTCGGCCTTGATCTCGGTGGTGTACTTTTCCACGCCGTCCTTGTCCGTCCACTTGCGTGTCTCGATCTTGCCCTCGATGTACACGAGGCGACCCTTGGAAAGATAATTCCCGCAAAATTCCGCCTGCTTGCCCCAGACAACGATGCGATGCCACTCGGTCTTTTCGACTTTCTGGCCGTCTTTTCCCGTGTATGTCTCATCCGTGGCGATGGAAAAATTGGCCACCGGTTGCCCGGACGGAGTGTAGCGCATCTCCGGATCACGGCCCAAACGGCCGATCAAGATTGCTTTGTTCAGACTACCTGCCATGTCGTCTCCTCGTGTATGTTGATTCGGTCATGGATTGGCCACGTGTTTTTCCAGCTCGCCAAGTCCCTCTTCGATGCGGTCGGAAGCCTGATTGGCGGCCTGCGGGTTCCAGTCGGCAAGATGCCGCTCCAGTTCCTTCACCGCCGTGACGACCTTGGGTAGACCCTCGGCCAAAACCCCGCGGACGGCCTCCGGCACGACACCGAACTGATACAGGTCATCAAGCGCTCTGACAAGCTCAAGCACCCCGGCCATCTCGTAGGGAAATCCGGGCCTCGTCTCCTCGAAGGCCAGGCTCCAGAGCCGGGGCCAGGCCTTGCGGACGTCAGCCTCATCATAGGTATAGGCATAGACCCGGATCTGCAGCACCTTGCCCATCAGTCCCTCTCCTCCCAGTCGCTTTGCACGCGGCTGACGACTTCCTGGATCTGGCCAAGCTGGTCCTCGGGGCAGACGCCGATGAGCGGGCTGCCCATGTCCACGGAATCATTGGTCTCGAAATAGACGGCATAGATGATGCCCGCCGGGCCGCTGTACCGGATCGAGGTTTCGCGCTTCATGCGCGAAAGAATGAAGAGTTCCATCCCGTCCTCGATGTGCACGCTCTGGCTGCCCTTGGTCTTGACCTTGATGTCCACGTCGGGAAAAAAATAGTATTTGCCTTTCTCCGGGGCCAGAAACAGGGACAAAGAGCGGCGCAGGATGCGGGCGATGACCTCTTCCCTGGTCAGAAAATGACGGATGGTCATGAGTTCCTGGCCGGCCTGCACGAACTGGCCGTCCTTGACCTCACCCAGGGACATGACCTCGCCTTTCTGCGGGGCGTAAAGAGGCTTTTTGACGCTCTCCCTCTCCAGCCTGGCCAGCAACGTTCCGGGCACCTCTTTCCAGGTGCCGCTGGGGGCCACGACCCGCACCCCCGGCTCCTTGGCCACGAATTCAACTTTTCCGCTATGGGGAGCGCGGATGGAGATTTTCTCGTATGGCTCCTCGCGCAGTTCCCGCAACAGTTCTTTTACGTCGATCACTGATGACTCCTAACCGGCCGCCCCAAAACGGCGATCTGCGGCGTCAGCGAAAAAACCCAGACCGCTTATGTATGCGCAATACACTGCGCGCCCTGGATTTTTTCGCTTCCTTGCATCTCACCATTTTTGAACGGCCTACGATTTCTGAATTTTTCAACAGACAGCTAGCGGTAATAAAGGTTGCGGCCACCCATGGTTTGAAGCGACTGGACCAGGTTGCCCCGGATCTCCCGGCGATCCCAGATGCCCTGGATATGACCGCGCGACAGCGCCTGATAGGCGTTGTGGTAATTGGGCGGGATATCCATGCCCGTGGTCTCCTTGATGACTCCGGGACCGGCGAAACCGATATTGGCCGAACGCACCGCGAACTGGTAGGGTGAGCACCCCAGAAAGCTGGCCACCGGCCCGGCGTAGGAATTGGTGTCGTAGAGCACCAGATAGAGGCCGCCAGCTTCGGTGTAGCGGCGCACGGCCATGGTGCAGCGCGGCATCTGGATGACTCCGTTGACGCCTTCCTGAATGCGGATACCGGCGGTGCCATGCACATAGGA
>Ga0265295_1005315_pt1 | contig 16532 bp, 14 predicted proteins | sample Munlansysbiofilm_FD_192503 | JGI IMG/M metagenome (GOLD analysis project Ga0265295, IMG submission 192503) | Leachate microbial communities from a municipal landfill in Southern Ontario, Canada - Methane capture system biofilm | ecosystem: Engineered > Solid waste > Landfill > Unclassified ... | reverse complement strand
ATTGCGTTTAAAAGCATTGCATTTGAAAGCATTGCAATTGAAAATATTGCGGTTGAAAGCATTGCAGTTGAAAATATTGCGGTTGAAAGCATTGCAATTGAAAATATTGTGTTTGAAAATATTGCACTTGAAAAGACGGCGATTTTTAAAGAAATCGGAACAAAAATAAAAACGTTTTTTCTCTGAATTGAAGATATTTTCAGTTGATTGAAAAAAAGAAAAAAGGTTTGCAAAAAAATTGCAAACTTATTTTTTAAAACTTATTTTTTAAAACTTGTCTTTTAAAACTTGTTTTTTGAATTAAACTTTTAAAAATACGATTACATCATCGGGGGCATTCCGCCCATTCCGGGGCCGCCCGGCGGCATCGGCGCCGCTTTTGCGGATGCGATGACGTCGTCGATTCGAAGAATCATGATGGTTGATTCGGTTGCGGCGTTAATGGCTTGCGTTTTAATTCGAAGCGGTTCAAGAACGCTGTTTTCATACATGTCCTCGACTTTTCCGTCATAAACGTTGAGACCGGCGTTTTTGTTTCCTTTCTCATGCTGGGCTTTCATTTCGGCAAGCATGTTAATCGGGTCCAATCCTGCGTTTTCGGCAAGGGTTTGCGGAATGATTTCAAGCGCGTTTGCGAATTTCGCAACAGCCAATTGTTCTCTGCCGGAAAGAGTTGCGGCGTATTCTTGAAGGCGAAGGGAAACTTCAATTTCGGGAGATCCGCCGCCGACAACGACTTTTTTATCTTCGATTGCGACGCCGACGACACGAATGGCATCTTCCATGGCGCGGTCTAAGGCGTCGACGACATGGTCGGTTCCGCCGCGGAGGAAAAGAGAAACGGTTTTTGTTCCGGGACATCCGGTCACATAAATCATTTTAGAGCCGGTGGTTTCTTTTTCTTCGACCAATCCGGCTTCACCGAGATCGGCGGCCGTGATTTCGTCAATGCTTGTCAAGATTTTGGCGTTTGTCGCTTCCGAGAGTCGGGTCATGTCGCTTTGTTTGATACGGCGGGCGGCCAAAATACCGGCTTTTGCCAAATAATACTGAGCCAAATCGTCAATTCCTTTTTGACAGAAAATGACATTCGCGCCGGAAGCCAAAACTTTGTTTATGATTTCTTTGAGCATGGCTTCTTCTTGAGCGATGAAGCTGAGCATTTGGTCCGGAGACGAAATTTTGATTTCGGATTTGGTTTCCGTCTTTTTGTATTCAATCGGCGCGCCGAGAAGAAGGATTTTCGCGTTTTGAATGCGGGTCGGCATGTTCGGGTGAACGCGCTCTTTGTCAATAATGACACCGTCAATCAAAACGGAATCTTCAATGCTGCCGCCGGCACGTCTTTCAACTTTAATGTTGTCGGTGTCCGCAACGGTTTTGCCGTTGGCGTCCTTTTTAACAATCGAGCGAACGGCTTCAACCGTTAAGTTGGAAAGTTTTTCTTTGTGCGCTTCCGCGCCTTTTCCGGTGATTGCGGTTGCCGCGATTTTCTTTAACATTTCGACATCGTCAACGGAAACGTCTAAGGCGATGGAGTTGACGATTTCTTGCGCTTTTTCAGAAGCCATCAGGTATCCGGCGGAAATGATGGTCGGGTGAATGCCGTCTTCTAAAAGGTCTTCGGCGTTTGCCAAAAGCTCGCCGGCCAAAACGGCGGCGGTCGTGGTTCCGTCACCGACTTCAGCGTCTTGGGTTTTTGAGATTTCGACAATCATTTTCGCGGCGGGGTGCTCAATATCCATTTCTCTTAAAATCGCGGCGCCGTCGTTTGTAACGATGACATCTCCCATGGAATCGACAAGCATTTTGTCCATTCCTTTGGGGCCCAGCGTCGTTCTGACTGCTTCAGCCACCGCTTTTGCGGCCATAATATTGTTATTTTGAGCATCCGAACCTCTTGTTCTTTTGCTGCCTTCACTTAAAATAAAAATCGGTTGTCCTGACAAATGAGAATCCTCCTTTTTTACATACTGATAATCATGAAATAATAAAAATATCAAACGGCGAATAAGCCGAAATCTGAAAATTGCAAAACCGTAAAATCGCCGATGTAAAACCAAGCATCAAAGAGGCTGCGGGATACATTCGGCAATCAGATTTGGAATTAATCTAATGTAAACACTTCTATATAAGAATTGCCCTCAAGGATATTAAAAAAAGACAACGGAAGGCGGAAAGAGATAAGAGAGAAGAAAAAAACAAAAAAGAGGAATTAAAAAAGAAAGCAAAAAGGAAGAAGAGAGAAGAAAAGAAAAAAGAATCGCCCTCTTTTTCAAAAATGAAAACAAATCCAAAGCCGAATTTTAAAAAATTATTGAGGAGCCTCGGCGTTTGTTTTTTCATCTGCCGTTTTATCCGTTTTTTCATCTTCCTTGTCGTCTGTTTTCTCTTCGATGCCGCATTTAGTTTCTTCCAAAGAAACGGGTTCTTCCAAGATTTCAATTTTGATTTTTGTAACGCGCTGTTCGTCGGCTTCTAAAACGGTGACTCTCATTGTTTTATATGTGAAAACTTCGCCGACTTTTGGAATACGCTCAAAAACGTCCAACGCCCATCCGCCGGCGGTATTATAATTACATTTGAAATCTCGATTGTCGATTTCCAAATAATCAAAGAGGTCATCCAAATTCATGTTTCCGTTGACTTCATAAATTCCGTCTCCCAAATCAACGATTTCTTCAACAATTTCATCGTATTCGTCCCAGATTTCGCCGACAAGTTCTTCTAAAATATCTTCCATCGTGACCAGGCCTTTGGTGCTGCCATAATCATCAACGACGACGGCCAAATGCGTTTTTGCCGCGCGCATTTCCGATAAGAGCGGAGAAATATTCATCGTCACGTAAGCGAACGTCACCGGTTTTAACAAAGAGCGGATATGAACGTTTCGGCGCATCGCCACACGAATCAAAACGTCTTTGACGTTAATAAACCCTAAAACGGCGTCCAAGTTTTGATCGTAGACGGGAATTCGGGTGTATCCTTTATTGACAATCACTTTCAGAATCGAATCCAAATCGTCGTCGACGTTAATCGCCACGATATCGGAGCGCGGCGTCATAATTTCTTGAACCATAATCTCATCAAAGTCCAAAGCCGACTGAACCAGTTCGCTTTCATCTTCTTCTAAAATGCCTTCTTCTTCGATGGATTCGATGATATATTTCAATTCGCTTTCCGTAACGGACGGTTCATTTTCAATTTTACCGGGATTAAAAAAATTAATTAAGCGCACCAAAATAAAAACGATCGGCGAGAGAACAATCATAGAAAGCTGAACCGGTCTTGAAAGAATCATGGCAACTTTTTCGGAGTTGGATTTGGAAAGGCTTTTGGGAAGCGTTTCTCCGAGGATTAAAATAACAATGGTCATCACAACGGTTGATACCGCCGCAGCTGTTTCTTTTGGCATGAATTGAGTGAAGAGGACCGCCGCAATAGAGGCCAAAGCGATGTTGACGACATTGTTTCCCACCAAAACCGTAGAAATAAACTTATCATAATCTTCCGTTAATTTTAAAACACGATTTGCCGACGCATTTCCGTCTTCAGCTTTTCTTTTGATTCGAATTCGATTGACGGTCGAATAAGATGTTTCTGCGGCCGAAAAAAAAGCGGATAAAACCAATAAAACAAAAAGCGATATAATCCAAACAGTCGTTGATTCCATAATTGATACACTCTTAAAAACCAAGTCCGACGGGAAATGATTTTAAAAATTGATGAGATAAATGATTTAATAATATTTGCGTTGCCGTTAATAATAGAGCATATGGAATATAAACATATTTAAAATAAAACATAACAGATAAAAATCAATAAAACAGCATGTATTAATAGAATCAAAAGAATTTGAAACTTAAAAAAGAGGAAATCATGGCAGCAGATAACAATACAATACAATTAATCTACATCGGAATCGGTATTTTCGCATATTTTACGATTTTATATTTAACGATTCGCGATTTACGAATTTTCAGAAGAACCGGATACATGTCATACCGGAAAGGAGCCTTAAAAGGCATCATCGCATCAACTTTGGCGCTTGCCGGCATTTTTGTCATCCCCTTTATGGAATTGCTTGGAATCGCGCTTGTATTTGTCGGCATGATGGTGAACCAAAAAGGAAAACGCGAAACGATTTTTACAACCGCCGGCGCCTTAGACCGTTTTTTGGGAAAAACCGATATTGTTTTAACGGATGCTGAAAAAAGAGAAAATTACGAAAAATATCTCGCCGATAAGAAGCAAGCCGAAAAGGAAAAAGAAAAAGCGAGCCGACGCGAAAAAATGAAAGAACAAAGAGAAAAGGATGAGGATGAAAAATCTTAGTTTTTCGAGTAATATATTTAAATCCTGAAAAAACGTCGTTTGCCGTCTCATCAAATATAAAATAGGAGCGATAATGCGCATGCCGTTAAAAAGACACGTGGCAGGCACACAACGGACATGCGGCAGACATACGGTAAACACAAAAATGTATGGCGGCCACACGGCAAATACAATGAATGCAAACGCCAATTGCAAAACCGACCGTTGGCTTTTAAAAACTTAAAACGAAACGGCGCTCTTTTTTAATTGTTTTATATCAAGAAATTAAAAAATGGCGGATTAAGAAGCGTCCGCCGTTTTTCTTATAATTTCATCAATATCTTCTTTTAAGATTTCCGGAATGCCTTCAATGCCGGCGCTCAAGAATCCGCGAACGATTAAACCGGTGGCTTCGGCTTCGTCCAATCCGCGCGTCATTAAGTATTCCACTTGTTCGCGCGCGATTCGGCCGATAGCGGCTTCGTGGGTCATTTCAACGTCCATGGCATGCGCCTCAAGCGCAGGAATCGCTTTTTGAGAGCCGTTTGCGTTTAAAACCAAACCGTTGCATTCCAAATGACCGTAAACGCGCGGCGCGTTTCCGATGATGTCGCCGCGAGAGATAATTTCGCCGCCGACGGTAATCGTTCGGGAAATAATTTCGGTTTTGGTATTGGGCGCGTTGAGGTAAACTTTGCTGCCCATATCTAAAACGGAGCCGGGATGACCGACAGCAATCGTGTTAAAATAAGCCGTTGCGCCTTCTCCGTTTAAAAACGCGGACGGATTCGTTTGAATGGATTTTGCCGGTTTTAAACAAACGTAATTGTTAATCAGCTGTCCGCCTTCCTCGATTTGAATCCCCGTTCTCGGGCGAACCTCAACCGATTCGTCCCAGTCATGAATCATTGAAAAAGTCAATTTTCCGTTCTTTTTAATGAACATTTCCGAAACCCCGATATGAAGCGCGCGTTTGACACGATCGTGCGTCAGACAGCCCGTCACAATTTCAATTTCAGCTCCTTCCTCAACAATAACGATATTGTGAACCGTTTGAAGCGCTTCTTCCGAGCCGATGAGCAAACAGGATTGAACCGGCGTTTTGATTTTAAATCCCGGAAGAACGCGAATGAAATAACCGTCCGACTCTTCCACAAAACTGCGCGCCGTATACTTATCCGCGTCCGGACTGACCAACTTCCACCAATACTCTTTCGCCCACTCATATTTGGCCAAAGCTTCCTTAACGGGCATCACTTCCAACCCTTTTTGAGAAGAAGAGTGGAGAGAAACGGTGTTGTTGTACATCAAAAAGTCGCCGCCGGAATGTTTGTTATCCGTAGAGATGCCGACATTTGAAAGAGAGGTTTTGAGCATGGAATCCAAATCCTCCATTTTCGAAACTTTTAAAGATTCGTCGGGGATGTGATACTGTTTCAAATCCACGTGACCGCCGTACATCGCCTCTTTATCCAACGATTTTTGAACGCGTTTAACCATATCCAAAGGGAAAGCGGCGCCGGACGATTCCGCGGGAGAAGAAGTGCCGGACGATTCCGTCGGGGAGTAAGTTTCAAATGTTTCTTTGGAAGTTTTGACCGGCTCTTTGGATGTTTTAACCGATTTTTTAGGAGAAGTTTTAACCGAATCCTTCGGAGAAGTTTTAACCGAATCCTTCGGAGAAGTTTTAACCGAATCCTTCGGAGAAGTTTTAACCGATTCTTTCGGAGAGGAGGTTTTAGTCATTTTTTTCACCCGTTTTTTTCAATTGGCATTGAAAGCATTCGCCGTATCCCTGCGTTTTGATTTCGGTGAGCAGCGTATTGGGATTTCCGGAACATTTGACGGTTCCGTCACATAAAATATAAGCATTGTCGGCGCCTAAGTAATCTAAAATTTCACCGGTGTGCGTGATAACCAAGGCGGATTTGTGTTTGGAATCTTTGACGGCGCAAGACCTGTGATTGCAAATCAGTTTTCGGATGGTGTTTCCGACTTGCGCCATGTTGACGGGATCGACGCCCGACTCCGGCTCGTCCAGTAAATAAAAATCGGGGCGTTGAACGCTGAGCTGCAGTAATTCCGAGCGTTTAATTTCGCCTCCCGAAAAACCGACGTTGATGTCGCGGTCTAAAAAGCGTTCCATATCGATGGAGCGCGCCATTTCGTTCAAATTCAATAATTTGCGGTCGGATTCGATTTCAAGCAAATCGCGCAGTTTAACGCCGACGATGTTTGGCGGTCTTTGAGACATGATACCGATTCCCATTTTCGCGCGCTCGTTAATCGGCGTTTCCGTGATGTCTTTTCCTTTGAAAAAGATTTTACCGGAAGTGATTTTAAAATTGGAAAATCCCATAATCGTACCCAAAAGCGCGGATTTTCCGGCGCCGTTTGGCCCGAATAAAATTGTCGTTTCCCCTTTTCCGACAGAAAGAGTGACGTCTTTTAGAAGAGGACGTCCGGCAACGTCCACGTTTAAATCCTCAATTTGAAGCATCGTTTTGACTCCTGGCTAATATATTTATGAATCTAAATACAATAAAGAAATAAAAAGGTTCTCAATGGTCAATAACAGTCCTCTTTTGTGTGATACTCATATATAAGTAACGGGTATCAAAAAGATACTGTGTGATAAATTAAAAAGTTAAAATTAAAAAGAAGCGGCAAGAGAGAGTTGAATCCACCCGACGGAAAGGATAATGAGAGACAGGGTTAAAAAGAAGGAGACAAAGAAAATCCCGTCTTTTCTTTTAAATTTTAATTCGTTCATGGACGTTTTACCGATTCCCGTATATCCTCTGTTTTGCATGGCTTTTGAAGCATTATCCGCCGAACGAATGACGGATTGGACCAATCCGGTTGACAGAATTTGAACCGTTTGAAACGGGTTTTTCAGAGAATTAAAAGCGCGTGCTTTGAGAGAAAATTGAAGTTGGGACGCAACGGATATGAGAAGCGGGATGAATCGAATCGTCAAAAGAACCATAAACGCCAAGTCATGAGACGTCATATTTATCCGGCGGAGAGGAAGCGGGCGAATCATCTTTTCGATTCCTTGAACCAGGGCGGATTGTTTGGTTGTCGCCGTTAATAATGAGGCGAATAGAATCAATAAAATGAATTTTAAAGCGACACCGATGCCGGTTATAAAGCTGAAAACGCTCAAATTAATGAATATATATTGGTTTTTGAAAAATGAAATTTTATATACCAACGGATTTTTAAGAGGAGAACCGTCTTCAAATATTTTTGTTCCGAAATCGTCGGATTTGATTGAAAAATCTTGAAAGTTCTCTTCGGAAAGCTCTTCAATCGAGAGTTTTTTAAAGCGGGGATAATTGGGCTCACGCGGTTTTTCAAGGGTGAAAGCATAAAGACCGATGTAAAACTCAGACTCCGCCGGCACTTTACGATGACAGGAGAGATCATAAAACGTAATCGTGTCCGGTGCGGGAGCTGCCGAATAATAACGAAGAACATAAAAATCCGTGTGCTCATCGTCAAAAATAATCACATTTTGATTCCGATTTTTTAATTGATGATCCATCATATCCACCGACAATGAAACATCCGAAAAAACCGGAACGGGCGCAAATAAAAAATGAAGGAGAAAAACGATGAGGATGAAAAAAAACATCGGTTTAATGGAAAATAAAAGCTTTTTAAGGGAGAGGCGCGCGATGAAAGCAACGAAAAAAAACAAAACGAGAAGAGAAAACAAACTCCAGATACGATGAACATTGAAAATAACGAGGCTTAAAATCATCAAAGTAACAATCTTTGTTCGAGGGTCTAATTGATGCAAAAAAGATTTGCCGTCAATATAGGGGAGAAATTGTTTGTGCATATTTAATCGATTTTTAAAAAATTAATTTAAATTTATGTTTCCGTTTGTGTTTTATTTTCGTTTGCTTGTGTTTTATTTTCGTTTGCTTGTGTTTATGTTTTATTCGCATTTTGCTTTTGATTTTGATTGTTTTGTTTTTGATTTTGCTTGTGTTTTATTTACATTTTGTTTTTGCTTGTGTTTTATTTATATTTTGATTTTGCTTGTGTTTTATTTATATTTTGTTTTTGTTTGTGTTTTATTTACATCTTGATTTTGCTTGCGTTTTATTTGAATTTTGCTTTTGCTTGTGTTTATTTACATTTTAATTTTGCTTGCGTTTTATTTGAATTTTGATTTTATTTTTATTTTTTGGGTTTCATCCTTCTTTGTATATTTTAATCTGTTTTTGAAATCAGTTTTAATATTTCAGAAGCCGCTTTTTCGGGATTTGGAACAACCTCAGAAACGGGGATTCCGCCGTCGCGAAGTTTTTTGAATAAATCGATGAGGTCCGGAAGAGGATATTTTTCGGAATCGATATATTGGGACAGATTGCCGTCAAACGCGATTTCTCCTTTGTCAAAAACAATGATTCGGTCCGCTTTAATCAAGTCTTGAGGATTATGACTGATGTAAACAAGCGTTTTGCCGCGTTTTTGAAGTTGATCAATCATGTTAAAAACACGTTTTTCGGCGGCCATATCCAGCATGGACGCCACTTCGTCTAATATGATGCATTCCGGATCCATGGCGACGGTGCCGGCAATCGCGACGGCTTGCGCTTCACCGCCGCTGAGAGAGGCGGGATCTTGATTTGCCAATGATTTGAGATGAAATGTTTCTAAAACTTGAGAAACGCGATTTTTGATTTCGTTTCGATTTAATCCGAGGTTTTCGGGGCCAAAAGCGATATCTTCTTCAACGGTGCTTCCGACGAATTGAAGGTACGGGTTTTGAAAAACAATTCCGACTTTGCGCCGGATTTCAGAAAGATTGGATTTTTTGCTTGTTTCTTTGCCGAAAACCATCATTTTTCCGGACGTCGGAAGCAAAAGACCGTTTAAATGATAAGCAAACGTCGATTTGCCCGAACCGTTTAAACCGGCAATGACGGTAAACTCTCCTTTGTAAATTTTCAAAGAAATATTTTTCAAAATAGGCTCGCTGTCCGGATATGAAAATGAAAGGTGAACGGCTTCAAACGCAACTTCTTTAGAAGACTCGTCTGCCGATGATGAAAATGGATTCGGCGCTTTATAAGAACAACTCGCCCGAGGGGAGTTTAAACTTTCAACCGAATCGACACATAAATTTTCGGCCGAATCGATACCTATATTTTCGGTCGAATCGACACATAAATTTTCGGCCGAATCGATACCTATATTTTCGGCCGAATCGACACTTAAATTTTCGACCGAACCGTTATTTGAGTTTTTTGAGCCATCCGTTCCGAACGGATTTTTTGAATTGTTTCGGGTTTCAAAATTCATATGTTATCCTCTGTTTCTGTTTTTTGAAACGGCGTTTGATTTTTGGCCGAACCGAAATTCACTTTTTGAATCAAACGCGGAGCGACTAATCCGACAAATAGTGATTTTAGGAAATCACTGAAAAGGAACGGAAGAAATCCGGTTGTAAACGCGATGGGCAAAGGCAACCGACTTGAAAAAGACAAATGGATTGTGCCGATAAACAATATCAAAAGACTTCCCAAAGCGGCGATGAAAAATAAGAAAAGAGAATTTTTAAATAAAGAAATTGAAGTTTTAGACCTGAGAATATCACTTAAACCGCCGACAAGGATTGAAACCGGAATGAAAGAATACAAATAACCTCCCGTCGGACCGAAAAAAATACCGATTCCGCTGCTGCCGCCTGCAAAAACGGGAAAGCCCACACATCCGACAATCAAATAAACAATAACGCTTATCGTTCCCCAATTGCGTCCCAGAGTCACGGCCGCCAGCAAAACAAAAAAGGTTTGCAATGTAAAAGGTATCGGGCCGAACATGATTCTTATATACGCGCCGACCGCGATAAGCGCGGCAAAGAGAGCGGCAAAAACCATTTTTTTAATTTTATCGGAATCATAGTCGACGGATTCGTTCATAAACATCACGTTTTGTTTTTAAAAAAATAAACAATAAAAGACAATAATAAAAAATAACAATTAAGCTTATTGTAAACCAATGAATAAATGAAAGTAAACATTGTTTTTTGATATAAATAGTTTATGAAAAATAAGCGAACAAGCAACAAATAAAGAGAAAAGAAAAGAAAAAAATAAAATTTGTATCCGTTTACGGTATCATTTCTTTGGAAAAAGAGAAGAAAAAATATCCCGTGATTTGGATTTAGATTCTTCCATTCTTTTTTTGTGTTTATTGGGAAACATATCCTTTTCAAATTCATAAAACGATTTGTAAAGTTTTTGGCCCATAAAATCACTCCGACCGTTTATTGTAATGCGGCGATATTGTATAAGTTTTATTTTTTTCTTAACAACAATCAAACACTCTTTTTCTCAACCGTTTCCAAAACTTTTTGAAATTCTTGAGTCCATTCGGAATCTTGAATCATCCATTCAATAATTTTTCCTTCTTCTTGTGCTTTTGAAAAAGCGGGGTCCATGGGAAGACGCGCAAGAATTGATGTTTTGAAATCTTCCGCCGCTTTTTCAATGCCGTCGGAATTGTAGAGATCGATTTTAACATCACAATGCGGGCAGATTAAACCGTCCATGTTGCTGACGATTCCGACCAGCGGCACGTCCAATTTTTGAAGGAACGTCAATGATTTTCGAACGCTTGCCAAAGCGATGTCTTGCGGAATTGTAACAATTATCGCGCCGTTGTTTTTGGGCAAAAGTTGCATAATGCCAAGCGGCTCATCGCCGGTTCCGGGCGGCAGATCAATGATTAAGTAATCCAAAGCCCCCCATGAAACGTCGGTAAAAAACTGTTGAATCGCGCCGGCTTTGGCCGGACCGCGCCAAATAACGGGCGTGTCGCTGTCCGGCAAAAGCAAACCGATAGATATGACGCTGAGATTTAAATTCGGAGACGGTTTGACCGGAATCATTTTTTCGTTTTCCACTTGCAAGTCTTCGGGAGAGATTCCAAATATCGCGGGAACGCTGGGGCCGTGAATATCGCAATCCATTAAACCGACATGATTCCCGCGCGCGGCAAGTCCGGCCGCAAGAGCGCAGGCCACCGTGCTTTTCCCGACGCCGCCTTTTCCGCTCATCACGACAAAAACATTTCTAATCAAACTCATATCAACCGCAGGACTCTTTTTGGGGGATGACTCCGGCTGAGATTTACGAACAACATTTAATTCTGTCATAAAATCACCAATTTTTAAAAGATATAAGAGGAATGAAACAAATGGTTTAAAAGAGTGACTCTCAAAATAAAAAATAAACAAACAAAAACAAACAAAAACAAACAAAAACAAACAAAGTCGAATCAAACAGCAAACGGAAAAAAGCAAGACGCGGTTTGACACTCATTCTAAAATAAAAACGGAAAATAAAAATAATAAATATTAAAAACCGGATTAATCTTCGGCTTTCTTTTGGAACTTGCGAATAACATCTCGAATTAAAACGATGTCCGCCGCGGTAACCACCCAGCGATAGGGAATGATAATACCCTCGCCGGCAACGTCAAAAACATCGGTATTGACATAATTGGAAATAATCCCGGAGACGGCTTGGCTTTCAACGTCAATAATCAAATCAGCGACTTTACCGACATAAATACCGTTAACGGTATAGATGTCAAGTCCGAAAAGTGAAGTCAGTTCAATACGCATAATTTCTCTCGCCTTTGAATAAATGTGTGAATAATTAAATAAAATAATTTTTTGTTATAAAATTGGATGAATAGAGTATAAGATAGAGATACAATATAAATTATTTGTTTCTTTTTATAACTTTTGATAAACGGCTCTTAAAAAGATTCAAAATGAAGAGACAGAAAAAACATCAATCGTTTTCAAAAATTAAAATCACGAAACAATCAAAAACGCTATCCGCTTAACAATTTCAATTCCTTATTTATTCAATCGATGATTTGATTGCAATTTTTATTCAGCTTTTATTCTGTATTTATTCCTTTGCAACTTTTGTTTCGTTTTTCGTTTCGTTTTTCGTTTCGTTTTTCGTTTCGTTTTGTATTTGGTTCAATTACAAATTTCATTCCGTATCTTATTCGGATTTAAATTTTATTCCGCTTTTCATTCTATTTTGAATAAAACCGTTGTAAAAACCGGACCGCGAACATCAATTTTCTTTTTATTTCCGGTGATGTAGCGCTGTCCCAAATCCGTTAATCTCATATTGACTTCGGAAAGCATTTTAACCATGCGAACGCGCGATTCGTGCTCGCCGGCGCCGGCCATTACGGCTTCTTCGGCTTCCGCCGCCGCTTCTGCCGCAAATGCGCCGACAAATGTCAATCCGGTTCGCGCCGAATGATTTTCAAGCGCCTTTTCCCATTTCTTTTGATTCGGAACGCCGAGGAGGTCGCCGTTGTAAGCCACGATTTCATTAAAGGCCGCCGGTCCCGCTAAAGAGGTGTCGGATTCGGGCTCGGTGATGGAAACCGTGACTGTTTTGCCGCACAACTCTCCTTTCCACACTTCAAAAGAACAGGGACTCGCTTCTTTTCCGTACGTTTTGTATCCGTCAACAATCGCCTCTGCAATTTCTCTTCCGGCATCCGTTTTCGGGACTTTAATCAACTCGACTTGCCGCGACAACTCGGCATCCGACATTTCCCAGTCTCCATACTGCGAAAACTGCGGGTACGTCATGGAACGCATATCTTTTGCGTCATAAAGAATCATGGCCAAACGCTCAACCCCGAGACCGAGATTCATGACCGGCATCGGAATGTCATATTCCGACAAAGCCGGCGCTGCGTAAATGCCGAAAGTCGCGACTTCAATCCAGCCGTCACTGTATTTTGTGTCCGAGCCGTCCAATTTCGGGTGGTAGGCATAAACTTCGATTTGAGTATCGGGCGCGTAATATTTGCTGCGTTTATTATCCGGGCGGAACATGAACTTTTCAAACCCGAATTGAGAAAGCAAGCCTTCGGCAACCATTTTCCCGTGATCGACGGTGACGTTTTCATCCATAATCACACAGGACGCGGAATAATAAGTCATCAAACGAGAAGCGTCTTCTTGTTGCTCCCTTCGGAAACAGCGGTCGATTGAAAACAGTGAAAACGGCGGCTCGTTTCGCTCAAGAAGTTCGGAAAGCGTGATAAACCAGCCGCTGGTCATGTGACTGCGAAGGGTTTTGCTTGTGCCTTCCGGTTTGAGTTCTTTAAATTCCGGGAAGACTTTGTCAATCAATTCGGTCACGACGGTGTCGGCCACACCCAATTGCTCGGCCAATTCGGAAACCAAATCGTCTCCTTCAATCGTTCCTTTTTTGTAAGCATGAAGCACTTTTCGAATAATTTCGATACCGGAATCATCGATTCCGTCAACGATTTCTTTAATCTTTCGGATACGTTCATCCGAAATGCCGACATTCGGGCGCGGAAGTCCGGCCAAATAGAAACAGCGGTCCAAAACGGCCGGCGCCTCGTCGCCGAATTGTTTGTAAATGTCGCGCTCTTCAACGATGAGCGGATTCATGTATTCGGCAAAGCCCATTCTCATATACGCTTCACGCAGTTTTTGAATGGTTTCATAAACCGGATGCGGTTTCCCGAATGCCGGCTTCATTCGCGGATAACTTTCTTCAAGCGTTGTTTTTCGGATGTATTTTCCCGATTCAATCCACGTTTTTTCAAAGTTTTCATTTTTTTCCCGACGGACCTGCTCCGGATCAAATTTCATAATATTGCGCCTCAATTTTTCAAAAGAATAATATTTAAAATAAATCATCAAAGAATGAAGATTCTAAATCATTTAAGAATAAATAAAGATTCCTTCTCGGCGACTTCAAAAATAAAAAAAGAAATGAAATAAAAGAAAACAAAAAATAAAAGTAAAAACGAAAAAATAGAAAAATTAATTAAAATCCGAGGTTAAAAGAAATCGCGGCTCCCGAAATCAAAACGCCGGCCGCAAATCCTAAAATAGCCCCCGTGTTTAAAAACGGCAATCCCGCCTGCGGTTTTCCTTTGGAAACCATGTACATTAAAAAAGCGAAACCGGCAAAAGTGCCGATCATTGCCGTTAAAGTGGGCGTGGAAATCCACCCGTCATACTCCATGAAAGTGTTTGCCGAAATCACCAGCAACGTCGGAATAATAGCGTCTCCCAACCCCATAAAGAGAGCGTCGGATTTTTTCTTTTTCGTTTGAATTTCAACGGCGGCCTTCTCCCCGTCCGCGACAAGAACGGATACGATTGATTCGGTTTTGACGGAGCCGTTTGGAGGAATGTTCGCATCGGATGGCGACTCTGTTTTACACGCGGTGTCGGGTTGGGGGAGTGAATCCTTCTTTTGATTCGAAAAGTCATCGGAAAAATCGCCACCCGCATCGTCGGAAAGATCATCGGAAAAATCTTCATCGATGTAAGAATAATCCCATGTCCTCGGAATCACAAACAATATCGGTAATTTCATGTCCATGATTCCGTTTGCCAATGTCAGCATATGTTTCGTTTTGTAAACGGAAATGAAATCATAAATCAATAATCCGATCATCAAAAGAATAATCGGGACATAAGAGATAGAAACCCCAATCACCGTGCAGGCGCCGACGGCAATCACCAATCCCGCCAAATCAATGACGTACCATTCCGGATATTTATAAATCAAAACCGTAAAAAGGACCGCCGCTAAAGCGGAGAGCGCGAAAAATAAAGAGGTATCGGAAGAGCCGATGAGTTTATCCAAAAACGTCGCAAAAACGTAGTAAAGCGTAACGCTGATGGACAAATAAACAATGCTGCGAATCACAAAGGTTTTGTTGATTTTAATCAAAAAGATGAGAAGAGCGGAAAACACCAATAAAAGAACGATGTAATAAACGGCGTAGCCGACATTTTCCGGATTTTCCGGCGCCGGCAAACTTTCGATATAATCCGTTTGGGCCATCCAAAGCGAACCGACTTGAACGATCAAAATGAAAAGCGCCATTATAAAATAAGGTGCCATGTCTTTGATTTTATTTGAAAATGATTTTTTGGAGTCCAAGAAAAAACCTCGTTTTGCGAATAAAAAGATAAATAAATCCATGAATTAAATCGGAAAGATAAGTCATTTAACACGAAGGGGAAGAAAACCATTCCTGTGAAAGGATGAAATCAAGTTACTTAGAACGGCATTGACAAACCGGGATGAAACAAATTAAGAAAATGTATATCAAAGAATGTATGAAAACGAAATCAATAAACATATTTTGATTATCAAAAAGAGGTTAATATTTATATACTTTCGTAAACATTTAAAAATGAATACGAACTTTGTAAAAAGAATTCAAACCATTCGAAAACATTGAAAACCCGCTCAAGCCCGTCCGAACAACCAAAATTGAAACGATTTCAAAATCATTCAAACGGCCGGGAGGGAGGAAAACATTCCGTATCCATTTCACATTTACACGTTTACACATATTCATTTCACATTTACACATATTCATTCACAAATATTCTTTAAACATATCCGTTCACACTTACACGTTTACACATATCCGTTCACACTTACACGTTTACACATATCCGTTCACACATATTCATTCACAAATATTTTATTCACACACTTCAAATTTCATCTGAAATTCAAAAAGGTGACATGTTATGGAATCCAAAGATATTATCGCATTCGCACTCGTTGAAATCGCCACACTTGTCATGGCTTACGCCTGGCTTTTAAGATTCGTGTACAGCCCTTACAATTGGGTTGTTATTTTCTGTCTGCTCGTTGTCGTCGGCGTCGTGTTCTTTATGATTTTGTCAATCAACAATCGCTTGGATGAAATCGAACGGCGAATGGAAAGCCGGGACAAAGCGATTCGTGTCAGCATTATGACAGTTGAAGCCGATTTGGAAAACCAAATGACAAAATTAAACCACAATGTCGAAAGCGCGGTGGCCGAAATCAATCGAAAACGCTTCATATAATATTTTTGAATATTTATTATTATTATATTCATTTTTTATTTTTATTTTATATTCATATTTTATTTGTTTTAAAAATCCAACAGTCGGGGCATTTTTTTATTTCTTTTCTGAAAACGGCACATTGATTTTGTTGTTTGAATGTACGGAATTTTTTGAATGGTATCGTGAGCTTGTTCGTGAGCTTGTTCGTGAGCTTGTTCGTGAGCTTGTTCGTGAGCTTGTTCGTGAGCTTGTTCGTGAGCTTGTTCGTGAGCTTGTTCGTGAGCTTGTTCGTGAGCTTGTTCGTGAG
>Ga0265295_1005314_pt1 | contig 16533 bp, 13 predicted proteins | sample Munlansysbiofilm_FD_192503 | JGI IMG/M metagenome (GOLD analysis project Ga0265295, IMG submission 192503) | Leachate microbial communities from a municipal landfill in Southern Ontario, Canada - Methane capture system biofilm | ecosystem: Engineered > Solid waste > Landfill > Unclassified ... | reverse complement strand
AATAATCATTTTTTTTTAATCTTGTCTTAAAAACATAATCACTACACGCAAAAGTATCAATTTCTGCATGTGTGACGGCAAGAAAACAGCTCATTTCGGCAAGCTCAACGCATCGCTTTTGCAAAGCTTTGGTTCTGCGCTGGCCAGGGTGGCTTTGCAAATGTACGAAATGAGCGGTGGCTGTTTATTTCACAAAATTCTATGAAACGGCAGCAATATTGAAAAATTGCCAAAAATTGGATTTGTATGAAGTAGGGAAACGGCTCTTTTGATTTTGCTAAAACATTGGTATTTTGTCTTTCATTTTCCTGTTCGTTTATTTTCGGTCGTGTTGTCTTTTAGGGTGAGGTATAACGATTGTGTAAAGTTAAGTTGTTTATATTTATTATTATCTTCATTTTTGTATCTTATTGATATTATTAGCTTTAGAGTCGGTAAAATGATCCAAAGGGCTTTTGTTATATGCAAGAGATGTTCTGGCAATGTGGGTGTAAATTTTCGTGTTCTTGTTGCTTTTGTGACCCAATAACTCCTGGATCAACAGCATGTCCATACCATGCTCCAAATGATGTGTTGCAAAAGCTATTTTAATGAAGTCTTTGGCATCGGAAAAAAATCCAGCTTTGGCTCCAGGCAATTCCTTTGGTGGCCTTCACCTTTGCAACGAGCCTGTAATCCTTTTCAAATCGCAGCCTCCCCACCGGGTTGTCGCGGCGGGAGTCGTTAGCCAATGTGATCGCAGGATTTCTCATTTGTCAAAATTAATTAAACTGCGCGGCAAACTTAGAAAGCGATGTTTCACACAATATTCTCATCCGGCTTAGGGGAGATGTGAAGCGGTAGGGTAGATTGTTGAGGGGAGAATGGAGTTTTTGAGATTGGTAACTCCCTGCATTTTACTACGCTTGTAGTAAATGTTTGTGCAAATCTAATATGAAGTGTATTTCTTCCTGATTTTGTAGATGCCGTCTTGATAACTTTTATCATCAATATTCATAATTATCACAGTGGTTTTCCACATTTTTATCTGATCAAACTTTTCTTGCTTTTTTTGATTCCGCCATTTCGCGGGATCCATTTTTGTAAGTCATTCATTTTTTGCGTCTGAATGTTGTGGAGTATGGACTGCCAAATATGAACTGACGGCTAACTGCTGCATTATATCAATTTTTAACACAGCGTACGGCATGGCCTTCGTCGGTGCTTGCCGGGTAGTCGATGCAATAGCTTTGTCCTGCTTCCAGGACGTAAGTACATATTTTATTACCTATCCATTCGGTTGATGTCCACCAAATAGCAGTTTGATTTAAGCCATAAAAATCGCCGTTGGCATCTCTTGCACCGGCGGGTAGCGCCGAAAAGCCACTATTGTTTTCGCCATCGGTATCGTTGTTCCATTCGTTAGTGTGTTTCATGGCACTACCTGCAGTATTGCCCCCGCCCAACGCATTAACTAAATCTTTCCAGTCGTTTTCGCTGGCTATGCTCCATCCTTCGGGGCACAAACCACGCGAATCTTTTACGGCAAACCAATTGTACAGTACGCCGTACTTTTCAGCGTTTTCCGGATTATTCCCGTAATAACACCAGGCTGGCTCTTCGTTTTCGTAAGCACTTTTCCATTCATCGGCGGTTTTTGCTTCTTTAATTGGGTCGCCGTTTCTGAATGTGGTAACATCCAGATTTTTGGGCATCCATACTTTTTCGCCGATTTTTCCTGCATCATCGGCTGGTGTATTGTTTTGCTGCGAATTAGAGTTTCCGCAAGCACTCATTAAAATTGCTACGGCTATTGCAATAGCGTTAATTACGTAAGTCCTCTTCATCATTTTTAGTTTTTAAAAGATTAATGATTTTGTTTTTTCATTTATTAAGATTTCATTTTTATCAAAAATTGGATTAAATCAATCGCCCAATCAACCGTTATTGAATAGTGGAAATGCTCCAATTCTTTTTGATTTTGCATTGGCCTCAATATGTGCTGTTCATCGGTCATTTTAGATTACCCAAAATACTCATTCGGCAAGACCAAAAGTTTGTAATCCACTGCAACTTGCAGCCACACCACCGGAGCAAGGTGCTGGGTGTGATTAGCTAACTTGAATGCAGGATTTCTCATTTGCCACACTATTTTAATTGCGCAACAAAAATAGAAACTTACATTGATTTACGAAATTATTTTGGCGGTTTACCGGTTAATTGTTCCGCGATGTGCCAGAGATCAAAATCCCCATAGTATTCCAGGGAGTTGCCACAATGTACAATTATGATTTCCTTATCCGGGATAACATATATGTTTTGGCCTAAATTTCCGGAAGCAGCAAACTGATACGTAGAATCACAATTAGAATGCCCCCACCACTGATAGGCATAATAAATGCGCTTGCAGCTACTTCCAAACCATTCGGGATAGGTGTTGCGGGGTATTGATTTGTTTTCCCTTGTTGATTCCAATACCCAGTTTTTTGAGATAATTTGATCTCCATTCCAGTTGCCTTCATTAAGAAAAAGACGACCAAACCTTGCATAATCGATGGCTCTGGCAATTAAACGGCTGGGCGCATATTCAAACCCTGATTTTTTGCTATCGATGGAGAACAACGCATGGTATTCCATAATTTTCGACCATAGCGTTTCTTCAAGATAGGCTGATACTGTTTTTTGTGTTGCCCGTTCGATTATTAATCCCAAATAGCTTGTATTGAAATTACAATATTGAAATGTTCTTCCCGGTTCTATTGCAATTTTTACTTTTTCAAGCAGTAGCTTTCTAACATTTGGATGGTAGTACCCCACTGCTTCATCGTGCCACGGTGCATGAATATAAGTGCCAGGAATGTAGCTGGTATTGTATGCAAGTCCTGAACGCATTTCCAATAAATGCCTAATTGTAATTTTAGTGAATCCCGGATCCCGCTCCGCTAATTCGGGAACATACACTGTTATTGGATCCTCAACACTTGAAATCAGGCCTTCATCAATAGCTGCACCTATTAAAAACGATATAAACGATTTGGCCATAGATTGCGAGTGAAAATAAGAATCCCTATTGAAACCGTTGAAGTACTTTTCGTACAAAATAGTGTCATTGCGAATAAAGATAAGAGCCGTAGTTTGCGATTTCTCAGCCCACTCGTCAAATGTTTTAAACCCTGAGCGCGAAACTCTATCAGCAAATAATCCTACAACATACTCCTCTTTGTGTTTTTCGGCAAATTGAAACACGCTATCAGCGCTATGTATGGTTCTGTTTTGGTAAAACTGGTAATCATACACATCGGCTACATTTTGCGTAATCAAGCGATACACATAAACAGGCGAATAGAAAACGGATAAGATGACCAAAAAAAGAGCCGGAAGGATAAAAGTCAATAAGAGGATTATTTTAAGTGCCCTTTTCATTTTATCATCAACTCTTGCGTTTCATTTTACGATACAACCATTTTATGGTTTAATTGAAATTTTCTATTTAAAACTTTTTATTAGAAGCCAAATTGCAAACGACATTTCTCCAACAATACTGGGAATAGCAACCAGTGCTAGAAATACCGAACCATACGCTTCGTAATTTGGAAGTATGAAATGTGCTCCGGTATCGATCATATACATAGTACCTGCGATAATCAGAAAAGACGCAATTAGTCTTGGTTTTCCGATTATTTTCCCCAAAAGGATAAGATGAACCCCAAAGAAGAAAAGCCCAATAAGCCATATAATGTTAAAGGTATTTACCTGGTTAAGAATCTCGTGATCGGTATTTAAACCTAATGCTACGGGAAGTGCAAATATTGCAACACCCATAATTGCAGCATGCATCATCCTAAAATATGTGCTCAGTGTTGATAAAGGGTGTTCTTTATATAATTCATAAAGCGCCCATGCAACCACAACGTCAAACAAAACCGTTAACATAAAAGCCAATATCCCAAATCTAACCATCAGATGATTCTGCTGGATGGTTTCTAACGGGGCATTAAGAATTGATTGAAGGACGAGGAAATTAGCAAATATCGCAGCAAAGAAAATAACGAAATAGCTGATGCCTGCAACTCTGGAGAGCAATCCTGGTTTCATAATTCTACGTTAATCTTAGATTCATATTCTTAATTTAAAATGTTATTAACATCGGATACAGCTTTTTGTTTTAATAGATAAAGGTATGACCATGAACGCATACCACTCTCAACGCGAAGCCTCACCACAGGAGCAGGGCGGTGGGCGTGGTTAGCCAATTTTGTTGCGGTATTTCTTCTACTTTTTCTAAACTACCTTTTGGGGATTTTCATTTTCAAAAACATCGTTGAATAGAAATTGTTGAAGGTAATAATTAGTGTCAGAAAGAAAACTACCTATGTTTAAAATCAGAATGAACCCCGCCCCTCCCGAAGTATCGGGATAAATACCGGGCAGCCGTGATTTTTAACAGTTTGCTCCCTTAAGGGTTGGGGTAAACAAACTGTTGAAAATCGAATTTCAGAGTTTTCTTTCAACCACTAATTATAAATTTAATTCCACTTGCATTTCGTTAGGCGTAGCATGCGTGGTGTATAGCGAAAAAAAGAAAGGGATGGTATCCCTTGCAGGAGTGTCATCCCTTTCTGCCGGCTGCCGGCTGAGAGTTACTGGCTGCCTACTTTTCTACACCCAAAAACACCGGCTCTTCTACAAAAATGGTTTCAAACAAGCGGGCGTTGCTGCCGTCGAATTCTGCTCCGGGGTTGGCCGACGAGGTGACGACGTAGCGCATGGCGGTGTCGGCTACAGGAAAGGCTTCGATGACCACGGGCGAAAAGTTGCTGCCCTGGATGGTGAGTTTGTGCGTGGCATCGCTGGTTTTTACCACCGATGGGTCAACAAACGCCGAGCTGTTGAGCCGCGAGAGTTTGTTGAGGTATTTCACCATGGCTGCCGAGTCGGCGGGTTGTCCGTTCATCATCCAATGGCCGTCGGTTTTTTCCAGGTCGATGGCGCGATCGGGATAGGTATAGCTGAGGGTGGCAATATCGTCGCGCGATACTTTTACCAGGCTTTTGTTGCGATACGCATTCACATTGTCCTGGTAAGCCATTTTCAGGAATCCATCTACGGCATACACGGGCGTTTCGTCGGTGAGGCGTACGTAGCTGGTCATTTTGCCGCGCTGCTGTTGCTGATAGGGGTTTTGCTGCCCCTGTGCTGGCGGCGGCTGTGTGTAGGAGAATTTGCCGATCATCAGGTCGGCAAGCTCTTCGCCGGCGCCTTTGAGCGTGACGCGTGTTGCCAGTGAGTCGTTAAGTTCAAAGTCGGCCCATTTTTTATCGGTGGTGGCGGCCACGCGTTCGGGTTTCATCAGCGTAAACTGCGACAGGATGCTGCGCACCATGCCGATGTCGGCGGGATAGCTGCCGCCCTCGCCGCTCACCTCCCAGGCACCGACACTGGTCCGGTTGAGAACAACCGGCAAATCTTTGCCAGCCGGACGAATGTAGATGCTTTCGACGTCGGCAGTGTCGACTTCTACAAGTACATTGCGAAACGAACGGTCGCGCCCACCAGTCATCTCGGCGATTGTGTAAATGGCTGCCAGGATGATAAGGATGATGACGAGCGTTTTGACATTTAATTTTTTAAACATAACCTTCCTCCATTCTTTTAATGCGTTTTCTGCTTCTTACCTGCATACGGATGATGCCGTAAATTACCACCAACAACAACGGCAAAGCGAAGTTGATCCATTTTATCCAGTTGCGTTTGGCTTCGTCTATTTCTTTTAGCGGACGCGAGGTAACGGCTTTGGTGCGCAATTCGATCAATCCGGTGTCGTCGGAGAGATAGTCGATAGAATTCACCATCAGGCTCACGTTGTCGGGCTGGCGCTGCTGTGCTTCCTGCCCTTCGCCATTAACAGCAAAATCGCCATCACCAATCAATACTATCGAAGCCGGATTGCTGCCGCCCATATTACCTTTTAAAATGGCGCCCACGGTGAGTTCCTTCAGCGGGAAATCGTTGTTGCCCCATTGTTTTTGCACGTCAAAAAATACCGGCAGTGGCAGCGTGCCCGATTTGTCGCTGGTAAACAAAAATGGTTTGTAGGTAAGGGAGGTGTCGCCCTGATAAGAGATTGTGCTCACCAGTTGCAGCATCACCTGCTCGAGGCCTTCGGTGATGGGCATGTCGTCTTGGAATTTGCGCACCAGCGGCCAGTAAGGAAAAGGAATCTGGCGGGTAAAGGTCATGAATCCGGTTTGCTGTCGCACGCCCACAGTTCCGGCGCTGGCATCGACCACGCAATTGTTTTCCACTTTCAGCCCTTTCGAAAGCAGCCAGTCGCGCAGGTTGGTTTCGGTTTTGTTGCCGCGCATCGTTTGGAAATCGCCGATAAAATTATTAAAAGCTATATAAAGATTTCCGCCGCCGGCCAGGTAGCTGTCGAGCTTGCCGAGCGCCTGCGTGGGGAACGAATCGACGGGAGCTACAATGGCCAATGTTTTATACTGTGAGAGGTCGGCATCGGTAAGGTTTACCGGCTGAATATCGTAAAGCACCTGCAACTGTTGCATGGCTTGCGAAAGGGCGCTGAGGGAAGGCTCGCCGTGGCCTTGCACAAATCCAATCATGGGTTTGTCGATTACAGCCAGTTTTTTGATGGAGCTTGAAAGGGCATACTCCATGGCAGCTCCCGGCTGTATTACAGGAATTATGTCGGTGCGTTCGCCCATCACTATTTTGGCGCCGAGATAAACTTTTTGCTGCTTCACCTGGTCTTTTTCGCGCACGCTGATCACCAGCGGTTGAATGCCTGCCTGCATGGCTGCCTGCTCCGCTTCAGCGTCTTCGTTGGGATTAATAAATTCATAATTCACCATCCCGTCAGAAAGCGCCGAATATTCGATAAGCATATCTTTGAAATCGTTGCGGGCTTTTTCTATTTCCTGCTGGCTGCCGCGGGTAAAATAAGCCGTGATAGTAACCGGTTCATCCAGCGATTCCAGAATGTCGCGCGTGGCGTTGCTCATGGTGTAGATTTTGTCGGCAGTGAAGTCGAGCCGCACAAAGAACTTTTCCGAAAGCACATTCAGCAACACCACGGCTATGGCGATGAGGATCAATTGAGAGGCTATAGATTTGTTTTTTCGCATATCTTCAATTATCTTTTTTTTAATAATTTATTAACTCCTGTTTTTTTGTAAAACGGCCTCGGTACTAACAAGCCCCAAAAAGATGATCGACAGGAAGAAGATGATGTCTTTGCTGTCGATGACGCCGCGAGAAATCGACTCGAAATGGTTGCCCACACTCAGATAATACAACACATCGCCCACGATGCCACTGGCGCCATAAGCCAAAAAGGCAAACAGGAAGTGAAACAAAATGCCGATGGCCAACGCCAGCATGAAGCCCACAATTTGGTTGTTGGAGATGCTGCTGGTAAAGATGCCGATGCTGATGTAGGCGGCGCTGATAAGTATCAGGCCGAGGTATCCGGAGATGGTGGCGCCATGATCGATGTTGCCCAGGTTGGCCACAGTGATGTAATAGGGCAGCGTAAAAGCCAGCGCTATGACGATGAGCAGTAGTGTGGCCAGGAATTTCCCCATCACCACCTGCCAGTCGCGCACCGGACGGGTGAGCAGCAGCTCGATGGTGCCGGTTTTGTTCTCTTCGGCAAACTGCCGCATGGTGAGCGCCGGAATAAAAAAGAACAACGTCCAGTAGGCCACACCAAAAAACGCCTGCAGGCTGGCCTGTTTTACAAAAAAGATGTCGGAACCGTAGAGCCACGTGAAGAGGCCGCTAAATCCCAGAAATGCAATGAGCATGATGTAAGCTGTCAGCGAATCGAAAAACGACTGCAGCTCCCTGGTAGTTATTACCCAAATCTGTTTCATTGTTTTATTAGTTTTAAAAATTCAAAATAGATAAATGATAATTAAGAAGTTCCAAGTTCCAAATTCCAATAAGAAGTTCCAAATTCCAAGTAAAATTCAAACCCTTACACTACTTGAGATTTGGTTTTTGGAATTTATTTGTGATTGTTTACGCCGACTACTGGCGGTTGTTCTTTGGTGATCAACTTAGAGTTAGTTCTCTAAACACATCTTCCAGCTTAGTTTCGACAGGCGAAAGGCGCGTAAGAATCCAGCCGTTGGCAACGCACATTTTAAAGATGTCTTTGGCCGAGGTTCTGTCGGTTTTGCTCTGCACCTCGAAGCGTTTTTCGGCTGAGCTGATAATGTCGACCATCTCTATGCTATCGATGGTGCGCAACCTGTCGAATATCTCGGTAGCGGTGGCTCCGGTTAGCTCGGTATCTATCTGAACCCGCATCAGCTCTTTGCCTTGCGCCTGATGCCGGAGCGTTTCGGCGCTGCCGTCAGCTACAATTTTTCCTTTATTAATAATCATAATTCGATCGCAGGTAGCCTCTACTTCGGCCAGGATGTGCGAGCTGAGGATGACGGTTTTTTCGCGGCCGATCTTTTTTATCAGCTCCCGTATTTCGACAATCTGGTTGGGGTCGAGGCCGGAGGTAGGCTCGTCGAGGATGAGCACCTCGGGGTCGTGGATGAGCGCTTGCGCCAGACCCACACGCTGCCTGTAACCTTTGGAGAGTTCTCCGATTTTTTTGTGTTTCTCCCCCTCCAGGCCACACACCTGCACCATCTCACGAATCTTGTCTTTGATGCGTGCCTTCTCGATGCCCTGCAGCCGGGCTACAAAATAGAGGTAATCCAGGATGGGCATCTCCTGATACAAAGGGTTGCTTTCGGGCAGGTAGCCGATGCGTTTTTTGATCTCTTCGGCGTGTTCGTGAATAGAAAATTCGCCCACACGCACCTCGCCCGAAGTGGGATAGAGGTAGGTGGTGATGGCTTTCATGGTGGTGGTTTTTCCGGCACCGTTGGGTCCCAGAAATCCCAGCACTTCGCCAGTGTTCACGCGAAAAGAGATGTCGTCGACAGCCCTTTGTGTCCCGAATACTTTGGTTAAGTTTTCAACTACTATATCCATAGGCTTGATTATTTATTTGATTGATTTTGCAAAAAGGTACGACCAAAAAAAGTACTTGTTTTATTGTTAACAAAATTTAACGGAAAATGCAAAAAACATTATTTGAACAAAAGCCCATTATCACCTACATCCGCTCCGGCACGTCGATGCCCAGGAGTTGCATAGCATTTTTGAGAATGTTGCCAACAAATTCAGAAAGCCCCAGCCGGAAAACGATCTGCTGCTGCTCCGCATCGCGCAGGATGGGTACCTGCTGGTAAAAGTTGTTGAACTCTTTGGCCAGCTCGTAAGCATAGTTGGCAATTACCGCAGGGCTTAGGTTTTTGGCCGCTTCGGCTACCACCACCGGAAAGTCGTATGCAATTTTTAAAATCGTCCGTTCTTTGGGATGAAACTCCGCGGGGATGACGTCGGCATCGGGTGCGATATTTTTTTCGGCAGCTTTGCGCAACAGCGACCGGGTGCGTGCGTAAGTGTATTGAATAAACGGCCCGGTGTTGCCGTTGAAATCTATCGACTCCTCCGGATTGAAGAGGATGGACTTTTTTGGGTCAATTTTTAAAATAAAATATTTGAGTGCTCCCTGGCCAAGGATTTCGAAGAGCGCTTGCTGGCCTTGTTCGTCAAACTCGTCGGTTTTGCCCAATTCCAGTGTGGTTTTGCGGGCGGTGTCGGCCATCTCCTGCATCAGGTCGTCGGCATCCACCACCGTTCCTTCGCGCGACTTCATGCGCCCCTGCGGCAGCTCCACCATGCCGTACGAGAGATGCAGCATGTCATCCGACCACTGGCGGCCTAATTTTTTCAATGTTTTTTTTAATACATCAAAATGATAGTTCTGCTCATTGCCTACAACGTAAATCAACTGTTGCGGATCGTATTCGTCGTGGCGGAGTTGTGCTGTGCCCAAATCCTGCGTAATGTAAACGGAGGTGCCATCGGCGCGCAGCAGCAACTTCTCGTCGAGGCCTTCGCTGGTGAGGTCGCACCATACGGAGCCATCTTGTTTTTTATAAAAAACTTTCTTTTCAATTCCTTCAAATACCAGCTCGCGCCCCAGCAGATAGGTGTCAGATTCGTAATAGGTTTTGTCGAAACTGATTCCCAGCCGCTCGTAGGTAGCGTCGAAACCTTCGTACACCCATCCGTTCATCTCTTTCCACATCTTCCTGATCTCCGGGTTTTGCTCCTCCCACTGCCGCAGCATCTCCTGCGCCTCCATCAGCAGTGATGCTTCCTTTTCGGCAAGCTCTTCGTCCATGCCGTTTTTGATAAGTTCTTTAATCTCTGCTTTGTAAAATCTGTCGAAGAGCACGTAATATTTCCCCACCAGTTGATCGCCTTTCAAGCCCGAAGATTCCGGTGTTTCGCCGTTGCCCCACTTTTTCCAGGCGAGCATCGACTTGCAAATATGTATGCCGCGGTCGTTGACCAGATTCACGCGCACCACCTTTTTTCCGGCGGCGTGCAGGATGTTGGCCAGGGAATGCCCCAGCAAATTGTTGCGCACATGCCCCAGATGCAGCGGCTTGTTGGTGTTGGGCGACGAAAATTCGATGACTACCGGCGGCGCTTCTTTTACAGCATACTGACCGAATAGAGCGTTTTGTTTTTCGGTTTTATAAAAATCTTTCCAATAGCTGTCGGCAACAGTCAGGTTAAGGAATCCTTTGATAACGTTGTAAGCGGTCACCTCTTCCATCTGCGCCGTCATGGCGTCGCCGATCTCTTGCGCAGTAGCTTCGGGCGATTTCTTCGAGAGTTTTAGAAGCGGGAAAACCACCAGCGTGTAGTCGCCCTCAAACTCACGCCGTGTTTTTTGGATGGCGATCAGTTGTGGGGCGATGTCGGCACCATAAAGCTGCCGGACGACGGCGGTTGTGCGGGAAAGAAGAAGTTGCTCGATCATAGGTTTATTGTTTTATCGGGCAAAAATAGGCATTTTAGATGCACCCGGTGCGGCTCTGTTATTTGGATGGGATGGTTAACCGCGAGAAATGTTAAAATTAGAAACAGGAAAAAACCACGGAGGCTGTGATTCGATATTCCAAATTTCTCGCGGCTCATCGCTCATCTCTCATTTCTCACCTCTCATCGCTCCTCCTGCCATTGAGGATTACCGACTGAGGCGAGCCAGATAATCGTAATGTCCGCCATCGGCTAATCTCTCACATTTAAAACCAAACCTTGTGGCGTATTCGTGCAGCAGCTCGTAATGAATGTAAAGCCACGCGAAAGGCTCCGACTTGCGGCCGCGGTAGGCAAACTGAAAAACCACCTCACCGTAGTAGTTGGCGGCGAGGTCGATCATGGCACTGCCATCCTCCTGCTCCAGCATATAAATGATGTCGGAAGAGTCGCAGATCACCTGCCCGCCGGGGTTGAGCAGATTGTAAGCTTGCTGCAATGTCTTTTCAAGTCCCGCCAAAGTGCCACCGATACCGATGCCATTCATCAGCAAGAGCAGCGTGTCGTATTTTTCGTTTTTAATATTAAAAAAATCTATCTCACGGGCGTTGCTCAAGCCGCGTGCCTGCATTACCCTGACTGCTCCCGGGGAAATATCGATGGGATGCACCTGCTTTTTCTGGTCGATCAACGCCAGAGAGTGACAGCCGGCAGCCGCACCAATATCCAAAATGGAACCTTTGCAGGAATTTAGCGCAAGCTTTTCTATTTCGGGCATTTCGTTGTAGGTTCTAAAAAAGTGCGCTACTTCTGTGTGTGAAGTGCCGAAGCGGTCGGAGAGTACCCGCAGGCGCATGGTTCGCGGGTTTTGGTGCCATGCTTCCAAAGCCCGTCCCAGCACATCGTGGTAAGCGGTGTCAGGTGTTGTCATTTTTTTCGATTTTTAAAAATTGTACTTTCGCGCAAAAATAATTTTCATAACAACACAAATCGTTTTTCATGATCAATTCAGCACTCATCCATCCTAAAAGCATTGTGGTAGTAGGGGCTTCTAAGGACGTCACCAAGCCCGGCGGTAAAATCCTCAAAAATCTGCTCGACAACCATTACAAAGGCAAACTTTACGTTTCCAATCCCAAAGAGACCTCCGTGCAGGGAATTCCTTCGTTTCGCGATCTGAAAGAGCTGCCACAGACGGATCTGGCAATTTTGGCCATTGCTGCCAAATATGCGCTGGCTACTGTGGAGGAGTTGGTGCACAACCACGGCACACGCGCTTTCATCATTATCTCCGCTGGTTTCAGCGAGGAGAGCGAAGAGGGTAAATTGCTTGAAGAGAAAATTGTAGAGGTTATCAATTCGGTGGATGGTGCCCTTATCGGCCCCAATTGCGTCGGGATTTTAACACCAGACCATGCCAGCATTTTTACGTTGCCCATCCCGCCTCTCAACTCGCAAGGCGTTGATTTTATTTCCGGATCGGGTGCCACAGCGGTGTTTATCATCGAGTCGGCGCTACCCAAAGGGCTTACTTTTAATAGTGTGTTCTCGGTGGGCAACAGCGCCCAAATCGGCGTGGAGGAAGTGCTCGAATATTTGGACGTTACGTTTGACCCCGAAAAGAGTTCGCGTGTGAAGCTGCTTTATCTCGAGACCATCAACAATCCCGGTAAACTTCTGCGCCATGCTTCGTCGCTGATACGCAAAGGGTGCCGCATCGCCGCCGTCAAGGCAGGCTCTTCGGAGGCCGGCAGCCGCGCGGCCTCGTCGCACACCGGAGCGCTGGCCAGCAACGATGTGGCCGTGGAGGCACTTTTCAGAAAAGCTGGCATCGTGCGGTGCTATGGCCGCGAAGACCTTACCGCCGTGGCTGCTGTTTTTATGCACCCGGCATTGAAGGGTCGCAACATCGCCATCATCACCCACGCCGGCGGCCCGGCGGTGATGCTCACCGATGCTTTGTCGAAAGGTGGCCTCAACATCCCGCACCTGCAAGGCAAGGAGGCCGACGAGCTGTTGGCGAAGCTCTACCCCGGAAGTTCCGTGGCCAATCCCATCGACTTCCTGGCTACCGGCACCGCCGAGCATCTCGGCATCATCATCGACACCGTAGATCAGAAATTTGATGAAATAGATGGCATGGTGGTAATATTTGGTACGCCGGGACTTGTACGCATTTTTGATGCCTACCGCGTGCTCGACGAAAAGATGAGCACCAGCCGCAAACCCATCTTTGCCGTGCTCCCATCCATCCTCACCGCCCGCGAAGAGGTTGCAGAGTTTTTATCAAAAGGACGCATCAACTTCCCCGACGAAGCCATCCTGGGCAACGCTTTGTGCCGTGTGATGAACACTCCGGCACCGGCGCCCGAAAAACCAGAACTTCCGGCAATCGACAATGATTTGATTCGGGATATTATTAATAAAAATAACGACGGCTACCTGAATCCCGAAGCTGTGCAGCAACTGCTGGACGCTGCCGGCATACCGCGCGCCGGCGAAGTGGTAGCACTGACCCGGGAACAAGCGGTGGCCGGAGCCGAAAAACTTGGTTTCCCGGTGGTGATGAAGGTGATAGGGCCGGTACACAAATCGGATGTTGGCGGCGTAGTGCTGAATGTGAAAAATCCGGACGAAGTGAAACAGCAGTTTGCCCGAATGATAAAAATCAAAGATACCACTTCCATCCTGCTGCAACCTATGCTTAGCGGCCAGGAACTATTTGCGGGCGTCAACCGCGAAGCTCTTTTTGGACACACCATCATCTGCGGATTGGGCGGCATCTTTATAGAGGTACTCAAAGATGTGGCCGCCGCCATTGCTCCGCTGGGACACGACGAGGCGTTGCAAATGATTCGCAGCCTGCGCGGATACAAAATGATACAGGGCGTGCGCGGCCAGCAGGGAAGCGATGAGCAGGCTTTCGCCGATGTGGTGGTTCGCCTCTCGGCATTGGTGATGGCAGCGCCCGAAATTGCCGAACTCGACCTCAACCCATTGCTGGGAAACCCACAAGGCGTCACTGCCGTTGATGCCCGCATCCGCATTTCAAAATAAAAACTTACGCACATGTTAACCGTTGTCGGACTTATCGTTTCGATTGTGTTGCAGTTTGTGGCAATGATTTTTGCCATCACACTCATCCGCAGCACCAAGTATAATTCGAGCTGGATATTACTCTCGATAGGATTGATGGTGATGGCCGGACGCCGGCTGCTGGAATTTTTGCCCTACGTCAACCGCGAGCTGTCGCACCGTATGGAGATTTTCAACAGTTGGCTGGGCGTGCTGGTGTCGCTGCTGATGGTGATCGGTGTGTTTTACATCCGCAAAATATTTATCTATTTGCGCAAAGCAGAAGAAACCCGAAAAGCCGCCGAAAAGCGCGTGCTCAACGCAGTAATCGTTACCGAAGAAAACGAGCGAAAGCGGCTTGCCAAGGAGCTACACGACGGGCTGGGACCTTTGCTGGCCACCGCCAAGCTCTCGGTGTCGGCACTTACGGAGCAGCAAGGCGCCGTGGCCGAAAACAAAACCATTTACCAAAATGCCCTGCAAGCCATCAACGAATCTATTGGAAGCTTACGCGAAATTTCCAACAACCTCAGCCCGCATCTGCTCGACAACTTCGGGCTGCATCGCGCCATCAGCACCTTCACCGAAAAAATTAACGATACCGGCAAGATAAAAATCGAGTTCACCAGCAACCTGGGCAGCCAGCGATTCGAGAGCAACGCCGAAGTTATCCTTTACCGCGCGGTGTGCGAGCTGACCATGAACACGCTGAAACACGCCAAAGCCAACAAGATACTCATCAGCCTCGACCGTGAAGATGAAAACCTGATGCTGCTTTATCAGGACGATGGCATTGGGTATGAATTTCAGAAGGTTCTCGATGGACAGACCGAAGGCATGGGCATCAACAACATCCGCTCACGCATCGGATCGCTCAACGGAACTTTTGAGGTGGATAGCTGGCCGGGCGAAGGAATCATCGTCACCATACAGGTAAAGATAGCGCCATGAAAAGCCTGCATCTGATCATCGTGGACGATCATACGCTTTTCCGCAACGGGCTTCGTGCGCTGCTGGAAAGTCATTACGAAAATATCCACATCCGCGAGGCCGGCAGTGGCGAGCAGTTTCTGGAATTGCTGCAACAATCGGTGCCCGACCTGGTGCTGATGGACATCAGCATGCCCGGCATGGATGGCGCCGAAGCCACGCGACAGGCGCTGACCCAGTATCCACAACTAAAAATTATCGCCTTGTCGATGTTTGGCGACGAAGCCTATTATTATAAAATGATCGATGCCGGCGTGCAGGGTTTTGTGTTGAAAGATTCGGAGATAGCAGAGGTGCGCGCAGCCATCGACACGGTGATGGATGGTGAGACCTACTTCTCGCATGAGCTGCTGCTGAAAGTAATCCGGAAAATGCCGCATTCCTCACCCGCGGAAGCTACACCTGAAATCCAACTTTCGGAGCGGGAGATGGAAGTCCTGCAACTAATTTGTGACGGATTGTCAAATCAGGATATTGCCGAAAAACTTTTCATCAGCAAGCGCACCGTGGACAAACACCGAAGCAACATCCTCTCGAAAGCCAACAGCCGCAACACCGCCCAACTGGTGATGACCGCCATCAGAATGGGATGGATAAGGGAGGCGGAGTAGGTTTGGTTGATAAAGCCGATTTCGAATTAAAGATGAGTTCCGGTGGTGGATGAAATGGCTGAACCGGAAAAATAAAATCGTGAAAATGGTGAATGATTGAGTAAATGCGCATTTAACAAACTGGGATTTGTATGGAAATGGATAATTTAAAAACAAAATATAGTAACAAGTTAATTTACCCAACCGTTAGCGTTTTTATAAAAAACAATGAACCACAACTACAATAGATTACCTATTATTTGCGCCAGCACCCTGGTGGCTCTCTTGTTCTTTGCTTGTACCCCTCAGGAAAAGCCACACGAAGACCTGCTATGGTATAACCATCCCGCCAAAAGTTGGAACGAAGCTTTGCCGCTGGGCAACGGCAGGTTAGGAGTTATGGTTTTCGGGAACACTACTACCGAACGCATCCAGTTAAATGATGATTCGATGTGGCCTGCTGACAGTGAAGAATGGACAAATACGCAAGGGGATAAAAATGATCTTAAAGAGATCAGAGAGTTATTATTTGACGGAAAAAACGCGGAAGCCGATAAGTTATTTGTGGATAAGTTTTCGCGCAAAAGCATCGTCCGATCGCATCAAACTTTAGGGGATCTGTTCATTGATTTCGATCACAAAAACATATCCGATTATAGGAGAGAATTAAATATTAGCAATGCAACCACAACGGTTTCGTACAAATCAAACGGCTCGCTCATTACCGGGCAAGTATTTGTTTCTCATCCGCACAAAGCGATAATTATAGAACTGACTTCCGAAGCCCCGGAAGGAATAAATGCTAAGCTCTATCTTAGCAGACCAAAAGACAAAGGATTTGAAACAGCAAAAGTGCTTACAACCGATGACAACCTTTTGCGCATGCAAGGAGAGGTAACGCAGCGAGGAGGACAATTCAATTCGGAACCCGCTCCAATTTTGAATGGTGTTAAATTCGAAACTTGTTTGAAGATAA
>Ga0265295_1005313_pt1 | contig 16535 bp, 14 predicted proteins | sample Munlansysbiofilm_FD_192503 | JGI IMG/M metagenome (GOLD analysis project Ga0265295, IMG submission 192503) | Leachate microbial communities from a municipal landfill in Southern Ontario, Canada - Methane capture system biofilm | ecosystem: Engineered > Solid waste > Landfill > Unclassified ... | reverse complement strand
GTCTTCACCATGGTGCGGGTGGCCTTCCAGTGGGCGTCCTCCGGAATCTGGAAGCGGTGCTGTTCGGGGAGTGCGGCGTATTCCTGATCGCCGCCGGACTCCTCCAGCGCATCGGCCAGCTCCTCGTCGTACACGTCGCACAGGCGCTTGTAGAACAGCAGCGGGAAGATGAACTGCTTGTAGTCCCCGGCGTCGATGTAGCCGCGCAGCAAGGTGGCCGCGCCCCAGAGGTAGGATTCCAGTTGGGATTGGGAGATTCTTCTGCTCATGATCGTTTTATCGCTCCTCACCCATACCCATAGGGCGGAAGATCTGACGATTCTTGCGATTACCGGGTGATTCAAATCCATGCAACATTCTGCTGACCGGACGATTACGTCCAAGAAATCGGACGATTACCGGACAATTAAGGTGTAAGCACATAATGCCTTCCTCGACCAGACCCACGAGGCTCAATCAGTGCAAGCTCAACGAGCTCCTTGAGATCCCTCACTGCCGTATCCTGAACCACGCCGAATTGTTTCTTGCACCAACCGGTTGTGACTGAGCCATTTGTCACGACCTCTTCCAAGATGGATTTTTGTCGATCATTCAATTTGGCCTCAATCGATGGCTTCAAACCGGGGGCCGCTTGTGTCGAAACGCGGATACGATCCAGATTATCCCCAGGCCCGGGCAAGGTAACGACAACTTCATCATCGACGATTGAAATGACCGGCCTCTCCAGGCCATGGTCCAGCATGGCATCCCGCATACGTTGGATGCCTGTGCCGCGCTCTTCCATGCGACCCAGAAAGACAAGTCCCTGAGCCGTATTGGGATTGCGGGAACGGGAGCGGGCTGTTCCGGTGCGAAGCTTGGCCAGGGTCAAATTACCGGCCAGACCACCCGGACTGATGATCTCGATACGATCCTGGAAGATATCGACCGTCACCTTCCGGCCAGAGTCTTCATAATCGCGATGGGCCAATGCATTGACCAGCGCTTCGCGCAATGCTGCCTCCGGATATTCATCCACCTCGATTCGTTGCAGACCAACTACCCGTAGTGGGTGACGGGTATTCTTGCGAATGAACGCCACAGCAGCATCGATGGCCTCCGGTAGCGGTTTCCTGATGCTGAGGTGGTCGAGCGGGTTGGTACTGTGCACCGTCGCGGCATGCGCAGCGATCTGGATACGACAATGTGCAAAACATACCGATGGATCCTGCGCCATCAGCAGGATGCCTGCGGCCGTCGCGAAATACTGGTTGGCTTCGTCCCGCCACAAATAACCACGTTGCCAGAGTGACCGGCGAATAGACTCGGGAGAAAGGCTATCGATCGATTGCTCCTCAGCCCTGGCAACTATCCGGGCGGCGATGTCCATATTGACCTCATCCCATGTCACATACTCCAGGCGCTGACGTTCAAAAGACGAGGCAACCTGGATGGTTTGACGGGCGGACTGATCCTGATCCGATGTCGGCTCAAGATCGTAGGTATCCTTGATATGCTTAATCAGGCGGGCGCGTACCTTTTCCTGCAGTGATTCGATGTCATTGAACCGATCATAGGTATGGCCATCAGCCTTGATCTCCTGAATGAACGCCTCGGTTTCAGCAGCGCGCGTTACGTTGCTGGCCCCTTTGATGGTCACCAATGTCGGCAAGGTCAGATCCCGAGCAAGCCGGTATTCGTGGTGGGTCGCCGACAGGCCATCGACCTGATGTCCATACTCTTTCCAGATTATGCCCAGATAGACCTGACATGTTCTGAGCAGTTCGAGATAGGCCTGATTGTCCGGTTGCAATCCTGCAGGCTGATTTTCAAACAGAACAGGAACACACTGCCCGGAAAGGAACGGGTCGGTAGACAGAAGAATCTGCAACGCCATCCGTTCATCGGTGAGCTCTTTCTGAACCGAACTAATAAAAATACGAATTCTCAAGGCAGCAATCCCTCCCGGGTAAGGAGTGCTTTTAAACGATCTTCCGCCGCATACGCCGCCTGCAACGTTTCCTTGAGATTGGCGATGGCCTGATCGATGGTCATGGATTCTTCCTCGATCACCGGTTCCACGTAGCGGGGGATGTTCAGGTTGAAATCGTTCTCGCGGATCTCGTCGAGCGAGACCACCCTGCAGATCCCTTCCACATCCTGATAGCCCTCATACCAGCGATGGATGTTGTCTACATGTTCCGGAAGGAGCTCATTCTGAGCTCGGCCGGTCTTGAACTCCTTTGAGGCATCGATGAACAGTACCTTCTGTCGATGCTCCTTTGGTGTCACTGGTAATGCAATAATGCGCCAAAAATGGTAACGAAAAGTGTACCACCCCGGAGAACATGGTACCCTCCCTTTCAATGGAAAGGAGGTGTGCCGATGATCTCGATGGAGGTATGCATGGACATTTTCCAGTTGAAAAAAGCAGGGCACAGCATCAGGTTCATCGCCAGGAAGCTGAAGCTGCACCGGAAGACAGTTGCGAAGTATCTCGAAAGCAATTCCTTCCCTGAATACCGGCGGAAAGAGAAAAAGCCTTCCATTCTGGAACCCTATCATCAGGTAATCCGTGATTTCCTCGAGGAGGACGATTACCAGGCGACCTGGATACTGGACCGGCTCAGACGGATGGGTTACACCGGCAGCTACGACACACTCAAGCTGTTTGTCCGAACCGTCAAGGAGCGCAACAACCGGGTCGCCTACACCCGATTCGAAACGGAGCCGGGATTCCAGGCCCAGGTTGACTGGGGCGACTTCAAGATCACCGACGATTTGGGAAAGACCTCCACGGTGTACGCCTTTGTCATGGTGCTCGGGTATTCACGAGCCATGTACGTTGAATTCGTGGAACGCTGCACCCTGGAGACCTTCATGGACTGCCATATCCGGGCGTTCAAGGCTCTTCGCGGGGTTCCCGCCGAGGTTCTGTACGACAACATGAAAAACGTGGTAATCGGCAGGGAAAACGGCAAGCCTTCCTTCAACAGGGAATTCCTGTTCTTTTCCCGCCATTACGGCTTTACTCCCCGACTCTGTCCGCCGTACAGCCCCTGGGTGAAGGGAAAGGTGGAGCGTCCTATCGACTATGTCCGGGAAAGGTTCTGGAGAGGGTATGCTTTCACCTCTCTATCTGAGGCCAACCAGGATGTTCACACCTGGATCGCCGAGACCGCGAACCAGAGAATCCACGGTACCCACCACCAGCAGGTGCAGGCCAGATGGGAAGAGGATATCCGCTACCTGGGAGCGTTGCCGCCGTCCGACTATGACACTTCCCTCAAGTTCTTCCGCAAGGTGTACAAGGATTGCCTGCTCTCCTTTGGGGGCAATCGGTATTACGTGCCTGCCCACGTGGTCGGAAAGAAGGTGACGCTCAAGGTGAAGGGCAACCAGGTCCGTATCTACCTTGATCATGAGATGTTGGCTTTCTACACCGTGCCCGACGCCAAAGGAGTCATGGTCGGCGTCCCGTTCGTGAAGCCTCGCTCAGAGGAATCAGGACGGACATTCTTTCGACCCCGCGGCAAAGGGAAAGCAACCAGGGGAATTACCACCAACAGCCTGTTTCCCGAGGTGGCACGGCGGTCCCTCGACGAGTACGAGCGTTTCGCTCAGGGAGGCGTACCATGGAACAGCTGACCTATGAACGTCTCCAGGACAATCTGAAAAGGCTGAAGCTCTTCAAGGCAGTGGAGATACTCGACGACGTCGCAACCCTTTCCCAGAACAACGGCGGCTCGTACCTGTCCTTCCTGGACCAGCTCCTGGAGGAAGAGGTGGCCGCCAAGGACAAAAGGCGCGTTTCCACCGCCATGAAGACCGCCGGACTTCCCATGGCCAAGACCATCGAAGAGTATGACTTCTCTTTCCATCCCCACCTGGACAAGAAGCCGGTCATGGAGCTCTTTGACATGACGTTTCTTGCCAAGCATGAAAACGTCATCTTTCTGGGGCCGCCGGGAGTGGGAAAGACCCATCTCGCTATCGCCCTGGCCATAAAGGCCTGCTTTCACGGCTTCAAGGTCTACTTCACCACCATGAACACCCTGATAGCCAAACTGAAGGAGAGTCAGTCCAAGGGGAAGGCCTATCTCAACTCAAGCCTGGTGATCGTGGATGAAGTGGGGTATCTCCCGGTTACCGGCCAGGAGGCATACCTCTTCTTCCAGTTCATTTCCTACCGGTACGAGAGAAGCTCCACCATCATCACCTCCAACAAGAGCTTCACTGACTGGCAGGAACTCTTCGGCGATCCCGTCATCGCCTCCGCCATTCTCGACCGGCTCTTGCACCACTGCAAGGTCGTTAACATAAAGGGGCATAGCTATCGACTTCAGGGCCATGCCTTTGCAAAACAACTCTCCCAGAAAGGAGGTGACTCTCTACCCGTTCCACCTGACTGAACCCATTTTCTAACCAGTTGGCTGGTACACTTTTCAATTCCCGAAACTGGTACACTTTTACTTTCCCATTGACACTTGCACTTCAAGGTCAACCCAAGCGGCGCCATTCCACCAGCCCTCGCCGGAAAAAGACCCCGCAAATATTGATTGGTGAGCAGATACGCTACCCACGACAGTTCCCCATGTACCGGTGGCGTTACCCTGAGCTGAACTGATCGCATTCGCAAAAGCTACTGAAGAGATTAGACGACTTCCAAAGGAGGCGCCTAACGTGACGAGCCGAACGCGAACCGCTAAACGACCAGAGGGCGTTTTCGTGAAGTATTCATTCCATTCAATTGAAGAGCCATAAATTCGCCTCAAATTTTCTTGGAGTTGTGATGCTGCATCTTTTGGTTCTTGACTTGCCCTGCCATCAAAAACTGCACCAAGAACCGGTGGTTTCAAATCAAGCCCAGTCCTGGGTGATTCAGACAACGTCGGTGAGATGTAACGTTCTGTTGCACACCCGCTAAATACGGTAAGAACAGTTACCAGTGTGACAATCATCATCAGATATTTACCTGACATCATGACCCCTCCGGTTTGAGAATCTTATGGGGTAGAGGACAAGGGCAACCCTGCTCTCTATACTACCTGACATATAAGGTTGATGCCTTCTTGACCAAAGGGAGAGAGAAGACCGACTACCGTTCCGTTGGTCAGCAACAGATCCAGGCCCTTGGTCTTGAACAGGCTCCTGATAACGGTAAAATCTCTCTGGCAAATGGTACAGGCAACTTTTGCGATGATTCTGCCGCCGGTGTCTGTCTCAACAAGGTCACAGCAATACGACCCTCCCCGTTCACGACCGATGGAAATTTCTGCCTTTACCCAGAATTGTTTGCTGATTGCTGGTTCCAGCAGTTCATTGATCCGCTTTGTGATTGCTGAAAGGGGGAAGAATCGTTTCTCCATGAAAGCCGTCACCTGCAGTGGATGATGTTACAAGTCTTGGAAACCAGGTCGAACACTATTTTCGCCTGACCGGATCGGAGCTGATCCAACACTTGATCGATCTTGGTGTCGAGAGAGTATTCCGTGTCTGGCCACTCCCGGGTGACAAACTCAGCGATCAGGTTGCACAACGTATCGGGATTGATGCTTTCCAGCGAGACATCAACCCCTTCCTCTTTATAGGCGAGATGATTCTGCTGGGGAGATTCAGAATCTGGTTCGATTGTTACTTCAACTTATTTCAGCAATTTCATACTCCATGCGACTGCTTCCCGTATCGATCTCGATATAATCGCCAAGGCTCTTGCCGATCAATGCCTTGCCAAGCGGAGATGCAGGAGTGATGAGAATGATCTCAATCTGGTCATCCGTGATTTTCATCCCGCCTTCCACCGGGCCGATGAAGACCGTTTTACTGGAACCGTCATCCGCATCTATGGTGACCAGAGAAGTCACACGAATGGCCTCACTGTCCACTGTGAGGTTCAAAGACTTGTAGATCTCAATCGATTGCTTGATCTCCTGGGCACGATTGGCCTGCCCTTGGGCAACACGTGAGCTAAGCAGAGGACATGCAGGCAAAACTGGCAGTGTGTGTTGCACGACCAACACACTCCAGGAGGAGCCCGCCATGTCCTTCACATCTTACCGCAAGAGACCGATATGTCATCAGCCATTTGAATGGCAATGAGAGCTGCCGTCGTAAGCTTCCCTAAAACTAAGACATGTCAAAAGTAGTGCTTTCTGGCAAAGCAAGGAGCCAGGAGGTTCGCATGAAAATGACTGTAGTGGTTAAGTAAAAACGGACTGTCCGTTCTCACTTTACCACTACACTTCGGGTTTCGACCGGTTCGTACTAACTCTACCATTTGTCGACGGATTTCCGGCGGTTACGGGGGATGACTTTCCGGCATCTTTGGATGCCTCTCTCCTCAAAGGATATGGCGTCCACTAAACCGGGTCAACTCCTGTTCCCAATAAAACTCTTCTCCCCGACAACGTGAATTCCGGGAAAGATCCATTTATTGCTAATGAGGGGAAAATAGATCTGCCCCGCTGTTCTCATAACCTCAGCCCTCCAGAATTCAGTACTTCCCTGTTAACGGGACAACCCAAGGGATTGAAGCCCCTTATCGATAAGAACTACAGCCTCGTCTATTTCCTCAAAAGAGGTAAAGCGACCCAAACTGAAACGAATAGAATTGCTAGACTCCTCCTCGGATAATCCAATTGCCCGTAATACATGCGATTGACCAGGAACGCCAGATGTACAAGCCGCTCCTGACGCCGCGGCCAACTGAGGTTGTAGTGATGCGAGGATATCCTGTGCAAAGAAACCAGGAAAACGTACATTTAAATTGCCAGGGTGACGCTCATTTAGCTCGGGACCATTTAAATGAATCTGCCAGTTGGCCTGCTGAAGCTTGGACCAGAAGTAGGCGGTTTTTTGCCGAAGTTCGTTGCGCTCACCCCCTGAAGATAGGATAAGCTCAGCCGCAGCTCCCATGCCAACACAAAGTGGGACCGGTATTGTGCCTGAGCGAAGCCCCCCTTGTTGACCACCTCCATAGATAATTGGTTCAATTTTGTCCTGGAGCTCTCTTCTGATATAAAGTGCACCAATGCCCTTTGGGCCGTAAAATTTATGGGAAGAAAGACTCAGCATATCAATGTTTTGCTTAAAAACATCGATATTAAGTGCGCATGGGGCTTGTGCTGCGTCGCAATGATATATAATTCCGTGCTCACGAGCAATTTGGCCAATTTTTTCCAAATCTTGTAGCGTACCAATTTCATTGTTTACCGCCATGATCGATATAAGAAGTACATCGTCATTAACTAAAGACAATAGATGATCTAAATTTACTTTCCCATTCTGATCAACAAAAACATGATTGACCTCAAAATTGTTTGTTTTTTTGAGAGCGACCGCAGATTCAATGACGCATTTATGCTCAATAGAGCTAATAAGAATCCGAGTTTTCACTCTCCCCGCCCTTCTCCCGCTTCCCAACAAAGCGAGATTGTTCGCTTCTGTCGCCCCTGATGTAAAGAATATTTCATCAGGATCTGCACCTATAAGTTTTGCGATTTTGTCTCTCGACATCTGTACCGCTTTATCTGCTTGCCATCCCAAATAATGTTCGGAGGAATGCGGATTGCCAAACTCCTGACAAAAGTAATGTTTCATTACGTCGAAAACACGTGGGTCGACAGGCGTTGTAGCGTTGTAATCGAAATAAATTGTCGATCGCATATCAAGAACCTATGTAATATTTTGTCACATCGGCAAGGTAATATTTAAGTAAGTCGCAGCCCTGGAACAACATTCCAGGATTTCGTTGACAATAGCAGATTCGTACGATAATGTCGACCTGGATTAAACTTCCAGATGAGGATACCATGCTAAGAGGCCCCCTTTACGAAGACGATTATCGTCCGCAATTTTCCGGCCACGAAACTTTTCCCCTGAGGTATGGCTGGCTTAAAAAAGCTTACGACGAAGTTTTGGATTGCCTCGAAGTGGGCAATAACAGGTCGATTTTCCTAGGGGAAGATGCGATTGCCCGTTTTGGGGTCGGCAAGAATATGGTTGCTTCAATCCGCCATTGGGCAACAGTGGTTTGCGTAATTGAGGACGATCTCAGCGCAGGTAGGATTGTACCGGGCGAACTTGGACAGCTAATTTTTGGCTGGGATGGTGAGCAAGGTCTCGACCCTTACCTTGAAAATCCCTCTACCCTTTGGCTCATTCATTGGCAGCTAGCAGCTCGGCCAAACAAAACCACTTGGTATTGGGTTTTTAATCATTTCCCTGGAATTCAATTTGATCGCCACCAAATAGTCGATGCGCTTGAAAAGTTGGCGAATGATAGCAATTGGGGACGTGTTTCTGTGGCGACGATAAAGCGCGACGTTGAATGCTTTGTCAGGTCCTATGTAGCCCATCCCGCCACAGGTAAAAACTCGACTGAAGACACTATCGAGTCACCTCTTGCAGAATTGGGCCTGATGAAGCCCGTAGGGAAAAGAGACGGGTTTCGTCTCGTGATCGGAAGTAAACCTTCTTTAGGCTCCGGTGTTTTTCTTTACGCCCTGGCTAACTTTTGGCGGGAGTCTTCATATAGAGGACTGAACCAACTCCCCTTTGATGCAATCGCACGATCGCCGGGCTCGCCGGGCAGAGTTTTCCTTTTAGATGAGAACGATTTGGCTGACCGTCTGATCAACATAGAAGAGGCCTCTGAAGGGACATTCAGCTGGTCAGAGACGTCAGGAATCAAGGGTATAATCAAGAATCCAAACCGGCGAATCAAGTACAAGCCCCTGAATTACATTCTCTCCGATTACATTTAAACGAGCCCCTATTATGCGATTGAAAGACATTGTCAAAATAACACCAAGATACCAGCGTGCAATTAGAATTGACGCTGATTTTAGCGCTTTAAGCGCGATCAATGGTTTTGTGTGTCCGAGGTCTTCGGCGGATGCCCTGATTGGCATGATTCGCCACGTAGTCGAAACAAATCAGGGAGCATTTACCTGGACAGGACCTTATGGAAGCGGCAAGTCAAGCCTTGTTGTAGCATTAGCTAGTCTTCTTGGAGGGAATAAACAGGCTAAATTAGCGGCAGAGAAAGCACTCGGCCCCGAGGTGGCGGAAGAAATACTGAGGGCCCTCCCCCCCCAGAAGAATGGCTGGCGATTGCTTCCGGTTGTCGGCCGACGTGCTAATCCAGTACAGGTAATTGGTGACGCCTTCTGGGGTTCCACGCATGTCTCGAAAGAACATAAAAAACTTCGACATGAAGCGGATCTTGTAGGAAGCCTTCTCAATGTTGCCGAAAGTGACCCGGACACTTATGGAGGCCTAATCGTCTTTATCGACGAGATGGGCAAGTTTCTCGAAGGAGCTGCCCATGAAAATGCGGATATTTATTTTTTCCAGGAGCTTGCAGAAGCTGCGTCTCGAAGCAATAAACGACTCATAGTCGTTGGAATCCTTCACCAGGCATTTGGGGATTATGCGAATCGCTTATCCAGAGAGATGCGGGATGAGTGGTCTAAAATTCAAGGCCGTTTCATAGATCTTCCGATCAATGTGGCAGGCGAAGAGCAGATAGACCTGCTGTCGAGGGCTATCACCAAGGAGCAGGAGGATTTTGCAGACGAAAAGCTTGCAATTAAGGTCTCAAAAGTTATCCGGGCAAACAAGAAGGGCGTCTCTCCCACCATTGCATCCCTCTTAGCGCACTGCTGGCCCCTTCATCCAGCGGTTGCTTGCTTGCTCAGCTCTATTTCCCGTCGTAGGTTTGGCCAAAACCAGCGCAGCCTTTTCGGTTTCTTAAACTCTGCTGAACCCTTTGCATTTCAAGATTTTCTATCACGAGCAAACATCTCAGAAATGTACACACTCGAACTGCTTTGGGAATACATGCGAACCAATTTGGAGTCGTCCATTTTGGCTTCACCAGACGGTCATCGATGGGCAATAGCAGTTGAGGCAATCGAGCGCGCAGAAGCTCAAGTCACCCAAGAGCTGCATCTAAAACTGCTCAAGGCAATTGCTCTTATTGACCTTTTTAAAAGCAATACAGGGCTCGTGGCCACACGTGAGATGCTTGAAGTCTGCTGTCCACAATATTCCTTAGATCAAGTGGAGAACGCTTTGGATGACCTGAAGCGATGGTCATTCATAATCTTCCGAGGGCATCTTGATGCTTATGCGGTTTATGCAGGAAGCGATTTTGATATTGACGACGCAACAGCAAAAGCTAGGGAAGACATAAGAGAAATTGATTTCAAAATCCTTAAGCGACTTGCCGGACTTCAGCCGATCTTAGCTAAGCGACATTATCACGCCACTGGCGCATTGCGGTGGTTCGACGTGGAACTTGTGCCACTTAAAACAGTAGTCGAAGAAGCTAAAAGTTTCGCTCCAACCAAAGGGACCATTGGTCAATTCTTGCTTGCAATCCCGACTGAAAACGAAAGCAAGGAAGTGGCTAATCGATTCTGTGCAGATGCTGCACAACATTGCCCTCAGTGGGATGTTGTCGTTGGACTTTCCGAGCAATCCTGGGTGATCAATGATTTGGCTTTGGAGATTCTTGCACTTGAGAAGGTCTATAACGAGAATACTGATTTGGGGGGCGACTCTGTAGCTCGACGTGAAGTGCGAGCTAGAATGAATGATTTGCAAGGGCAGCTTGAGGCGGAACTAAATCGTGCCTTTGATAAGGCTTATTGGTACCGTAGTTCAGATGCTCCCGAAGAACTCAGCCGAAAAGCAATCAGTGTGCTAGCTTCTGAATTAGCAGACAACAGATTTCCTGAGTCCCCTAAGATTCAAAACGAACTCCTTAATCGTATCAAACCATCCAGTAATGCAGTGGCTGCTCAAAACGCCTTGCTTAAACGGATGGTTATGCATGAAGGAGAGCAGCGCTTGGGCATCGAAGGCTTCCCGGCTGAGGGAGGTCTGTTTTTTTCAATCCTTGAGGCAACGAAACTTTATGACAGCGATCATAAAATGTTCCTCTCGCCGAGAAGACATGGAGAGGATCCCAAGAATTTAATACCACTTTGGATTGCCGCTGCTGACTACCTTAAGCAAAACTCGAGTCGGACGGTTTCAGTTGCAGAGATTTACGACATTTGGCGGAATCCTCCTTTCGGTGTTAGAGATGGTCTTATGCCGGTACTTGCAGTGGCCTTTCTTCTCTCTGAACGGAGCAGTCTAGCCTTTTATCGGGAGGGTATTTTTCAGAGCCGGTTGAGAGACATTGACATTGAAATCCTTTCCAAAGATCCATCCGCAATACAAGTCCGACATGTCGAGTTGTCGGAGGTCTCTAAAAAGTTGCTTTCGGGGATGGCTGACATTGTGCGAGAGCTAGACCCAAAGAATGCCCTTGAGCATCTTGAACCCATTGATGTTGGACGCGGCCTCGTTGCGATATTTGACAATGTACATCCTTGGGCTAAGCGAACCATGCATCTATCCAAAGATGCGATACGAATTCGAACCCTTTTCAAAAAAGCTAACGATCCGAATAAGTTTTTGTTTGATGACATTCCTGCCCTCCTAGAGAGCGGCGACTTAAACGACATTGCCGCTATAACTCAAGCGGTTGAACTTGTTTATAATGGCCTCAGAGAGCTAAAAGACGCCTATGTGGTGGAACTTAATCGCTTGCGTGAAATAATGTTAGCCGAGCTTCAGGTGCCCAATCTCTCTTCGCAAGCTTTGGCGGAACTCCGTGAACGTGCAGCAAATATAAAACAACTCTCCGGAGATTTTCGGCTTAATGCATTTGTCGTGAGACTGGCTGATTTCTCGGGGACCAATGTAGACATGGAAGGAATTGCAAGTCACGTAACTAGCAAGCCCCCAAAATGTGGGTTGATAACGATGTTGATCGAGCTAAAGTAGAAATTACTGCTTTGTCTCAGAAGTTCATCCGAACCGAGATCTTTGCCAGAGTCAAAGGACGGGAAGGCAAGCGCCAGTCCTTAGCCGTGGTCGTTGGAAGAGATGGCAGACCTACCCCCGTGCACACTGATTTTGATGTTCTTGATACTGATCTCGCCAAAATTAAAGCTTTAGTAAAGAAAATAGAAAAGGCGATCGCTGAAGAGGATAGTGGAAGAAAAAACATTGTCCTCGCTGCTCTTGCGGAGCTAAGTGCTCGCACCATCGAAGCAGATGTAAATGATCAACGCGCCACTAGCGAGAAGGCTGTATCCTAATGATTGAAGAAAAACATGTTTTGGGGATATCTGGGGGACGAGATAGTGCAGCGCTAGCTGTATACATGAGGCAAAACTATCCTGAACTGGACATTGATTACTTCTTTACTGATACAGGAAAAGAATTACCCGAGGTATATGATTTTCTTGGTAGGCTAGAAGGTTTTTTAGGCAAGCCTATTCTTTACTTAAATCCTGATCGTGATTTCGATTACTGGTTGAGACAGTTCAACAATTTTCTTCCTTCTCCACAGACAAGATGGTGCACTCGGCAGCTGAAACTTCGACCTTTTGAGCAATGGGTCAAGCCAATGCTCCAGAGTGGCATCAAAGTGTATAGCTATGTTGCCATTCGGGCCGATGAAGAATTTCGTGAAGCCTACAACTCGAAGCACGAAAACCTTGTGATAAAACTTCCCTTCAAAGAGGCAGGCATCGATAAAGCTGGGGTGATTGAGCTACTAGAAATGAGTGATCTGGGGATGCCAGCCTACTATGAATGGAGAACTAGAAGCGGATGTACTTTCTGTTTTTATCAGCAAAAGATTGAATGGGTAGGATTGCTAGAACGCCATAACGATGCTTTTTTAGAAGCCATGGCATATGAGAAAGTGGCAACTGAAAGTGGATCTCCTTTTACCTGGTCTCAAGGTGAGTCCTTAGCTGAATTATCAAAGCCTGAGAGGATTCGAGTGATCAAGGAAGAACATGCTAAGCGAGTTGAAAGACTTCGGGCTCGGCGTCCGGAAAACCCGTTAAGACCTAACGGCGAGCCCGTTGATATGGATGAAATTTATGGGCAAGCTAAAGTGTGTATCGCATGCCATAAATAATATAGAATTGATTTCAACAAGCTATGGACAGTATTCAGATTCGAACTAAATTAGGTTTTTAAATTCTCAAGCTCTTCTTTTATAGTTGCCTTTAGCTTTACAAATCTGGCGGAAAGGAAACGTTTATAATAATCCTTATCTGCTTCCCCTTCTTTTCTTACAGAAAAGTCTTCGGCAGGTATACAATGGAGAAATGATGCAGCTTCTTGTATTTTAGGTAGATATTCAGTTATTGTTTTTGGTCCTAAGGAATTGTTGGTTTTACTCAAAATATAAGTTCTATTAATTGGGCTATTTAGTATATTTTCCTTGTCAGCTCTTAGTTTTGAAGTTGAATCATACAGCCTTTGTTCAGTAGCAAGTGGCATTATATGATGGTCATGCAATTCAGTTTTAAAAACATATTCGTCAACTTGTCGTTCAATGTTTCTGTCCACCTCCCAACTATTAATTCTATAGTTAATAATAAAATCTCGTGGTTGTCGACTTAATATATAACACATTATACCGTTAGCAATTGCGCCAGGAATACCCTCGCTAGCTTCCATTAAAAGCGTTTTACTGTCTGAATAGCCTTCATAATTCAATAATCTGTCTTCATCCGAGACAAAGCCTGGTCCTCCTCCACTCACAAACAACTTTAATCTATCAACATCTTCAACACATACTTCATTTTGATACTCCCTATAACGACCTGAAAAAAGAGATAACCAGAACCAATATTCAATTCGATCTAGCTTAGTAGCGTCGTTAAATACATTTTCATCAAACAAACAATAAATAATAGGTAGTATCATCAATTTGTAATTTAAGTCACTAACTGTCCTCATTCCACATCTGAAGCAAAGAAAAGAAAGGCTTCTTTTTATTGCTAAAGTACAAGGCTCGACGTTGTCATTAATCTCATTGTGATCAAGATCAAGAATTCCTTTAATTTTAATATGCTCAACCTTTGGGCTTTTTTGCTTAAGCCAACAGTGATTATAAATTGACAAAGCATTTAAAAAAATATCCTTAAAAGCCGTAGTTGGAACATTTTCCGCCAGGGCTCCAAACGACTCGCAAGACCATCCCTCAGGAAGACTACCTACGTTGCGAGAAAAGACCGCGTTTAATCCGCCAACATCAGTTTTGAGGAGCTCAACAATTCTTGTTGTGAGTGATTTTTCTTGCCGGCTTTTGGCAGCACGAGCAACAATTAAATCGTAAGGATCAAGTCGGGTACCACCTTCATTTACAGCAGAGAACGTCGCAACAGCCCTACCAACCTCATCTACCGGCAGTGAAATCGTTGGAATTTCTTGCAAGGAAAAACTATTCTTAATACAAGTAATTATTTCTTTTTTCCAATTTGTTCTTAGCTCCATCCATATTTCTTCGATATCTTCATTGTTGCTAACTTTTTCCTCAACATCCGGGTCCAGGTGGCCCAAGACATTATAATAGGATTCTTGCCCATCAGTTATTGTTGCCTCAATAACGTGTCGGCGCCTCTCTCCCATCTTTCTTAGAACGACTTCATGTATTCCCCTCTCGGGGTCTTCATAAAATTCCCAAAGTGGCAAAATCCCATTGCGTGCAGCTTCGTCTGCGATCTTCTCTTTTCTTTTTGCTGCTGAAAAGGGATTTCCGCTTTCATCTTTAGGTAAAAATGCGGGATGCCACCATTGGTCTTTTTTATTTTTGTAAACCTTGTTCGCCCCAATAAAATCAACTAAATCATTAGGCTCATAATTGAAAATATTGCTTTCTGTAAATTTCAAAGAATTCCAACCAAAAATATCGATTTCTTTTTCTTTTGGCTCAAGCCTTATATACCACCTATTTCTCAGTGCAGCATATAGATTGTCATGTTTATTTTCATAGTCCTGTATGCTTCCGAACAAATTGCTAAAGAAGCCACTGAGTGAAGATAGCCGTTGCTGACCGTCTAAAAGGTAGTTGCATTCATCTGTCAAATCCGGAGGATCTCCAGTGTAGCAAAGATTTCTACACGAAAAGTCGCCTTTTCTTCCGTTTAAAATTAATAAACTGCCAATCGGCAACTGACAAATAAAACTACTCAATAGTTTTTTCTGCTTTTCAGAATCCCATACAAATTCTCTTTGAAAATTTGGTAACACAAGCTTCCCATTTTTGATATCTTCGAAAAATTCTTTTAGATGAGCCTCTTGCAAAAGTGTATGCAAAAAGGCGAATACATCGACTAAGCCGCATAAAAGTTGAGCTTCACAGGCAAGTCCATGATATTGTTGGGTTGCGAGACACAACAAGTCAGGAGGATGCCGATGAAGCTCAAGGAAAGAATATCATGGTTGATGGGGACATTACAGCAAAGTTTGTTTCCCCATCTTGATGAATGCTTGCCTGCTCCATTAACGGAACAGGAAGAACGGCTGGTAAAGATCCTTGAGCTTGTCAAAATAGAGAAATATGTTCCAAACAGTGCCGATCGGCAATTGTTGGGGCGCCCAATTAAGGAACGGGATGCAATAGCCCGCTCGTTTCTTGCAAAAGCAGTCCTGAGGTATCAGCATACCAGCTCTTTGAGACACGCATTGCGAAGCACTCCCAACATACGGGCCATCTGCGGTTTTGCCAGGAGAAGGGATGTCCCTTCCGAATCAACTTTCTCCCGAGCTTTTGCAGAATTTGCCAAGGCCGGACTCGGAACTGTGGTTCATGATGCGCTGGTGAAAGAACACCTGAGCACGGAGTTAATAGGGCACGTCAGCCGGGATTCAACCGCCATCGTGGGTCGAGAGAAGCCGGCAAAAAAAGCCAAGAAGGCAAAGGCTCCTCGAAAGAAGGGGCGTCCTGCCAAGGGAGAAGAGCGGCAACCTGCTGAACCGAAGCGGCTGGATGTTCAGCGTACCCAGTCGGCAAAGGACGCTATCAGCCTCCTTCCGACAGTCTGTGATCGTGGCGTCAAGAAAAACGCCAAGGGATACACGGAAACCTGGAACGGTTTCAAGTTGCATATCGATGTGAACGACTGTGGTCTTCCCCTGAGCGCCGTCTTAACCTCAGCCTCCGTGCATGACAGCCAAGTTGCCATTCCTCTGATGAAACTGACCAGTGGCAAGGTAACCTACTGCTATGACCTCATGGATGCGGCCTATGATGCCGCCCAGATCTGGGATGAAAGCAAAGAACTCGACCATGTGCCAATCATCGACCGCAACCCGCGCGGCAAAGAGATTACCCCTATGGCGCCGCACGAAGCAGAGCGCTATAACGAACGGACTGCCTCGGAGCGCTGCAATAGCCGCCTCAAGGAAGATTTCGGCGGACGTAATGTCATGGTCCGCGGTGCAGACAAGGTAATGACGCACCTGATGTTCGGCATGCTTGCCTTGTTTGCTGATCAGTTGCTCAAAGTAACTGGTTGCTGATTATCAAAGACCTAAATAATATTTCATTAGCGAAGGAGAAGTGCGCCGAAAATCGGAAAATCGACGCTCTAAATTGCCACCTATCAGGTTTTCTTGGCAAAAACAGTCAGAAGTGACCCTTGCCAGGAATCACGTTGCTAGCCAGAAAGCTTTTTGCAAGAGGCTCA
>Ga0265295_1005311_pt1 | contig 16538 bp, 19 predicted proteins | sample Munlansysbiofilm_FD_192503 | JGI IMG/M metagenome (GOLD analysis project Ga0265295, IMG submission 192503) | Leachate microbial communities from a municipal landfill in Southern Ontario, Canada - Methane capture system biofilm | ecosystem: Engineered > Solid waste > Landfill > Unclassified ... | reverse complement strand
AGTTCCAGATGCTGAAACTACCCATGAGAACTCCTTAAGCGGCGGGGGCCGCACGGTTGGACCAGGGGCGTTCACCCCCCAGAATATGGAAATGCAGATGGTCGATTTCCTGGCCGCCTTCGGTGCCGGTATTGGCCACCAGACGGAAACCCCCGGCCGGCATGGGATTGCAGCCGTTGGCGAAGGCGATCTTGGGGACCAGGGCCAGCAGGCGGGCCAGCCAGTCGGCATCGGCGGGGCCGATGTCGGCCAGGGACGCGACATGATGTTTGGGAATCAGCAGCAGATGCACGGGCGCCGCCGGGTTGATGTCGTGGAAGGCGAGGAATTCGTCGTCTTCGTGGACAATGCGGGCGGGGATTTCGTGCCGGGCGATTTTACAGAATAGACAATCGTGGCTCATGGAGAATCGGTGAAGCGAGGGCCGGACATCGGCTTGATCAATGTTGTATGTTGCCACATTTTAGGCAGGGTCGGTTTGATCGATCGTGGCAGGTGTTGACCTGGGCCAGCCTGGCGGCAGGGTGGGCCCGGACTGCCTGGCGTTTGTTCAATCCTTTGGGCGGGATGCTTTTTCTGCCAGCCCGGACAGGCCTTCACGGCGGGCCAGTTCGGCCAGCACGTCTTCGGGGCGCAGGTCGAAGTGTGTCAGGGCAACCAGACAGTGGAACCACAGGTCGGCGGTTTCGGCGACGATGCGTTCGCGGGTGCCGTCCTTGGCGGCCATGACCAGTTCGGTGGCTTCTTCGCCGATCTTTTTCAGAAAGGCATCCGGGCCGCGTGCCAGCAGCTTGGCGGTATAGGACGTTTGTGGGTCGCCGCCACGGTCGGGGCGGCGTGTGGCCAGCGTGTCAGCCAGCCGGGCCAGGAGGTCGGCGTTAGAAGCAATCGTCATGCGAGGCAATCCGTGATCGAGGGGCGCCGGGCGCAATCGGCCTGGCGCGGGGGTTCAGTGGTCGTGCGGGTGCGGGTGGCTGTAGATGGACGCGGGATCCTTGAGCACCGGATCCTGCACGACCCAGGTCGGCGCGTCGCCGTTCTGGTCCAGGCTGCGGTAAAAGCAGCGTTCGCGCCCGGTATGGCAGGCAATGCCACCGACCTGGGTGATTTTCAGCAGCAGCACGTCGCCGTCACAGTCCAGGCGGATGTCGTGAACCTGCTGGATGTGGCCGGATTCCTCGCCCTTGCGCCACAGACGGGCGCGTGAGCGCGAGAAATACACGGCGCGGCCAGTGCGCACGGTTTCGCGGATGGCTTCGGCATTCATCCAGGCCACCATCAGCACGGTGCCGGTTTGCGCATCCTGGGCGATGGCCGGGATCAGGCCCTGTTCATCAAAATGCAGGGCCGAGAGCCAGTCATCCGGGGTGCCGGAGACGGTCTGCGCAGAGGGACTGGTGGGGGTCATGCGAGCGCCCGTGCGGGAACGGCCGGGCGCACCGGGATACCCTGGGCGGCCAGGTAGGCCTTGGCCTCGGCCAGGGTGTGCTGGCCGAAATGGAAGATGCTGGCGGCCAGCACGGCGCTGGCGTGGCCCTGGAGGATGCCGTCGGCCAGGTGCTGCAGGGTGCCGACACCGCCCGAGGCGATCACGGGCACCGGCACGGCGTCCGCGACCGCGCGAGTCAGTTCCAGGTCGAAGCCGGCTTTGGTGCCGTCGCGGTCCATGCTGGTCAGCAGCAGTTCGCCCGCGCCCAGGTCGGCCATGCGGCGTGCCCATTGCACGGCGTCCAGCCCGGTGGCGTGGCGTCCGCCGTGGGTGAAGATTTCCCAGCGGGGGGCTTCGTCCGTGCCCGACACGCGGCGGGCGTCCAGTGCCACGACGATGCATTGCGAGCCGTGATGGCGGGCGGCCTCGGCCACGAGTTCGGGGCGGGCAACCGCCGCGCTGTTGATCGAGACCTTGTCGGCGCCGGCGTCCAGCAGGCGCTGCACATCGGCGACCTGGCGCACGCCGCCGCCGACCGTCAGGGGGATGAAGACCTGGCGCGCGACGGCCTCGATGATGGGCAGGATCAGGTCACGGTCGTCGGACGTGGCCGTGATGTCCAGGAAGGTGAGTTCGTCGGCACCCTGCTCGTCGTAGCGGCGGGCGATTTCCACCGGGTCGCCGGCATCGGCCAGGTTGACGAAGTTCACGCCCTTGACCACCCGTCCGGCATTGACGTCCAGGCAGGGGATGATGCGGCGGCACAGGCCTGATGGGGCCTGGCTGGTCGGGGTGGCGTCCGGGTTCATGTTTCAGTGTCCTCGTCGTCTTCGGCGACGGCGGTCAGTTCGTCGGCCAGTGTCTGGGCGGCGGCAAAGTCCAGCGTGCCTTCGTACAGGCTGCGGCCCAGGATGACGCCGTCCACGCCTTCCGGGGCGACATCGCACAGGGCGCGGATGTCGTCCAGCGAGGCAACGCCGCCCGAGGCGATGACCGGGATGCGCACATGCTGCGCCAGGCGCACGGTGGCCTCGATGTTGACGCCCGAGAGCATGCCGTCGCGGCCGATGTCGGTGTAGATGATGGATTCGCAGCCGTAGTCTTCGAATTTGCGGGCCAGGTCCAGCACGTCATGGCGGGTCAGCTTGGACCAGCCGTCGGTGGCGATCTTGCCGTCGCGTGCGTCCAGGCCGACGATGATGTGGCCGGGGAAGGCCGAACAGGCGTCGCTGAGGAAGCCCGGGTCCTTGACGGCGGCCGTGCCGATGATTACGTAGGAAATGCCGTGGTCCAGATAGTATTCGACCGTGTCCAGGTCGCGGATGCCGCCGCCGATCTGCACGGGGATGGATTCATCCACCGTGTCCACGATGGCCTGGATGGCGGCGCGGTTGCGCGGTTTGCCGGCCACGGCGCCGTTCAGGTCCACCAGGTGCAGGCGGCGTGCGCCCTGGTCGGCCCATTGGGCGGCCATGGCGGCGGGGTCTTCGGAAAACACGGTGGCCTGGTTCAGGTCGCCCTGGCGCAGGCGCACGCAATGCCCGTCTTTGAGGTCGATGGCGGGGATGAGCAGCATGATCGTCGTGGTCGGTGCGGAAAGAATGCAGTGCCGGGAGCCGGGCGGTTTCAGGGCTGCCAGCGGGTGAAGTTGCGGTACATCTGCAGCCCGGGGGCCGCGCTCTTTTCTGGATGGAACTGTACGGCAAAAATATTGCTGTCTGCAATGGCGCAGCAGAACGGCAGGCCATGGTGGCTGATGCCGGCCGTCAGCCCGGGGTCGGCCGGCTCGGCGTAATAACTGTGGACAAAATAGAAAGGCGTGTCCTGGGCGATGCCTTGCCAGAGCGGATGGGCGCGGGTCTGGGTGACGGCATTCCAGCCCATGTGGGGGACTTTCAGCCGGGTGCCGTCGCTGGCCGGGTGATCGAAAGCCGGTCCCTGGAAGCGGCGCACGCGGCCGGCAAACAGGCCCAGGCCGGGGGTGTTGCCTTCGTCGCTGACGTCGAACAGCATCTGTTCGCCGACACACACGCCCAGCAGCGGCTTTTCGCGTGCGGCCCGCAGCACGGCATCGCGCAAGCCCGACGTGATCAGTGTCTGCATGCAGTCGGGCATGGCGCCCTGGCCGGGGAATACGATGCGGTCGGCGGCTTCGATGGCAGCGGCGCTGCGGGCGATGCGGATGTCGTGGTCGGGGGCAGCGGCTTGCAGTGCGCGGGCGACGGAATGGAAGTTGCCCATGCCATAGTCGACGATGGCGATGCGGGTCACGATATAGCGGTCCTGGGCCGGTCTGCGGGGTGGATCACAGGGTGCCCTTGGTCGAGGGGATGGCGCCCCCGGCGCGCGGGTCGATTTCAGTGGCCATGCGCAGCGCCCGGCCAAAGGCTTTGAAGATCGTTTCGCACTGGTGGTGGGCATTGTCCCCGCGCAGATTGTCGATGTGCACGGTCGCCAGGGCGTGATTGACGAAGCCCTGGAAGAATTCGCGCGCCAGATCGACGTCGAAGGTGCCGATGCGCGCCCGGGCGTAATCCACGAAATAGAACAGGCCGGGCCGGCCGGACAGGTCCACCACCACGCGCGACAGGGATTCGTCCAGCGGCACGTAGGCGTGGCCATAGCGGCGCAGGCCGGCCTTGTCGCCGACGGCGGCGGCAAAGGCCTGGCCCAGGGCGATGCCGACGTCCTCGACACTGTGGTGGTCGTCGATATGGGTGTCGCCGTCACAGTGGATGTCCAGATCGAACAGGCCGTGGCGCGCGATCTGGTCCAGCATGTGGTCCAGGAAGGGCACGCCGGTGTTCAGGCTGCGGGTGCCGGTGCCGTCCAGCTTGATGCTGACGCGGATGCGGGTTTCCTGGGTGTTGCGTTCGATGGAGGCAGTGCGCATGGACATGGGTACGTGATCGGTGGGGGCCGCCCGGCCTGGTGGAGGCCGGGCGGTCGGGGTCAGGACTGTGCGTCCAGGCGCAGCGAGGCGCTGGCCGCGTGGGCGTGCAGGCCTTCGCCGGTGGCCAGGGTGGCGGCGATGCGGCCCAGGGTCTGGGCGCCATCGTGCGAGACCTGGATCAGGCTGCTGCGTTTCTGGAAATCATACACGCCCAGCGGCGAGGAAAAGCGCGCCGTGCGCGCGGTGGGCAGCACGTGGTTGGGCCCGGCACAGTAATCGCCCAGGGATTCGGAACTGTAGGCCCCCAGGAAGATCGCGCCGGCGTGGCGGATCAGGGGCAGCAGGGCCTGCGGGTCGCGGGTGGAGATTTCCAGGTGTTCTGGCGCGATGCGGTTGACGATGTCGCAGGCCTGTTCCAGGCTGTCGGTGCGGATCAGCGCGCCCCGGTTGGCCAGGCTGACGCGCAGGATGTCGGCGCGCGGCTGGGCCGGCAGCAGGCGTTCGATGGCGGCCTGGATGGCGTCCAGATAGTCGCTGTCCGGGCACAGCAGGATGGCCTGGGCGAGTTCGTCGTGTTCGGCCTGGGAAAACAGGTCGATGGCCAGCCAGTCGGCCGGGGTACTGCCGTCGGCCACGATCAGGATTTCGGACGGGCCGGCGATCATGTCGATGCCCACCGTGCCGAATACCCGGCGCTTGGCGGCCGCGACGTAGGCATTGCCCGGCCCGACGATCTTGTCCACGGCGGGCAGCGTCTGCGTGCCGTAGGCCAGGCCGCCCACGGCCTGGGCCCCGCCGATGGCGAACACACGGTCCACCCCGCCCAGGGCGGCGGCGGCCAGCACCATGGGGTTGCGCGTGCCGCCGGGCGTGGGGGTGACCATGATCAGTTCCGGCACGCCCGCGACCTTGGCCGGGATGGCGTTCATCAGCACCGAGGACGGGTAGGCGGCCTTGCCGCCCGGCACGTACAGGCCGACCCGGTCCAGCGGGGTGACCTGCTGGCCCAGCATCGTGCCGTCGGGTTCCGTGTAGGTCCAGGTTTCGGCGCGCTGGTGTTCGTGATAGCGGCGTACGCGGTCGGCGGCGGCTTCCAGGGCGGCGCGCTGGTCGGCCGGCAGGCCGTCCAGGGCCGCCTGCCAGTCGGCGCGGGGGATTTCGAGCGCCGCCAGGCGGTCGGCCTGGACATGATCGAAGCGTGCCGTGTAATCCAGGATTGCCGCATCGCCGCGCGTCTGCACGTCGTGCAGGATGTCGCGCACGGCGGCCTCGATGGCCTCGTCCTGCGAGGCATCGTAGGCCAGCAATCGGGTCAGGGCCGCATCGAAATCGGCGGCGCGGGCATCCAGGCGGTTGATCAGGGGCATGGCGAAAACCGGAATATGAAGGGTCTATCTTACCGTGTCACGTCGTGCTGGTGGCCGCGCGGCGGAAAGCCGCCAGGAACGGCTGCAGGTGCTCGCCCTTCATCTTGAGCGCGGCCTGGTTGATGATCAGGCGCGAGGAAATCTGGCGGATTTCCTCGACTTCGACCAGGCGGTTGGCGCGCAGCGTGCCGCCCGAGGACACCAGATCGACGATGGCGTCGGCCAAGCCCACCAGGGGCGCGAGTTCCATCGAGCCGTACAGCTTGATGATGTCCACGTGGACCCCTTTGGCAGCGAAGTGCTCGCGCGCAGCGCGCACATATTTGGTGGCGATGCGCAGGCGCGAACCCTGGCGCACGGCGGCCTGGTAGTCGAAGCCTTCGGGGGCGGCCACGCACAGGCGGCAGCGGGCGATATTCAGGTCGATGGGCTGGTACAGGCCGCCGGGGTGCTGCGCCATGTGCTCGTACAGCACGTCCTTGCCGGCAATGCCGAAATCCGCCGCCCCGTACTGGACATAGGTCGGCACGTCGGACGCGCGCACGATGATGATGCGCAGCGCGTCCGAATCCGTGGGCAGGATCAGCTTGCGCGAGGATTCCGGGTTTTCCGGCACGCCTACGCCGGCGGACGCCAGCAGCGGCAGGGTTTCTTCGAAGATGCGTCCCTTGGACAGGGCCAGGGTCAGGGGGGATGGAGCCATGTCGCCTTTTATTGGATGCGTTGGATGTCCGCGCCCAGCGCCTGGAGCTTGTGTTCCATGCGTTCGTAGCCGCGGTCCAGGTGATAGATGCGTTCGACGGTGGTCTGGCCGCTGGCCGCCAGACCGGCGATCACCAGGCTGGCCGAGGCGCGCAGGTCGGTGGCCATGACAGTGGCCCCCAGCAGTTGCTCGACCCCCTGGACCACGGCGGTGTGGCCGTCGATCTCGATGTCGGCGCCCATGCGGTGCAGTTCCTGCACGTGCATGTAGCGGTTCTCGAAAATGCTTTCGGTGATGACGGCGGTGCCCTCGGCCAGGGTGTTCAGGGCCATCAGCTGGGCCTGCATGTCGGTCGGAAAACCCGGGTATTCGCTGGTGCGAAAGCCTGTCGCACGGGGCCGGCCGGTCATGCGGGCGCGGATCCAGTCCGGTCCGGTGGTGATGTCCAGGCCAGCGTCGCGCAGCTTGTCCAGCACGGCGCCCAGGGTGTCAGGGTCCACCTGGCGCAGCGTGATGTCGCCGCCGGTGGCGGCCACGGCGCACAGAAAGGTGCCGGCCTCGATGCGGTCGGGCACGATGCGGTGGCTGGCGCCGTGCAGGCGCTCCACCCCTTCGATGACGATGCGGTCGGTGCCGTGGCCCTCGATGTGTGCGCCCATGGCGATCAGGACATTGGCCAGATCGATGATTTCGGGTTCGCAGGCAGCATTTTCCAGCACGGTGCGGCCTTCGGCCAGGGTGGCGGCCATCAGCAGGTTTTCCGTGCCGGTCACGGTGACCATGTCGGTCAGGATATTGGCGCCGCGCAGACGGGCGGCCTCGGCCACGACGAAGCCGTGTTCGATGTGGATGCGCGCGCCCATGGCTGCCAGGCCCTTGATGTGCTGATCCACTGGACGCTGGCCGATGGCGCAGCCGCCCGGCAGGCTGACCCGGGCCTGGCCGAAGCGCGCCAGCAGCGGCCCCAGCACCAGAATGGACGCCCGCATGGTCTTGACCAGTTCGTAGGGGGCTTCCTGGCTGGTCACCTGATCGGCCTGGAGGCGGACATGGGATTCGGCGCCGCGTTCGGCGCGCACGCCCATGCGCTGCAGCAGGGTCAGGGTGGTACCGATGTCCCGCAGGGCGGGGACATTGTCCAGTTCCAGGGGGTCAGCGGTCAGCAGGGATGCGCACAGGATCGGCAGGGCGGCGTTCTTGGCCCCCGAGATGGCGATTTCGCCGTGCAGCGGGCGGCCGCCCTGGATCAGCAGTTTATCCATTGGTTTTGGTGGTTTCGTATTCGGATGGAGTCAGGGTGCGCATCGACAGGGCGTGGATTTCGGCGCGCATGCGATCGCCCAGGGCCTGGTAGACCACCTGGTGGCGGGCCAGGGTGCGCTTGCCTTCGAAGGCGGAACTGACGATCAGGGCCTCGAAATGCGCCCCGTCGCCGGTGACTTCGAGGTGCTCGCAGGGCAGATTGTCGGCAATGTACTGGCGGACGTGATCGGGGGTGGGGGACATGGTTCAGCTCCGTAGTTTGTAGCCGCGCGCCAGCAGGCGCAGGGCGAACAGGCTCAGGGCCAGGGCGACGGCCAGCACGATGGCCAGCCCGCGCCAGGGGGACACGTCGGACGTGGCGAAAAAACCGTAGCGAAAGCCGTCGATCATGTAGAACACCGGGTTCCAGCGCGAGATGGCCTGCCAGAAAGGCGGCAGGCTGTGGATCGAGTAGAACACACCCGACAGAAAGGTGGCCGGCAGGATCAGGAAATTCTGGAAGGCGGCCAGCTGGTCGAATTTTTCGGACCACAGGCCGGCGATCAGGCCCAGCACCCCCAGGATCCAGCACGACAGCACCGCGAAAGCCAGCAGCCACAGCGGGGCGGCGACCGGCAGGCGCACGAAGCACAGCGCCACCAGCCAGATACAGGCGCCCACGAGCAGCCCGCGCGCGACGGCGGCCAGAATGTAGGCCGCGAAGATCTGGCGGTGGGAAAACGGCGGCAGCAGCACGAAGATCAGATTGCCAGTGATGCGGCTCTGGATCAGGGACGAGGACGGATTCGCGAAGCTGTTTTGCAGCATGCTCATCATCATCAGCCCGGGGATCAGGAAGGCGGTGTAGGCAATCGAGCCGTACACCTGCACGCGGTCTTCCAGTACATGGGAAAAGATCAGCAGGTACAGCAGCGCCGTGACCACCGGGGCGGCAATGGTCTGCATGCCGACTTTCCAGAAGCGCATCAGTTCTTTGTGCAGCAGGGTCGGAAAGCCCGAACCCATCGCCGGGCGGGCCTGGGTGACGGGGCGGATCACAGTTCGGCCTCCAGGACGGCATCGTCGTGCATGATGCGCACGAAAGCGTCTTCCAGGTCGGTGCCGCCGACTTTCGCCATCAGCGCCTGGGTGGTGTCCAGCGCCACGATCTGGCCGGATTTCAGCATCGCCACGCGGCCACACAGGGCTTCGGCTTCTTCCAGGTAGTGGGTGGTCAGCAGAATCGTGTGTCCGGCCTGGTTCAGGCGCGTGATGAAATCCCACAGCGTGCGGCGCAGGTCCACGTCCACCCCGGCCGTGGGTTCGTCCAGGATGATCACGGGCGGGCGGTGTACCAGGGCCTGGGCCACCAGCACGCGGCGTTTCATGCCGCCCGACAGTTCGCGCATATTGGCTTCGGCCTTGTCCAGCAACCCCAGATTGTCCAGGATTTCGTCGATCCAGTCGTCATTGTGGCCCAGGCCGAAATACCCGGATTGCAGCCGCAGTGTTTCGCGCACGGTAAAAAAGGGGTCGTAGACGATTTCCTGGGGCACGACGCCCAGCGACTGGCGGGCGCGGCGAAAATCGCTGACCACATCGTAGCCGCAGACCCGGGCGCTGCCCTGGGTGGCGTGGGACAGCCCCGCCAGGATGGAGATCAGCGAGGTCTTGCCTGCCCCATTGGGGCCCAGCAGGCCGAAGAATTCACCACGTTCGACCGTCAGGCTGACGTCGCGCAGGGCCTGAAAACCTGTGGGTGCGGCTTGGCCGCTCAGGCGTTCGCGCCAGGATCGCTGGCGCGGGGCATAGATTTTGGAAACGTGTTGCAGATCGAGGGCGGGCATGGACGGGCGATGCGACTCTGGAATGGGCGCCATCGGCCATTATAAGCGCTTGCTTTTTCAAGGCCGCCGGGGCTGAGGCGGATGTCAGGGGTGCGGAATGATGGAGTTTATCGAAGTTATCCGATTTAAATAATATCCATAACTTTTCAGGTCGACGAGCGGCTATTCGACGGCTTGGCGCTCGGGAGGCTCGGGCATGATGCGCAGCATGAACTCGTCAAAGAGCGGGACGGTGAAGGCGGTGTCGCCATGGGTCGGGCTCCAGACCATCCCTTTTTGAATGAGCGAGCTTCGTGTCGGACCCAGGGATTGAACACTGCGGCCCAGTTGTTCGGCGATGTCTCCGGATCGGTGAGGACCGGTGCCCAGTGCTGCCATGGCGCGGAGATAGTTTTTTTCAGCGGGTGTCAGGCGATCGAATCTGACGCGAAAGAAGCTTTCGTCCAGTGCGGCGACCGCGAGTTGGGATGCGGAGTTCACGTCATCCAGCGTGATGGGGCTGGCTGCGGCAGCATCCCAGGCCTGTTTGCCCCATTCCTGCAGGAAATAAGGATAGCCATGGGTATGCTCGATGATGCGTTCCACCGCCTCGTCCGTGATCTCGGCGCCTTCCTTGCGACAGGGCACTTCGATGGCAAGACGTGCATCCCCGTGTTCGAGTTGGCCGATCATGGGGAAGTCGAACAACCGCTCGGCATAGGATTTCGCATTGCCCATCCGGCCGCGCAATTGCGGCAACCCGGCGCCAACCAGGGCAATGGGCAGAGAATCCTGGGCGCATCGGTGCAGTGACGTGATCAGGGCGGCCATTTGCGGTTCTGGTACGTACTGCAGTTCGTCGATGAACAGAATCAATGCGGTATCGGCTGCCTGGGCGGCGAGGCCTGCCTGGTTCAACAGTGCGGTCAGGTCTCTTTCCAGATCGCCGTTGTCGGCCAGACCGGGTTCGGCTTCGAAATCAAGGCCCACCTCGATATCGTGGTAGGTGATCTTGAGCTTGCCGACGAACCCTGCCAGTGCGCGCAGTGCTCGAACGGCCTTGTCCTTGGCTGCATCGATCTGGGACAGAGCCAGCAGGGAAAGGCGCAGTTCAGGCGCAAGCATGGCGGGCAAGGAGCGGCCTTCTGGCGCTTCGATCCGGATGGTGCGCATCCCGGCGCGTTCGGTTTCGCGCCGCATCTGGTCAAGCAGTACGGTTTTACCGACGCCACGCAAGCCCACCAGCATGATGCTTTTGGCCGGGCGGCCCAGGCGGACACGAGCCGTGGCGATGCGGACTTGTTCGCGTACGGCATCCCGGCCAGCCAGTTCCGGCGGTGGCGTACCTGCCCCGGGGGAAAATGGGTTGAGAATAGGATCCATGGGGAAATATAGCGAAATTATGAATATTATGATTGTCTTATAACTTCCATAATTTCGTTATAGCATGGACGACTCTGGCTTGTTTACCCACGCGTGGGCGCATCCAGCGCGCGGGACGCGCCGGATCCAGGCCAGACCATCTTACTGTTTCGCGTTCAGCGCTGCGATCAGCCCGTCGATGCCGCTGCGGCTGATTTCGGTGGCGAACTGGTTGCGGTAGTTCTGGATCAGCCAGATGCCTTCCACATTCAGGTCGTAGACCTTCCAGCCGGCGTCCGTCTGTTCCAGGCGGTAGTCCACCCCGACCGGCGGGCTGTTCTGTTGCGAGATCGTGGTGCGCACCACGGCGTCATTTGCCTGGAGGTCGCCCCGGAACGGCAGCAGCGTGATTGCCGTGTCGGCGGTGACTTTGGTGAACGCCCCGCTGTAGGTGCGGATCAGCGTCCCCGTGAATGCCTGGACCAGCGCATCCCGCTGGGCCGCCGTGGCCTGGCGCCAGTGGCGTCCCGCCGCCAGGCGGGTGGTCTTGTTCATGTCCACATAGGGCATTGCGTAGCGGCGCACCAGGTCGGCGATGTGGGTGGGGTCGCCCTGCAACGCCTTGGGGTCGGCCTTGACTGCGTCCAGCATGTTGTTGGCCACGGCGCCGAGGAAATCGTTCGGCGCCGCCTTGGGGTCTACCGTGCGTTCGGCGGCACCCACGGCGGTGGTTGCCAGGCCCAGCGCGACGCCCAAAAGACATGGGGCGATTGCACGGCGCAGGATCTGGAGGAAAGCAGGAAAAAGCATGGTTGTCTCCGTGTGGCGCCCGCCCGCATGGCACGGGTGGGCGGTGCCCGGACCGGGATGCCGTCCCGGGCAGGTTCAGTGTGCGGGTTCGTCCGGATCCTCGTAGACCGGCAGGTTTGAATCGGCCGGGGATGCCGTGCGATCCAGATCGTCTGCCGTCGAGGCGCGGGCACCCTGCTGACGGCTGTCCAGCATGGCCTTGCGGCGCTGCAGGTAAGCGTCGCGGATGAAGCTGTATTTGTCGAGGGCGATCTGGTCCACCAGGCGGTCGGCTTCCAGCAGATTGGCGCGGGTGTCCACGATGTACAGTCCCAGGACGGAATTGCGCACCGGCACATTGTCGATGGCAAAGACGGCTGCAGTCGGTGTTGCGGGGGCCGCCAGGGTAACGGCCGTGCCGACCCCGTCGCGCACGGTGCTGGGGCCCAGGAAGGGCAGGACAAAATACGGTCCCTGGCCAAAGCCCCAGACACCCAGCGTCATGCCGAAGTCGTTGGGGATCTTGCGCGCCCCGTGCATCGAGGCGATGTCGATGCAGCCGCCCAGGCCCGCCGTGCTGTTGAACAGCACCCGGCCGAACGTATCCACGAAATCGCGGCCCCGGCCCTGCAGCAGGCTGTTGATGCCGGACCAGACGTCGCCCAGATTGCTGAAGATGTTGTGGATGCAGGTACGCACCGGGCGTGGCGTGACGGTCTCATAGCCCGTGGCGATGGGCTTGAGCACGGCACGGTCCACGGTGTCATTGAAGCGGTACATGCTGCGGTTGTAGGATTCCCAGGGGTCGTTGGGCGAGGGATGCGGCACTTGCGCGCAGCCGACCATCAGGGCGGCGGCAGCCAGGGCCAGTCCGGTGCGGGCCGTGATGTGCCGGGCTGGTGGCGTGGCCGGCGTCGGGGAAGTGGGCATCATGTCGTGTCTCGTGCGGTCGATGTCTTGTTGGGGCTGGTGCAGCGTTGCCCATGGATTGTCAGGGAATGGATCAATGGCTGGCTGCGGGTGCGGCGGCCCCGGCACCCGGGCCCGTTCCTTCTTTTTCAGCCGAACTGTAGAGGAATTTGCTGATCAGGTCTTCCAGCACGACGGCGGATTGCGTGAATTCGATCGTGTCGCCGTCGGCCAGGTTCTGCTCGTCTCCGCCAGGCGTCAGGCCAATGTATTGTTCGCCCAGCAGGCCCGAGGTCAGGATCGAGGCCGAGGTGTCCTTCGGGAAGACGTAGGACTGTTCCAGGTCCAGCATGACGGTCGCCTGGAAGCGCTGGTTGTCAAAGCCGATGGCGGCGACCCGGCCGACCACCACGCCGCTGCTCTTGATCGGCGCGCGGACCTTCAGCCCGCCGACATTGTCGAAATGGGCCTGCACCCGATAGGTGGGGGTGAAGGTAAAAGAGCTCATGTTGCCGGCGCGCAATGCCAGGAACACCAGGGCGATCAGGCCCAGCAGGATGAACAGGCCGACCCAGAAATCGGTTTTTTCTCGTGTCATGAATTCGTTCCGCAGGTTTCGATTGGCGAACAGGCCCCTAGTGGGCGAACATCAGTGCCGTCAGCAGGAAATCCAGCCCCAGTACCGCCAGGGCGCCGCTGACCACAGTGCGTGTGGTGGCGCGCGAGACGCCTTCCGGGGTGGCCCGCGCCGTCCAGCCCTGATAGAGGGCGATCAGGGTCACGACCACACCGAAGACCAGACTTTTGATCACGCCGTTGAGCACGTCGTCGATCACGTCCACGCCGTCTTGCATCTGCGACCAGAAGGCGCCTGGATCGATGCCGATCAGCATCACACCCACGAACCAGCCGCCCAGGACGCCGACCATGGAGAACACCGCCGCCAGGACCGGCATGGCGATCACGCCGCCCCAGAAACGCGGCGCCAGGACGCGGCGGATCGGGTCCACGGCCATGACTTCCATGGCCGAGATCTGTTCGCCGGCTTTCATCAGGCCGATTTCTGCGGTCAGCGACGTGCCGGCACGTCCGGCAAACAGCAGCGCCGTCACCACCGGCCCCAGTTCCCGTGTCAGCGACAGCGCCACCAGCAGGCCCAGGGCTTCTTCCGAGCCATAGCGGTTCAGCGTGTAATAGCCCTGCAGGCCCAGCACGAAGCCCACGAACAGGCCCGAGACCCCGATGATCAGCAGGGAATAGTTGCCGATGAAGTGGACTTGCTGGGCCGTCAGGCGTGGCCGGCGCAGCACCACGCCACTGCGTGCCAGGATGGCGCCGAACAGGCGGGCGAAAGCGCCCAGGCCGGTGATCATGGAGACGAAGCCGTGCCCCAGTGCGGCGATGCGTTGCGAGAGCGCGTTCATGTGCGTGCGGCCTTCCGGGTGGACAGCCAGCGTTCGAAGGCCGGCGTCAGGGGGTAGTGGAAACCGATCGGGCCGTCGGGCCGGCCTTGCAGGAACTGCTGCAGGTAGTCGTCCTGGGAACTGGACAGTTCGGCGGGCGTGCCCTGGGCGATGAGCCGGCCCTGGCCGATCAGGTAGACCCGATCGGCGATAGCGAAGGATTCGGCCACGTCGTGCGTGATGAGGATCGAAGCGCAGCCCAGCTGGTCCGTCATCGTGCGGATCAGCTGGGCCGTGATGCCCAGGGAAATCGGGTCCAGGCCGGCGAAGGGTTCGTCGTACAGGATCAGTTCCGGTTCCAGCACGATGGCGCGCGCCAGGGCCACGCGCCGCGCCATGCCGCCGGAAATCTCTGACACGCGCAGATGGGCGGCGTGCCGCAGGCCCACGGCCTGGAGCTTGTCCAGCACCCGTTCCAGGATCTGCTGTTCGGAAATGTGCGTGTGTTCGCGCAGCGGGAAGGCCACGTTTTCGAACACGTTCAGGTCGGTGAACAGGGCTCCGCCCTGGAACAGCACGCCCATCCGCTGGCGCACGGCCCGCAGCGGTTCGCCGTCCAGGTGGGCCATGTCCTGGCCGAACACGTGGATGCGGCCCGCCTGCGCGGTCAGTTGGCCGGTGACGGCCCGCAGCAGCGTCGTCTTGCCCGAACCCGAGCCGCCCATCATGGCCACGACCTGGCCCGGCATGACGCGCAGGTCCATGCCGCGCAGCACGGTGAAGTCGCCGTAGCCGAGCGAAACGCCATCGAATGTGACAAGAGGGTTGGGGGGTGAGTCGGTCATCTGAAGCAGGGCGGCCGATTAGGTTTGATATGGATTGTACCCGGCTTGCCCAGGACATCAGGGGTGACCAAGCGAGAATATCGGTGGATCGATCAGCCGCGCAGGCCTTTGCGGGGGGTGCGCAGTAAAAAAATCCTGGCCCTCAGTGGCGGGGCGCAGCCAGATTCCTGACAGGGATCCTGATCTTGTTTGTTTGTTTTCAGATTTCTTGATCCGTCCCTTGTTTTTGATGCCGAAAGACATCGTGCTTGAAAATAGGGACGGATCAATGGGCTGTCCTATTGTCTCTCGCAATCCGAGGCAGTAATTTGCACCTTCTGCCGTCTGCAACGGCATCCGTACCCCGCCTCGCGAGTTTCATCATGACCCACCCCGTCTCCTGTCCCCCCGGCCTGCCGGCCCCCCAGGGTCTGTACCGTCCCGAACAAGAACACGATGCCTGCGGTGTCGGCTTCGTCGCCCACATCCAGGGCCACAAAAGCCACGCCATCATTCAGCAGGCCCTGAAGATCCTGGAAAACCTGGATCACCGGGGGGCAGTCGGCGCCGATGAACTGATGGGCGATGGCGCGGGCATCCTGATCCAGATCCCCGACCAGCTCTACCGCGAGGAAATGGCTGCCCAGGGCGTCACCCTGCCGCAGCCGGACGACTATGGCGTGGCGATGGTGTTCCTGCCCAAGGAAACCGCCTCGCGCCTGGCCTGTGAGCGCGAACTGGAACGCGCCGTGCGCGACGAAGGCCAGGTCGTGCTCGGCTGGCGCGACGTGCCCATTGACAGCGATATGCAGATGTCGCCCGCCGTGCGCGCCTGCGAGCCCGTCATCCGCCAGCTGTTCATCGGCCGTGGGCACGACATCATGGTGCCCGATGCCCTGGAGCGCAAACTCTACGTCATCCGCAAGACGGCCAGCCACGCCATCCAGCGCATGCAGCTTGCGCACGGGCAGGAATATTTCGTGCCTTCGATCTCGGTGCGCACGGTGGTCTACAAGGGCCTGCTGCTGGCCAGCCAGGTGGGCCTGTATTACCGCGACCTGGCCGATTCCCGCGCCGTGTCGGCCCTGGCCCTGGTGCACCAGCGCTTTTCCACCAACACCTTCCCGGCCTGGCCGCTGGCGCATCCCTATCGCATGATTGCCCACAACGGCGAGATCAACACCGTCAAGGGCAATTTCAACTGGCTGCGCGCCCGCGAAGGCACGATGCGTTCTGCCGTGCTGGGCGAGGACCTGGCCAAGCTGTATCCCATCGTCTACGAAGGGCAGTCCGATACGGCGACCTTCGACAACTGTCTGGAACTGCTGGTCATGTCGGGCTATTCGCTGGCCCATGCCATGATGATCATGATTCCCGAAGCCTGGGAACAGCATGCCGACATGGATGATTCGCGGCGGGCCTTCTACGAATACCACGCGGCCCTGATGGAGCCCTGGGACGGCCCGGCCGCCGTGGCTTTCACCGACGGTCGCCAGATCGGCGCCACGCTGGATCGCAATGGCCTGCGTCCGGCGCGCTACCTGATCACCGACGACAATATGGTGGTCCTGGCGTCCGAGGCCGGCACGCTGCCGATCCCGGAACACCGCATCGTCAAGAAATGGCGCCTGCAGCCTGGCCGCATGCTGCTGATCGACCTGCAGCAGGGCCGCATCATCGAGGACGAGGAAATCAAGTCCCAGCTGGCCAATGCGCATCCCTACCCGCAGTGGATCGAGCGCCTGCGCCTGAAGCTGGACGATCTGCCCGCCCTGAAGGCCGACGATCTGC
>Ga0265295_1005310_pt1 | contig 16542 bp, 9 predicted proteins | sample Munlansysbiofilm_FD_192503 | JGI IMG/M metagenome (GOLD analysis project Ga0265295, IMG submission 192503) | Leachate microbial communities from a municipal landfill in Southern Ontario, Canada - Methane capture system biofilm | ecosystem: Engineered > Solid waste > Landfill > Unclassified ... | reverse complement strand
GATGCCATTGCTTAGCATCTCTAAAAGCATCGTTTATAGAAGCTTTGCAAACTTCATAACCTTACATCTCTTTCGGAAGCGAGGTTTTAACCTCGTAAAGATGCTTATAAAGTTAAAACAACTCATATTTTACATACAAAGCCCATCACACTTATTTTAAAGTCTGACTAATCTTAATTCTCTCTCTTTCTAACAAAACTATATCCCAAAATACCAACACCAAAAACCATACTCATAATAGTAAAGTATTGCACCTGCTTGGCTTGAAAGTTTTTTAGTTCTTCTACATACTTAGAAGCATCAGGTTGTGCTTTTTTACTTGCGCCTGAGCTTGAAGCTCCATGAACCATCGCTTCCATCCTAGCTACGTTTAGTGCAGCTAACTCATTTTCTATATATGCCTCTTTTGGAGTGAGCCAAAAATGTACAATAAAACCAATAAGAATCATCAATGTACCAACAGCTCTAAAAAGTACTATCTTATGTTTTTTAAAAAAATTCAAAATCACTCCTCTACTTAAGCATTCATTATGCAAATTATGTCAAAATCACAGTATGAATCTACTTAAAGAATTTTATCTAAATGATAGTTGCTCCTACCTTGAGGGCAAAAAACAAACTACACACTATAAAGTCATTGAAGATTGTGATGAATTACAATGCGCTGAGCTTATAGAGAGAGGTTATCGAAGATTTGGCAAGATGTATTTTAGACCCATTTGCATGGATTGCCATGAGTGCAAAAGCATAAAAATAGATGTTAAAAACTTTGAATTTTCAAAATCTCACAAAAGAGTTATGAAGAGAGCTAAAGGGATAAAAAGTTACATACAAACTCCAAGTATGACTAAAGAGCATCTCAGATTATTTGATAAGTATCATCTCTATATGAAAGATAAAAAAGGCTGGGAGCACTCTTATGTAAATCCGCAAAACTACTACACCTCTTTTGTAAATGGGCACAATGGTTTTGGATATGAAATTTTATATTATGATGCAGATAAGCTTATCGGAGTAGACCTTATAGATATACTTAATGATGGCATCTCTTCTATCTACTTTTACTATGACCCTGACTACAGCAGCTACTCTTTAGGTAAACTTTCACTACTTTATGAGATAGAGTTTGCAAAAACACAAAAAAAAGATTGGATATATCTAGGCTACTATGTAAAAGATTGTGACTCACTCTCATACAAGGCGTCATATAAGCCATACCTAACTCTAAAGGGAAGGCCTGAGGAGTATGAAGATTTTATTTGGACTTAGACAACTATTTTACTTACCTTTTATCTCGGCCTTTTTTTTCTTTTGCTCATCTTCTAAGGTTTTTTGAGTCTTTTCTTGTTTAAGTTTATCTTTTTTTCTAATACTCTTTATTTTATCCTCTTGCGCCTCTTCATTTAAAAGTATAGATGTGTTTTTTTTAGTATTTTTAGTTTTTAAATCCTTATCTCTGTCTAAAAACTCTTTTACTACGCCCTGCTCATCCAGCTCACTAGAGTGTGCAAAATAAAATTCTAAAATCTCATATTTATATCTTTGGGTATCAATAAGCCCTGAATTTATCAACTTTTGCCAAAGTTTAGCATCTTCTTTTTCTATAGATTCTTTGTACAAATCTTGCACATATTTATAAAACATATCATTTGTTTTTGATAGCTTTCTTAATCTATTTAGATACTTTTTTTTATCCAAATCTTCGCTGTTCATATCAGCACTAAATCCCATCTTTTTTGCTGCATAGACACTTATGACATATCTATCTATTTCACTCTCATACTCTTGTAGTTCTTTTATATTTTTTAGCTCTTTAATCTTCTCTACATTGTCATATACTACATCACCTAAAGCTGAGTAAATCTTGGGATTTGCACTTAGAAGTGTTGCTAAAAGAAGCAAAGCGAGTATCTTAATCATAAAAGTTCCGTAAAATAAAATTTTTCACATTATATCAGAATAAAAATGATAGAATTCTCGCATGACAAAGATACTAAAACAAGAACTAATAATCTTCACAGCGTTGCTTACATTTTTGATTCTTATTATGCATCCAGATATGCTAAGTGACCCTACAGTAAGACTAGCAGCCATGCAGCAAAAGTCAAACTACATACATCCGCTTTTATATACTTTTTTTGTATATCTAATCCTCTTTTTTCTTAGAGCAATCATCTCTTTGGTTACGAAGTTTTTTAAGATAGATAAGTAGCAATAAACATATAAGCTAACGCACTTTTACATAAGAGTACGAGCTAGAAAGCATCTCAACGAGGTTGAAACCTCGCTTCCAAACAAGTACAAAGTAAATAAAAACTTAGAAACAATACAAAGTTATTAGGGCTTCTCGTTCCATCCTCTCCTGAGGTCGAACGCATTGAGCTTAAATAGACATAAGAATACATCACAGGTGTAGTGAGGGATGGAGTGTTAACTAAATGGACATCCATACGATGAGCTTCGTCTTTATGGCTTTAAAGTAAGAGTGCGGTTTACAAATTATAAGATTGAATTAAAAATAGATATATTGGATTTTAAGAAGAATTTTTAGTGTAGGTTCAAAGAGTCAGAAGACTCTTTGAAAGTAGTTATTAACCGTTTCTCTTTTTCTGAATCTCTTCAGAAACATTTCTTGGAACTTCTTCATAGTGATGAAATTCCATAGAGTATGTAGCACGTCCTTGAGTAGCTGAACGTAGGTCAGTTGAGTAACCAAACATCTCAGCAAGTGGAACGTAAGCATCAACAATTTTGTTACCAGAACGGTCGCTCATATTGTTTACTTGTCCACGACGGCGATTAAGGTCACCGATAACATCACCCATATAATCTTCTGGAACTTCTACTTCAACTTTCATAAGAGGCTCTAGTATAACAGGTCTAGCTTTTCTACAACCCTCTTTAAATGCCATTGAAGCAGCAAGTTTAAATGCCATCTCATTAGAGTCAACATCATGGTATGAACCATCATAAAGAGTAATGTCCATATCTTCCATAGGATAACCAGCGAGAACTCCGTTAGACATTGTCTCAGCACAACCCTTCTCAACAGCTGGAATATACTCTTTTGGAATAGCCCCACCTTTGATCTCATTGTGAAAAACAAAACCAGTACCAGCTTCACCAGGCTTAATCGTAAGATAAACGTGACCAAACGCACCACGACCACCTGATTGCTTAGCATACTTGTGTTCTTGATTTACTTCGTCTTTAATAGTCTCACGGTAAGAAACTTGTGGAGCACCAACTTCAGCATCAACCTTGAACTCTCTTTTCATTCTATCTACAAGAATCTCAAGGTGAAGTTCACCCATTCCTGAAATAATAGTCTGTCCAGTCTCTTCATCAGTATGAACTTTAAAAGATGGATCTTCAGCAGCAAGTTTGCTTAGTGCGATACCCATTTTTTCTTGGTCAGCTTTAGTTTTTGGCTCAACAGCAACAGATATAACTGGTTCTGGGAAGTCCATTCTCTCTAAAACAACCATCTCGCTTGGATCACAAAGAGTATCACCTGTAGTAGTTGATTTTAGTCCAACAACAGCACCGATTTCACCAGCATAGATAGTCTTTACATCTTCACGCTTAACAGCATGCATCTTCAAGATACGGCCTATACGCTCTTTTTTATCTTTTGTAGAGTTGTGAACATAAGAACCTGAGTCTAATGAACCACGATATACACGGATAAAAGTTAACTGACCAACAAATGGGTCTGTCATGATTTTAAACGCTAATGATGCAAATGGCCCATTATCAGTTGAGTCAACAAAAACTTCTTTAGTTTCATCATCCATCATAGTTCCATTAATCGCTGGAGCTTCAACTGGAGATGGTAGATAAGATACAATCGCATCTAAAAGTGTTTGAACACCCTTGTTTTTAAATGCAGTACCTGGAAGCATTGGAACAACAGCCATTCCGATAGTTGCAGCTTTTATAGCAGCTCTTATCTCATCTTGTGTGATTTCTACGCCATCTAAAAACTTCTCAGCAAATTCATCATTTCCATCAACTTCTGAAAGAGTCTCAAGCATTTTTTCTCTATACTCTTCTGCCATCTCTTTAAGTTCAGGACGAATTTCGTTAATATCATACATAGAACCAAGAGCTGCATCTTGTGCCCAAGTCATCTCTGTCATAGTAACTAAATCTACAACACCCTCAAAGTTCTCTTCAGAACCAATTGGTAGTTGAATTGGTAGCGGGTTACCTTTTAATCTCTCGATAATCTGCTTTTTAACTTCAAAAAAGTCAGCACCAGTTCTATCCATTTTGTTAACAAAAACAATAGATGGAACTTTGTAACGATTTCTCTGTCTCCATACAGTCTCTGACTGAGGTTGAACACCACCAACTGCACAGAAAACTGAAACAGCACCATCAAGAACACGCATAGAACGCTCAACTTCAATAGTAAAGTCAACGTGACCCGGAGTATCAATGATGTTTATTTGTTTTCCAGCCCACTCACATGTAGTAGCTGCAGAAGTAATAGTAATACCTCTTTCTTGTTCTTGCTCCATCCAGTCCATAGTTGCAGAACCTTCATGAGTTTCACCCATTTTATGCTCAACACCTGTATAGAAAAGGATTCTCTCTGTTGTTGTAGTTTTTCCTGCATCAATGTGAGCAGCAATACCAATGTTTCTTACGTCGTTTAAGTCATGTGATCTCGGCATCTTTTTATCCTATTACCAACGGTAATGAGCAAACGCTTTGTTTGCTTCAGCCATCTTGTAAGTATCTTCTTTTTTCTTAAATGCATTACCTTTATCAGTTGCTGCATCCATTAACTCATTTGCCAATCTCTCAGCCATCGTTCTTTCATTTCTCTTACGAGAAGCATCAACTAACCATCTTATAGCTAGAGAAAGCTGACGCACAGGGCGTACTTCTACTGGAACTTGATAAGTAGCACCACCAACACGGCGACTTTTAACTTCGATTATAGGCTTAATATTCTCAATAGCATCATTAAATGTATCTATACCAGTTTTTTCACCACGGGAGCTAATAATATCTATAGCGCTGTAGATGATTTTTTCTGCTGTAGATTTTTTACCATCCATCATGATTTTATTTATAAATTTCGTTAAAACTTTGCTTCCATAAACTGGATCTGGCATAATTTCACGAACGGGAGCTTTTCTTCTTCTCATTTGTAATTTTCCTTACTTCAATTTGTTTTTTTTCAAATTTACTCAAAACATATATGTTTCTTTAAAAAACTGTTTAAGGTTTTTTAAAAACATAAATCGTCCTGTAGCTACTTGAATATTATCCAGCATTCGCTAAAACACCATTTCAAAATGAAACTAGTTTCATGAGCCCACTGCTGAAGTGAACTTAGCGTTACTAAGATAGTCTCTCAACTTTTTTTGCAAAACGAAACCAGTTTCGTAAGCCTTCTGCTGAAGAAATCTTAGCGATAGCGTAGTAAAACGGACTTTCTAAAGAAACTTTTTGCTATGCAAAATCGCATTAGCTAGTTTTGTTCGTTTTACGTACTAATCAGATAGAGGTCCCTAAAAAATAGGTACTATTTTTTAGGACGCTTTGTTCCGTATTTAGAACGAGCAACAGTACGACCAGTAACACCAGCAGTATCTAGTGCACCACGAACGATATGATACTTAACACCTGGTAAGTCTTTGATACGACCACCACGAACTAGTACGATTGAGTGCTCTTGAAGGTTGTGACCCTCACCACCGATATAAGAGATAACTTCAAAGCCTGAAGTTAATCTAACTTTTGCAACTTTTCTTAAAGCTGAGTTAGGTTTTTTAGGTGTTGTTGTGTAAACACGAGTACAAACACCACGACGCTGTGGACATGATACAAGAGCAGGTGACTTTGAATTTTTAGTCACTTTTTTTCGCTCTTTGCGAATCAATTGATTGATTGTAGGCATACAATTCCTTTACTTAATTTTTCCAGTAGAATTTAATCCTCTAAATTTTCAGAGAATTATAGACACGAAATAATACATAAATTCTAATTAAAGTTAGCTTACTTTAAGTGCTAATTAATCTTTACTTTATCTAATGAGAATTTTTATATCTCATTTTTTTCTTTTATTAGGTTGTTAGCATACTCTATTGCCATAGAAAATTCTTTAAATATATTTTCCTCTCCCAATATATCTATAATTCCATTATTTTTTAAATCTTTATAGACATTATCTACTGTACCAGACATTATAATGATAAGTCCTGCAGCTTTTAGGGATTCTATAGTCGCTTTTAAATTGTGCAGGGCAGTTAAATCCACAAATGGGACATATCGCATACGAATTATTAATATTTTAGAGTTATATCCAACTGAATAAATAGTCTCTGCATATTTTTTAGCAGAAGCGAAAAATAGCGGACCGGCTATCTCATATACAGATATATCTTTTGATAAATTTGTATAATTTTCCATCATATCACTATCATCTTCAAAAGCTATATTAGTATTTATATCTGCCATGCGTTTCATAAAAAGCAAAGATGCCAATACAATTCCAACTTGTATCGCAACGGTTAAATCTACTAATACAGTTAAAAGGAAAGTACTAACCAATACGATTGAGTCAAATGGAGAGCCTTTTATTATGGATATAAAAGAGCGCCACTCACTCATATTGTAAGCAACTACAATTAAAATACCTGCTAAAACTGACATAGGAATCAATTTTGCGTAGTTCATAAAAAAAATCATGATTAAAAGCAGTGCTATAGAGTGTACAATCCCAGCTATTGGTGTTCTTCCACCATTTTTTACATTAGTAGCAGTCCTTGCAATTGCGCCAGTTGCTGGGATTCCTCCAAAAAGAGGAGTTACTATATTTGCTATGCCTTGAGCTATTAGTTCTGTATTTGAGCGATGATTTGTACCTATCATTCCATCAGCAACTACAGCTGAGAGCAGAGACTCTATGCTTCCTAATAGTGCAATGATTAGAGCAGGAACTATGTATATCTTTAGATCAATCAACTCAAAGTTTGGTATGCTAAATGTAATATCACTTGATATAGTCCCAAAAAAACTCTCGATTGTTGTGACTTCTATGTTAAATATATTTACGCACAGTGTAAGCAAAATAATTGCTATAAATGATCCAGGTATTTTACTCGTTATATGTTTAGAAAATATCACGATCATAATTGTTAGTAGCGTAACGGCTAAGGCGAAAGGGTTAAATGTGCTTATATTTGTAAAATATACATCCCATTTTTCCATAAAATCAGAGGGTAAATGTTCTATATTTAAACCTAGTGCATCTTTGATTTGAGTTGAGAGGATAACTAAAGCAATCCCGCTTGTAAAACCAACTATTAAAGGGTGTGGAAAATATTTTAACAGCGAACCTAGCTTTAATAATCCAAAAATTACAAGAATGACACCTGCCATAATGGTAGATATAAATAACCCATCAATACCATACTGTTCTACTATGCCAAAAAGTATAATAACAAAAGCTCCTGTAGGCCCTCCAATCTGAACCCTGCTTCCACCTAAAAAAGAGATGATAAATCCAGCTACAATAGCTGTAATCATCCCTTTTTCAGGAGAGACACCAGATGCAACTGCAAATGCAATGGCTAGTGGAAGAGCAACTATACCAACTATAATCCCAGAAAACACATCAGAAATAATCTGTTTTTTCGGTATGCCTTCTCGAATTAAAGTAAAAAGTTTTGGTTTAAAAATATTATTCATTTATATATGTTTCCTTACAATTGTAATTCTAATATATTATAAATTTAAGAGTGCCTTACACTTTAGTGTAAGGCGAAGATAGTGGGAAGAGAGACTTTAGTTAGTTATTTCCGCTAGCAAGTATAATTTCTTGATCTTTATATATACCAGTTCCAACTGGAATAGTACGACCAATGATAACATTTTCTTTTAGATCATTAAGATCATCAACTTTAGCAGAAACTGCTGCTTCTGTAAGAACTTTAGTTGTGTCTTGGAATGACGCTGCTGAGATAATACTATCAGCTGCAACTGCAGCTCTTGTTATACCAACTAAGAATGGCTCAGCAATAGCTGGACGCCCACCTAAACGAGTAATCTTTTCATTTTCAGCTCTAAATTTAGCTTTAGAAATCAAGTCACCTTCGATAAATTTAGTATCACCAGACTTAACAATTCTGATTTGTCTAAGCATCTGAGTAAAGATAACTTCAATATGTTTATCAGCAATGTTAACCCCTTGAGAGCGGTAAACTTGCTGAACTTCACTTACAAGATAGTTATAAAGTGCTTTAACACCCATAATACGAAGTAATTCATGTGAAGAGATAATACCAGTTGTAAGTCTCTCTCCTGCATGAACAAAGTCTCCAGCTGCAACAACTGCCACATGAGATTTATCTACAAAGTACTCTTTAATGATCCCGTTTTCAGAAACAATAACTATACGAACCTTACCACGAAGTGGTTTTCCAAAACTTACAGTTCCATCTATCTCAGATATAAGTGCAGTAGCTTTAGGGCGACGACCTTCAAAAAGTTCAGATACTCTTGGAAGACCTCCAGTAATATCGCTTGATTTTTGAAGCGCTTTTGGAGTTTTTGCTAAGATATCTGCTACTTTTACAGTAGCTCCATCAGCCACATATAGTGATGACTTAGAATCAATTGCATATCTTAAAAGCTCTCCATTTTCAGTAGCTAAGACTAGCGCTGGTTTATATTCAGCTGAGAGGTGGTCATTTATAACAAGACGTACCTTTCCAGTTAACTCATCTAGCTGCTCACTTACTGTAGTTCCAACTATGATATCCTCATATTTTACTACACCGTTTGCCTCAGAGATTACTGGATTTGAGTATGGATCCCATTCAGCTATAACAGTTGAATCATCTGTTTTTGGCTTAGCTATAAGTACAGTTGGATCAACATCTGCATCATCATCTGCAACGATTACTGAACCACGAGCTATATAGTGTCTTATTGCTTCACGGTTATTTGCATCTGCTACAGTTGCAAAAAGACCTTTTTCAACTACTTCATAACCTGATTTTAGACCTTTAAATCTCTCTAAATAGTCACCTTTTAGTAAGAAGTACTTAACTTTACCCTCTTCTTTTGCAAAGATTTTTTGAGTAACTGGAGCTCCATTTGCAACTAAGATTTCAGATGCATAAGGGATACGAGAAGGTACATTCCACCCATCTTTAATAGTCTCAACAATAGACTCTAGCTCTTTTACCTCTGCACCATTTTCATATGGGAAGTAGTATTTACCTTCGATTTGACCTGAAATACCAGCCAACTCATTTGGTTTTGCTATCTCATTTTTACGAAGAACATAACGAACAGTTTCTTTCTCACCCTTTATACTAATGATAACTTCATCATGTACAGTTTGTACCTCAAAACGACCTGCAAATGGAGTTTTGATTTTAGGCTCAACTAAAAGAACTGCCGCATTTCTACGGTTAGCTACTATATTTTTACCCTCTTTAGAAACATATGTTTTAAGATTGTAATAGCGGATAAATCCCTCTTTTTTAGATACAACTTGTCTCTCTTGTGCAGTTGAACTTGCAGTCCCTCCAACGTGAAACGTTCTAAGAGTTAGCTGAGTTCCAGGCTCACCAATAGACTGAGCTGCAATAATACCAACAGCCTCACCAGTACGAACAATATAACCAGTTGCGAGGTTTACACCATAACAAAGTGCACATATACCATTTTCACTCTTACATGTTGTAGGAGTTCTAATGTGTGCAGTCTTGATTCCAGCCTCTGAGATTACTTTAGCACTTATTTCATCAAGAAGTGTGCCCTCCGCATATAAAATCTCATTTGAGATTGGGTCGATAACATCATCAGCTAAAACACGACCGTTTAGTCTGTCTTCTAAAGACTCTATTAGTGTATTTTGATCACTTATATCTGAGATCTCAATGCCCTCATGCGTATGACAGTCATGCTCAACTATCTTAACATTTTGTGCAACGTCAACTAGCTTACGAGTAAGATAACCAGCGTTTGCAGTCTTAAGTGCAGTATCGGCTAGACCTTTTCTAGCACCGTGAGTTGAGATAAAGTACTCAATAACATTAAGTCCCTCTTTAAAGTTTGAAACAATCGGAGTCTCAATAATCTCTCCACTCGGCTTTGCCATAAGTCCACGCATACCAGCAAGTTGTCTTATCTGTGCAGCAGAACCACGAGCACCAGAATCAGCCATCATATGGATAGAGTTAAAACCATTCTTATCAGTTTGAACAAGTTCCATCATCTGAGATGCTAGAGTGTTGTTTGTATCAGTCCAAACGTCAATAATTTTGTTATATCTTTCTTGCTCAGTTAAAAGTCCAGCTTCATACTGTTTTTGAATCTCTATAACTCTGTTTTTACTCTCTGTAACCTTAGCCGCTTTAGTCTCTGGGATGATAATATCATCAATTGATATAGATACACCAGACTCTGTTGCGTGCTTGAAACCTAAGTCTTTAAGTCTATCTAGAAACTTAGAAGTTACACCAATACCACCATATTTTTGAACATAGTCAACTACTTCATTGATATACTTTTTCTTCATAACTCTGTTCCAAAGCTCTGATGGAACAAAGTCTGGTAGTATTGCTTTTAGTAGCATTCTTCCAGCAGTTGTATGAATGATTCTGCCATCAATTCTAGTTCTTACTTTTGCATGCAGATCAAGCGCATCATGCTCTATTGCAATTCTAACTTCATCAACATTTGCAAATAGTTTGTTCGATCCCTTTACACCATTTTTCTCTAAAGTAATGTAGTAAATCCCAAGAACCATATCCTGTGAAGGTGTAGCTATCGCCTTACCTGATGCAGGAAGTAAAATGTTCATAGATGCAAGCATCAATACTTTTGCTTCTGCAATTGCAGCAGAACTTAAAGGTATATGAACAGCCATCTGGTCACCGTCGAAGTCCGCGTTAAACGCAGCACAAACCAGTGGATGCAACTGAATAGCTTTACCATCAATTAACTTAGGATGGAACGCTTGGATAGAGAGTTTATGAAGTGTTGGCGCACGGTTTAGTAGAACAGGATAACCATCAACTATCTCAGCTAAACACTCCCAAACTTCATTTGTCTTATCTTCAATCATCTTCTTAGCAGCTTTGACTGTAGTTGCATAACCTTTATCTTCAAGCTTAGCTATAAGATGCGGTTTAAATAACTCTAGTGCCATTATCTTTGGTAATCCACACTCATCCATAGAAAGAGTTGGACCAACAACGATTACTGAACGGCCAGAGAAGTCAACACGCTTACCAAGTAAGTTTTGACGGAAACGTCCTTGTTTACCTTTAATGATTTCACTTAAAGATTTTAGTGGACGCTTGTTAGCGCCTTTAACTGCATTTGCACGGCGACCATTGTCAAAGAGTGCATCTACAGACTCTTGAAGCATACGTTTCTCATTACGAACAATAATCTCAGGAGCTTCTAGTTCAACTAAACGCTTAAGTCTTTGGTTACGGTTGATAACACGACGATATAAGTCATTGACATCTGATACTGCAAACTTACCGCCATCAAGTGAAACAAGAGGTCTTAAATCTGGTGGAAGAACAGGTAGAACTGTTAGCATCATCCATGCAGGATTATTTCCTGAATTTAGAAATGATTCAATAACCTTAAGTCTTTTTGCAATAGTTTTTCTTTTAGCTTCACTTTTTGTAAGTTCTATCTCTTCTTTAAGTTGAGTAAATAGATCAACTAAGTCGATTGAATCAAGTAAATCACGAACAACTTCTCCACCCATACGAGCTTTAAAGCCAAGAGCGTCAAATCTTTGTACTAGAGTACGATACTGCTCTTCATTTAAAACATCGTATTGTAAAACTGGAGTTTTAGCTTCTGCATCGTAATAAGCTTCTCCACCATTTTCAACTATATATGCTTCATAGTAAAGTACGCGTTCTAAATCTTTCATCTTGATACCAAGAAGAGTACCAATTCTTGAAGGCAAAGAACTTACATACCAGATATGCGCAACTGGAGTAACAAGTTCTATGTGACCCATACGGTTACGACGAACTTTTGTAGATGTTACTTCAACTCCACACTTCTCACATACAACACCTTTATAACGCATCTTTTTGTATTTACCACAAAGACACTCATAGTCTCTTACAGGTCCAAAAATCTTTGCACAAAAAAGTCCATCACGCTCAGGTTTGAGCGTACGGTAGTTGATAGTCTCAGGTTTTTTAACTTCGCCATGACTCCAAGACATTACTTTCTCAGGAGATGCTAGGCGAAACTGTATCTGCTTAATATCTTTTGGTCTGTTATCTTCAGTTACTTCAATAGGAACTAGTTTACTCATCGTCTTGTACCTCGTCAAAAATCTCTACATCAAGAGCCAATGCTTGAAGCTCTTTTGTTAATACAAATAGTGTTTCAGGAATTCCAGAAGCTGGAATCAACTCACCTTTTGTTATCGCTTTATAAGCACGCACACGACCATCAACATCATCTGATTTGATAGTTAGCATCTCTTTTAGGACTGCAGAAGCTCCATAAGCTTCTAGCGCCCAAACTTCCATTTCTCCAAATCTTTGCCCACCAAATAGTGCTTTACCACCAACAGGCTGTTGAGTAACAAGCGAGTATGGTCCAGTTGAACGCGCATGAATCTTCTCATCAACTAAGTGATGGAGTTTTAAGATATACATATAACCAACATTAACACGCTCTTTAATCTTTTCGCCTGTTAAACCATTATAAAGTACAACTTTACCATCGCTGTCCATTTTTGCTAATTCAAATAGTTTAGTAAATTCTTCAGGATCTACACCTTCGAATATTGGTGAAGCAAACCTAACACCTTTTGACCAGTCGCGAGCGTAGTGCAAGAATTTCTCATCACTCATTTCGCCTATTACTTTTGATGCATTCATCAATTTTGCAACATCAGCGATAGCTATCATTTTAGAACGAAGATTTTCGATAAAATCTTTTTGTTTATTATCAAATTCTGCTAATATCTGGTTACCTAGTTCACGCCCTGCCATACCAAGATGCATCTCTAGGATTTGTCCAATATTCATACGAGATGGAACACCAAGCGGGTTTAAACAAACATCAACACTTCTTCCATCTTCCATATATGGCATATCAACCTCAGGAACTATGATAGAGACGATACCCTTGTTTCCGTGGCGTCCTGCCATTTTATCACCAACTTTTAGAACTCTCTTAGTTGCGATATAGACTTTAACATACTTAACAACACCATTAGCTAAGATATCATCTTTTTCTAAGATATTAAGTTTCTCTTCATGCTCATCACGGAAGAGTCTTTTCTCTTTTTGGAAGTAGTTTTTTGTCTTATTGTACTCTTCTTGAATCTCTTCAGAGAATGATTTAACAATAGCATTCATTGCAAAACGGTTAACCTCTACAAGATCCTTATCCGCTATAGTATCTCCAACTTTATACTGAGTCTCACCAATCTTAATATCAGCGATTAGTGGCTCTCTAGTCAAGAGTTTAGTAACGCGAAGCATCTCTTCTTTATCTATCATAAGAAGACGATCATAGTGCTCACGCTCTAGGTAATCTCTCTCTTCTTTTTCAAGTTCTAATGCACGAGGATCTTTATCATAACCTTTTTTAGTAAAGATTTTGATATCAACTACAACACCTTCCATACTTGGAGGACAGTAGAGTGATTTGTTTATAACATGTCCAGCTTTTTCTCCAAATATAGCACGAAGAAGCCTCTCTTCTGGAGTAGGTTTAACTTCACCTTTTGGAGAAACTTTACCCACTAAAATCATTCCACCTTTTACTTGAGTACCAATTTTAACTATACCACTCTCATCAAGGTGAACTAATTCATCGTCTCTAACATTTGGAATATCGCGAGTAATCTCTTCAACACCATGCTTTAACTCTCTAGCTTCAAGCTCTTTCTCATAAATATGAACAGATGTAAAAGCATCTTTTCTGATTAATCTCTCAGAAATTACAATAGCATCTTCGAAGTTATAACCATTCCAAGGCATGAAAGCTACCATTGCGTTAACACCAAGTGCTAACTCACCTTGATCCATATTTGGACCATCAGCTATGACTTGCCCTGATCTTACTTTTTGTCCAACATGAACTATTGGCTTTTGAGCAAAAGAAGTGTTTTGGTTTGTACGAAGATTTTTTTGTAATGGATAGTAATCTATATAGATCTCTCCATCATCATCCCCCATCACATAGATATGTCTTCCATCAACTTTTTCTACAACTCCAGCTCTTTTAGCTTTTACGCACTCCCAAGAGTCACGAGCTACAAGTTTTTCGACACCTGTTCCAACAAATGGAGCAAGAGGACGAAGAAGAGGAACTGCTTGACGTTGCATGTTTGATCCCATTAGGGCACGGTTAGCATCGTTATGCTCTAAAAATGGAATTAGTGATGCTGCAACACCTACAACCATATGAGACGAAAGATCTGCATATAAAGATTCAGATGCTGGTCGAAGAAGTATCTCTCCATCTATTCTTGTAGTGATTAGCTTATCTATAAACTGTCCATCTTTATCAAGTTTGTTTGAAGCTGCCGCAATTTTCACACCCTCTTCTTGAGTAGCTGTTAGATATACAACTTCATTAGTTACCTTACCATCTTTGACAACTTTATATGGAGCTTCAATAAATCCATGCTCATTTACCTTTGAGTAAGTTGCAAGAGTGTTTATAAGACCAATATTTTGACCCTCTGGAGTCTCAACTGGACAGATTCTTCCATAGTGTGTAGGGTGAACGTCACGCACCTCAAAACCAGCTCTCTCTTTTACTAAACCACCCTCACCTAGTGCTGAGAGACGACGTTTGTGAGTAACTTCAGATAGTGGATTTGTTTGATCCATAAACTGAGAAAGTTGTCCACCTGAGAAGAACTCCATAATAGTCGAAGTAATCATCTTAGAGTTGATTAGGTCATGAGGCATAAGCTCAGCCATAGGTCCACTCATAGTTGAGAGTTTGTCACGGATTGCTTTTTGCATCTTTATTAGACCATTATGAAGCTCATTACCTAAAAGTTCACCAATAGAACGGATACGGCGGTTTCCTAAGTGATCTCTATCATCAATATGGCCTTGACCATTTTTAACTTTGATAACATACTTAACAGAGTTAATGATATCTTCATGAGTTAAAACTGTTACATATTCAGGGATATTAAGTCCAAGCTTATGGTTCATTTTCATACGACCAACTTTAGTTAAGTCATATCTCTCAGGATCGAAAAACAGCTGATTTACAAAGATCTTAGCTGCTTCTTTTGTAACTGGCTCACCTGGTCTCATAACCTTGTAAACACGAATAGCTGCTAAATCATTCTCATCTTCTATCTCTTCTGTTTGTTTTAGAAGTTTTAGTGAATCTGCATCAGCATTAAATGCATTGATAATTGAACCATCAACACCCTCAGCTAAATCATTAGCGATTTTAAACTCGCCAATGCCTATTTCAGCCATTTTTTTAAGTTTTGTCTCATCTATACGAGTCATAGTGTCAAATAGAATTTCACCAGTCTCAGGATCTATAATCGGCTCTGCAAGGTAGCGGTCTATTAAAATTTCTAGTGGATATTGGATTGTTTTAAGGCCATCTTCTATAAACTTCTGTGCTTTTTTAGCTGAGAGTCTTTTTCCAGATTGAACGAGAATTTTATCATCCATATCTATTAGATCGTAAATAAGTCTTGACGAGAAATCATCTGGATTAAAATCCATCGTAAACTTATTATCTTCTATGCTAATAGTTTGTATAGGGTAAAATAGCTTTAAAATATCTTGTTTTGAGTAGCCCAAAGCACGAAACATAATTGTTACAGGAACTTTACGACGTTTGTTAATTCTCATATATAAAATATCTTTTGGATCATACTCAAAATATAACCATGAACCACGATCTGGTATAATCTGACCAGTATATATAAGTTTATTTCCTATTGTAGTTGACTCTTCTTCTTTAAAAATAACACCAGGCGAACGGTGAAGTTGGTTTACAACAACTCTCTCAACACCATTGATGATAAATGAAGTTCTATCTGTCATAAGTGGAATATCACGAACAAATATGCTTTGCTCTTTGATATCTTTTACACCAAGTTTTTCTTTAGTGTTTTCATCTCTATCCCAAAGCACTAAACGTGTTTTCATTCTAAGACTGACTGCATAAGTTAGTCCACGCTCCATACACTCACGAACTGTGTATTTTGGATTAGCTACTTCGCTACCAATATATTCAACAGTAAGTCTATTTTGAGTATCATGAATAGGAAAAACAGATTGAAATACTTGTTCTATACCACTAGCTTTTCTATCTTTAGCATCTAACATCAAAAAGTTGTCATATGAACTTTGTTGAAGTTGTAGTAAGTTTGGTACTTCAATCTGTTGAGGAGTTTTAGAGAAATCTACACGAAGACGGTTTCCGGAGTATAAAGTGTTTAACATAGGCTACCTCGATAAGTAATTAGTATCATATTCAAGCGTCCTTGAATGATTTTGTGGGGCTCAATAAAAGAGCTTA
>Ga0265295_1005308_pt1 | contig 16548 bp, 18 predicted proteins | sample Munlansysbiofilm_FD_192503 | JGI IMG/M metagenome (GOLD analysis project Ga0265295, IMG submission 192503) | Leachate microbial communities from a municipal landfill in Southern Ontario, Canada - Methane capture system biofilm | ecosystem: Engineered > Solid waste > Landfill > Unclassified ... | reverse complement strand
TGATAATTAGTAGCTATATTTTCAAAAATCTCTTTAGCACGATTAGAGATGTCATCTGTAAAGACTTCACGTCTATATTTAGTGACTAAAATCAAGTGATACCACAACATAAAGACTGAATGTGAATCGTGTCTAATTTTAACATTATATAGCCTTCTTTCCGTAATTATACCGTATGTTTATTATATTTATATTATACCATATTTTATATATAATATCCCAAATAAAAAAACAAAAAAATCAATTCATCCCGCTACCTATAGAGGAAGGGGACTTCTTGATTAGATTGTTAAATATAATTTTTTCACCTTTTATTGTTTTTATTCACGCTTATGTAGTATTTGTCAGTTCAATACTTGATATTGTCTGCTTAAGTTTTTGTCATCTAAGTGCTATACGATTAGAAATGGATTTTTATATCTACATTGACTTATACAAAAAAAATCACCCAAAGATTTCACAAGAAATCCATGGATGATTGATTGGTTAATGCCCTTATTTCGCGATTTACTTTTATACTTATTTTGAGTACAAGTGCTACTTAGTGTATTTCTTAGAAATCCAACCAGGCATTGCCTCTTTAAGTGAGTCAAAACCGATTTCAGGTTTCGCTACGATGATGCGTTTAGCTCTTTGGCATTTCTTATAAGACAACTTGAGTTGATTGGTTTCTTCGTCACACTCAATAATTTGAGCTTTGATGATGTCACCCACACAAGCAAACGTTTGAATGTCTCTAACGTATTTATCCGAAATCTCTGATATGTGAATCAACCCGCTGCACTCGCCAACTTTGACAAACACACCATAAGGGACAACTCCGGTTACTTCACAATCGACGATTTGTCCTTTTTTATGCATAAAACCACCTCATTAATAGTATTATATCAAATTTCCTTTCATCTGCCCAATAAATAGACAAATCCGTTATTCTGTGTTATTCTATCATTAATAAATTAATCGAGGTAAATCGTTATGAAAAAATTATTAAAACTTTTTTTTGTCTATCTTCTCTTGTTAGTCTTTGGGTTTTTAATCGGTTTTGGTTTTGCTAGGCTTAATCTGCCTGTAAAGAACCCTTTTGCATTGACTGGCTTTTTGATGATGCTATTGTGGTTCTTACCTGCATTATTCCTTACCGTTTTCTTCCACGAACTTGGTCACTTGATCCTTGGTCTACTCACTGGTTATGAGTTTGTTAGTTTTCGCGTGCTTAACCGTTTGATAAAAAAAGAAAATGACAAGCTAGTTATTAAAAAATTCAGTTTGAAAGGTACACTTGGACAATGTTTACTATTGCCCACCGAAAAGTCACTTAATCAACCTTTTTGGTATAATTTTGGTGGTGTTTTGTTCAATCTAATCATCTTTTTTTCTTTGATTCCACTGTTATTTTTTGTAAAAAGCAATCTCTTATTTCTACCACTACTATTTACGATTGTTCTTAATTTGCTTTTTGCCTATATCAACTGGGCAAAGACGCCTGGTCTTACGAACGATGGCAATAACTATCGTGAACTAAAAAGGCATCCAACATCTAAAGCGTCTTACTACCAACTGCTTAGGATCAACCATTTGTTATCAAATGGCGATGATCTTAGAGACGTTGAATTTACTATTGCTGAAGATAGTCTTGATTTATCAAAGAACATACAAGTGAACTACGCCATGTTTTTGGTTTTATATTATCACCTGACCTTTCAAATGGATAAAGCAAAAACGCTTGTTGACTCGATTGAAACGAACTACCCCCACAAACAATCCATTCTTGGTAGCATGTGGTTAGCTAACAAGCATTTTCAAGATTATTACTTTGAAGTGGCCGAAAAAACAGAAGACAAACGACTTAAACTCATTTTTTCTGATAAAAACACCGATCCAGGCATCGCATTATTTCATTTTTACATCACCTATTTGAATACTGGGCAATACCCAACGGATTTGGATGAACTTTTTCAAAAGAACTTGAAAAATTCACCAAATAAGGGTGTCATTGAGCCATACTTAGCATTCAAATCATTCTTGATTGATGACGTGATAAAGAAACAAGAATCAATAGAACAATCAATATAAGTTGCATGATGCCCATATAATAAAATGAAAAAACAGTTACTAATATAGTGAACTGTTTTTTTTAGTTTTGAAGGATTTTGTTTTTATGTTTTGATGATTACTCGTTGGTCAAGTAAATACCTAAACCGGCACTTCCCACATGAACCGCGACAACCGCACTGATTTTTCCACTAAAACTGACTTTAACGTCATTAAACTTAGCTTTAATTTCTTTTTCTAGTTGGAGTCCTAAATCACTTGTGGTGGTATAAGCGATCTTAACGATTGTTTTTGCTTTTTCTTGTAACTTACCGACTTCTTGAACTAAGTACTTGATCACGTTGTCGCTACTTCTAACTTTGTGTTCAACCTCAAGTTTACCCTGATCAAATCGTAAAATCGGTTTAATTTTTAATAAATTGCCGATCATGCCTGAAAGTTTCGATAACCGCCCACTTTTGACTAAAATTCCAAGATCATCGACGGTAAATATCACAGAGCCTTGTGCCATCTTTTGTTCTAATTTTTCTAAGACAACATTAATCTCTGTTTCTTGACTTCTTAGTTTTACTAACGACTCTGCAATGTACTCTGATCCACAAATCGCGGTTCTTGTGTCAATCACGGTCACACGATTTGGATCATCAAGCATTGATTTCGCTAGGTTGGCGCTGTTGTTTGTCCCACTAAGCGAAGCAGAAATCGTTAAACAAATCACATGTTCGTACCCCTCATTTAGCAATTTATCAAATGCATCTTTAAACCTTGCCGGGGTTGGTTGTGTCGTTGTCACTTTTTTGTTATGGCTCATTGCCTCATAGATTGTTTCATTTGAGACTTCACCATCTTTAAAGACCTGGTTGTCGACAATAATATCAAGATAAACCACCTCGATGGCTTCTTTTTCTTGAAAGTCCTTGTCTAGTTTAAATGTGGAATCCACAACGATTCCGATTTTCTTATTATTCATTTTTTCTTTACCTCCTTATACGTAAAAATTGAATAAGGATATGACTATACCGAGGATAACCCCAGCTAGTACTTCAATCGGTAGATGGCCTAGTGGTTCTTTTAACGGTCTACCCTCATTAATTTCATCGGTTGGTAATTCTATTTTTTCTGCAATTTTATTAAGTAGGATGGCGTGTTTAGACGCTTCTAAACGGATGCCCATTGAATCATGAATGACCACAAGCGATAAAACAAGTGCAATCGCAAAATAGAGATTAACCCCTTCGTATAGGTATATGCTAAAACTCATCGCTGAGACAAGCGCACTGTGAGAAGAAGGCATCCCTCCGGTTGACACTAATGCTTTTGTGTAAATGCTTCGATTCTTAAAACTGCTGATGACAAATTTAAGCAATTGAGCTAACGTCATCGCAAAAAGAGAATCGAAGATGATCTGGTTTGCATGATTCATAAAATACTCCTTATTATACGTTAATTACTGCGATAACGCCTGGCACATTTTCAAGTAACATGGTTTCGATGCCTTGTCTTAAGGTTACGTCAATTAAGCCACAACCATCACAAGCGCCTAACATTTTTACATAGACAATCCCATCTTCAATTGATACGATTTCAATGTCCCCACCGTCACGGTGTAGGTATGGTCTAACTCTATCGATTAATTCATGAACTAATTTCGTTGTTTCATCCATAGAAATCCCCTCCTTCTTTCGATATAAGTATACAAGATACATCAAATTTTATCAATCATATTACTATTTGATGCGTTTTAGTATGAAATAACCACACGCAAAATTACACGTTTCGTTGATGTAATCTGGAATGGTTTTTAGGTTTCTTTTTTCTTTGGCATTATCAAAAAAACCTTTGATTCGAAGTAGGTCTGAGGCCACATCACCAACGATGTAGTCGTATTTATCAAATGTTTCAGGTACATAGCGTTCTTGAAATTTCACAATATCAAACGCGTCTTTGGTTTGATCGATTAACGTAAAATTACCAAATTGGGTTTCAATGATCATAATTATCCCTTCTTTATAAGCACCGTCGCAGAAGCGGCAATGGCTCTTTCTTCGCCGATGGCGTCTAATTTTTCATTGGTTGCTGCTTTAATATTGACGTTACTTAACTCCGTTTCTAAGAGTCTTGCAACGCTTTGCTTGATGTCATCAATGTGCGGTGCTAGTTTGGGTTTTTCTAAAAAAACCGTCGCGTCTAGATTTGAAATTTGATAGCCTGTTTGCTTCATTTTATCAACGACAAACCCAACAATCACTTTTGAATCTAAGTCCTTATTATTTGGATCCGTATCAGGGTAAATCGTGCCTAAATCACCAAGCCCCAACGCGCCTAAGATGGCTTCGGCTATCGCATGCAATAAAACATCGGCATCGCTATGACCCATCAAGCCTTTATCCGCTTTGATTTCTAAGCCACCTAAGATTAATTTTCGATTGCTATCTGTTTGATGAATGTCGTAACTGTGTCCGATTTTATACATAACACCATTTCCTTTTTTATCTAAGTTCAACAAATCTTGTTTGGTTGTGATTTTATGGTTGTCATAACCATGAAATATCAGCCCAACCTCGTCTTTATAACACGCCTGATAAAGTGATATATCATCCGTAAATAAGCCTTGTTGTTTGACATAAGCAAGCTTGATTTTATCGGTCTTAAATCCTTGTGGGGTTTCGGCCTCAAACAGCTTGTTTCTTTCTAAGACATGTAGTCCATCGTCTTGTTTTTCATAAATCGTGTTGATTACCGATTTGGCTAACATCACGGCATCATATTCAAGTAGTTGGTCTTCAATCTGAATGACCATGTCTTCATTAATAAATGGTCTTGCCCCATCGTGAATCAACACATTTGGGTTGGTTACCAACTTCAAGCCCGATAAAACGGATTCGCCTCTAGTATTACCACCAAAAGTAATCTTAACTTCTTTTGGTAATACCTCTTTCATAAACGCTTCATCGTTTGGATTGATGACCACGATTACCTCGTGGCTTCGTTTTAAGAAAACATCAACGGAATGTAAAAAGATTGGTTTTCCGTTAAATAAATGCGTTACTTTATTATACCCAAGTTCGCTTCTTGACCCCAAACCTGCGCATAACACAATACTACTGTACATAATTTATCCTCCATTATAAGATTTCATCAAGAGCGATGTCGTGTGATTCTTCATACCCTTGTTGAAATTTTGCAAAAGGCATCGTTACCCCAATCGTATACCCTTTATTTCGTTTTAAATACTGATCATAATAGCCCCTACCATAACCAATACGGTAACACCCCGTGGTTGCAACACACGGGATAAGGTAGAGGTCTAAGTCATTAGACTCAGGTAAAGTCAACTTTGGTTCAAATAATTGAAATACTGTTTTCTCTAGGTCATTTAAATCGTTGACTAAAAAATACGATATTTGATTGTCAACTACCCTTGGAAAATAAAACCGCTTGTCTTTATGTCTTGTCATTAATCTGAGTAAATTTGGCTCTTGATTGATTGGATAGTAAAGACCAATCCTTGTGGCTTTAGTAAACCTTGGGTGTGATTCAATACGTTCTAATAACTCGTTTGTTAGGACCTCAAGTTCAGTATGATCCAAGCTTTTTCGTTTTAAAAGCATGTCTCTTCGAATTGATTCTTTAGTCATGAATGTCCATGTAGTAACAACTATTCTTGTTATAATTCGGATTTTTTGCAACATTCAATGCTTCAAAGGCGCAACCAACCATCTCTTTAGATGTCTTTGCGTCTTTGTATGAGGCAGAAACCCCAAGCATCACTTCAAGCTCGGTTTTAATTGAACCATAGTTCATTGTCAAATTTAAAAACGTGTTATTCGAATTGACCCCTTGTCTTAATATTTCCATTTTTCTTGGGTCGATTAACGTTACTGCAAATACCAACCCTGAAATTCGAAAGATTGATGAAGATTCACTCATGAATGTTTGACGCATCTTTTTTAAATACTCACCCATTAACATATTACCAACCACACGCCCTGCCTCTTTATTAATTTGAGGTATGTTCGAAAGTTCAAAAAGCGCCAGCTGAAAGTGTTTCTTTTTTTCAATTAAGCCGTCTAAATGTACATAGAGTTCACTCTCACCAAGTAACTGATCTGTTTCCTCAACGCCTGTTTTTTGATAACTTGATTGCGTTAAGACACTGAGACTACCTAAAATGATATTTGAGGTTCTATCCTCAAAAATTCGTTTACCGGTTTCTTTAATCCAAATGTACCTGTCTTGATATAAGAAACGATACGTCATTTTATAGGTTTGTTTTCGCTGTGTTAAACTACTTAAAACAGCCAAATACGCATTTAAATCATCCTCATGGATGTATTTATGATAATCCGTGATATCGATGGTTTGGTCTTGTAAGCCTGTCATTTGAACAAACCGTTCGCTTCCCCAAAGGTAGCGTTGATCCAAATCAATATAGAATAACCCATCCTCAACCAGTTCAAGTGTCGCAATGTATTTTAACCGTAAACTCTCTAACTCATCTTGTTTGTCTTTTAGTGTTTTTTCAACACTCAACAAGTCAAAGTCGCTACGGATTTCACCGATGCTAATTCGTCCTTTGTATTTCCCAAAAATGAATACCGGTTGTTCGACCGTATGAAGCATAACCGTCTTGCCATTATAATTTTGAAACAGAATTTCATTCTCGTCTTTTTGATCCGAGCGTACGTTTTTCTCATACTCTTCGTAATACGTCTCAAGTGCCCGGTTGTTTGTATCGACACCGTTAAACGAGGTGATTCTGATGCTTCGGTTAAAAACATCAAAAAGTGGCTTACCGATGACTTGGTCTTTTGTAAAACCCAACTCCATACATAACCCATCAGACATCTCTTTAATTCTTGATTTTTTATCAACTACGTAATACGCATTCCATTTGGTCTTCTTAATTGACTTAATGAACAATTGGTAGTGATTCTTAGAAAAAATTCCTTTATAGAAAGAAATCATTGAAATGATCAAGAATATGCCTAAATTGATGTAGGCCACAATCGGATAAATATCGTTAAGTGATACGATTTGATTGATTTGTTCATAGAAAATGCCCAAACCAACAAACAAAATCACATTAAGACTTAATATGATGAAAAACACTTTATAATTTTTTTCATCCATGATCGCCACTAAAAGTAAAAACAACAATCCCAGTAGTGAAACAATCATCGGGTAAATCAATTCAATACCCATAGACTCACGCCCTTCTTTTTAAACTAACCAATCGAAATGACTTTATTTAGATAGTAAACCGCAACCAATATCATTGCAGTCACAAAAAACGACAACAGTACTTTAAACCAAGGATTCTTATTAGAAAAATTAACTATTTTTTCGGAAAACTCAGCATTGCCTGCTTTTTTCACTGGGTTGATTAGTAAGGCACCCAAGTTGATAATGACTTTTCTTAACATACTAAGCCTCCTTATTTCATAAACATATTTAAATACTCATAAATCTTCTCACGGTCATTTATCTTCAACATAATGCCTTCCATTACAATTGAAATGGTCCCTGTTTCTTCTGAAACCACAATCGTAAATGAGTCCGTAACCTCAGAGATACCAAGCGCAGCTCGGTGTCTTGAACCCATCGTCTTATCGTATTTGGTTGATTCGGATAATACGTAATAAGCCCCAGCACATCTGATGGAATCACCTCGAATAATAACCGCACCGTCATGTAGTGGTGTGAGTGGTGTAAATATATTAATGAGTAACTCTTTGGAAACTAACGAGTTCATGATAATCGCACGATCCGCGTACTGATCAAGCGAATTGTGTTTTTCAATCGTAATCAGTGCCCCAATTTTTTGGCTCGACAAATACATAACCGCTTCAACGATGTGGTTTTTTGTCTCTTGAGAACCCAAGACCGCCATATCTTTTTTATTATCAAGTAACCATGCCGTTTCAAAACTGCGTCTAATGTCTGGTGCTAAAATGACAATTAGCGCCAGTGGTAACCACGTTTCTACATAGGTCAATATCTCATAACTCGCCTCAAGTTTAAAGTGTTTGGCAAAGAATGTAATCAAATAAATAAAAACAACGGATAAGAAGATTTTAAAAACCCGCTTACTACCGATAAAAAAGCTAATTAAAAAATAAACGACAATCCACACGATATACCCATCGAGTAGAATTTTTACCCATTCGGTCATACGCCCACATCCTTTTAAAATATTATAACATAGTTATTTGTGAATATCGCCACAAACTAATTGAAATCAACTGACTTATGCCTACATAAAACCAAAACGTTTTATAAGCATCAAGCTTAAAAAAATAAAAAATTAGCAAAGCGAATTAATTGACTAATGGTCAAAAATTCGTTTATGAATTGAAATACTCAATTTAAAATTAATCTAATCTAGACCTTAACGTTCGATTAATGGCTTACATAAGAAATTATCGACTTTATGTCCTTATAAAACGGTATTAAATTTTACAAAATAGCCCTTGTAATTAAGACCTATTACCGATATAATGCATATTACAAGGAAAGGAAGTTGTAAGATGAAATACGAAGATAAATTAGTAGATAAACTGAATCAAGATATTACCACTCACTTTAAACACCTACACCCGATTACGCCTGACATGCACATGCGTTTTGAAGGTGTTTCTAGACTTGTAATGCTTGATAGATACACTCAAAAAGACCTTTCACTAAAAACCTTATCGGTTGGTGACTTAGTCGTTGCTGTTATCAAGCACGACCCAAAATTCCCAGCACGCGGGATCGGTTATGTGATCGCCCTTGAAAAAGACTCTGTTACGATCAAAGTAGAGGATGAATTCATTGGACAAATCGGCGATGATCACGTGGACGGCGTCATCAAACGTAATTATAGAGAAATCGAAAAACCACTTGAAATTTATTATGAACAAATCGCAAAACGTGTCGGTAAAAACCTAGGCGAAGGCGAACCAATGGACCGTCAAAACGCATTTGTTGAAGAACTTAAAAACTTAAGGTTAATCCCTGCCGGACGTGTCTTGTATGGGGCTGGTTCACAATCTCAAGTGACTTACTTTAACTGCTATGTCATGCCTTTTATCGAAGACTCAAGAGAAGGCTTAGCGAACCACCGAAAAGAAGTCATGGAAATTATGGCTAGAGGTGGTGGTGTTGGAACCAACGGCTCCACACTAAGACCAAAAAATGCACTTGCAAAAGGTGTGAATGGCAAATCAAGCGGCTCTGTATCATGGCTTCACGATTTGGCTCAATTAACACACTTAGTTGAACAAGGCGGCTCTAGAAGAGGCGCACAAATGATCATGCTTGCCGATTGGCATCCTGACATCATTGAGTTCATCATCTCAAAAATGCAAAACCCAAGAATCCTTAGATTCATCATCGAACAAACGGATAATGACTTCATTAAGTCACTTGCAAAAGAAAAACTCAAATTCAAACCACTGTCTTTTGATGAGTTCCAAATGTATGAAAAAATCATTGAAATCAGTGAACAAAACCCACAAGCATTTAACTCATCTAGCATTGATGAAGCCAGACGTCTTCTATCGGATGGTGGACGCTATGAAGTTAACAACCCAGATTTCCTAACTGGTGCAAATATTTCTGTTGCGATCACTAAAGACTTTATGGATGCCGTAGAAAACGACGCCATGTATGACCTTAAGTTCCCGGACTTAGATGGTTACACCAAAGAACAAAAAGCGTTTTATGATCAGGAATGGAAAAACATCGGTGACGTTAGAAAATTCGAAGCCCTTGGCTATCCAAGTAAGGTTTACCGCCAAATCAAAGCCAAAGATTTGTGGAACCTAATTAACGTTTGTGCCACCTATTCAGCAGAACCTGGCATCTTCTTTATCGATAACGCCAATGACTACACTAACGCCACTTCATACGGCCAAAGTGTCGTTTGTACGAACCCATGTGGCGAACAACCACTAGCGCCATACTCAGTTTGTAACCTCGCAGCTATTAACCTAGCAACGATGGTAAACAAACATACCCATGAAGTGCTTTGGGATCAACTAGCAACGACCATCAAGAATGCCGTACGTATGCAAGACAACGTCATTGATCAAACCTATTACTTCCTTGAACAAAACAAACAACAAGCCCTTGGCGAACGCCGTATCGGTATGGGTGTCATGGGGTTACATGATCTATTAATTTACGCAAACAAACGCTATGGTTCGCTTGAGGGTAACCTTTTAGTCAATGAACTCTTCCGTTTTATTGCAATCAAAGCTTACGAAACGTCCGTTGAAATTGCCAAAGAAAAAGGGTCTTTCCCTTTCCTTGAGCAATTTGGTTCAAGAGAAGCCTTTGTCAAAGGTAAGTTCATTCAAAAATTACCAAAATCCTTACAACAAGACATTCTTAAGTATGGCATTAGAAACTCGCATCTTCTAACCATCGCACCAACCGGTTCGACTGGTACCATGGTCGGTGTTTCTACCGGTTTAGAACCATACTTTGCATTTACCTACTTTAGAAGTGGCCGTTTAGGTAAATTCATTGAAGTAAATGCCCCGATTGTAGAAACCTACTTACAATTAAACCCACAACACACTAGAGAAAATCTACCTGACATCTTTGTAGCTGCTATGGAACTTCAACCAGAAGAACACGCAGACGTGCAATGCATCATTCAAAACTGGGTTGACTCATCTATCTCTAAGACCGTTAATGCCCCAAGAGGTTATACCGTCGAAGACGTTGAACGTGTTTACATGCGTCTATACAAAGGTGGCGCTAAAGGTGGTACGGTATACGTTGATGGCTCAAGAGACTCTCAAGTCTTATCACTCAAAAAAGAGTCTAAAGAAGTCCAAGTCGACATTACAGACCTTGGTATTAAACTAGACGAAAAACAAACACCGACACACAACGACGAAATCAAAACGCCTTTAAGAGGCGACAGACAAGACCGCGAAATCGGGGCTGAGGTTGGTAACCTATGCCCTGTATGTCGTGAAGGTATTGTTCAAGACATTGGTGGCTGTCATACCTGCACTAACTGTGGTGCACAGTTAAAGTGTGGTTTATAATTAATTTGATTCAACACGAAGGCAAGTTGCCTTCGTGTTATTTTTTATGTATTAGGAAAACTTCTACATAAAATCGAGGTTTACGTTTTATGATTTATCTTATTTGTAGTATAATTTAGAAAGACACTAAAGAAAAAAGAGGATTATTATGGATAACGCATTACTAGTCTTTTTAGATCTCGGACTTTATGATCTTGCCGAATCAAAAAAAGAACTCGAAAACTTAGCGATTGCCGCAGAACTGAATGTCCTTGACTCAATGACACAAAAGCTCGATAAACCGACCAGTAATTATTACATCGGTAGTGGGAAAGTAGCCGAACTCAAGAAAACGGTTGACGTTCTCAAAATAGATGTTTGTGTGTTTGATACCGAACTAAGCCCTGCACAAATCAGAAATCTAGAAGAAGCCTTAGACACGCAAGTCATTGATCGCGGTTTTTTAATTTTGCAAATCTTTGCGAAAAGAGCAAAAACAAAAGAAGCTCGCTTAGAAATTGATTTGGCTCAACAAAAATACTTACTACCAAGACTGATCGGTCTTTCCTCAAGCCTCTCTAGGCAGGGTGGTGGTTCGTTTAACTCCAAAGGGCCTGGTGAAAAAAAACTAGAACTAGACCGACGACGCATTGAATCAAACATCACAAAACTCGAAGATCAACTCAAAAAAGTCCATCTAGAAAAGAAAGTCAATCAAAAGAGACGACAATCCAATCAAATCCCAATCGTCGCTCTTGTGGGTTATACGAATGCCGGCAAATCCTCGACCATGAATTCTTTACTCATGAAGTTAATGCGAAACGAAGAAAAAAAGGTCTTCGAGAAAAACATGCTGTTTGCGACACTACAAACACAAGCCAGACAAATCAACTACTATAACGAACCAAGCTTTATCTTAACCGACACCGTTGGGTTTGTATCTCGTCTACCACATGATTTAGTCAATTCATTCAAATCGACCCTAGAAGAGGTTAAACATGCCGATTTAATTCTGCATATCATTGATGGTTCAAACCCAAATTACCAACATCAAATGACCACCACCAACGACGTCTTAGACTCGATTGAAGCAAGTCATATTGAAACAATCAACGTTTTAACGAAGTTAGATTTAATGATTAATCAAACCCCAATAACCGATTTCAAATACCTAAGCATTTCTAATAAAACAAAGATAAATCTCGACCTTTTAATTGATGAAATATATACACGATTGTTTGGACAAAAAATCGAAGTTGAATTATCTTTTACCTACGAGGAAAAATCCCTTGTTAATGCGCTTTATCAATCATCAAAAATCATTGATATCAGTTACTTAGAAGATGAAATTAGAGTGAAATCCATCATTAGAGAATCTCAACTAGTGACTTATCAAAATCAATTACTTCAAAAGGAACTGCCAAGCAATGAAAAATAAGATTAATACCGTCATATGGATTAGTTTGATCATTAATGTCTTACTTTCCGTTTTAAAACTCTACTATGGTTTTAAAGGTAACGCAGGTTCATTAAAAAGCGATGGCTTTAACTCACTATCGGACGTGTTCGTATCAATCATGATTCTGATTACATTAAAAATTGCACATAAAAAACCAGATGAAAATCACCCTTATGGACATGAAAAATTTGAAGGGTTAATGTATTTTTTACTTGGCTTGGTTTTAGTCATAACTGCCTTTTCCATTGGCGCAAATGGCCTATCTGAATTATACGATTACTTTATTCACAAGCGTGTTTTTATTAAACCTAGCACCTCAACCATTTACGTCGCAGTTATCGCGATACTGCTTAAACTACTTTTAAGTTACTTAACCATCACAGCCTCAAAAAAATATAAGGCACCTGCGTTAAAAGCCGATAGCGTCAATCACTTAACCGACGTTTTCGCAACCACAGCCTCGTTGATTGGTATTACCTTAGCACAGTTTAATTTAATCTACTTTGACTCGGTTGCCTCTATACTAATTGCCCTACTCATTCTTCTTTCCTCCGTTGAAATACTAAAAGAGGCCATTTCGTTTTTAGTCGATGCCTCAGCAGAAAAAGAAGTCGTTTCAAACATCAACAAAACCATAAAAACCGTCTTAGGTGTGATACGAGTTGATGATTTAAAAGTCAGAAAACACATGAAACACTACTACGTTGACGTTGAGATTTGTGTCGATGAGCGCTTGTCTTTAAAAGAAGCTCATGACATCGCAGAAAACGTCCATGACACGATTGAAGAAACCTACCTCGACGTGCTTCATTGTATGGTTCATGTCAACCCTGGTGTACCCAAAAAGAAAAAATAGTCCAGATTATAGCTTTATAAAGAGAAATATATAAAAATGGTATTCAAACAATGAGGGATAAAACCCTGGTTGATTGAATACCATTTTTTTGATTAACTTGTCATAATCAAATTAAAATAGTCATCGACAATGCTTCTAAACGTATCATAGTCTGATACCTTAGATAATAACGACTTCGTGTGTGATGCGTGTGGTAAGCCTTTAAAATACCACGTGCTTTGCCCACGCATTTGTAACATCGCTAGGTGTTCCCCTTTGAGTTCCATTAATATATCCGCGTGTCTTATAATCATGTCTTTGATTTCTTTATAACTTGGTTTTGGTGTTTCTTCTTGGTATTTTAAATAGCGATCGATTTCTTTAAATACCCAAGGGTTACCAAGTGCTGCTCTTCCGACCATGACTGCATCGGCTTTCGTGTAATCCAGTACGTATCTCGCTTCTTTTCCACTGGTGACATCACCGTTTGCAATGACAGGGATGGATACCGCTTCTTTAACCGCCTTAATGACATCAAGATTGGCTCTGCCTGAATACATTTGAGCTCTTGTTCTGCCATGAACAGTAATGGCTTTCGCGCCTGCTTGTTCGATTTTTTTAGCGACTTCTACTGCATTAATACTAGCATCGTCCCAACCCGTTCTAATTTTAACTGTCACGGGTTTCGTTACCGCTTCTTGAATCGCTTTTACAATCTCATAAATCTTATCTGGGTCTTTTAATAATGCGGCACCCGCTTGCGCACGGGCAGCCACTTTAGGGACTGGACAACCCATGTTAATGTCAATGATATCACAATCCGTATGTTGATCAATATATATTGCCGCTTTAACCATGGATTCTTTATCCGAACCAAAAATTTGTTGTGCGTAAGGGTGTTCGCTACTTAAACTCTTAAGTAAGTCTTTGGTTTTTTCATTGTCATACATCAGACCTTTATCAGAGACCATCTCAGCAAAAACAACGCCTGCGCCTAGTTCTCTTGAGATGACACGAAACGCAGCATTTGAAACACCAGCCATTGGTGCTAAAACCACGTTTGAATCGATTTCAATTGTTCCTATCTTAAATGCCATACACTCACTTCTTTCCTTATCCATATTATCACAAAAACATATTCATTTTACAATAATACGCAATATGATACAATAGAAAAGACAGGAGTGAACTTATGAAAACAAACAACGTATTAATTACAACTGCTTATAATAATGAAGCTAGAATTTATGTAACAAACACACTAGAGATGGTTGAAGAATCCAGAAGAATCCACCAAACATGGCCAACCGTTACGGCCGCACTTGGCAGATTTCTAACCGTATCCGGTATGATGGGCTTAATGTACAAAGACGATGAGTCAATCACACTAAAGATTGAAGCGGACGGTCCGATAGGCTTTATGCTTGCCGAGGCAAACGGTAAAGGCGAAGTTCGTGCGGACTTAAAAAACCCTGAGGTCTATTTAAAGTACGAAAGTGGTCCAAAAAAAGGCAAACTTGCCGTGGGTAAAGCCGTTGGTGATGGCTACCTTCACGTGACAAAAGACTTGAACTTGAAAAATATGTTTACCTCTACGGTTGAACTCCAAACTGGTGAAATTGGTGACGATTTTACCTACTACTTTACCTCAAGTGAACAAACCCCATCAGCCGTTGGTCTTGGTGTTTTAGTCAATGAGGACCAAACGGTCAAACAAGCTGGCGGTTTTATCATCCAACTTCTACCAAGCGCAAGCGAAGAAACCATCGTACAAATCGAAAATGTACTTAGTCATATTAAGGCCGTGACTGACCTATTTGAAGAAGGACTCACGATCTATGACATTGCTAATCTTCTTTCGAACAATACAGCAAAAATTTTAGAAGAAAAACAAATTACTTATCATTGTAGTTGTAGTAAAGACAAATTTGCCTTCTCCTTAGCTAAACTTGATGATCAAACCCTTGATCAGTTTATAAAAGAAGATAAAGGCGCGGAGATTACTTGTCATTTTTGCAAGAAACAATACCACTTCAACGAATGTGACCTAGAAGAAATCAAACGTAGTAAAACAAAACTTGCAGACTAAATAAATAGCCTCCAGCGTATAATTGCGCTGGGGGCTTTTTAGTTGTTTATCACAGTTACGTTTAATATTAATTATATAAAAGAGAAAAACCACCAAAATGGTGGCTTTCGTTTAAAACAATCCTGACAACTAATCAGGTCTCGGGACTGGCTACCCATGCATATTTTATTATATCGTTAGTCTAAGAAATACAAGATTCATTTCGATCAGTTGACGTTAATCAAGACAGCCGCCCTCATATTCATTATAAACTCTCGTATAGGACGTACCATCAACAATCAATATACCATCTCTAATACTAAAATCCTTAATGTCTAGTGTATCTGAATGCTTGATCGTAAATTCATAATCATCCATCGTTTCAGGTGTTTCCTTATAATCCGCGACAAGCCTATCTGTAACACCTTGTATATAAAGCTTAATACTTGCTTGATTGTGATACTTCATCAAGGATACCTCAATGTAGTCGTTCTCACTTTCATATCGGAATAAGAAGTCAGAACCACCATTCAAATTAACCGAATCAATACTTGAAGGGTACGTTTCTTTATCAAGTTCAATTAATAAAATCATCGGATCTGGTTGAATGGCTAAGTAGCAAGCCGGTGTGACGTAAGTAATCATCAACTCACCGTCAAATACGAGAAGATCCCTTAACTGAAGATCGACGTATTTTTTTACCCCTGGCTGATTAATCTTAACAAACACCACCTGATGAGAATCAAAAAATGACTCATCGTACACACGATTGAAACGCTCGGCAACCAATCGATACGACGTGTAATCATCCATATTGCTCAAAATTACGTAATTTGAATCAAAATTATTGTTGTTGTCCAGGATTGTATCATGATAGACCTTCGAAATGGGTACTTCTTGAATGACTGTCTTTGTTTGACAAGAAAACATCAATAAACTTAACAGAACGACGTATAAATTCATGAATAATTTTTTCATTTGATTCCCTCCTTGATCCAATCATCTTAATTATTATATACATCTTATAATATTAATTTATTAATGTCAATCTTTTTTTTTATATTGTTCTATTTTAAGAAAGACATTTCATGTTACTCGTTGATACTCA